>Ga0315271_10001774_pt1 | contig 13201 bp, 13 predicted proteins | sample C3_top_MG_FD_204664 | JGI IMG/M metagenome (GOLD analysis project Ga0315271, IMG submission 204664) | Sediment microbial communities from Yellowstone Lake, YNP, Wyoming, USA - C3_top | ecosystem: Environmental > Aquatic > Freshwater > Lake > Sediment | place: USA: Wyoming | collected 2017-08-01 | reverse complement strand
TCTTTGAGGACGAAGAGGTCGCGGTCGAGGCCACCGACGAGGCAGCGGACGCTCCCGACGCACCGGAGGCTCCCAAGGCGTGACGGCGCCGTCTTCGGTACTGATCAAGACGCAGCGTGTGACGACGGGCCCCGCAGACGCTGCGGGGCCCGTCCCATGCAGGGATTCTTGCCTGCGGCCCGAACTGCGTTCTGACGTCGATCCGACACAGGGGTAACGCTCATATGGCGCATGTCATCGCGTTCGCCAATCAGAAGGGCGGGGTGGCCAAGACCACCTCGACGGTGAACCTCGGCGCGGCCCTCCGCGAGCACGATCTACGCGTGCTCGCCGTCGACATGGACCCTCAGGGCAACCTGACGATGAGCCAGGGCATCGACACCGAGAGTCTCGAGAAGAGCATGTACGACGTCCTCGTGCACCGCACGCCGATCGAGGACGTCATCTACGAGCGCGAACTGGACGTCGCCGCCTCCACCATCGACCTCGCCGGCGCCGAGATGGCCCTGGCGACGATGATCGGGCGCGAGCGGGCGCTGCAGCGCGCCCTCGACGCCGTGCGCGACAACTACGACTACATCCTGATCGACACGCCGCCGTCACTGGGGCTGCTCACCATCAACGCGCTGACCGCATCCGAGGGGGTCATCGTGCCCGTGCAGTGCGAGTACCTGTCGCTGCGCGGGCTCCTGCAGCTCGAGAGGACACTGGAGATGATCCGGGAGAACCTGAACCCGGACGTCCACATCCAGGGCATCCTGCCGACGCTGTTCGACGCGCGCACGCACCACGGCAAGGAATCCATCGAGGTGCTGCGCGAGAACTTCGGGGAGCTGGTCTTCGACACCGTGGTCCGCAAGACCATCAAGTTCGCCGAGGCGCCTGTGGGCGGCACCTCGGTCTTGAAGTACGATCCCAAAGGCAGGGGAGCAGAATCGTACCGCGCCCTCGCGCGGGAGGTGCTGAATGGCAGATCGTCCTAGCATGAAGGATGGACTGAGCGAGCTCTTCCGGCGTACCGACAGCGGCGGTGCGATCCCCGATCCCACGGGCCCGGACGCTCCAGTCAAAGGCCGGCCCTACGTCACCACTATCAAGGTGGTCGGCATCGGCGGAGCCGGCACGAACGCCGTCAACCGGATGGTCGACTCCGGGGTCAAGGGCGTCGAGTTCATCGCCGTCAACACGGACGTGCAGCAGCTCGAGGTGTGCGACGCCGACGTCAAGATCCACATCGGCCAGGAGATCACCCACGGACTCGGCGGCGGGGCCAATCCCGAGGTCGGCCGTGAGGCGATGGAGGTCAGCCGCGACCAGCTCAAGGCTGCTCTGCGCGGCGCCGACCTCGTCTTCGTCACCGCCGGAGAGGGCGGCGGCACAGGTACCGGCGGCGCGCCCGTGGTGGCGCAGATCGCCCGCGAGCTGGGCGCCGTCACCATCGCCATCGTCACCAAGCCGTTCGGCTTCGAGGGCAACCGCCGCCAACGCCAGGCGCTCGACGGCATCGACGTCCTGAGGGACGTGGCCGACACCGTCATCTCCATCCCCAACGACCGCCTGCTCGAGGTCGTGGAGCGCAACGCCAGTGTCGTCGAAGCGTTCCAGCACGCCGACGACATCCTGCGCCAGGGCGTCCAGGGCGTCACCGACCTCATCACAGTGCCGGGGCTCATCAACCTGGACTTCGCCGACGTGCGCACCATCGTGCACGACGCCGGCACCGCCCTGCTCGGCATCGGGGTGGCCGGCGGCGAGAACCGGGCCCAGGCGGCCGCCGACATGGCCATCCACTCGCCGCTGCTCGAGACCAGCATCGAGGGTGCTCGTGGCCTGCTGCTCAACATCACCGGCGGCGAAGACCTCACGCTGTACGAGGTCAACGAGGCTTGCGGCGTCATCAGCGAGGCGGCCGACGACGACGCCAACATCATCTTCGGCGCCGTCGTCGACGAGAAGCTCAAGGGCAAGATCTCGATCACCGTGGTCGCCACCGGCTTCGGCGACGAGGTCAGGCACGTGCAGGCGCCGCCGCGCAGCCCCGAGGACCGCTCCGTGGCCCCGACGGCTGAGCCGAAGGCCGGGCGCGGTCCCTTGTTCGGCCCCGCGCCGCGGTTCGACGACAACGAGTTCGACATCCCGTCGTTCGTCAATCAGCCGGAGGATTGAGAGCGTGACCCGGAGAGGAGGCGGCGGCGATGAGAGCTGAGGCCGGCGCCGTCGCCGCACCCCCGGTCGCTCTCGAGCTCGACCTCGACGTCTTCGACGGTCCGTTCGACCTGCTCGTCACCCTGATCCTCCGCGACGAGATCGACATCTGGGAGGTCCGCGTCTCGCGGATCATCGCCGAGTACGTCGTCCACCTTGCCGACACCGGCGAGTTCGACCTCGACGCCACCTCGCAGTTCGTGGTGCTCGTCGCCGCGCTGCTCGAGATGAAGTCGCGCCTGCTGCTCGAGGAGGATGTCGAGGAAGAGCTCGAGGACCTCGACCCCGACGAGGCGGCACGACAGCTGCTCGAGCGCCTGGTGCGCTACAGCCAGTTCCGTAACGCGGCCGGCAGTCTCAGGTCGGCCTGGGAGGAGCACAGCGCGCGGCTGTACCGCAACGCGCCGGTACCGGCGGAGCTGCTGCGCCGACGCAGCGTCGACGGGTCGCTGTCCGCGACCGTCCTTGCGGGTGCGCTCGCGCCGCTGTTGCGCGAGCCTCCCGTCCCCGACACGAGCCATCTTGCCGACCTCGCCGTCTCCCTGGTCAAGGAACTGCGCCGCCTGCGGCTCATCCTCGACGACGAGGGCGAGTTCACCTTCGCCGCCGTGGCGCCCGGCGACCGCCTCGAGAGGGCGGTGACGTTCTTCGCGCTCCTAGAGTTGCACTCCAACGGTGAGGCGCGCCTGCGGCAGACGCGCCACTTCGGCGACATCGTGGTCCGCCGCATCAAGACCCCGGTGCCCGTCGCAGGGTGACGCCGGCTGCCGCCGTGCGGTAGCATCGATGGGTCCCGACGTCCGACCCAGGCTCGGCATGCTGCCACTCGCACGGCGCCTCGAAGCGCTCCTCTTCACCTCCTCCCGACCCATCGCGGCCGACAGGCTGGCCGAGGCGTGCGCGTGCAGCGAGGAGGAGGCGACGGCAGCCATGGAGTCGCTGCGCGCCGAGTACGCCGACGGAGCGCACGGGATCGAACTGCGTGAGGTGGCCGGCGGGCTGACGTTCGCCGTGGCGGACGACTGCGCCGAGGACGTGCGCCGGTTCACCGGCGCCGAGAAGCCCGACGAGCTCACGCCGGCCCTGCTGGAGACGCTCGCCGTGGTCGCGTATCTCGAGCCGGTGACGAGAGCCGAGATCGCCGAAGTCCGCGGCGTGTCGTCGGAGTACGCACTCGGGGCGCTCGAGGAGCGCGGCCTGGTGGAGCAGAAGGGCCGCGCCGACACCCCCGGCGCGCCGGTGCTCTACGGGACCGCGGACCGCTTCCTGAAGTTGTTCGGACTCGCGGGCCGCGACGACCTGCCGCCGCTCGAAGAGTTCTCGCTGGGCGCCGACGAAGTCGACGAGATCCGTTCCCGGCTCCATGCTAACGCCGAGAGGAGGGCGCAATGAGCCCTGCCCAGCCTATGAACCTGGTGGTCTACCTTGCGCGCGCCGGAGTCGGCTCACGCCGCTCCTGTGACGAGCTCATCCGTGATGGCGCCGTGACGGTGAACGACGAGGTCGTCACGTTCCCGCGCCAGAAGGTCACGCCCGAGGACGTGGTCGCCGTACGCGGCGAGCCGGTCACGGCCCAGGAGCTACGGTACTTCCTCGTGAACAAGCCTCGCGGTGTGGCCAGCACGCGCAGCGACCCGCACGCCGATCGCGTCATCGTCGACCTGGTGCCCGGCGGCCGGTCGCTGTTCCCCGTCGGCCGCCTCGACGTCGACACCACCGGGCTGATCATCCTCACCAACGACGGCGTGCTGGCCAACCGCCTCATGCACCCGCGGTACGGCGTCCCCAAGACGTACGTCGCCCGCGTGCGCGGCAAGGTCAGCAGGCGGGCTCTCGGCACGCTGCGCCAGGGCGTGGACCTCGAGGAGGGCATGACGTCGCCCGCCGACGTCAGGCTCAAGAAGCAGAGCGCCAAGACGGCCCTCGTCGAGATCACCATCCACGAGGGCCGTAAGCGCCAGGTGCGGCGCATGTTCGTTGCCGTCGGCCTGCCGGTCGAGGAGCTGAGCCGGCGCCGCTACGGCCCGCTGACGGACAAGGGTCTGGAGCCCGGAGGCTACCGCGAGCTCACCGGCGAAGAGGTCGAGGAACTGCGCCGAGCCGGGGAGGAGGTGGCCGGCGAGGTCGCCAAGGAGGTCGAAGGCTCGCCCCTGATGCTCGCCGCCGAGGCGCAGGAGGAGGCCGCGGACGCCGTGCTCACGCGCGCCGACGTCTCGAGCGAGGCCTACACCGAAGCAAGCTCCGACGAGGGCGAGTCGCAGCCGTTCGAGGCCGGCGAGGCCCAGTCCGCTCCGGCGGACGAGTCCGATCTGGCCGAGTCACCGGAGGAGGACGCCGGTCTCGACGACCAGGATGAGGCCGAGCGCGGGCAGCCGGACGACCCCGCGGAGCCGTCCGGCGCTCCGGACGCGCCGCCGCGGGACGACGACGCCTGAGATGTGTACTCTTGCAGCGGAAGTGCAGTTCCGGCGCGCCCCGTCTGCGCCCCGACATCTCGGAGTGACGATATGACCGTCCGCTTCATCCCCGAGCTCGCCGGCATCGTCCCCTACCAGCCCGGCCTTCCGATCGAGGTCGTCCAGCGACGCTTCGGCCTCGAGCAGGTGGTCAAGCTCGCCTCCAACGAGTACCCGTTGCCGCCGTTCCCGGAGGTCAAGGCCGTCGTGATGGAGGCCCTGGACCGCCTGCAGCGGTATCCGGACGGGTTTTCGACCGATCTGAGAGTGGCCCTCGGCGAGCGTTTCGACCGCAGCCCCGAGCAGATCACCGTCGGCTGCGGCACGTGTGAGCTTCTCTACCTGCTCGCGCACGCCGTGCTCGAGCGCGGCGACGAGGTCGTGCTCGCCGCGCCGTCGTTCACGTCGTACCGCGACGTCATCGACATCCGCGGCGCGATCGCCGTGACCGTGCCGCTGGTGGACTACACGCACGATCTCGAGGCAATGGCGGCCGCGGTGACGCCGCGCACCAAGATGATCTTCGTCTGCAACCCCAACAATCCGACCGGGACCTACGTGCCGTCCGCCGAGGTGGCCCGACTGGTCGAGCGCGTACCCGACGACGTCATGGTCGTCATCGACGAGGCGTACATCGAGTTCGTGACGGCGGAGGACCGCGAGGGATCGCTCGCCATCCAGAAGGAACACGACAACGTCGTCGTCCTGCGGACGTTCTCCAAGATCTACGGCCTGTGTGGCCTGCGCACGGGCTTCGGGATCTGCGCTCCGGAGGTCAAGGCCGCCGTCGACAAGGTCCGGCAGCCGTTCAACGTGAACCTGCTCGGGCAACTCGCCGCCATCGAGGCGCTGAAGCACCAGGATCAGGTGGCGCAGCGCCGGGAGACCAACGCGGCGCTGCGTGACCACCTGGTCGAGCGCCTTGCGGCCCGCGGCCGCGCCACGGTCCCCACGCAGGCGAACTTCATGCTGGTCGAGATGAACGGCCTGTGCGACCCGCACGACAAGGTCTGCGGCACCCTGCTCTCCCTGGGAGCCATCGTCCGTGACGGCAATGCGCTCGGCTGCCCCGGCTGGGCACGGGTGACCGTGGGCACCCGGGATGAGATCGACTTCTTCCTGGAGAAGCTGGCTTCGCTCGAGGTCGGCGCCGGCGCTGTCCCCGGAGGGAGGACCTCGTGAGCATGATGGTGATCATGCACGAGGCCGCGACCGACGAAGAGGTCGCGCACGTCTGTGCGCGCGTGGAGGAGGTCGGCGCCAGCGCGCACCTCTCCCTGGGCGACCGGGTCACCGTCATCGGGGTCATCGGCGACCGCGAAGAGATCACGGAGCTTCCGCTGGAGGCGATGCCGGGAGTGGACCGGGTCGTCGCGATCCTGCGCCCCTACAAGCTCGTGAGCCGGGAGTTCCAGCAGCGGGACACGGTGATCGACGTCAGCGGCGTGAAGATCGGCGGCGGCCACTTCTGCCTCATCGCCGGTCCCTGCTCCATCGAGACGCCGGAGCAGGTGCTGGAAGCCGCGCGCGCCGTCAAGGCGGCGGGCGGCCACATGATGCGCGGCGGCGCCTTCAAGCCGCGCACCTCGCCCTACGCCTTCCAGGGCCTCGGCGAAGAGGGTCTGGAGATGATGGCCGCGGCGCGCGCGGACACGGGCCTGCCGATCGTGACCGAGGTCCTCGACCCGCGTGACCTGGACGTCGTGTGCCGGTACGCCGACGTCCTCCAGGTCGGGGCGCGCAACACGCAGAACTTCCTGCTCCTCGCCGAGCTCGGCAAGGCGGGCAAGCCGGTCCTGCTCAAGCGTGGACCAGCGACGACGGTCGAAGAACTGCTGATGTCGGCGGAGTACATCCTCAAGGAGGGCAACCGGGACGTCATCCTCTGCGAGCGCGGCATCCGCACCTTCGAGACGGCCACGCGCAACACGCTGGACGTGAGCGCCGTGCCGGTGATCAAGCTCGCCAGCCACCTGCCGGTGGTCGTGGACCCGAGCCACTCGGCGGGGAGGCTCGACCTCGTCCTGCCGCTGTCGCTGGCGGGTGTGGCCGCCGGCGCCGACGGCGTGCTCGTGGAGACGCACCCCAACCCCGAGCATGCCCTCTGCGACGGGCCGCAGTCGCTGCCGACGGCGGTCTTCGGAGAGTACGCCGAGCGCGTCCTCGACCTGGCGCGTTGGGCCGGCAAGACCGCGTGAGACCATGACCGACCAGCCGATCACCACCGTCGCCCTCGTCGGCGTCGGCCTCATGGGAGGGTCTCTCGGCCTCGCGGCGCGGGAGCTCGCCGGCGTGGCCGAGGTCCGTGGCTTCAGCCAGACGCAGGCCACGCTCGACCTCGCGCTCGAGCGCGGCGCGATCACGAGCGCCTGCGGGAGCCTCGAAGAGGCCTGCACGGGCGCCGACCTGGTCTTCGTCTGCACGCCCGTCCGGCTGGTGATCAAGCACGTCCGGGCGGCGCTCGCGGCCGCGCCGCCGCACGCGGTCGTCACCGACGTGGGGAGCACCAAGGGTCCGCTCATGCGGGCGCTCTCTCCCGAGGAGCAGCGGCGCTGCATCGGCGGGCATCCGCTCTGCGGCTCCGAGAACGCCGGCGTCGCCAACGCGCGCGCCTCGCTCTACAAGGGGGCGACCTATTTCATCACCCCCGGCGCGCACGTGGACGCGGATGCCTACCAGTCGCTGTACGGGTTCCTGGGGGACATCGGCGCCCGTCCGGTGGCGGTCGACCCCGAGGAGCACGACCGCCAGATGGCCGTCGTCAGCCACCTGCCGCACGTGCTGGCCAACGTGCTCATGAGCCAGGCCGGCCAGCACGCCGGCGCCCGCGACGCGCTGCTCTCGGCAGGGCCGAGCTTCCGCGACCTCACGCGCATCGCCGGCAGCAACCGGCGTGTCTGGACCGATATCTTCCTCGACAACCGGGCGGCGCTGCTCGCTTCACTGGCCCAGTTCCAGGAGGGCTTGCAGGAGGTCCTCGAGGCGCTCGCCGCCGCGGACGCGCCGCGCCTGAGCGACACCATCAGCCGCGCCAAGGAACAGCGGGAGCGCATGCTGGCGGCCGGAAGCCTGCCGGCGGAGGACCTGTACCGCATCATCATCCCGATCACCGACAGGCCGGGTGTGTTGCGAGAGATCATGGTCGCGCTCGGCGACGCCGGCATCAACGTCGAGGACCTCTCCATGCATCACATGAGCGCCGAGCTGGGCGGCACGCTGACCGTGTTCGTCCTCGGCGACGAAGTCTGCCAGCGCGCCGCGCACGTGCTCGGCGCGCTCGGCTACGAGGTGAGCACCAGGGCGGAGGTCGAGGCCGAATGACCGTCGTCGCCATCGACGGGCCGGTGGGCTCCGGCAAGAGCACGGTGGCGCGGCGAGTCGCGGAGCGGCTCGGCTACCTGTACCTGGACACCGGCGCCATGTACCGCGCCGTCGGGCTGCTCGCCACCGAAGCCGGTGTGAAGCTCGACGATGAGGCGGCCGTAGTGCCGATCGCGGCCGCGGCCGGACTGCGCTTCGACGGCAACGGCCGGCTGTTCGCCGGCGACCGCGACGTGAGCGGGCTCATCCGCAGCCTGGAGATGGGCGCGGCGGCCTCGGTCGTCTCCGTGCTGCCCGGCGTGCGCCGGCTGCTGGTCGAGCGTCAGCGGACGCTCGGGGCCGGCGCCGATATCGTGATGGAGGGTCGCGACATCGGCACCAACGTGTTCCCTGGGGCCGAGGTCAAGGTGTACCTGACGGCGCGCCCGGAGGTACGGGCGGCGCGCCGGGCCGACGAGCTGTGCGCCAAAGGCGAGGAGGTGGACGTGGACGAAGTCCTCGACGCGCTGATGGAGCGCGACCGGCGCGACAGCGAGCGCGAGGTCGCACCGCTGCGCAAGGCGGCGGACGCCGTGGAGGTCGATACGTCGGACCTCACGCTCGTGGAGGTCGTCGAGGCTGTCGTCGCCGTGGTCCGAGAGAGGGTCGCGCCGTGATCCGCGTGTGGCGCTATCCGCTGGTGGGACAAGGCGACACGCATCTGTACACCTTCCTGCGCTGGCTCGCGATCCCGTTCTTCGGCGGGCTGTATCGCTGCCGGGTCCGCGGCGCGGAGAACCTGCCGCGGACGGGCCCCGTGATGGTCGTCATGACCCACAAGGCCTTCTGGGACCCGGTGATCGCGGGGATGATCTTCGACCGGCCGCTGCGCTTCATGGCGAAGAAGGAACTGTTCGTCCACAGCGCGGCCGCGAAGTTCATCACGAGCCTCGGCGCCTTCCCGATCGACCGCGGCGCCGGAGACCGCGCCGCCTTGACCGCGGCGCTGGAGATGCTCGCGCGGGGAGAGATCCTGCTGATGTTCCCTGAGGGCCACCGGCAGCGGTATCACGGCGTCGGCGAGTTCCTGCCGGGCGTGGGCATGATCGCGCTGCGCAGCGGCGCGCCGGTCGTCCCGCTCGCCCTGGACGGCACGCAGGACATGTTGCGCGACGGAAAGCTCGGGCTGCCGGCCCTGCGGGGCCTGGTCGGCCCGCCGGTGGACCTCAGCGACATCACGACCCGGAACAGCAAGGCGTACCAGGAGGCCGCCCGGCGCATGCACGAGGCCATGGCGGAGCTCTATGCCCAGCTCTGAGGACGTCCCGCCGGCTGCGGGGCACACCTCACCGTCCTACGACGAGGAGCCGGAGCGCAGCCACGAGTTGCGGCACGTCGTCGCCGGCGAGTCCGAGATCGTCGTTGCCCGCTACGCCGGCTACTGCTACGGAGTGGAGCGCGCCCTGCGCCTCACCGGTGAGGCGCTCGAGGGCGCGCCGGCGCCTGTGGCGACGCTCGGGCCGATCATCCACAACCCGAGCGTGGTCGGCAGCCTGAAGGACCGCGGCGTCGACGTCGTCGATGAGGTCGATGACGCCACGGTCGGCACGCTCATCGTGCGCACGCACGGCGTCTCCCCGGACGTGATCGAGCACGCCCGCTCGCGCCGCCTCAACGTCGTCGACGCCACGTGTCCGTTCGTCTCGGTCGCCCAGCGCAAGGCGGCGGCGCTGCGAGAGGCCGGGTACGCGGTCGTGATCCTGGGCGAACGCGACCACCCGGAGGTGGTCGGACTCGAAGGCTTCGCCGGTTCCGGCGCCGTTGTCGTCGAGGACGCCTCAGGGCTTCCGCTCGAGCGCCTGCGTGGGCGGCGCATCGGCGTGGTCGTCCAGACCACCCAGACGCGCGCCAACCTCTCCGCGCTCGCCGCCGCACTCGCGCCGGTGGCGCGCGAGCTGCTCGTCTTCAACACCGTGTGCGACGCCACCGAGAAGCGCCAGAGCGCCGCCTGCGAACTCGCTGAGGACGTCGACGTGGTCGTGGTGGTGGGCGGGCGCAACAGCGCCAACACCGCCCGCCTCGCTCAGCTGTGCGCCGCCATCGAGCCGCGGACCCACCACATCGAGTCCGCCGCCGAGCTTCGGGCCGACTGGCTGGAGGGCGCCTCGCGCATCGGCGTCACGGCCGGGGCCTCGACGCCGGACGAGGAGATCGAAGCCACGGTGAGCGCGCTCCTGGACCTCTGCGGTGGGTGAGCGCGTGGAAGCCGCCTGTGGCGGCGTCCTCGTTGCCGACGCCAGAGACGCCGCCGCCCGCGGCGGGCTGTGCGCCGGCGACCGCATCGTCGATCTGAACGGCGGCGTCCCGCTCGACGTCCTCGACGTGGAGGACGCCGCCGCCGACGGCACGCTCTGGCTCTCCGTCCTGCGTGACGGGCATCCGCTCGACCTCGTCGTCACGCCCGGACCCGGCGAGTGGCACGGCATCTCGCTCAACCACGGAGGACTCGGCGACGAGCCGCACACCTGTCGCAACGCCTGCAAGTTCTGCTTCGTCGACCAGGTGCCCGCCGGCCTGCGGGGCGCCTTGTCGGTCAAGGACGACGACTACCGCCTGTCGTTCCTGCACGGGAATTTCATGACACTGACGAATCTGCGTGAACCCGAGCTGGAGCGCATCGAGGAACTGCGGCTGTCTCCCCTCTACGTGTCGCTGCACGCCTGGGACGACGCCGCCCGCGTCCGCCTCATGGGGCGGGCGGCGGCCCGCTCGCGTGAGGTACTGGAGCGCCTGGCCGAGGCCGGTCTCGTCCTGCACCTCCAGATCGTGCTCTGCCCGGGGTGGAACGATGGCGACGTGCTCGCCGAGACCGTGCTGCGCGCCGGCGAGCTCGAGGCCGTAGCCGATGTCGGCGTCGTGCCGGTCTCGCTGGCCGCCGAGGGCGACCTGCGCCGGGTCACGCCGGAGGACGCTCGCAGCGTCATCGCCTCCGTCGAGGGCTGGCAGCGTGAGTTCCTGCGCCGGCGGGAGACGGCCTTCGTGCACGCCGCCGATGAGTTCTACCTGCTGGTCGGCGCGGAGCCTCCGGCCGGCGACGCGCTCGAGCAGTACGAGAACGGCGTCGGCATCGCTGCGGCCAGCATCACGGAGGCGGAGATCGTGGCGGCCGCGTGGACCGGCGCCGGATCGTCATCGGACGCGCCGGCACGGCCGCGTAGCGGCGTCACCGGCGCACGCCTGCTGTCCGGCACGCTCGCGCGGCCGGTGGTCGAGAGGGTCGCGGCGATCCTGGCGCCGAGCGCCGGCTTCGCGGTCCGTCCGTTGGCCGTGGAGAACGCCGTCTTCGGCCCGCACGTCACCGTCACCGGGCTGCTCGGTGGCGCCGAGGTGCTCGACGCGCTGCGTCACGCCCCGCTCGCCGAGGGCGAGTGGCTCCTGGCGCCCCGGGTGTGGCTGCCCGCCGACCTCGGCCGCACGCTCGACGACGTCACGGAGGAAGAGCTTGCCGCCGCCTGCGGCGGCCGATTCGTCGTCGCCGGATCCTTGGGCGGCGCGTTTGCTAGACTGTCCTGATGAACACACTCCCCATCATCGCCGTCGTCGGCTCTCCGAACGCCGGCAAATCCACCCTTGTGAACCGCCTCACCGGCACCCGGGCCACCGTGGTCCACGAGACGCCGGGCGTCACGCGTGACCGCAAAGAGATCGAGGTGGAGTGGACGGGTCACCGCCTGCTCCTCGTCGACACCGGCGGCTATGACACCACCGAGGACGCTCCGTTCGCGGGTCACATCCGCACACAGGTCGAGCGCGCGATCGCCGCGGCCGACGTCGTCCTCTTCGTGCTCGACGGTCGCGCCGGGCCGCTGACCGACGACTACGCCATCGCCGACGTGCTGCGCCGCGCCAAGGCTCCGGTCGTCGTGGTCGCGAACAAGATGGACGACCCCGCGAGCACGGCCACGGCTCCCGAGATCTACGCGCTCGGCCTCGGCGAGCCGCTGCTCTTCTCCGCCGTGCACGGCACCGGCAGCGGCGAGCTGCTGGACCGCCTCGTCGAAGTCTCCGGGGCCGTGCTCGAAGACGTCGAGGCCGAGGCCGCGCCGGCCGAGACGCCGGTGGCCATCGTCGGCCGTCCCAACGCCGGCAAGTCGTCGCTGTTCAACGCCATCGCCGGCGAGACGCGCACTATAGTGAGCGAGCTCGCCGGGACGACGCGCGACTCCATCGACAGCGTCATCGAGACCGACTCCGGCCGCTTCCGCTTCATCGACACGGCCGGCATGCGTAAGGCCGCCAAGGTCAGCGGCGTGGAGTACTACTCGTATCTGCGCAGCGTCCAGAGTCTGGACCGCGCCCACGTCGCCATCATCGTCGTCGACGCCACCATGCGCTTCGGCGAGCTCGACCTCTCCATCTGCACCGAGGCGACGCACCGCAACTGCGCCACCATCATCGCGGTGAACAAGTGCGACATCGCCGACCCGGACCTGGAGGAGATCGCCGGCATCGCCCAGCGCAAGCTCCGCCAGCGGCCGCCGGTGATCGCCGTCTCCGCCGAGACGCGCCGCGGCGTCAAGGAGGTCCTGCGCAAGGTCGCCGAGCTCGACGCGCTCTACACCTCGCACATCTCGACACGTGCGCTCAACCGCGCCCTCGCCGAGCTCGCCGCCGACCGGCCGATGCCGCAGAAGCACGGCAAGCGGCTCAAGATGTACTACATCGCCCAGTTCGGCACCTCGCCGCCGCGCATCGCCATCGAGATCAACGACCGCACGCTGGTGACGCGCGACTTCGGCTTCTACGTCGAGAACCGGCTGCGGGCGCAGTTCGGCCTCGAGGGCGTGCCGCTCGTCATCGACTTCAAGGGCAAGCGTTGATCGCAGTCAAGGTGGTCGGCTTCATCGTCCTGCTCGTCCTTGCCTATCTCGCAGGCTCGATCCCGTTCGGCGTCGTCGTCGGCAAGCTGTTCTACGGCGTGGACGTGCGCGAGCACGGTTCGGGCAACGTCGGCACCACCAACGTCTTCCGCGTGCTGGGCAAGAAGGCCGGCTCGATCGTGATGGTCTGCGACATCCTCAAGGGATACATCCCGGCGGCGATCGCGGCGGCGCTGTTCACGCCGTGGGCGGCGATCTTCATCGCCGCGGCGCCGGTCATCGGCCACATCTACTCGATCTTCCTCAAGGGGAGGGGCGGCAAGGGCATCGCCACGGGGGCCGGCGTGGTGCTGGCGCTCG
>Ga0315271_10001771_pt1 | contig 13208 bp, 18 predicted proteins | sample C3_top_MG_FD_204664 | JGI IMG/M metagenome (GOLD analysis project Ga0315271, IMG submission 204664) | Sediment microbial communities from Yellowstone Lake, YNP, Wyoming, USA - C3_top | ecosystem: Environmental > Aquatic > Freshwater > Lake > Sediment | place: USA: Wyoming | collected 2017-08-01 | reverse complement strand
CTGAACAACAGATTTATAGTGGGATATGCGAACCCAAGGCGCCTTGGGTTCGTTTACCTTAGGCGGGCACAACCAGAGGCCGGTGCCATCGCCAACAACTGTTCCAGTGGCCTTGAACGCAACAAGGAGAATCATCATGATGACTTATATTGTCCTGTTAAATTTCACAGATCAGGGGATTCGCAACGTCAAGGAAACTACCAAGCGTGCAGATGCTGTAAAAAAGGTGGCAAAGAAGTTTGGCATTAATACGAAAGAATTCTTTTGGACGCTGGGGAGCTACGATGTGGTTACAATATTCGAAGCGCCTGACGATGCATCCATGACGGCGCTTGGGTTGGTTATCGGTGCGGCGGGCAACGTCCGGTCGCAGACACTGCGCGCTTTTTCCAAGGAAGATATGACTGGGATACTCGCAAAGATGGCGAAGGGAAAGTAAAGTTATCTGCTGAACCCAGCGGCCAAAATATCAGCCTCCAAATGCCAAAGGCAGCGCCTGTCGGCCAGCAAGCACAATGAAACCCGAAGATTCCAGTCGCCTTGACCGTGTTGTCCTCGAGGCACGCCGCGCCGCCGAGCTGCGTGCGCAGTCCTACCGCGAGCAGGCGCTCAAGATCTACCCGTGGATCTGTGGCCGCTGTAGCCGGGAATTCACCCGCGCAAACCTGCGCGAGCTGACCGTGCATCACCGCGACCATAACCACGACAACAACCCGCCCGATGGCAGCAATTGGGAGCTGCTGTGCCTTTACTGCCATGACAACGAGCACCAGCGGCAACTGGAGGCAGCGAATAGCACAAACAGCAAGCCTGGTGACGAAACTTTGGCGACCTACTCGCCTTTCGCAAACCTGAAGGTGATGTTGAAACAGAAAGAAACGAAGTGACCGTAATTGAAGCGCATTCGGCAAAGGGCGCTAGAGTGCGCAAGCCCCCCCTAAATCCTCATTCAAACGTACACTGCTACACGGCTGCGCCCACTCGTAAAATTCGATACACTGCGTGTATCTCAATTTACTCGGGGCGACGCTCCAATTTGCCACCAAGTTAGGCCGCTAGCAAGTCTGCAAGATGCACAAATACGTACTGCTTCTACATGTCCTCTCGGCAACGATATGGACCGGCGGGCACTTGGTCCTTGCTCTAGCGGTTCTGCCTCGAGTACTCAAAGAACGCTCGACAGCCGAGCTACTGCGATTCGAGTCCGCCTACGAGAAGATCGGAATGCCGGCACTTGCCATTCAGGTGCTAACAGGACTGTGGCTGGCCTACAGCCTGGTTCCTGACTTCGGTTCGTGGCTTGCAGCAGACAACGCTGTCTCACAGCTCATATTGCTCAAGCTCATCCTCTTGCTCCTAACGGTGCTTGTCGCTGTTGACGCAAGACTTCGAATTATTCCCCGACTTTCGGCAGACTCGCTGCCCGCAATGGCTCGCCGCATTGGAGCGGTCACGCTACTCTCTGTCTTGTTTGTCGTAGTTGGTGTCTCCTTCCGCACAGGTCCATTGCTATGAAACGGCCTAACCCTTCCATCGAGCGGACACCGCTACACGGCTGCGCCCACTCGCAAAATTCGATACACTGCGTTTATCTCAATTTACTCGGGGTGGCGCTCAATTCGCCACCAGGTTAGGCATAAACTCATGGTGACCCGCATGTCAGACAAAACGCTTAGATACATAATCGCTTCAGTAATTGCAATGCTTCTCATTTTTCAGATCGGCGCTTTGATTTCAAGTATTTTTGGTATGGCATGGGGTGCTTTGTCCGCTGTCGTCGTAACGGCGGTCACATTTCTCTCAGTACGCCTAGCTAGAGCCGGCGGAAAAAATTCCTTTTGGTTTCTTCTCCCAATGCTTCTTTTTACAGTCTTACCCATTGCCTTCGTGGTCTGGAGGGCAGTGACCGAGGACGTAAGCTGGCTAGACCGTGCAGTAAAACTCACCCCATTTATTATTGGCTTTGGCGCACCGATTGTTTTGTTATTGATTGTTTATTATGAACTCCGCAAAAGGACTCTTAATGGCTAAGGAAGACTTGATTACACAAGCCCTTTAATTCAAACTTTAGCGATAAAATAGCAGTCAAATCTTTACAACTTATATTCCTAAACTGTCCGGGAGAATGAACATGTCACTACGAATCAATGATGAAGCGCCGAATTTTACGGCCACCACAACGCATGGTGTATTGAATTTTCATGAGTGGATAGGCAACGGCTGGGCAATACTGTTTTCTCATCCCAAGGACTTTACGCCGGTATGCACCACAGAATTGGGCTATATGGCAAAACTGGAGCCTGAGTTTACCAAACGCAACTGCAAAATTATCGGCTTGAGCGTGGACCCGGTGGATAACCATACCAGATGGGTAAAAGATATCGAAGAAACACAGGGCTATGCGGTTAACTATCCGATGATAGGCGATGGCGAGCTGGCGGTAGCCAAGCTTTACAACATGCTGCCCGCTGAAGAAGCCGGCACGTCGGAGGGCCGGACAGCGGCGACCAATGCCACGGTGCGCTCTGTTTTTATCATCGGGCCGGATAAAAAGATCAAGTTGATGCTGACCTACCCTATGACCACCGGCCGCAACTTTGACGAAATCCTGCGGGTGCTGGATTCAATGCAGTTGACAGCTAAACATAAGGTCGCGACGCCGGTTAACTGGAAAAGTGGCGAGGATGTGATTATCGTACCGTCGGTATCCGATGATGAGGCAAAAGGCATGTTTGCTGAAGGCTGGAAAACGCTCAAGCCCTATCTGCGGCTGGTCAAGCAACCGCGCTAAAGATACTGTCTGAGCTATCCCTGGTTTCACGGACAGTTGAATTAAGCAAATTGCTATGCATGATACTGTCTTTGGCATTAACCAAACCTGCACCTATGCGATATTTGTTGTTAATCCTGATCTGGTTTATTGGTGCCTCTGCAGCTGAATCAGCCATTGCCGAGCCCAATGATAAATTCACATGCAGTGCAACAAGCGTTGAAGTTTTCAATGCCAGTAATGCTGACAATCCGTATTTCAGCTTGCGGTTAGTGCGCGGAAAGAAACATCGCGATATAAACTTTGGCTCTGAGCTTGAGCTTTTCTCAGTGCGTTGCGAGCATGGCAGCAAAGGCAAGCAATTCGTGTTAGTGAATCACACTTGTGGTGCAATTGGGTGTAACGCAAGCAACTGGGGAATTATTGACCCGCGCTCGCTAAAAGTCATTCTGGTTCCCAACCAACCTTATATAGGCAATGAAGATGCCGCAATCGAGCTTATAGGGCATAGCCTCAAACCATTTAGCTGCGGCAATCGTTCTCCCAATTCAGCTGGTGCTCAAGGCAAAGGGGAATATTGCTATGGGCCTTAGCGGGTTTAATCTGGCAATGCCCATCGGCCTTTAGTCTATTTCCTCATTTCCTGAAGAACAGAATTATAATTTGAACGGATTCGATTGATGGCGAAGATGCTCAACACGTTTATACGTCAATGTTATTAATGATGGCCAAAAAATGAGGGGCCCCATGCAAACTGCAGCAAACGTCGCATCTGTTGCTTATGTGATTCAACTAGCCGTTGCACCAGTATTTCTGCTTACCGGTATTGGCGCAATCCTGACTGTGCTTATAAATCGCTTGGCTCGCGTGGTGGACCGCTTCAGGGTGCTGAGTAACCTGAGTAGTCAAGAGCAGTCTGCGTATAAGCAAGAAATGACAACGCTTTCACGTAGAGCCAGATTGGTGCATTGGGCGGTCAGTCTTTGCACTGTGTCTGCTCTTTTGATCTGTATCGTGGTGGCAGCGCTTTTTGTCGGCTCAGAGACAAGCTTGGATCCATCACGTCCTATCTCGTTGCTATTTATTTCCGCAATGCTGGCTTTGATCTTGGGTTTGTTGTGTTTTCTGCGTGAAATATTTCTGGCAACCGGCAACATAGAACATCGGAAGAAAGAACGTCTTTGAAAGGCGACGCGGAATTGGGACTAGTGGCCAAGAATAGATCGAATTACCTTGGCTAAGACTCGGATAGACGGCTTGCCGATCCAACTCAGGAAGCAACTGCTAAAATCGACAGGTGCGCATTGATGCGCCGCGGCAGCAACGGCCCATATTCGACGATGCCGTGGTAAACCTGCACCAGCGCAGCACCGGCAGATAACCGGTCTGCCGCATCCTGCGGTGTACGAATACCGCCCACCGAAATGACCGGTACCCCCAAAACCTTTACTGCCCTTTCCAGATTGGCCAGCAGCACACTTTTCTCGCCTTTGTGTGTATCACCGCCCAGTATCAGCCCATCAAAAGCGAAATCTCGAACACATGCCAGCAGATTATCGGTATCCGCACGATTTTGATCGATTTTCACAAGCATGGGGCGATGTAGCCCGCTTTCGGCTCTCATGCTTGCTTGCTTGCTCTTTGCTGCTGCCAACACGTTGCGCAGGGTAGTACGATGTTCCGGCTGGTGCAGATCTGGGCCGGCGCGCACGCCAAGGTTGATCGTAATGTAGTCGGCGTATTGCCAGAGGGCTTGCATGCAAGTCAGGTAATCGTCGGCCATCCTCTCGGGCAGCGTCATCCGGTTCATACTGATGCTCACCCCCAGCGGAATAGGGTGCGGGCAAGGATAGCACGCCAGAATGGCCGTGACAGCATCGAGTCCGGGGCTGCGTTGTGGCTCGGGCAGCGGAATGACTGAGCCGATCTCGGCGAAACCGAACCCCAGCGGCGGTAAGGACGGATAGAGTGTACCGTGCTTGTCGAATCCGGCAGCCAGCCCAACCGGACCCGGGAACAGCAATCCCATGACGTTACGCTGCAAGGCAAGCGGCAGTTCAGTAGTAGCGACGATGGCGGCCAGCTTGAGTGTGTGTGCAGCCAGTTTGCGGGCGCACTGCGGTGTCCCCAGCCCGGACGCGGCTGCGGATAGCCATCTATACATGGTAACGATGTTCCTTTACGAAACGCTGCATAAAAGCGATGAGGGCCACTACACCCGCGTCCGGCATGGCATTGTAGAGACTGGCGCGAATGCCGCCGGTCATGGGATGTCCCTTGAGGTTAAGCAAGCCCTCTATGGCAGCAGCAGATAGAAACAGCGGCGTGAGGGCAGCATCGGCGAGCGTGAAGCAGACGTTCATGTGTGACCGGTGCGCAGGCTGTACCGGACAATGATAGAAACCGTCACTGTCATCAATAGCGTTGTACAACTGCACACTGCGCTGCGCGCTGTTGCGTGCCATGGTTTCGATACCGCCCATACTGGCGACCCAACGGAACACCAGCCCAGCCAGGTACACGGCGAAAGTGATGGGAGTGTTGAGCATGGAATCGGCTTCTGCCTGCGCCTGATAGTTAAACACCACAGGGGTGGCGGGATGAGCGCGCCCCAGCAGGTCATCACGCACGATAACGATGGTGAGTCCAGCGGGGCCGATGTTTTTCTGCGCGCCAGCATAGATCAGCCCGTAGCGGGAGACGTCGAGCGGGCAGCTGAGAAAATCCGAGGTCATGTCTGCCACCAGCGGCAGATCGCCGGTATCCGGTATGGCGTGAAACTGCACGCCGTTGGCGGTTTCGTTGCTGGTGATGTGGCAATAAGCGGCGCTCGGGTCTAAGCGCAGCGCTTCCGGCATGTGGTCAAAGCCGGTAGCCCTGCTACTGGCCGCGATATTCACATTGCAATAGCGGCTGCCCTCACGCATGCTCTTCCCTGACCAATAGCCAGTTTCGACATAATCCGCCCGCTCAGCGTTGCCCAGCAGGTTGAGCGGCACCAGTGAAAACTGCGCCGAAGCGCCGCCGTGCATGAACAAAATATGATAATTGTCGGGGATATGCAGTAGTGCCCGCAGGTCGTCACGCGCCTGCCGCAACACTCCCTTAAATGCATCTCCGGTGAACGGCATTTCCAGCATGGACAGGCCGCTGTCGTCCCAGTTGAGAAACTCGCGCTGTGCTTCGGCCAGCACCGCATCTGGCATAACGCCGGGGCCGGCGGCAAAGTTGAACACCTTAACTTCAGCAGTTGCCTCAGGCAAACAGGGCAGTCCCATGCTGGCTGGCGGCCATGAAGAACAGCAACGGTATGGAGAGTGTGGTGTTGACGCGCGAGGAGAGGAAAGTGATGCGGGCGCAACGCACGCGCTCATCCAGTGGCGCGGAAACGAAGCCGAGCACCTTCTTCTGGTTTGGCCACAATACCAGCCAGAGATTGGCCAGCATCAGCGTGCCGATCCAGAAACCGGCACCGATGACGGCCGGATAGCCGCTCATTGTCATCGCATCGGCCAGCATGCCGCGCTGCCACAACATGCCGACTCCTGTCAGCCAAGCAACAATCGCAGCATAGCGAAATGTGCCGTGCTCCCGCCCCAGCAGCGCCATGTAGGCTGGACTTTGCTCGTCACCCAGATCTTCGCGCCCGAGCGGTCGGAAACCAGGGCGCTGTACCACGCTGGCGTAGTTATGCCCGATCCAGATGATGCCGCCGAAAAAATGTATCCAGCGCAGCAGGAAGTCGATAATCTGATCCATCGCGTGTCAACCGCCAAGCACCAAGCGGCGCACAATCAGGTAAAGCACCAACGTCAGCAGCAAACCAAGCGCAATAGTGCCGGTGGCAGTGTCAAAAGGCGTTTTCATTGTCACTTCATGAACACGGTCGTGACTGCACCGACCTGCCGCCTGATTAACGGGCGAGGCTCGTGATGTTTCTGACGCGTCTTGCTGATGGCCATTTCAATCACATGGTGATGTGGCGATTTGGCGCATGCCGGATCGGTATTAGCCGCATCCCCGGTGAGCAGGAAAGCCTGACAGCGACATCCGCCGAAGTCTTTCTCTTTTTCGTCGCAGGTACGGCAGGGTTCTTTCATCCACTCGTCGCCGCGAAATTTTTTGAACAGCGGCGAATCGTTCCATAACCACGCCAGACTGTGTTCGCGCACGGTCGGAAATTCCAGCCCCTCGATTACGCGCACTTCCTGGCAAGGCAGGGCAGCCCCGTCGGGGGCGATGGTGAGGTGGATGGTGCCCCAGCCGTTCATGCAGGCCTTGGGCCGTGTTTCGTAATAGTCCGGGATTACGAAATAGATGACCATGCGTTTGCCCAGACGTTCGCGAGCGGCAGCGACAGCAGCTTCGGCGCGTTCGATCTGCTCTCGAGTCGGCAACAGTTCTTCGCGATTGAGCAGTGCCCAATTGTAATACTGGATATTAGCGAACTCCAGGTAGTCCACGCCGATGTCCTCGGCCAGCGCGAGAATTTCTTCCGCCTGGTCGATGTTCTGGCGGAACACTGGCACATTAAGCACCATAGGGAAGCCTTCGGCCTTGATCATGCGTGCCACATCGACTTTCAGGTCATGGGCGCGAGCGCCAACCAACTCATCGGTCAGGCTACGGCTGGCAGATTGCAGGCTCAACTGTATCTGCTTGAGACCAGCTTGTTTCAACGCTTTCAGTCGCTCCGGAGTCAAACCGACGCCGGATGTAATCAGGTTGGTGTAATAGCCGAGACGCTCAGCTTCCCCGACCAGTTCTTCGAGATCGTCGCGCAGCATGGGTTCACCGCCCGAGAAGCCGAGTTGCAGGGCGCCGAGTTCACGGCCCTCGTGCAGTACCCGTTTCCATTCCTCGGTACTAAGTTCCTTCCTGCCATACTGATCAAAGTCCAGCGGGTTATTGCACCAGACGCACTTGAGCGGGCAGCGATAGGTCAGCTCCAGCACCAGCCACATCGGCCTGCCCTGGCCGTCCAGACTAACTGCCGATCCATCCTTTGGCATGTGAAACCTCCAAAAATCTGTAAATACTGTTTTCTATATCTGCGGCATCGACGAACAGGTCTTTAAGTTCGGCGACGATATCGGCAACGGTGGGCTCGCCGGTGCAGCGCTTGAGAATTTCCGATGCGCTGGCGTTGAGTTTGATGACACCTTCCGGATAGAGCAGAACGTAGGCATCCTGTGACTTCTCCCAGCGTAATAGGTACTTGGGATCTAGTTGCGGGCGATCTTCCGGCTGGAAATGAAAATTCTCAGACATAAGACTTACTTATCTTAAATTACGGGCGCGACTATTCGTCGCGCCCGCTACCACTTAGCGGACATACACGTAGGCGGTTACTTCAAAGCCAAGACGCAGATCGCAAAAATCAGGTTCGAGCCATTGCATATTCATCTCCTAATGACGTTGATACATGAAAAAACCAGGGCGATGGGAGAAACATAAGGTCAACTGGGCACCACCGCAACCGGCACTTCTTGCGCGTTGGTGTTAACCGCGCAGAGAAACTTTACTCTCCGATACGCTGGAGTTCGCCCTGAAAATCATTATCGTCAAGCTGGATAATGATTAAGACGGGGTAATGATTCCCATGATTTTTCGAATAACACAACAAGAGTTGACGTAGATCAAAGAAATTTGAAATAAAAGGGGGCGAGACGGTGAATTGCCTCTAAGCCACTGGATACTTTTCAGCATTAAGCTAGGGCGTTATCAGTATGGTGTTATGAGCAATAGACGTTGCTCGGGAAAATTTAAGATCGACAGTGAAGCAGATTACCGAATGGTGTCACGGCCATGTGGGGCTCAATCAGAGGTTCCTTACAAACCATATCAAGAAATAATTGATGCCAACGAGTATCAGCCGTGAGTTCCGGATGAAAAGCAGTTGCCAGGATCGATCCCTGGCGCACCGCAACAATTAGCTTGCCACCATCTGCGGCTGAAAGGCTGGCTAATCGTTCAACGCCTTGCCCAATCGCCGTAATGACTGGCGCACGAATAAAGATTGCCGAATAAGGCCCCGCTGCGTCACTCAATGCCGGAATCTGTGGTGTATCCAGCAGCATCTCAAAACTATCAACCTGCCGTCCAAAATAATTGCGATTAACAGTGATATCAAGCCCGCCCAGCAGGGGTTGGCCTCCCGCTTTTTGACCTTCGGCCCTTTCGGCCAAAAGAATCATACCAGCGCATATTCCCCAAATCGGCTTGCCTGCTTGCACCCAGGCGCGCAGTGGCTCAATCAGCCCCCAACGCTCTGCAATTAAACCCATGGAAGTGCTTTCGCCACCAGGAATAATCAAGCCGTCGAGACGGGTCAATTGCTCGGCTTTGCGCACTTCAACAACTGTGGCGCCCAATTGTTTGAGTATCTTGCTGTGCTCAATAAACGCGCCTTGCAACGCCAGGACGCCAATGTTCAACACAGAGCCCTGTCTGTTCAAGCAATTCCCCTTATTATGCGTTGTGTGAGCCGTTACCATCCCCGTTTCGATATCTTTTCTTGTTCAAGAAGTGTGTCAATATTGATTCCTACCATGGGATCGCCTAAATCTGTGCTTACTTCCGCCAGAATCCCGGGATCACTGAAATGGGTGACCGCCTGCACAATGGCTTTGCCCCGTTTTTCTGGATCACCACTCTTGAAAATACCTGAGCCGACAAAAACGCCATCCATCCCCAATTGCATCATCAGGGCGGCATCGGCTGGCGTAGCTATGCCACCAGCAGCAAAGTTAACTACGGGCAAGCGGCCCAGCTTGGCTGTCTGTACAACCAGGTTATGGGGTGCCCGATTCTCTTTGGCAAAGGCAAACATTTCGTCTTCGTCCATGTTCTGTAGCTGGCGAATGGCGCTGTTCATGGCGCGCGCATGACGCACTGCCTCGACCACATTACCGGTGCCGGCTTCGCCTTTGGTACGAATCATCGCTGCGCCTTCGGCAATCCGCCGCAATGCTTCTCCCAGGTTGCGACAGCCACACACAAACGGCACCAAAAACTTGGCCTTGTTAATATGGTGCTCCTCGTCGGCGGGGGTAAGCACTTCGCTCTCGTCAATACAATCCACGCCCAATACCTGCAGAATCTGCGCTTCCACAAAATGACCTATGCGAACTTTGGCCATCACCGGGATGGTAACTGCGGCGATAATCTCTTTAATCATGCCCGGGTCGCTCATACGTGCCACACCGCCATCCTTGCGGATATCAGCTGGTACACGCTCCAGTGCCATCACGGCACAGGCACCAGACTCTTCAGCAATACGTGCCTGCTCGGCCGTTACCACATCCATGATTACGCCGCCTTTGAGCATTTTCGCCAACCCAGCCTTCACCTCAAAAGTGCCTTTCGCTGCACTATCAATAAAATTGATACGTTGTTTTACATCAATCATCTATAACTCTCCTTGCAGAATCCAAAGGTATCGGAATTAAATCATTTTCAAGGCGCGGCAAACTTGAGTAATGTCCAGTTTCATGAAATGGCAAGCCCCAGCTTCCTTCGAGCTAATTTACTTCGGTCAGCAAATTAGCCACTGCCCGTTTGAATGGCACAATGCGGTTACCAATGCGCAGGGTAGCACCCCGCAATAAGCGGGCCGGAAGTGAATCGTTGCTATAGAGTTTGGCAATGGCATGGGTGGCGAGAAAGAGCGGTCGTGTGGCATGGCGATGTGTCCGTTCATAGCGCGCAAGCAAACCGGCGGCGGCGACGTCACCGCCACGCGAATATGCCGCCTTGATTTCGCGCGCTAATGTATCCGCACCGCGCAAACCGAAGTTGAATCCATGCGCCGTTACCGGATGCATTCCGACTGCGGCATCGCCGACCAACGCAAAGCGTTGTGCTACGAAACGATCGGGATATACGGTCACCAGTGGGTAGGCATGTCGCGTCGAAATCAGATGCATTGCCCCGAGGCGATGCTGGAAGCGCACTTCAATATCCTGGTTGAAATCCTCCTCGGACATTGCCATCAAGTCCTGAACAGACTGTGCGGGCAAAGTAATGACCACAGAAGAACGCATGCCGTTCATCGGCAAAAGTGCCAGCGTCTGGCCGTAATCAAACCATTCCCACGCCACGTGCTGGTGCGGAATTTCATGTTCCATGGCACACACCATCATGGTCTTGCCAAAATCGTGCATAGCAGCGGAAATGCCCATCGCACGACGTGTCTCTGAGAAGCGGCTATCCGCAGCGACCACAAGCTGTGCCTGTATCGTCTCACCGCTTGTGAGTGTGATGTGTGCACATTCGCCATTGGTACTTAGTCCGGTCACCTGGGCATCTGTCAGCAAGGTAATTTCGGACGATGCTTTAACCGCATCAAAGGCTGCCTTGCGGATGAGGCAGTTGGACACAAGATAGCCCAATTCGCTCTGGTTGCTATCACGATGGTCTATATTCATGGCATAAAGCGAGGGGCCATTCAGCACGCGTGCGTCACGCAAGGGCGAGATGGCATTGGGATCAATGCGTTCCCATAAACCAAGCTCGCGCATTAGCCGTGCAGAAAGATGTGTGAGCGCAATCTCACGCCCATCGAAAGCAGGATTTGCCAGGGCAGCTTCAGGTTGCCGCTCCACAATGGCAATGCGCAGGCCGCATCCAGCAAGCGCTTGTGCGAAACACAATCCGGATGGCCCAGCACCAACGATAACAATATCGAAATTCATGAGGTCAAGTTACGCTTTCCCTGGAATGCAAGCTTTGACTCAAATCAAAAAAAGCAGGGGTTTATTCGTGATATCTGTTTGATCACCTGCCAGTTCTGCATATCAATCACCGTCACCACGCCGTCCTTGAGGTTGGGCGTCAACTGCGTGCCCTGACGCAACATTTCCCGCGTCCAGGGCGGAATGAAGCTTGGTCAGCTTGCAGTTTCGCTAACCGCACGCCACAAAACCCGGGGAGCTTCGCTATACTATTGCAGTGATTGAATAACTTGATGATCAAGGAAACAGGTGACTGAATGAATTCGAGCACCATTCTACGCAGCTCAGTGCTGGCAGTTTCCCTGATAGCTTGCCAAGAAATATACGCGGCGGATGAGGGGAAAAATGCCGCCGCCAATTTTTATCAAAACTACCATAAGCTCAGACAGTCCGGCGGACTGACCGGCATCCCCAATGAGGCGCAACTGGCGCAGCTATCGCCATTGATTACGCCACAGCTACGCAAGCTTTTCAGCGCGGCATACCTCGAGCAGCAACGCTGCATTAAGCAGTCCCCCGACGACAAACCGCCCTGGATTGAAGGCGACATCTTCTCCTCAAACTTTGAAGGATTCACTTCGTTCAATGCTGAAAACAGCAAGCCGCAGGGGCAAGCGCGCCAAGTGTCGAGAAAACAAGTGCCGATAAAATTTGTTTATATCGAGGGCAAGTATAAAGTGAAATGGACTGACACACTGGTGCTCAGGAACGAAGCGGGGCACTGGCTAGTGGACGATATCTTCTATCACGCAAATTTTGCCTTCACCAGCGGATTCGGCAAGAACCTGCAATCCTCGCTGAAAAGTATTCCAGCATGCCAGGGGTGATGATGAACGACCTGGCAAAAGCCACAGAACAGCTTACCTGCCGATGCTGTATAGTCGGTAGCGGTTTTCGCCCCGAGCATGTGAAGAGCATTTTCCTTGCACCTTAAGCGCATCAAATTTACGCTTTTGCTGTTTCTGATGGCTTTAACAGCCCTGCCTTGTGGCTTGGTATCTGGTGCGGAGATAGCAGTGAATAGCTATCTTGATAAATCTACCTCCGGCTGGGCCGACAAGATTAGCGATTATGCTTTTGAGGCCAGGGTGCCGGGATGCTTCATAAAATGGAATGCGGTAGAAGAGAAAAACGACAGGCGTTACCTGGTGCTAAACCGCGATTGCCAGCTTAATTTTGATGGGCAGGTCGCCCTGCACCGCGCCATCCTGAATGCCATCCACAAGCGCTGGCCTATCGGCCATTTCGCCAGCATAAGTTTCGGTAGTTTTGGCTTGGCTTCCGAGGAAGCATGGGCTATTCCAGTCGCCATCGCTTCGGCCAAATCCAGGGAATATCGCCATTATCGGCAAAACTACCCGAACACCCCGGAATCACTGAATGGACTGTTTGTGCGCTTTGCCAATCAAACTGATGCATACATGCCCTTGAAGCGGTTGTTTCGTGAGTATGGCGTTGAAATTCAACTTTCCGGCGTGGAAAAAGTGTTCGTGCAGAAAGCAGGGAAACTACCTTACCGCGAAACGCTGCTGCATAATGGTATTCGTGAAAGCGACAAGGTCATCTTCATGGCGGGCAGCAGCTATTTTTCCATCCATTAAAAATCGGGGCGAACCCTTGGATAAAGCGCTGAAAATACTCAGGGCGGCATTACTGGTATCGGCACTTGCTGCTGTTACCCCCGACGGCGCGGCTTCTGAAGT
>Ga0315271_10001769_pt1 | contig 13214 bp, 12 predicted proteins | sample C3_top_MG_FD_204664 | JGI IMG/M metagenome (GOLD analysis project Ga0315271, IMG submission 204664) | Sediment microbial communities from Yellowstone Lake, YNP, Wyoming, USA - C3_top | ecosystem: Environmental > Aquatic > Freshwater > Lake > Sediment | place: USA: Wyoming | collected 2017-08-01 | reverse complement strand
TGCCAGCGCTCCCACATCAGCGCTTTCTGGCTTTCCGTGTAGTAGATCCTTGGCCTTTGCTTCATCTGCAACACTCCTTCTGCTTACGCAGTCTTTAGTGTGTTGCATCCACCGGTTGAATCCGCACGCCTTGGCGGACGGTCAAGGCGATCCAGCCAAAAACAGTCGGTCGAGGTCTGTCACAATAAGGCGATTCACGATCTCTTACCCCACCCGCACTCGCGAAGAATCACCCAGCCAGGAACAGCCCATGTCAGAAGCCTCGAAGAGGACCGAAGAATTCACCCACATGCCCCGGGTCGCCTACTTCTCCATGGAGATCGCGATGGAGAACGATATCCCCACCTACAGCGGCGGCCTGGGGGTGCTGGCAGGGGACTCCCTGCGCGCGGCGGCAGACATCGGCGTGCCCATGGTGGCGGTTACCCTGGTGTCCCGGGCTGGTTATTTCCGCCAGGAGATTGACCCGCAGGGTCGACAGATCGAGCACGCGGACAACTGGGACCCCGTCCGCTACGCTACACGGCTGCAGGCCGCTGTGGCCCTGGACCTGGAGGATCGCCAGGTGTGGGTGGGTGGCTGGCTTTATGTGCTGAGTTCCCATACCAACGAAGGCGTACCCGTCCTGCTGCTGGATACTGACCTGCCGGTGAACGATCGACGTGACCGGAACATCACCCATTACCTATACGGTGGCGACGAGACCTACCGGATCAAGCAGGAAGTGGTGCTGGGCGTGGGGGGCATCGCTATGCTCCAGGCTCTGGGCTTCAATCTCATGGGGTATCACATGAACGAGGGTCACGCCGCCTTCCTCACACTGGCCCTGCTGCGGCACTACGCCTACCCCAGCGAAGACCTGCGGCCCGGCGAGAGCCCTTACGACTTGCCCCGAGTGCGTGAGCTCTGCACCTTCACCACCCACACCCCTGTAGAAGCAGGCCACGACAAATTCGACTACACCCTGGTGCGGCGCATCTACGGTGATCTGCTGGACCTGGGCACGGTGAAACTGCTGGCCGGCGAGGACAAGCTCAACATGACCTGCCTGGCGCTGAACCTGTCCGAGTACGTGAATGGGGTGGCCAAGCGCCACGCCGAAATCTCCCGGAAGATGTACCCGGGCTATGCCGTGCACGCGGTGACCAACGGCGTGCATCCTTCCACCTGGACCGGCACGCCCATCGCTGCGATGTACGACCAGCACGTGCCGGGCTGGCGCCATGAGCCTGAGCTGCTTTCCCGGGCCGATCGCATCCCGAACGACACGCTGTGGGCGGCCCACCAGCAGGCCAAACAGGCTCTGGTGGACAAGGTGCGGGAACTCACCGGAGTGGTGCTGAACCCTGACCAGCCCATCTTGGGCTTTGCTCGGCGCATGACCGCCTATAAGCGGGCTGACCTGCTGTTCACCGACCTGGCGCGCCTCAAGTCTATCGCCGGCAAGCATCCCTTGCAGATCGTCATGGCCGGCAAAGCCCACCCAAAAGACGAGGCTGGCAAGCAACTCATCGAAGCGCTGCACGTCCACATGCGGGACTTGGCCGGGGAGATCACCATGGCCTTCCTGCCCGATTACGACATGGCGCTGGCCCTGCTCATGGTGTCCGGCTCGGATGTCTGGCTCAATACCCCCCTGCGACCGCTGGAGGCCTCCGGCACCAGCGGCATGAAGGCTGCCTTCAACGGCGTGCCCCAGTTCTCGGTGCTCGACGGGTGGTGGGTGGAGGGATGCCTGGAGGGGGTGACCGGATGGGCGGTGGGAGACGATTCCCCCAGCGCCAACGGCCACGATGCCGTCGCCCTGTACGACAAGCTGGAGCAGGTGATCCTGCCGCTCTGGTATGACGACCGACCCGGCTGGACCGCCGTCATGAAAGGCGCCATCAGCAAGAACGCCGCCTATTTCAACAGCCACCGCATGATGCGTCGTTACGCCACAGAGGCGTACTTGAGATAAGCGCCAAGCGAGGTTGCGGGCAACTTGGCTAGGGGTGGCAGTGGGTTGGCTGCTCGCACCCAATATAGATGCAGGAATGAGTACGGCCGCTCACCTCAAGGGTGAATGACCGTATGGGTCGTGAAGTGACTTGGGACTGCGGGATGGTCACGGCCAGGAACATCCGTAGCTTAGTCGGAAAGACACTTTATTGGGCGGCTGGTGTAGATCAGCAGGCTGCCATTCGCGTGGTCAACGCGCACTTCTGTTGGTCGGCCATTGCGGCCGGCGGGTTCTGAGCCAACTGGGTCCCGAGACCGTGGGAGCCATGACTTAAGCCGAATGGCAGTTCTTCGGCCTAAAAGGTACCAGTGACTCCCCAGTCCCTGCCATGCCAAGATGGGTCGGTTCAACTCCACGTCCCACTATTACATGTCCGCAGTTCGGATCAGGTTACTCTTGGCCCTTGCGCTGTCGCTGGGGTTTCACGCAGGCCTGCTGGCGCTATGGATGGTCCAAGCGCCCCCCCACCCCTCCCGCGCATCGACAGTCTCGGAGCCCTTGCAGGCAAGCCTTATGATCGCGCCTGTGCAGGAGATGAAACATGCCCACATCGAGCATCTGGCTACGGGGTCTTTGGAGCATTCCGCGAAACCACGCCTCCAACCCGCCTTCCCCACGCCGCCACGCGCGGAGAAAATGGAACGCGCTCGCGTCGCGGATTCCATCCCGGTCCTACTCACGCCAGAGAATAAGTTGGCCACCATGTCGGCGCCGTCCCCTCCAACTCCAGAGGAATGGAAACTGGCCTCCACCTACACGCTCAAGAACAGCAAGCGTTACCGATACAACTGGGGCCAGCTGGTTCGCAGCATGATGGGAACAGCGGTGGAGGGACTTCAGCAGGGCCTGGTTCGATTCCGCATCGAGATCGCACCCGACGGAAAGCTCGCCAAGGTGGAAGTGCTTTGGTCGACCTCGGAGATAGCCGAAAAGCTGGCCTTGCAAGCCATTCGATCGCTGCCGCCGCTGCCGCCCACTCCGACGGGAAAGCCGCTCGTCTTCGAGAAGACCATCGCATTTGTGCCGTTCGAGACGGGCTGGCCGCCCATCTACAAGAATGACTGTCTTCCGGATCCACCGTCTTTCCATAACCCGTTCGCGTGGAACGGTTCGACACCCCAGCGCACTTCGCAAGCACATCAGGAAAACGCTTCGCCATCAAGCACCGCCCCCCAACAGGCCGAGTGCCCCCCGGATTCGGAGCCGGACTCCATCGAAGCAGAAGAAAAGGACATGGAACGCCAATTCAAGGAATGGGGAGCGGCGCGATTAAATGGGGCCGATTGATTTTTTTCGGGAATGATGGATTTGGCCGAGCCGCCGCCTCACAACCGATCACAGCATCCGTCTGCTCAGGGTCACAGCGCAGTCATTGATTCTTCGCCGATACCAATGGCAAAAACGGTCGATTTGAGACTAACCAACACGACCAACCTGACACGCTCCGCCAGAGCAAATCGATGTTCCTGCCATCCAGGTCGTCACGGGTGGAATCACCTGAGCGACCGTCGCAGCCATGCCTTGCGCGCTTCCTCCGCGATTCCCATCAGCACGGCCAGGGCCATGCCGGCCAGCCAGATTTCGGCGCCCACCGGCGCCGTGCCGAACAGCCAGTTGCCGGCGGGCGTGTAGGCAATGAACAGCAGCAGGCCCAGTTCCGCCGCGATGCCCAGCAGGATCAGCGGGTTGCTGAACAGCCTGAAGGCAAGCGAAGACTTGAGCGGATGGCGGCACAAAAAAACGTTCATCACCTGCGTCATCACGATCGTTGCCAGGCAGGCAGTAGTGGCCTGCAAATAAAGCGGCGCCGTTGTGGCCAGGGTTTCGCCGTATTGCCAGCCGGCGGCGTGAAGGACAAAGAAGAACACGGTCATCGCCGCCGCCGCTTCCAGCACGCCGAGGAACAGGTAGGCGCGGGCGAGCAGGCTCCACGACAGCAGCCGCTCGCTGCGCGCGCGCGGCGGACGCTGCATCACGTCGGGGTCGGGTTTTTCGGCGCCGAGCGCGAGCGCGGGCAGCATGTCGGTGCCGAGATCGACTGCCAGGATCTGGATGATGGTGAGCGGCAGCGGAATGCGGAACAGCACGAAGGCAAGGTAGGGCACCAGTTCGGGAATGTTCGAGGAGAGGATGTAGGTGAGGAACTTGCGCAGGTTGTCGAACACCGCCCGACCCTCCTCGATGGCCGCGACGATGCTGGCGAAGTTGTCGTCGAGCAGGATCATGTCGGCCGCTTCCTTGGCGACGTCGGTGCCGGAAATGCCCATGGCGATGCCGATGTCGGCGGTTTTCAATGCCGGCGCGTCGTTGACGCCATCGCCGGTGACGGCGACGATCTCGCCTTTTTTCTGCAGCGCAGCGACAAGGTGCATCTTCTGCTCGGCGGCCACGCGGGCAAAAATGATCTCCGGCGCATCGAGCGCCAGTTGCAGTTGCGCCGGTGACAGACGGCCGAGGTCGTCGCCACTGATCACGACGGGCTGATCGGACTTCACCAGCCCGATTTCGCGGGCGATCGCCTGCGCCGTGTGCGGATGGTCGCCGGTGGCCATGATCACGCGGATGCCGGCCGAGGCGCAGCGTGCAACGGCATCCGGCACCTCGGCGCGCGGCGGGTCTTCCAGTCCGACCAGGCCCGACAGGATGAGGCCGCGCTCCTCGGTCGGCAGGCCACCGGAGGAAATTGGACCGTGGGCGAAGGCCAGCACGCGCAGGCCAGCCTCGGCCATCTCGTCCTGCGTGGCGAGCAGGCGCGTCCTTGCGGCGGGGTCGAGTGGTGCAATCCCGGCTTCGAACTGCACCGATTCGCAAACCCCGAGCACCGTTTCCAGCGCGCCCTTGCAGTAGAGCACGCGCCCCTGCGGCGTCTCGCACAGCACCGACATGCGCTTGCGGTCGGTGTCGAAAGGAATCTCGTCGATGCGCGTGTAGCCGTCGAGCACGCCTGCCGCCTGCCGCCCCATGCCGGCCAGCGCCACTTCCATCGGGTCCCCCATCCAGGCGTGATTGTTGGTCTCTTTCAGGTTGTGGCAGAGCGCGGCATTCACGAAAAGTGCACTGTGATTCACTATCCGGCGCGGCTGCGCTGCGATGTCATCGGGCGTGAAGAATCCGCCGCCCAGCCACAGGCGCTGCACCGACATGCGGTTCTGCGTCAATGTGCCGGTCTTGTCGGACAGAATCACCGTGGTCGATCCCAGCGTCTCCACCGCAGGCAGATGCCGCACCAGCGCATTGCGCTTCGCCATGCGCTGCGTCGCCATCGCCAGCGACAGCGTCACCGTCGGCAGCAGGCCTTCCGGCACGTTGGCGACGATGATGCCGATGGTGAACAGCAGGTTCTCCCAGAACGGCAAGCCGATCGCCTGACCGATGAAGAAGAACGCGCCACCGATGCCCGTGGCAAGCATGGCCACGATGCGGGACAGCCGCACGATCTCGCGCTGCAGCGGCGAGGTCACTGCACCTGCCGTCTGCGTCAGATGGGCGATCTTGCCGAACTCGGTGCGCATGCCGGTGGCATACACCACCGCGCGCGCCTGGCCCGACACCACCGAGGTGCCAGCCAGCACGATGTTTTTTGCGGAGAGCGGCGACCCCTCCGGATGCGGATCGGCATTGCGCGCCTGAGGCAATGACTCGCCGGTGATGGTCGCGGTATTGATGCGCAGCCCGAACGCCTCGGTCACCCGGCAGTCGGCCGGGACAAAGTCACCCTCTTCCAGCAGCGCGATGTCGCCAGGCACCAGATCGCTGGCGAGCATTTCCACGATCTCGCCGTCCCGGGACACCATCACCTGCTGCGGCAGCAACTGACGCAGCGCGTCGATCGCCCGCTCGGCCTTGTATTCCTGCCAGAAGGAAAAGATGCCATTGATGAGAATGACACCCAGAATGGCCACCCCCAGCCGGGCCATGCCCTGACCGGGATCGAACTGTTCGGCGAGAAACGCCAGCGCTGCTGCCAGCCACAGGATGATGGCGAAAAAGTGGGTGAACTCGCGGGCGAAGCGGAGCAGCAGGCTCTCGCGCCCCACCTCCTCGACGTGATTCGGGCCGAATTCCGCCAGGCGGCGCTGCGCCTCGGCCGCAGTCAGACCCAGGTCGGACGTATGAAGGCTGGCGAGGGACTGCTGGGCAGTGAGGCTCTGGATGTGCACGGGGCAAGAAACAACGTTGTCAGCCTGTTAAGCATAGCGCAGCGCCCCGAGCCCGTGTCCTGAAAACAGGCGAACGCGCAGCCCCGGCCACTCAAGCGCCTCAGCGCTTCACTTCATCTTGCCGAGGGCAACCCGAAAGGCCTCGAGCCTGGCCTCATAGTCTGCGGCCTCCCCGTAGTCGAGGAAACGCGGATAGCGCGAATGGGTGCCGAGGATCCTGCGCGCGTGCTTGATCGGGCAAAAGTACTCCTCGGTTCGGGCCACGATCTCGTACACATAGGCCACGAGTCCGCTGGCATACCCGCAATAGGTGCAGTGAAATTTCTCGATGAAATTGAGGTATTCGAGATGCTGCCGATCCAGCACGATGTACGCAGCCCGGCGAACCCTGGCTATCCGGTAAACAGGGAAGCACACCGCCTGATACAGGGTAACGAACAGATCCAGCATGAGCAGCGGAACGATCATGCCGTAGATCACCGGGCCGGTGATCAGGTTCTGTGGCCGGTTGGTGACCAGCCAGCGAAAGAAGCCCGTTTTCAGCCGGCGATGCGCCTGCCTGATGGAGTGTTCGAATTCAACGCGCTTGCCCTTGATTTCGTAAAGCATGCTGGTTTCCTGCTCGTGCAGCGCTTCTCGCAGATCGTCTTCGAGGGTGGCCATTTGCGTCAGCAAGTGCTGGATACGGTCGTTCATAAGATCCCCCGGGGTCGGCAATCGCGCAATGGGTCTATTCCCATCCGGCTTGCACGCCGGGCGGCCCCGCCCGGAAAGCATAGCCGCAATAGCCCATCGGGCGGGTTATTGTTTGCCGCGCGCAACAGGATGGACAAGTCTTTAATTACCCGGATACGGGTCTATATTGATTTTGTAGTCTCAAGCGCGACTTCAGTCAGTCATCAAGAATTTCTTTTATAGGAGGAAGACTCATGGCAAACCTCTCTCGTTACGATCCCTTCAACCTTACCCGTGTCGATCCGTTCGGCGAGTTCGATGACCTGTTCAAGGGCTTTTTCGTGCGCCCTGCCCTGTTGGAAGGTCAACCCCAGATGCAGATCAAGATGGATGTGAAGGAGGATGACAACGCCTATACCGTACACGCCGACATTCCGGGCGTGAAGAAGGAAGACATCCACGTCAGCATCGAGGGCAACCAGGTTTCGATCAGCGCCGAATCCAAGATCGAGAAGGAAGAGAAAAAGGGTGAGAAAGTGCTGCGTTCCGAGCGCTACGTTGGCAAGGTGGCGCGCAGTTTCACCCTGGCGCACGACGTGGACGAAGCCAAGTCGCAGGCCAAGTACAGCGACGGCGTACTGGAACTGACCTTGCCGAAAAAGGCGACCGGTGCGGCCAAGAAACTGGCGATCCAGTAATCTCGCAACAACAGTCAAAGGCGACGTCTTTCGTTTGACGTCACCTTTTTCATCCGCACGCAGTGGGGCCACCCGGCTGGCCTTGTCTTGAGCGGCGGATGAGCGCCCCGCCCCTCAGGGTTTCTCGTGGAGAAACGGGCGTATCGAATCAGACCTTTTCGCCGGTCGCCAGCAACAAGCCGCCCCACGGCAATCCGCTCGGCAGGCCCTGCTCCAGCCCCCTTGCCCAGCGCGTTGCGGAGGGCAGAAAAATGGCTGAGCGCAGCTTCAAATTACGCACCGGCAAACCGGAGAACAGCGAGCGCACTTCGCCTGCGTTATGCCAGCGCGCGCCACGATAGGCGCCGCTACCGCCGTCCCTGCCCTTTTGCCGATACAACAGGCTGTTGCGGTTGAGCCAGCCGATGGCAAAGCAGCGGCGCGCCACCCGCACGCATTCGGCCACGGCCTGGCGCTCGTCGTCCACAAAACACAGTGCAGCGATGGATAGCACATGATCGAAATTGGCGTCGGCGAATGGCAGCTTGCGCGCATCGCCTTCCACCCAGCTCAGTTCCGGCTTGCTGTGGGCACGCGCGTAATCCAGCCAGGCGGCATCGGGATCGAGCCCGGTGACGCGAAGATCATCAGCCGCGGCGCGGCGGGTGAAACAGCCGGTGCCACAGCTGACGTCGAGCAGGCTGTCGCCCGGCCGCGTTTTCAGGCAGCGTGCCGCCAGCGCGTATTCGGTCTCGCCGATCCAGCGCCCGCGCGGGGTGTCGTACCAGGCATCGTAGTCGGCGGGATTCACGCCGGCGGGTCAGTGTCCGGCCGGCTGGCTGGCACGCGCATAAGCACCGAAACCGCCCTTGGCCTTCCAGCCCTCGAAGCCGTCCTGCAGCACCTTCACATTGTCGTAGCCCAGCAGGCGCAGGGCGAACACCGCCTGGGCGGACAGCGAGCCGGAGTTGCAGTACATCACCACCATGCGATCTTTCGGCAACTCGCTGCGGCGCGCCACGGCCTGACGCCAGTCGATGTTGATGGCACCGGGAATGTGCTCATTTGCATACTGCGCAGCGTCGCGCGCGTCGACGATGAAGACCTTTTTCCAATCGTCGGCAGGAATCTGCTCCGGCCAGATCAGGCTGCTGCCGTATTCGGCGAAGTCCATGTATCCGGACAGGGCATCGACCACGACGGGGTTTTCTTCGGCATGGCCAGGCGCTGCCAGCAAGACAAGACTGGTGCAGAGAGCGATCAGCGTTTTGTTCATTGAGTTTCCTTTGCCGGATTGAGGCGCGGATGGGTTTCGTCGCACGCCAGCAGGACGATGAGGCCTGACACAAACATGGCGGCAGCGGTGAACCAGAAGCCCGCCTCGATGCCGCCGAACAGGGCCGCCACCGCACCCAGCAGCAATGCGCCGATGCCGTAGCCGAGGTCGCGCCAGAAGCGGTAGATGCCGATAGCCGAGCCGCGCCAGTTGGGATGGGCGATGTCGGAGACCGCGGCCGATAGCGTCGGATACAGCAACGCCATGCCAAAGCCCATCACGGCAGCGGCGAACGACCACCACAATTCACCTTCACCCAGCAGCACCAGCGCGACGCCGGCGCCGCACAGCCACATGCCCCAGACGATGGGTTTTTTGCGGCCGATACGATCCGACAGATGGCCGGTGAAAAACTGTGACATGCCCCAGACGAAGCCGTACACCCCGACCACCCAACCGATTCCGGGCAGGGACAACCCCCGCTGATGCAGGTAGACCGGGAAGAACACCCACACCAGTGCATCGACGAATTTCTCCACCAGGCCGGCCTGGCTGATCGACGCCATGCGCGCATCGCGCCACGACATCAGGGTGAACACTTCCCAGGTGCCGGGCGTAGCGGATATGTTGCCGGGGTAACGTGGCTTGGGGCCGGTCATCTGCCCGGCGGCGTGTTTTTTGCCTTCCGCATGCGCCCACGGCAGGGTGTCCTTCACCCACAACAAGGTCAGCAGGCCAGCCAGCCCCACCACCACCAGGCCGAACAGCATCAGCCCTTCGCGCGGGCCGTAGGCTGCGGCGAGATAGCCGGTGATGATGCCCGCCACCGCGACGCCGAAGTAACCGGCGAACTCGTTGAGGCCGATGGTCAGCCCACGCTGTTCGGCAGTGGTGAGGTCGAGCTTGGATGTCTGCGTCATCGACCAGGTCAGACCCTGGTTGATCCCCAGCAGCACTGTCGCCGCCACGATCCAGCTCCAACTCGGCGCGTACAGGATCATGAAGGGAATCGGCACCGCGGCCAGCCAGCCGATGAACAGCACCTTCCTGCGTCCCAAGCGCTCGGACAGCCGCCCGGCGACAAAGTTGAGCGTGCCCTTGACGAAACCGAAGGCAGTGACGAAAGCCATCAGCATCATGAACGAGCCCTTGGCCACGCCGAACTCTGATTCGGCGAGCGCCGGCACCACAGTGCGGAACATGCCGATGGTCAAGCCGACGAAAAACACCTGCACCACAAGATGCGAGAACTGGGCGAGGTTGACGCGGATGCCGTAGCGATACTCCACCACGCTGGGGGTCAGCGACATGAATCAGGCTCCCAGATTGAAGGCAACCATGCGATCCATCTCGGCCGGGCGCGGCGGAATGGTCTCGGTCAACGCGGCGACAAAGCCCGCGCGATCCACCGCCAGCATGGGATTCCAGCGTTTTTCGTAGCCGATGGTCGAGGTGGGTTTGCCCGACATGCCCGCGCCGCACGCACTGCCAGAAGTATGACCGGGATACAGTTCAACCTCGGCGGGCAGCGTCAGCAATTTCTGATGCACGCTGTCGTAAATCTGCCCCGCCATTTCGGTCTCCTTGCCCGCCAGATCGGGACGCCCGGCACTGCCGACAAACAGGGTGTCGCCGGTGAGCACGAACCACGGGGTTTCGGTGCGGCGCTTGTCGGTCACCAGCAGGCAGATCGAATCCGGGGTGTGGCCGGGGGTGTGCAGCACGTCGACGTAGACATTGCCGACCTCGATGCGCTGGCCATCCTTCAGCGGCTCGAACGGATAGTTCACGCGACTGCGATTGGATTCATGCAGGCAGTATTTCGCGCCGGTTTTTTCGGCGAGCGCGCGGCCACCGGAAAAGTGGTCGGCATGAACGTGGGTGTCGATGACGTGCGTGATTTTCACGTCCTGTCTGGCGGCTTCGTCGATGAACCACTGTTCGTCGCCGAGCACCGGGTCGATGGCGACGCCGACATGGCAGGAGCCGCAGCCAAAGAAATAGGACAGGGTGGCATCTTGGGCCAGCAATTGACGAAAAAACATGGGAGTCTCCTTACGGTGTTATTCAGATTCGGCCAGCGGCAAGCCTGCCGCCTGCCATTCGGGCGTGCCGTCGGCGATCTTTTGCGCGCGGTAGCCGTGTTCTTTCAGCAGCGCCACCGCCTCGGCCGACATCATGCAAAACGGCCCCCGGCAGTAGGCGACGATGTCCTTGTCGGCGGGCAGTTCCTTGATGCGCTGACGGATTTCATCGAGCGGCATCGAGCGCGCGAACGGCAGATGGCCGCTGGCGTATTCGGCCGACGGCCGCACGTCGATCACCACCACGTCGCCGCGACGCGCCTTGTCCATCAGCGAACGCCGCGTTTCGGCGTCGAGTTTTTCCGGCGCGGCAAAAATCTGGTCCATCGCCACCTTGAGTTCGACCAGATGCTCTTCTGCCACCGTGCGTAAATTCACCCACAGTGCGCTGACGTCCTCGCCGGACAGGCGATAGGCGATGAAACGCCCATCGCGCTGCGCCTCGACCAGGCGCGCCGCCTTCAGCACCTTGAGGTGTGCGCTCGCCAGCTTGATGTCGATGCCGGCTTCGGCGGCCAGGGCTTCAACGGTTTTTTCGCCCTGCGCCAGAATTTCCAGCAGCTCCAGCCGCTTGGGACTGGACACCGCCTTGCCGATGCGTGCGACTTCTTCGTAGAGCAGGTCTTTGGTTTTGCGTTTATCCATGAACGTACATTCGCACGATTATTAGATTATTGCAAGGTCCATTTCTACCAGGCGGCCAACGCTCAGTCGGCATAGGTATCCGCCACCTACCCCTGCCCGGTGGCTGATTACACATGCCCTGCCTGGATCCAGCTGCGAAGCGGATTGGGCTATCCGCGGCAAATGCAGCCCGAGTCATGTGATCCCATCACTCTGATTGCGCTCAAGCCGGGGCGCGCAAGCTTGAATCGTATGCGGTTAACAGGCTCACTGACGCCGCGCCGTGATCGTTCCACCGTCGTCTGCGTTCAGAATCAGCGCGCCGTCAGCGCTCAACCTGAAGCGCCTGACCTGGCTCAGCAACTGCATGAAGCGGCTTTCCTGTCACATCAATTCCGGCACGCAGGCCATCATGGTCATGGCAGTTTTCGACGACACGCTCAAGCCTTCGCCGGTCAGCGTGTAGCTGCCGCCATAGCGATTGCAGGAGCCGCTGCCCGCCAGTTGTCCGTCCACGCCAAAGTTGAGCGTGGCGCGCGAACCATCGACGATGCCCGCTCCCGCAATGTCCTCGACCACCCATTCACCGCCCTGCAGCAAGCTGGCGGAGTCGCCGCCACAACCGTGCAGCGCACGGCCATCCAGTAATACCGTGACCGTATTCGGGCGCGGCATGCCGCTCATCGTGTCGACGCACAGGCGGTCAACAATCGTCACCTGCAGGGTCGGGGTCACGGCATAGCGCCGGGAAGTGGCCGTGGACTCGGCGGCGGGCGTCAGCTCATCAATACGGGTTGTGCCGTCGGCGCGGGTGAATAGCGTGCGTGTACCGATCTCGAGGTGCCAGCCGGGCTCGTTGCCGCCTGCACGGAATGCCACTGCCTCCCGGTCGGCACGGATGCACTCGGAATAGGCTTGGCCCTTCACCGTCAACCTGGCGCGCTCTCCCTTCGACCAGAACGTCATCGTTGCATCGTCGACCGCCGCATACCGGGTGCCGGAAGCCGTCTCCACCTGGAGCAGGTTGAAATGCATGTCGCCCAGCGTCAGCCGCAGCCTGTTGCCAATCTGTTCAGTGTGGGTCAACCGATCGCCGCAGCGCCAGGTGAGCGCCACCGGCTCATCGCCCTGCACGGCCTGCAGGTCGAGCATGCCGAGGTCGATCACGGCTTGCTGCGGGTCGACTGTCACCGCCGCGCTCAACCACTTCACCTGCCCCGCCTGCTCGATTGCGCCACGCACGCTGTAGATTTTGCCCGCCAGCAGCGCGGCGCGATCGGCCGACAGCTCGAAGGGAATCGGCACCTGTTTGCCTGCCAGCGGAATCCGCTGATTTGCAATGGCCCCGGCAGACAGGGCTTCGCGCAGCTCGACGACCGCGACGCTATCGGGCGGCAAGGCAATCCGTTCGCGATACGCCAGCACACCCGTGATCGGCAGCACGGACAACGGCGCGGGCGGGTTCACCGCAGTCTCACCCGCACATCCAGCCAGAACGGCCACCATCCAGACAGACAAAACACTCCATGCTACAGCACGCTGCATTGACCATTCCTTCCTGTAAAACACAATGAATTGACCGCTCACGCGCCGCGATACACGCAACCGCTATCGTGCGTTTCCATCACCCTGATTTGCGACAAACCCGGCAACACCGGTTTGATTTTCTGCCACAGCCACACAGCCAGATTTTCGCTGGTGGGGTTGTCCAGCCCG
>Ga0315271_10001768_pt1 | contig 13218 bp, 10 predicted proteins | sample C3_top_MG_FD_204664 | JGI IMG/M metagenome (GOLD analysis project Ga0315271, IMG submission 204664) | Sediment microbial communities from Yellowstone Lake, YNP, Wyoming, USA - C3_top | ecosystem: Environmental > Aquatic > Freshwater > Lake > Sediment | place: USA: Wyoming | collected 2017-08-01 | reverse complement strand
CAACGCCGTGTACCCGTCGGTCACGCCCCTGGTCCCGGCCGCGCACTGGGACGAGCGCGAGGCGCGTGACCTGCTCGGGATCGTCCCCATCGGCCACCCGGACCCTCGTCGCCTCGTCCTCCACGAGCGCTGGCCTCGCGGCTACCACCCCCTCCTCAAGGACGTCGATGCCGGTGTCCGGCCGCCCTCGGGAGAGCGCCGGTTCGTGCCCTTCCAGGTCCACGGTGAGGGCGTCTACCAGCTCCCCGTCGGCCCCATCCACGCCGGCGTCATCGAGCCGGGCCACTTCCGGTTCTCCGCGATCGGCGAGCGCATCCTCCATCTCGATGCGCGCCTCTTCTTCGTCCATCGCGGCGTCGAGAAGCTCGTCGAAGGACGCTCGTTCAGGGCTGCCGCCCCGCTGGTCGAGAGGGTCTGCGGCGTGTGCACGGTCACTCACGCCCTGGCGTATGCGCAGGCCGTGGAGTCGTTGACGGGCACGATCGTGCCGCCGCGCGCCCGTTGGGCGAGGGTCCTTCTCGCCGAGCTCGAGCGGTTGTACAACCACGTGGGCGACCTCGGCAACATCTGCGCCGGGGTCGGTTTCCAGTCCGGGATCTCGCGGATCGGCTGGCTCAAGGAGCAGCTGTTGCGGGCGAACGATGCCCTGGTCGGCCACCGCTACCTCACGGGCATCGTCGCGCCCGGAGGGCTCGCGTTCGATCTCGATCAGGCGGGACTGGCCGCGCTTCCCGCCGCCCTGGATGCCGTGGGCACCGAGCTGTCGGCCGCGGTTCGCGCCCTGGTCCGCTCCGAGGGGTTCATGACCCGCCTCCACGGGACCGGGATCGTCCCGGGGGACACGGCGGCCGCCCTGGGCGCGCTCGGTGTCGCCGCTCGCGCCAGCGGGCTCCAGCTCGACCTGCGCCGCGACCGGCCGTATGCCGCGTATGGCGACCTCGACGTGAGGGTCGTGACCGCCGCGTCCGGCGACGTAGCCGCGCGGTTCCACGTCCGGGCGCAGGAGTCGCAGGAGTCGCTTCGGCTGCTGCGCGAGGCACTTGGTCACCTGCCCGGGGGTCCCGTTGCGGTTCCGCTCGCCGGGATGTCGGCCGCGGGCGACTCCGCGCTGGGCGCCGCCGAGGGGCCCCGCGGCGCATCGTGGGTCTGGCTCAGGGCCGGCGCGGATGGCACGATCGACCGCCTCCGTCTCCGGTCGGCCTCGTTCGCGAACTGGCCGGTGGTGGCCGCGGCGGTTCCCGGCAACCTCGTGCCCGACTTCCCGCTCATCAACAAGAGCTTCGAGCTCTGCTACGCCTGCACGGACCGCTGACGATGCCCCTCGACGTCTTCGACAGAATCCTCCGCCCGCTCCGGCGCGGGCCGGTCACCAGCCGCTACCCGGATGCCCTGCCCGAGCTGCCGCCGGCCGCCCGCGGCCTGCCCGAGCTCGACGCGGCCCGGTGCGACGGCAACGCGGCCTGTGTCGCGGCCTGTCCGACCGGCGCCATCCGGGTGGCCCCCGGGACCTGGGCGCTGGACACCGGCGCCTGCATCTTCTGCGCCGCCTGCGCCCGGGCCTGCCCCACCGCGGCGGTCACGCTCGGCAAACGGATCGAGCTCGCCGTGGACGAGCGGGACTGGCTACTGATCGTCCGATCCCGATCGGAGCGCGGATGAGCGCGTCGCCCGGGATGCCGGCCCCCGGTCCGGTGGATGAGGCCGCCGGACCGATGCCGACCACCGATCCAGCGGAGAGGACCGCCGAGGCGCTCGCGCTCCGTCGGGCGATCCGTCGCACGCTGGGCCGGTCGCTCCACGTGCGCCACCTCGACGCCGGCTCCTGCAACGGCTGCGACTGGGAGATCGCGGCGCTTCTCAATCCGTACTACGACATCCAGCGGCTCGGGATCGACTTCGTGGCGTCGCCCCGGCATGCGGACCTGCTGCTCGTCACCGGGATCATGACCCGCAACTTGGAGGACGCCGCGCTCCGCACGTATGAGGCGATGCCGGAGCCGCGGCTGGTGGTGGCGGTGGGCGCGTGCGCGATCAGCGGCGGCGTGTTCGCCGGCAGCTACGCCGGGCGCGACGGGATCGACGAGGTACTTCCCGTGGATGTCTTCGTTCCGGGCTGCCCGCCGCGGCCGGAGGCGCTCATCCACGGGCTCCTCGTAGCGGTTGGGCGCATGGCCCCGTTCGACAACACGGCCCTCACGCCAGGTAGCGGACCCAGAGATATGCCGTCGAGATGACGAGCGACGCGGCGACGACCGCCGCGCCGTAGCGCAGGAACTCGAGGAAGCGGATCGGGTGGCCGGCCCGGGTGGCGAGGTTGGCGACGACGACGTTGGCCGAGGCGCCGACGATCGTGAGGTTGCCGCCCAGGCAGGCACCGAGCGCAAGGGCCCACCAGAGCGGCTCGACGGCCATTCCGCCTTCACCCAGGCGCTGGACGATCGGGATTGCAGTGGCCGTGTACGGGATGTTGTCAACGATCGCAGAGGCGAGCGCGGAGAACCACAGGACGCCGATCGTGGCTACCTCGGGCCGGCCCTCCGTCGCCACCGCCAGGCGATCGGCGATGCCGCCAACGATCCCGGTCTGGACGATCGCCTCCACGAGGATGAACAGGCCGACGAAGAAGAAGAGCGTCGACCACTCGATCTCGCGCAGGGTCCGGTGGGGGTCGAGCCCCGCAACGAGCATGAGCACCATGGCCCCGAGCAGGGCGACGGTCGCGGGCTCGACCCCGATGGCCGAGTGGAACAGGAACCCGAGGATCGTGGCGGCCGTCACGACCAGAGCGCGGATCAGGAGCGGCCGATCCTTGATGGCGCCCTCCTCCTTCTCCTCGAGCGCCGCTTCGCGTCGCTCGTCGGGCACCTGGAGATGTCCCCGGAACGAGAACCAGGCGATCACCAGGAAGGCAAGGAAGACGAGCACCGTGACCGGGGCGAGGTTGAACAGGAAGTCGTTGAAGCCGAGACCGGCGGCGGCACCGATCATGATGTTGGGCGGATCGCCAATCAGCGTTGCGGTGCCGCCGATGTTCGAGGCCAGGATCCCCGAGATGAGATAGGGCATCGGCGAGATGTCGAGCCGCCGGGCGACCGAGAGCGTGATCGGCGTCATCAGGACGACGGTCGTCACGTTGTCCAGGAATGCGGACAGCACCGCGGTCACGGTGGCCAGGATCAGGAGGAGCCGGATCGGGTGGCCGTTCGAGAGGCGGACCGAACGGATCGCCACCAGCTCGAAGAAGCCGGTCCTCGCGAGGATCGACGCGATCACCATCATCCCGGCGAGGAGGAAGATGACGCTGAGGTCGACCGCCGCGAAGGCCTCCTGCTGGTCGAGGACACCGAGCACGACCACGAGCAGGCCGCCGATCATCGCGATCAGGGTCCGGTCCCAGCGCTCGAGCGCGATCAGGACATAGGCGACAACGAAGACGGCGGCGGCGATCCAGGCGTCCGGGCTCATGGGCGTGGCCGCCTATCGAGTTTGCGGTGGGAACGGACGGTGGAGAAGGGGCGCGCCCGATGCCGGGCTGCTGTGGTGCGGGCTCGCGTCAGCAATCCGGCCCGTCGCCGGCCGCCACCACCAGCGACGCGAAGCGGTCGGGCATCGCGTTCATCGTCTCCGTTGTCGCCACGCGTGCAGCATACCCGTGGCCCGATGCAGCGAACCCACGATCGGCGGTCTTGCGGGCGCCCTGCCGCCCAGGGTGCCGGGCGCCCAGGCCGTCCCCCGTGCGACACTGGCGGACCCGCCGGCCGGCACCCCGCGTCCCCGGGCGCCCGCCCCTGGCCTCCCCTCCCTCCGAACCTGGTCTCGATGTCCCGCAGCGTCCGACTCCGCCCCTGGCAGCACGCCGCGCTCGCCCGCTTCTCGGCGTCGCGGCATTCGGACTTCCTCGCCGTCGCCACGCCCGGCGCCGGCAAGACCACGTTCGCCTTGGCCGCGCTCCGCACGATCCTCGCCCGGCAACCCGCGCGGGTGGTGGTGGTCGCGCCCACGGCGCACCTCAAGGTCCAGTGGGCGGCCGCGGCAGCACGGCTCGGGCTGCACCTTGACCCAGCGTGGTCTCCCGGAGACGGCGCCATGCCCGCCGACATGCACGGCGTGGTGACCAGCTACCAGCAGGTCGCCATGAGCGCGTCGGCGTTTCGGACCCTCGCCCGCGGCGCGTACATCGTCCTGGACGAGGTCCATCACGCGGCCGAGGAGCAGGCGTGGGGCGATGCCCTGCGCCAGGCGTTCGGGGAGAGCGGGCGTCGCCTGTCCCTCTCCGGGACGCCGTTCCGGAGCGACACCCGGGCCATCCCGTTCGTCCGCTATCACCTGGACGAAGCGGTCCCGGACTTCGAGTACGGCTATGGCGATGCCCTCCGCGATGGCCGCGTGGTCCGGCCGGTCTACTTCCCGCGGGTCGGCGGCGAGATGGAGTGGAGCGCGCCGGACGGGGCGGTCCACGCGGCCACGTTCGACGATCCGCTCGCGACGCAGCTGGCGAACCAGCGGCTCCGCACGGCCCTCTCCATCGACGGCGAGTGGCTGCCGACGGTCATGCGGGACGCTGTCGCCCGCCTCGCCATGATCCGCCGCCACCAGCCGGACGCCGGCGGCCTCGTCATCGCCATCGACCAGGACCACGCCAAGGGGATCGCCATCCTGCTGCGCCGGGAGATCGGTGCCTCCGCCGTGGTCGTGACCTCGGACGATCCGGAGGCCTCGGCGAAGATCTCGGCGTTCGCGGCCGGGAGAGACCCTTGGCTGGTTGCGGTGCGGATGGTCAGCGAGGGCGTGGACATCCCGCGGCTGCGCGTGGGCGTCTACGCAACCACCACCACCACCGACCTGTTCTTCCGCCAGGCGGTCGGCCGGTTCGTGCGCTGGGAGCCCGGGATCCGTGACCAGCGAGCCTGGCTGTTCATCCCAGACGATCCGCGGCTCCGGATCCGGGCCGCGGAAATCGCCGAGCAGCGGCGGCACTCGCTGCGACGGACGCCACGCGAGGACGATGACGGCACGCTCCTGCGCGGTCCAGACGCGGAGCCGACGACCGGCGAGCAGATGAGCCTCTTCGCCGCCCTGTCCGCGGTCGCGGTGGCCGGCGATCCGCACGACCCATGGCATGAGCCGCTTCCCGACGACTGGTCCGATGGCGCCGACCCGTCGATCGAGTTCGAGCTGGGGCCGCCTCCGCCGATCGCATCGTCGCCGGACGACGGCTCGGGCCTGACGCGGCGTCAGGCGAAGGACCGCCTGCGTCTCGCGAACGCCGAGGCCGCCAAGGACATCGCCAGGGTCGGGGGGTTGACCTTCGCGCAGGTCAACCTGGAGCTCAACCGGCTCGCCGGGATCCGGCGGGTGACGGAGGCGACGGAATCGCAGTTGCAGACGCGGCTGCACGCGGCCCGCCGCTGGCAGTGGCGACTGGGGAGGTAGCGCACGCGCCTGGGCGCGGCGGCCCGCTCGGCAATCCTCTCGCGCGTCGCAGGAAGTCATCTCCATGCCCGATGAGGCTCCGCGCATCGCACGGCGCGCAGGCCATCACGTACGGGCCCGCGAGGGGCCGACCGAACCGTCCGGATTGGTCCGCATGATTGGAACGAACTGCAGGTGTGCGAAACGCGGGAGTACTGGGGGCGCCGCCACCCCGCCCGCGCCCCGGACGCCACGAAGCCCCTCCGCGGTGTGGAGGGGCTTCGGGTGAAGGTGCGATGCGGACCGGCGGGGCCGGCCCACGGGGTCAGGCGGTCTGTGCCGCGATGTGCTTCTTGCCCACGGTGAGCGTGAGCGCGCTATAGAGCACGAACGCGACGGCCAAGCCCACGGCCCAGCTGTAGTCGTAGAACGGCTTGAGGAATGGAATGATCCCGTCGGCCGGGAACGGCTTCATGTCGGTCTGGGAGTACGCCCCGCCGATGGCGATGACGATGCCGATGAGCAGCGACACGACGGCGATCCAGTTCCAGCCCTTGGCGTACTTGTAGACGCCGTCGGCGCGGTAGAGATCAGCCAGCTTGAGGTTCCGGCGGCGGACCAGCCAGTAGTCGGCGATCAGGACGCCCGCGATCGGGCCGGTTGCGCCACCGTACGTGCCGAGCCAGGTCCAGATGTACTGGTTGGGGTCGGACAGCAGGTTCCAGGGCATGATCAGGATGCCGAGCACGCCCGTGATGATGCCGCCGGTCCGGAAGGAGATCCTCCGGGGCCAGGCGTTCGAGAAGTCGTAGGACGGGCTCACGACGTTGGCGGCCACGTTCGTGGTCAGCGTTGCGAGCGCGAGGGCCGCGAGCATGATGATCAGCGCGAACGGGTTGGTCAGCATGCCGGTCAACTCGACCGGATCCCAGATGGCCTTGCCGAACACGATGACGGTCGCGGACGTGGTGAGGACGCCCACCAGCGGGAACAGCGTCATGGTCGTGGGCAGGCCCAGCGCCTGGCCGTAGACCTGGTCCTTCTGGCTCCGGCCGAACCGGGTGAAGTCCGGCATGTTGAGGGACAGGGTGGACCAGAACGCGATCATGCCCATCAGGGAGATCGGGAAGATCTTCCAGAAGTCAGGGCCCCAGCCCAGCTTGCCGGCATCCTGCACGACCGGGCCGAGTCCGCCGGCCTGGAACACCATCCAGAACATGAGGCCGAGGAAGACGATGATCAGGAACGGGGCTGCCCAGTTCTCGAAGACCTTGATGGCCTCCATGCCCCAGATCACGATCACCATGTTCAGGGCCCAGAAGATCGCGAAGCAGAGCCACAGCGTCCACGGGTGGCCGCCGATGGCCGGAGCGGTCAGCCAGCCGCTGGCGTCGCCCGTGACGGTCTTAAGGAAGGCACCGACGACCGCGAACAGGGCGCCGCCGCCGATCCACGTCTGGATGCCGAACCAGAAGCAGGCGACGACGGCCCGGATCAGCGCCGGCAGGTTGGCCCCATAGGTCCCGAACGACGCTCGCGCGATGATCGGGTACGGGATGCCGTACTTGGTGCCGGCATGGCTGATGGCCAGCATCGGGATCAGCACCAGCACGTTGGCGAGGAAGATCGTGAACAGCGCCTGGTACCAGGCCATCCCGAGGGCGATCAGGCCGGAGGCCAGCAGCCATGTCGGGATGTTGATCGCCATGCCGATCCAGAGGGCGAGGTAGTTGTAGGTCGTCCAGGTCCTCTTGGCGATCGGGACCGGGGCGAGGTCCTCGTTGTGGAGCGCTCCTCCGAGGCCGGCATCGACCTCCGCGCTCAGCTCAACCCGTCCGTCGGGCATGATGGTCTGTTCCGCGAGTGCCATGAGCCTCCCTCCACGAAGGTTTTGGCCGGTGCCGTGCACCGTAAGTCGGGCGTCGCTCCGTGCGACCGCGTACTGGGCTGTCCGCCCCACCGCTTCGGGCGGATCTCCGGGAATAGTGACGCGTTGGGCGCGTCCGCGGGAGCCGTTGGCGCGAGGTCGTCCCTGTCCGGCCGCCGGCGGCACGGGAGAGGCTCCTCGACGCCCGGAGCGTCGTGAGTGATGGCCCATGAGAGCATCGGCTCGTTGGCAGACAGAGTGTCCCGGGTCCCGAAGATCCACGCCGTTCGGACTATGCGGGGCCCGCAGAACACGGTCCGGCGCGCCCGATTCGGACGTGCGGTCCGGCCCTTGTCCCGCAACTCCGGTGGCGGACCCTGATGACCTGACGGCAGGCGGCCCGTTCGGCTGCCCCGAGTTCCCGCGTGGAGAGGTTTTCGATGCCCCGTAACGTCCGAGGTGCGCTCCTGCAGGCCAGCTGGACCGGCGACAAGGAGTCGATGATCCAGAAGCACGAGGCCGCCGCGCACGAGGCGGCGAAGCAGGGCGCCCAGGTGATGCTCTTCCAGGAGCTCTTCTACGGCCCCTACTTCTGCCAGGTCCAGGATCCCCAGTACTACGGCTACACCGAGTTCATCCCCGACGGCCCGACCACGCAGCGGATGCAGTCCCTGGCCAAAGAGCTGGGCATGGTCCTCGTGGTGCCCATGTACGAGGAGGACAGCGACACCAGCGGCATCTACTACAACACCGCGGCCGTCATCGACGCCGACGGGGAGTACCTGGGCAAGTACCGCAAGACCCACATCCCCCACGTGAAGGGCTTCTGGGAGAAGTTCTACTTCCGCCCGGGCAACCTCGGCTACCCGGTGTTCGAGACCGCGGTCGGGCGGGTGGGCGTCTACATCTGCTACGACCGCCACTTCCCCGAGGGCGCGCGGGCGCTGGGCCTCAACGGCGCGGAGATGGTGTTCATCCCCAGCGCCACCAGCCGGGGCCTGAGTGAGTACCTGTGGCGGATCGAGCAGCCGGCGCACGCGGTGGCCAACGGCTACTTCGTGGGCACCATCAACCGGGTGGGCATCGAGCCCCTGGGCGAGGACGACTTCTACGGCCAGAGCTACTTCTGCGATCCACGGGGGCAGCTCATCGGCGGGGCCGGCTCCGCGCACGACGAGGAGCTCGTCATCCGGGACATGGACCTCGATCTCGTCCACGAGGTCCGCCAGACCTGGCAGTTCTACCGCGACCGCCGCCCCGAGATGTACGAGGACCTGGTCGAGCCGTAGGACGGGCGCCACCCCTCGAACGCAAAGGGCCCCGGGAGCCGTCGGCTCCCGGGGCCTCTTCGTCTCCTCCGTCAGGTCTTCGGCTGGCCGGCGGCGTAGCCCTCCGCGTCGTCCTCTTGGTACCCGCCGCGGTAGACGGCGGCATCGGCCCGGCGGATGGCGGACTGCGGGACGACCCGGCCGCGGTTGCGCCCCCGGAAGTCCTCCAGGCGCGTCCAGCCCTTGTCGGCGTTGCGGTCCAGGAACTCGCCCAGGCCCGTCGTCAGGTCCCGGATCACGTTCGGCCCGATCGCGCGGTCCAGCATGGCCGCCGTCGCGACCTGGACCGTGCCGCAGCCCAGCATGAAGTAGTTGAGCGCATGGGCGAAGGTGGCGATCCCGCCGATGCCCGAGAACGCCCCGTCCGGGAACTCCCGGGTCATCTCGGCCATCTTGGCCAGCGACAGCGGCAGGATCGCGGGCCCGCCCAGGCCGCCGGAGGACACGAAGCCGTCCACGTTGACCTCGAACTCGCCGGTCATCGGGTCCACGAGCGGCACCGAGGGGAACGTGTTGGACGAGACGATCGCATCGGCGCCGCCGAGGAACGTCGCCCGCGCCTCGTCAACGATGTTCGCGGTCGCAGGCGTCAGCTTGACCCAGACCGGCACCTTCGAGACCGCCTTCACGGCCTGCGTGGAGATGGAGCACAGGACCGGGTCCTTGCCCACGTTGGCGCCCATGTCGATGCGGTCCATGTGCGGGCAGGAGAAGTTCAGCTCGATCGCGTCCACGCCGGCGTCCTGGACGCCCTGGACCAGCGTCTGCCAGGCCTCCAGCTCCTTGTCGTTGCCGGAGCCGGCCATGATCGACGCGACCAGCACCCGGTTCGGCCAGGCCCGCTTGATGTTCTCGAGCTTGGGCAGCCACCAGTCCATCGGCTTGTCCGAGATCAGCTCCCAGTTCCACGACGCCATGAGCGTGGTGTCCGGCCGCTTGGCCATCGAGACCCGGGAGCCGTCGTTGTCGAGGCGCAGGAACTTGGTCTTCGGCCCGGGCACGTTGACGACGGGGTGGAGGCCGATCGTCTTGGTGACCACGCCGCCCCAGCCGGCCTCGTATGCCCGCATGATGTTGCTCTCGGACTCGGTCGGGGGCGCCGATGCCAACAGGAACGGGTTCTCGAACCGGATGCCCGTGAACTCGGTGGACAGATCGGCCACTGGGACGTCCTCCTGGCGCAGCGTGGGATGCCGATGACGCTGCGGAGGCCGCATGCTCCGGCCCCCGAGACGGGCAGCATAGGGCCGGTGGTCATATCGGGGAAGGGACGTCCGTCCGCGGGGAGCGTCCCCGGCTGGCGATACCCTGACGTCGTCATCCCGAGTCACTCACCCGACGCATCACGAACGGAGACCGGCATGGAATACCGCAGGCTCGGCAAGACCGGACGCGACGTGAGCGTTGTCGGGTTCGGGGCATGGGCGATTGGGGCCGATTGGGGCACCGTGGACGACGCCGACAGCCTCCGGGCGCTCCATGCCGCCGCGGACGCCGGCGTGACCTTGATCGACACCGCCGACGTCTATGGGGATGGTCGCAGCGAGCGGGTCATCCGCCGCTTCCTCGCCGAGCGCTCCGGGGAGACGTTCTTCGTCGCCACCAAGATGGGCCGCCGCGCGCCGCTGGACATGGCCGAGTACACGCCGGACGCCTTCAGGGCGTGGACGGACCGGAGCCGGGACAACCTCGGCATGGAGACGCTGGACCTCGTGCAGCTCCACTGCCTGCACCCGTCGATCTACTACCACCCGGAGACCTTCGCGGCCCTTGACGAGCTGGTCGCCGCCGGCGCCATCGCCAGCTACGGCGTCAGCGTGGAGCGCGTGGAAGAGGCCCTCAAGGCGATCGAGTTCCCGGGCGTCGCCACCGTCCAGATCATCTTCAACATGTTCCGCCAGCGCCCGGCTGAGCGGTTCCTGGCCGAGGCGCTCCGGCGCGACGTCGGCGTGCTGGCGCGCGTGCCGCTCGCCTCGGGCCTGCTGACCGGCAGGATGACGGCCGCCACCCGCTTCGAGCCGAACGACCACCGCCTCTACAACCGCGAGGGCGCCTCGTTCGATCGGGGCGAGACGTTCGCGGGCGTGGACTACGACACGGGCCTCGAGGTGGTGGAGGCGCTGCGGGAGCTGGTCCCCGAGGGCGCGACCATGGCCCAGCTGGCCCTCCGCTGGATCCTCATGCACGACGGCGTGACGACCACGATCCCCGGGGCGAAGACGCCGGAGCAGGCGCGCGCGAACGCGGCGGCCTCGGACCTGGCTCCTCTTCCCGATGCCACGATGGCCCGCGTCCGGGAGCTCTACGACGCGCGCATCAAGCCGCTCGTCCACCAGCGCTGGTAGGGGAGGGTCACTGCCATGACGACCATCATCCGCGTCCCCGGGGCCATCCTCACCGAGCGCGAGCATCGCATCCCGCTGGACCACGCCCGCGCCCAGGCTGACGGCCCGTGGATCACGGTCTTCACCCGCGAGGTGGCCGCAGTCGGCGGGGAGGATCGTCCGTACCTCGTATTCCTGCAGGGCGGCCCGGGCTACGAGGCGTCGCGTCCCACCAGCCCGCCCTCGGGCTGGATGAAGCGGGCGCTGACGGAGTACCGCGTCCTCCTGCTCGACCAGCGCGGCACCGGCCGGTCCACTCCCGTCGGGCCGCAGATCCCGGGCGAGACCGCCGCGGACCAGGCCGCGTACCTGGCGCACTTCCGGGCAGACTCGATCGTCCGTGACGCGGAGCTGATCCGCGCCGAGCTGGGCGTGGACCGCTGGAGCCTCCTGGGCCAGAGCTTCGGCGGCTTCACCTCGCTCACCTACCTCTCCATCGCCCCGGAGGGCCTGCGGGAGGTGCTGATCACGGGCGGGCTGGCCCCGATCACGAACCGGCCGGTCGATGACGTCTACGGCGCCACGTGGGAGCGCCTGCGCGAGGCGAACCGCCGCTACTTCGAGCGCTATCCCGACGATCGGGCCCGCGTCCGCGAGGCCCACCGCCGCCTCGATGCCGAGGACGTCCGACTCCCGTCCGGGGACCGGCTCACGGTTCGGCGGTTCCGGCAGATGGGCATGTGGCTGGGTGCCTCGGATGGCTTCGAGCACCTGCACCACGTCCTGGAGCTGCCGTTCGGATCGCCGGCGTTCCTGCACGACGTCGAGGGCGCCGTCGGGTGGGCACGCAACCCGATCTACGCCACGCTCCACGAGTCCTCGTATGCGGACGGCGGCCCCACGCGCTGGTCCGCCCACCGGCTCACGCCGGACTGGCTCGAAGGCTCCGAGGCGTTCACGGCGGAGCACGTCTTCCCGTGGATGTTCGAGGAGTGCGGCCTGCTCCGACCCCACCGGGACGCGGCGGAGCTGCTGGCCGAGCACCCGTGGCCGCGCCTCTACGACGAGGCCCGCCTGGCCAGCAACGAGGTGCCGGTCGCCGCGACCATCTACGTGGACGACCTCTACGTGGAGCGCGCCTTCGCCGAGGAGACGGCCGTTGGCGTCCGCGGCCTGCGGCCGTGGATCACGAACGAGTACGCGCACAACGGCCTGCGCGCGGACGGCGAACGGGTCCTGGGGCGCCTGATCGACCTCGCCCGCGGGCGCGCCTGACGGCGATCTCCGTCTCAGGCGGGCACGCGTCGGGTCCTCCGGCCCTTGTCGTGGGCGGAGGACCCCTGCGACGCTCGTTCGAGAACGCCAACGCCCACACCAGGGAGCCGAGATGGGTTACGTCAACCGGATCACCGACCTCGCCATGGCCAACGCCACGTTTCGCACGGTGCTGGCCACCGGGCCGCATACGCAGGTCGTGGTGATGAGCATCCCGCCCGGAGAGGACATCGGCGCGGAGGTCCATGCGGACGTGGACCAGGTGCTGGTGATCGTGGCGGGCGAGGGCGAGGCGGTCCTCGGGGACGAGCGGACGGCGATCGGGCCCGGCTGGCTCGTCCAGGTCCCCGCCGGCACGTGGCACGACATCGTGAACACCGGCGAGCAGGACCTTCGCCTGTACACGGTCTATGCGCCGCCGCAGCACGCTCCGGGGACCATCCACGAGACGAAGGCGGAGGCCGATGCCGCAGAGGCCGCCGAGGCCGCGGAGGCCGCCCGCTAGGCACGGTCGCCGTCGCCGGCCTGGAGGCCGCATCGAGCAGCACGCGGAGCCGTCGGGCCTCATCCTGTACGAGTGAACCCACAGGACCCGGACAGGGACGCCCACAACCCGGATATCGCGCTCCTGTTTGCCACGCGCATCCTGCGCATGTTCGGGTACGGCTTCCTGGCCGTCGTGCTCGTGCTGTACCTCGCCGCGATCGGGTTGAACGGCGGGCAGGTCGGCCTGCTGCTGGGCCTCACGCTCCTGGGCGACGCGCTCGTCTCCCTCTGGCTGACGACCCACGCGGACCGGATCGGGCGGCGGAAGGTCCTGCTCGTCGGGGCGATCCTGATGCTCCTCGCGGGCCTGGTCTTCGTCGCGACGCCGGTGTTCGCCGTCCTCCTCGTCGCAGCCACCATCGGCGTCATCAGTCCCAGCGGCAACGAGGTTGGCCCGTTCCTCGCCGTCGAGCAGGCATCCCTGTCCCAGCTCGTACCCGACCGGCGGCGGACCGGCCTGTTCGCG
>Ga0315271_10001767_pt1 | contig 13220 bp, 10 predicted proteins | sample C3_top_MG_FD_204664 | JGI IMG/M metagenome (GOLD analysis project Ga0315271, IMG submission 204664) | Sediment microbial communities from Yellowstone Lake, YNP, Wyoming, USA - C3_top | ecosystem: Environmental > Aquatic > Freshwater > Lake > Sediment | place: USA: Wyoming | collected 2017-08-01 | reverse complement strand
CGGCATCCCCTACACCGAGGGCCTCATCAAGAACCGCTACGTGCACCGCACGTTCATCCAGCCCGACGACAACCTGCGCCAGGTCGGCATCCGCATGAAGCTCAATCCGCTGACCTCAGTCATCAAAGGCAAGCGGCTGATCGTCGTCGACGACTCGATCGTGCGCGGCAACACCACGCACAAGCTCGTCGACATGTTGTTCAGCGCCGGCGCCAAAGAGGTCCACCTGCGCATCAGCTCGCCGCCGATCCAGTGGCCCTGCTACTACGGCATCGACATGGCGACCCGCGCCGAGCTCATCGCGTCAAACAAGACGGTGGACGAGATCCGCGATCACGTCGGCGCCACCAGCCTGCACTACCTCACGCTTGACGGCCTGCAGGCCAGCACCGGCCTGCCGCGCAGCCAGTTCTGCCGCGCCTGCTTCGACGGGGACTACCCCATCGAGGTCCCGGAGGAGTACGCGATGTGCAAGATGCGCTTCGAGAAGGGCGCGGCCGCGGCCGCCTGCGAGTCCTGAGGTCAGTCGGGCGCGGCGACGTAGTGCGCCAGCGCCGCGCCGTCCGCGTCCCGCAGCCAGAGGTCGTCGCCCTCGATCGAGTAGGTCGCCGTCTGCGGCAGCGCCGCCAGGTACGCCGCCTCCTGCCGCATCAGCTTCTCGGGACCGGCCATCTTGGTCGTCGCGATCGCCGCGTCGATCGACATCGTCTCGCCGGACGTTGTGAAGACGGTCGTGTAGCGGTTGACCGAGGCGTCGCCCGTGAGGCTGCCGTCGTCGCCGAACAGCGCCGTGATCGAGCTCGTCTCCTCGAGCGACACCAGCGCCTGCTTGCCGTTGTTGTAGGCAAGAGCCTCCCAGGTCGTCCCTTGAAGCGCCGTGGGCTGCCACGCCACGTACTTCACGAGGACGGCCCCTTGGTCGTCCGTGAGCGTCAGTGACTCCGCGTCGACCGAGAACCCGGTGGCCTTCTCCAGGGCGGCGAAGTAGGCCTGCTCCTGCTCCATCGCCGCCGGCGGCCCGGCCATGAGGGTGGCCGCCGCCTTCGAGATGGTGATCGCTCCGTCCGCCGCGGTCTCGTACGTGGCGGTGTAGCGGTTCACGCCGCCGGAGCCGGAGAGTTCGCCGGCGGCGAAGACGGCCGTCACATCCGCGGCCTCCGCATCTGGCAGCGCCGCCTGACCGCCGATCTCGGTGGCCTGCCAGCCGGCCGACTCGAGCAGCATCACGTCGTCCCCCCCACTCTCCTCACTCGATCCGGCGGACCCGCAGCCGGCGACGGCCAGTGCGGCGATGAGGCACGCGCCGACGACGACGAGCGTCACTTTGCTCGCGTTCCACAGGTGATTCACGGACGACCTCCTTCTACGCCGCAGCAGTGTGCGCGGAAGGATATCGCACCCGTGTCAAAACGATGTACTGCGGGTTGCCGCCCCGCAGCCAAGGTGGCACCCGACTCCTTCAGCTACCTCGACACCGGCCGCGGTCACGTGTATACTCGTACCTGTTTACGGTACATCCGAACCTGAAAGCGGTTCACAATGCTTGCGGAACTCCTCGGCTCGGCCACGCGGGTCAGGCTGCTCACCATCCTGCTTGGTGAGCCGCGCCGCGAGTACCACCTCCGCGAGCTCATCCGGCTGACCGGCGGCAGCGCCTCGGGGGTGCAGCGCGAGGTCGCGCGGCTCGAGGAGATCGGCCTGGTGCAGTCCCGGCGCTCGGAGGGCGGGCGCCGGCTCATCGCCGCGGCGCAGCGCCACGTGCTGCTGGAGCCCCTGCGCACGTTGCTCGCCGCCGCGGCAGGCGAAGAAGCGGCGCTCGGCGAAGAGGGGGCCGTCTCGGCGGCGGCCGACGTACACCCCTCCCTGGCGCCGCGCCTCGATGCCTTGGTCGACGTTCTGCGCGCCGCCGGGGTGAGCCGTGCGGCGCTGTTCGGCTCCGCAGCACAGCCGCACGGCGAGGCGCCACGCGACGTGGACGTCGTCGTGCGCCTCGGCGGCCCGGCCAAGGGGCGCGCGGCGCGCTACTTCGCGCTGCGCCGCGCGCTCGAGCGGGCCGCCGGCCTGCCGGTGGACCTCGTCGAGGAGGAGGCGGTGGACAACCCCTACCTCCGCGACGAGATCGCCCGGACGGGGGTGACACTCGTTGCGGCGGCGTGACGTACGCGTCCACCTGTACGACGTTCTCTCGGCGGCCGACGCCATCGCCTCGTTCATCCACGGCCGCTCTGCCGCCGACTACCGCAAGGACCTCCTGCTGCGCTCGGCGGTCGAGCGCCAGTTCGAGGTGCTCGGTGAGGCGCTCGGCCGGGCGCTACGCACCGAGCCGCTTCTGCAGGAGCGCCTGCCGGCGGCACGGCGCGCAGTGGACTTCCGCAACGTGATCGCCCACGGGTACGACGTCCTCTCCGCGGCCACGGTCTGGGACATCGCCCGCAACGAGCTGCCCGCGCTTGCCCACGACGTGCGCGCGGAGCTGGAGCGCCGCGGATCTCCGACTACTTGAGCTCGAGAATCACGACTACGCTCGCGCTGATGTCGAAGTGACCCGGCTCGATGGGCACGTCCCTGGCCGCCCCGGCCATGTCACATCGCTCGAGCTTATGCTCAGCACCTCGACGTGTGAGCGCGCCGGAAGCGGCTGCGCCGTCCGAGCCCCTACTCGTAGGACGCTCCGTGCGCAGACAGAGGCTCGCGGCGCTCCGCAGCCGCGCTCAGCGCTGCAGGACGTAGCGGATCCGTCCGCGGCAGGACTTCGGTATCTGCTGCCGCTCAGAGACCCGAGACGCAGGTCGCATTCGGACGAACGGCGGCGACCGTCAATGCCCAATCCGGCTTGCGATGGCCCGGCGTGACGGAGGCCCGCCCGTACCAGCGCACACGCCGCTCCAAGGTCGTCGACTTCAGCGGCCCGCGCCGTGCTGCGCCTGCGCGCGCTCTGCGGCGTCGGCGCACGGGCTGAGGTGGTGCGCGCCCTTCTCGCCGCTCCGCGGGCGCACCTCTCGGCCTACGCCGCGCAGCGCAGGCGCGGAGTACCATAGGCCGATGGCAGAACCGCCCGTCCCCGCGTTCCACGTCATGGCGAAGCCCACCGGGGCGCGCTGCAACCTGCGCTGCGACTACTGCTTCTTCCTCGAGAAGGAAGCCCTGTATCCGCACAGCGACTTCCGTATGAGCGACCAGGTCATGGAGGCGTACATCGCGCAGACCGCTCGGGCGCAACGCGTCCCGCAGGTGACGCTCGCGTGGCAGGGCGGCGAGCCAACGCTGATGGGACTCGACTTCTTCCGGCGGGCGCGCGCGGCCGAAGAGGGTCGCGTGCCCGCCGGTATGGCCGTCGAGCGCACGCTGCAGACCAACGGCGTCCTGCTCGACGACGAGTGGTGCGCCTTCCTCGCCGCGAACGACTACCTCGTCGGCCTCAGCATCGACGGACCGCGCGAACTGCACGACGCCTACCGGCACGACCTCGGCGGGCGGCCGGTCTTCGACCGCGTCGTCGCGGCCGCCCGCCGCCTCCAGAAGCACGGCGTCGAGTTCAACGTGCTCTGCACGATCAACGCCGCCAACGCAGGCCACCCGCTCGAGGTCTACCGCTTCTTCCGCGACGAGCTGGGCGCCCGCTTCATCCAGCTCATCCCGATCGTCGAGGTCGAGACGCCGCCGTCCGGCGGTCGGGCCGGCACGGTGAGCGCCCGCAGCGTGCAGCCCGACGCGTACGGCCGCTTCCTGAACACGATCTTCGACGAGTGGGTGCGGCGCGACGTCGGCGAGATGTTCGTGCAGTTCTTCGACGGCGTGCTCACCGCCTACGTGCGCGGCGTCTCCAGTCTCTGCATCCTCCAGCCGACCTGCGGCGAGGGCGTGGCGCTGGAGCACAACGGCGACCTCTACTCGTGCGACCACTTCGTCGACCCGCAGTTCCTGCTCGGCAACATCATGGAGACGCCGGTGGGCGAGCTGGCGCGCTCCGAGCGACAGCGGGCCTTCGGGCAGGCAAAGCAGGCGACCCTGCCCGCCTACTGCCGTGCCTGTGAGTACGTCTTTGCCTGCAACGGCGAGTGCCCCAAGAACCGCCTGCTGCTCACCCCGGACGGCGAGCCCGGCCTCAACTGGCTCTGCGCCGGGCTCAAGGCGTTCTTCTCCTACACGGACTTCCGCATGAGGCAGATGGCCGACATCCTCAAGCGGGGCGGCGAGGCCCCGGAGATGATGGACCTCCTCGCCGAGGAGGCGCGCACCACAGGGCGCAACGACCCCTGTCCCTGCGGCAGCGGCAAGAAGTACAAACGCTGCTGCGGCATTGCGGCCCGCTGAGCGCGTCCGCTAGGCTGGTTGCCGAGCGGCCGCCCGCCGCCACTCAAGATCGCCGACCGAAGAGGAGTGCGCCATGCCGAAGGGCAAGCCCAACATCCTCGTCCTGTGGGGGGACGACATCGGCTTCTGGAACCTCAGCTGCAACAACCGCGGCATGATGGGGTACCAGACGCCAAACATCGACCGCCTGGCGCGCGAAGGCGTCGGCTTCACCGATTTCTACGGCCAGCAGAGCTGCACCGCCGGCCGCGCTGCGTTCATCACCGGGCAGAACCCGCTGCGCACCGGGCTCACCAAGGTCGGCCTGCCCGGCACCGACTTCGGCATCCGTCCCGAAGACCCCACCATCGCCGAGCTCCTCAGACCCCTCGGCTACGCCACCGCCCAGTTCGGCAAGAACCACATCGGCGACCTCGACGAGCACCTGCCCACCAACCACGGCTTCGACGAGTTCTTCGGCAACCTCTACCACCTGAACGCCGAGGAGGAGCCCGAGCACGAGGACTACCCCAAGGACCCGGCCTTCAAGGAGCGCTTCGGACCTCGCGGCGTCATCCACAGCTGGGCGCAGCCTGACGGCACACAGAAGATCGAGGACACCGGGCCGCTCACGCGCAAGCGCATGGAGACCATCGACGACGAGGTCACCGCGCGCACGCTCGAGTACCTGGACGAGGTCACGGCCGGGGACAAGCCGTTCTTCCTCTGGTGGAACGCGACGCGCATGCACTTCCGCACCCACGTCAAGGAGGAGCACCGCGGCGTCAGCGGCCAGGGCGTGTACAACGACGGCATGGTCGAGCACGACGGCCACGTCGGCATGATCCTCGACAAGCTCGACGAGCTCGGCATCGCCGACGACACCATCGTCATGTACTCCACCGACAACGGTCCGCACTACAACTCCTGGCCGGACGCGGCCATCACCCCGTTCCGCTCCGAGAAGAACAGCAACTGGGAGGGCGCCTATCGGGTGCCGGCTCTGCTCCGCTGGCCGGCCAAGTGGCAGGCCGGCGTGACGCTCAACGGCATCGTCGCTCACCAGGACATGCTGACCACCTTCCTGGCCGCCGCCGGGGAGCCGGCGATCGCCGCGAAATGCCGGGCCGGCCACGACGCCGGCGGCAAGACCTTCAAGGTCGTCCTCGACGGCAAGGACATGAACGCCTACTTCGCGGGCGAGGCCGACGAGAGCCCGCGCGACCGCTTCTTCTACGTCAACGACGATGCCGAGCTCGTCGCCCTGAGGGTCGGCGACTGGAAGTTCATCTTCAAGGAGCAGCGCGCCCGGCAGCTCGCCATCTGGCTGGACCCGTTCGTCGAGCTGCGCGCACCCAAGATCGTCAACCTGCGGCGCGACCCCTTCGAGCGCGCGCTCGAGGACTCCAACACCTACTACGACTGGATGATCGACCGCATCTACATGGTGGTCCCCGCGCAGGCGGCTGTGGCCGAGGCCATCGCCGAGCTCAGGGAGTTCCCGCCGCGCCAGAAGCCCTCGTCGTTCAATCTCGACCGTGTGCTCGAGAAGCTCCAGGAGGCCGGGGGCAGCCAGAGCTGAGGACGGCGGAGACTCAGCGATCCGGTCCAGCGATGCGTCCCAGGGCACGCGTCGAGCGGCGCGCAGCCACACCTCTGGCCGGCGCCGCGGCCGGCATGCTGTTCGCCGTGCTCTTCACGGTCAGCGTCTCGATCATCGTGACGAGCATGCACGAGCTGCCGACGGACACCGGGTCATGGCTCGACACGGACGCCGGCCGGTTCAAGTTCGCGATCGGGTTGATGCCCTTCGCCGGATTGTTCTTCCTGTGGTTCATCGCGGTGGCGCGAGAGCGTCTGGGGCAGTTCGAGGACCAGTTCTTCTCGACCGTCTTCCTCGGGAGCGGCCTGCTGTTCCTTGCCATGATCTTCGCGGCGGCGGCCTCCGCAGGGGCCATCGCCGCCACCTACGCAAAGGATCCCGCGGCCTTCACGGCCAGCACCACGTATGTCTACGCGCGCCAGATGGTGGGGCAGATCTTCAACGTCTACGCCCTGCGCATGGCGGCGGTCTTCCTCATCTCCCAAGCCACGCTGTGGCTGCGCACCGGCGTCATGCCGAAGTGGCTGGCGTATCCCACTTACGTCGTGGCGGTTGTCCTGCTGTTCGCCACTACTCAGGCGATCTGGGTCGTGCTGGTGTTCCCCGCGTGGGTGTTCCTGATCAGCGCGTACATCCTGGTGACGCACCTGAGGTCCGGGGCAAAGGTCTGACTCGCTCGAGGCACAGGGGGGAGGCCGTCGAGCAGGCTCCCCGGCGCCCGTACCCTCAGGCTTCGGCGTTCGGGCGGCGGCCGGGCAGCCGCCTGCGCACGGCGCGCGAACCGCGCGCGGTGCCCTCGCCGACGGCCATGCCGACCAGCGACCCCACGACGACGTCCCCCGGGTAGTGCACGCCGGAGTGGACGCGCGAGTAGGCGACCACCGTCGCCAGGCCGCGAAGAGGCACGCCGAGCGCCGGGATGGCCTCGGCGACCCCGGCGGCGAAGGCGAAGCCCGAGGCCGAGTGGCCGGAGGGGAACGAGGTCGACGTGGGCATCTTCACGTGCCGCGCCTCCTCGAACCGGACGACTCCGCGCTCGGGCCGCGGGCGGTGGCCGGCGAACTTCATCGGGATGTTGACGACGAACGAGTTGAGGCCGACCGCGGCCATGCCGGTGACGGCGGCGCGACGGCCCTTCTTGCCGCCGACGGCGAACAGCACAGCGGCGATGCCCATGTACAGCTTGGCGTGGTTGGCGGTGTTCGAGAGTCGCCGCAGCGGCGCGTCGATGAGCGGCGTGGGCGTGGCCTCGATGGCCTGGTAGACGGCGGTGTCGAGCAGCACGAGCTCGTGGAGCACCTCGCGCGCGATGCTCCCGATGTCTCTGCTGTCCGCTGTATCGGCCACGAGCAGATGCTACCATTCGTGACCGACCGGTAAAATAGGGGGTCCGGGTGGCGACGAAGAACGCGGAGACTGAGGCGGGGCCGACCAAGAAGAGCCGTCTGAGCACGGCCGTGCCCGGCGTCGGCATGCTGCGCACGTACAAGCCGGCGTGGCTGCGCCTCGACCTCGTCGCCGGCATCGTCCTCGCGGCCATCCTCGTGCCGCAAGGGCTGGCGTACGCGGAGCTGGCCGGGCTGCCTCCGGTCACCGGCCTCTACACCACCATCGCCTGCCTCGTCGTGTACGCGCTCCTCGGGCCGTCGCGCGTACTCGTCCTCGGCCCGGACTCGGCCGTCTCGCCGCTGATCTTCGCGGCCATCGTGCCGCTCATGGTCACCGACGACCCTGCGACGGCGATCGCGCTCGCCGGGATGCTCGCGATCATGGTGGGCCTCATCGAGATCGGCCTGGGCGTCGGCAAGCTGGGGTTCATCGCCGACCTGCTCTCCAAGGAGGTCCAGGTCGGCTACATGAACGGGCTGGCCATCACCATCTTCGTCGGCCAACTTCCCAAGCTCTTCGGCTTCTCCACCGACGCGGACACCTTCGTCCAGGAGGTCAAGGCCTTCTTCTCGAATCTCGACCTGACCAACACCACCACGCTGCTGGTCGGTCTGGGCACGTTGGCGGTGCTGCTCGGGCTGCCCCGGCTGTGGAAGAAGATCCCGGCCGTGCTGGTCGCGGTCGTCGCCGCCACCATCGTCTCGGCCGCACTGGACCTGGCCGCGGAAGGCGTGAAGACGGTGGGCACGCTGCCGCAGGGGCTCCCCGTCCCTTCGTTCCCCTGGACGAACGCAGGCGACCTCACCATGTTGGCGGCGGCTGCGGTCGGCATCGTGCTGGTCTCCCTGACCGACACTATCGCTACCTCGTCGAGCTTTGCCGCGAAACGCGGCGACGAGGTGGACGCGAACCACGAGATGATCGCCGTGGGCGCTTCCAACGCGGCGGCCGGCTTGTTCCAGGGATTCGCGATCTCGGTGAGCGCCTCCCGGACGGCCGTCGCCGAGAGTGCGCGCGCCAAGACCCAGGTGACCGGTCTGGTCGGCGCCGGCCTGGTGATCCTCATGCTCGTCCTGGTGCCGTCCCTGTTCGCCGACTTGCCGCAGACGGCGCTGGCCGCCGTGGTGATCGTGGCGGCGTCGTCCCTGATGGACCTGGCCGCCCTGCGCCGCTTCGCCCGCGTGCGCAAGACGGCGCTCGCCCTCTCGCTCGTGGCGACGATCGGCGTCGTCTTCTTCGGCGTGCTCCAGGGCATCCTCATCGCCGCCATCCTCTCGATCCTGCTGTTCTTCCGCCGGAGCTGGTGGCCGCCGGGCGCAGTGCTGGGCTATGTCCACGAGCTCAAGGGATGGCACGACATCGAGCGCTACCCGGACGCGGAGCAACGGAACAACGTCGTCATCTACCGCTGGGAGGCGCCGCTGTTCTTCGCCAACGCCGGCATCTTCCGGCAGCAGATCCGCAAGCTCGTCGTCGAACGCAAGCCACGCTGGATCGTGCTGCAATGCGAGGCCATCGCCGACATCGACGTCACCGCGGCAGACATGCTCCAAGGCCTGGACCGCGAGCTCAACGAGCACGGCATCCATATCGCCTTCGTCGAACTGCGCACCCGCCTTCAGGAGCGCGTGGAGACCTATGGGCTGTTCGCCGAACTGGACCGTGAGCACTTCTTCGCCAAGATGAAGCCCGCGCTCAGGGACATCGAAGCGCACGACCCCGATTCAGACGACGCCCCCCACCGCTGGGTCGAGGCGCTCGATCCCGATGGCCCCCACGATCCTGAGGGCCTGCTGCACCTCGAACCGCCGGACGAGCCGCAGGACTGAGAGCCGGCCTCAGGCCTCGATGCGCACGGGACGCCCAAGCACGACGCGCCACAGGCCGAGCAGCCCCTTGACGCCCGTGGCCCGCGCGGCCGGCGAGTAGCCGATCGCCCGCAACGGCAGCCGCAGGCGCAACACGCCGGGCCGCGAGGTGAAGACGAGCGGCGGATCCATCTCCAGCGACTCCCCGTCGAGGCCGACGGCGATCGGCGCCGCCGAGTCCACCTCGAAGACGGCGGTCTCCCACGAGAGGTAGCCCTCGTAGAGGGCGGGCGTAGCGGTCGTGAGCGCCGCGATGGCGCGGGTCGCGGCGACGGCGTCGGGCACGACCAGCGAGAAGACGCCGAGCTGCCCGGTGTCCATGCGAGGGCGCGACGTGATCCCCCCCGTCGTGGTGCCGTAAGGACCGTTGGACACCTGGATCACGTGCGCGCCCTCGTGCTTCACACCGTCCGGCGTGGTGAAGCGCAGATCGAAGGGCTCCGCGTCGGGCCCGAGCATCTCCGGCAGCGCCGCCAGGGTCGTCTCGCGCTTGGCATCCCGGTACTCGGGCGATTGCACGATCGTCGCGTAAAGGCCGAGCGAGACGTTGTTGACGAAGATCCGTCCGTTCACGTCGGCGAGGTCGATCGTCTGCTCGCGCGCCTCGCCGTAGGCGTCGAGCGCGCCGACCACGTCGTCGCGATCGAGGCCGATGTCGAGGGCGAAGTGATTGCGTGTGCCGGCGGGGATGACGACCATCGGCACGCCGCGCTCGGCGGCGATGCTGGCGACCAGCGCCTGAGAGCCATCGCCGCCGGCCATGCCGACAACGTCGGCGCCGCGGTCGATGGCGTCGCGCGCGAGCTGGAGCAGGTCGTCACCGCGCTGCAGGACGACCGGCTCGATCGCGCGCGCGCGGCACTCGTCCACGAGATGGAACTTCTCGGCCTTCCCGCCGCCGGACTTGAGATTCATGATCAGCACGCCCTGGCGCGCAGCGGGGACCGGCCTTCCCGGAGTCTCGCTCTGCTTGAGCGAGCGCACATCGCGCTTCAGCGCGAAGCGCGCGAGCAGGAGCGCGACGCCCAAGAGCGCCAGGCGCACGAGCAGCGAGAGCACGAAGCCTTCGCCGCCGGCGATCTGGATCCACACGACGGCGACGGCCGCGATGGCGGCCACGGCGATCGACAGCACGCGCGCCGCGCCCTGCTTGGTGAGCGCGTTCCATGCACCGAGGAAGACGACGAGAAGCAGGACGAGTTGTACCAGCACCTCGAGCGGCCGGCTGAGCACGACCAGGACCGTGGCCACCAGGACACCGACGAAGAGCACGATTGCCACCGTGGCGGCGAGCCGCCGCCCCGCGCCGGGCTTCTGAGGTGCGGTGTGTTCAATCACGATGACCCTCCTCGCTCGTTTCGGGCGGGCGTCGCCGGTCCCCGGCCGGCCGCCGGTGACATCGTGCCATGAGAGTGATCCCACTGCCAGGCGGCGAGCGCATGGGCGCCGGGGCGCGTGGCGACCGCGAGTTCGCGGAACCACCCGTAGAACTCGTCGTAGAGGGTCCGGTGCCCCGGGTCGGGCTCCACGCGGATCGCCGGCTGCGGCCAGGTGGTCTGCAGCGTCGCCGAGCCGACGCAGATCGCGGCGAGCAGCGCCGCGCCGACCCCGGCCCGCGAGGGACCCTGACGCACGTCCTGTGCCACGCCGGTGACGTCACTGACGATCCGCGGCCACAGTGCGCCGCCCGCCCCGCCGCCGCTGCTGTGCAGGGTCGCGATCGTGGTGCCGGCGTCGCGCATCGTCTCCAGGTTATGCCGGACGGCGAATGCGGCGGCCTCCATGAGCGCGCGGAAGAGATGCCCGCGTCCGTGCGCGGCGGTCAGGCCGACGATCGCGCCGCGCAGATCCGGGTCGAACAGCGGCGTGCGCTCGCCGGCGAAGTAGGGCAGAGCGAGCAGGCCGCCGGCCCCGGGACCAGCCGCGGCGGCCTCGGCGTACAGCGCTCCGTAGTCCACGTCGCCGGCGAGGCCGCGCAGCCACGCCGTGAGCGCCCCGGCGGAGGCGACGCCGGCGGCGATGTTGAGCGACCCCGGGGTGAACCCGACGGTGCTCCAGAGCCGGGGGTCGGACCGCGCCGGGCTGTCGACCTCGAGGAGGAACATGCTCGTGCCGTAGACGAGGAGACCCTCGCCGGGCCCGCGCAGACCGGATGCAGCCACCTCACACCAGGAGTCGATGCTGCCGCCGGCCACCGGGATGCCTTCGGGCAGCTCGGTCGCGGCGGCGGCCTCCGCGGACACCCTGCCGCACTGATCCTGCGGCCACACCAGCCGCGGCAGCAGCACTCCCGGCGCGACCTCGTCCCTCCACTCGTCGATCCACGCGTTGCTGTGGACGTCGTAGAGTGGCGCCCAGTGGCTGGCGCTGTGGTGGTCGAGGACGTACTCGCCGGTGAGACGTGCGACGACGTAGGAACTCGCGCCGTAGACGCGCCTGGTCGCCGCCCACACCTCCGGTTCGTCGTCGGCCAGCCAGCGGATCTTGGGTCCCGCGGACTGACTCGACAATCGAGAGCCGCAGCGCGCCAGGATCTCGTCAGCGCCCAAGGCCTCGGTGAGCCGCTCGACCTGCGCGCTCGCGCGCGAGTCGATGCCGTAGAGGATCGCCGGCCTGAGTGGGCGACCATCGTCGCCGGCCGGGAGGACGCACGGGCCGAGGGCGCTGACGCCCACGGCCCGTACCTGCCCAGCTCTGCCCTCCAGCACCCGCCGGCAGACCTCGACGACGTCGCCCCACCAGTCGCGCTCCGCGTCCTGCTCGGCCCAGCCGGGGCGCGGCCGGGAGATGTCGTGCTCCAGCCGCGCGTCGGCCACCACCGCGCCGTCCGGGCCGACGAGCACGGCCTTGGTGCTCGAGGACCCGACGTCGAGCCCGAGGAAGAGGTCCCCCGTCACCGCGTCACACCTCCGCGAAGATCTCGTGCGACAGCATCCCTCCGGACATGACGCGCGCGCTGAAGCCGTTCTGCATGAGGATGCGCGTCGCGTAGTAGGCGCGCTGGCCCGAGCGGCAGATGACGGCGATGTCGCGGTCGCGCGGCAGCTCGTCGAGGCGCGCGCGGAGCTGGTCCACCGGGATGTTGACCACGCCGGGGAGCGCCTCCGCCGCCAGTTCCTCCGGATGACGCACGTCCAGCAGAAACTCGCCGTCCAGGGCGTCCCAGTGCAGGACGGGCATGTCACCGCACAGCACGCCGGCGGCGACCATACCCGCGAAATTGGCCGGCGACTTGGCGCTGCCGAACTGCGGCGCGTAGCACAGCTCGGTCTCTTCGAGGTCGTGGATCGTGCCGCCCAGCTGCATGGCGACGGCGATGGCATCGATCCGTTTGTCCACCCCGTCCCTGCCGACGGCCTGCGCCCCGAGGAGGCGTCCGTCGGACTTCCTGAAGATGATCTTCATGGCGATCGGAGCGGCCTTCGGGTAGTAGCCGGCGTGTGAGTTTGGGAAGAGGTAGACCTTCTCGTAGTCCTCGTCGCCGATCCGCTCCAGCGTCTTCTCGCTGACGCCCGTCCACGCGAGGGCGCCTCCGAAGAGCCCGATGATGGCGGTGCCCTGCGTGCCGCGGAACCGGGCGTCACGTCCGGCGATCACATCGGCCACGATGCGGCCCTGGCGGTTGGCCGGCCCGGCGAGCGCGACCAGCGACCACTCGCCGGTCACGCAGTCCTGCTTCTCGACGGCGTCCCCGACCGCGAAGATGTCCGGGTCGCTCGTGCGCATCTGCTCGTCCACGCGGATCCCGCCGCGCTCGCCGAGCGCCACGCCGGCCATCTTCGCCAGCTGGGTCTCCGGGCGCACGCCGATGCCGAGGACCACGACGTCCGCCGGGAGCCGCGCGCCCGACAGGGTGAGGACCTCGAGCGAGCCGTCGTCCGCCTTCTCGAACCCGGCCGCACCGTCGTTCAGCAGCACGTGCACACCATGCTTCTCCAGGTGCCGCTCGACGTAGCGCGCCATCTCGCGGTCGACCGGGGTCATCAGCTGATCGCCCCGCTGCACAACCGTGACCTGCAGCCCCAACTCGGTGAGATTCTCCGCCATCTCGAGACCGATGAACCCGC
>Ga0315271_10001766_pt1 | contig 13220 bp, 8 predicted proteins | sample C3_top_MG_FD_204664 | JGI IMG/M metagenome (GOLD analysis project Ga0315271, IMG submission 204664) | Sediment microbial communities from Yellowstone Lake, YNP, Wyoming, USA - C3_top | ecosystem: Environmental > Aquatic > Freshwater > Lake > Sediment | place: USA: Wyoming | collected 2017-08-01 | reverse complement strand
GGACAGCACGGAGTTCGAGCCGAACGAAATGCCGGCATCGTGCAGGATCGTGGGCCCGTAAAGCAGCATCATGTTCACGCCATTGATCTGGGAGAAGATCATGAGAATGATGCTGACCCGCAGCGGCCTGCGGCAGTAAGGCTGCAGCACCTCGAAGAATCCCTTCGCGCTCGCATTGACGTCGGCGATGATCTCCTCCAGTTCCTGCTTCGCCCGGTCAACGCCATTAATGCGTTTCAGCACCTCGAGCGCGCGGGCGGTTTGCCCCTTCGCGGTGAGCCAGCGCGGGCTCTCCGGGACCAGCAGTAGCCCGATGATCAGGACGGCCACGGGCACGCCCTGCGACGCGAACATCAGGCGCCATCCGCCGCCATATTCAGCGACGAAGTAGCTCACCAGAACGGCGAGGTTGATGCCGACGACGCCCACCAGCTGATTCACGTTGACCAGCGGCCCGCGCAGGTGGGGTGGTGACAGCTCGGCGATGTAGATGGGACACGAGATCATCGCCAGGCCGACGCCCATGCCGCCCACCAGGCGCCAGAGCGCGAATTGTCCAACGGTGGCAGCGACCGAGCACCCAATGGTAGAGACGAGGAATGCCATGGCCGACAACATCATCGTCCGGCGGCGGCCAATGTGGTCCGCGAACCACAGGCCGAGGAGCGGCCCGATGATCGCTCCCAGAATTGCACTGCTGGTCGCCCAGCCCGCCAACGCCGGCGACAGCGCAAACTCGCGCGACAGAAACGGAAGCGCGCCAGAAATGATCACCAGGTCGTAGCCGAACAGGAACCCGCCGGCCGAGGCAACGAAGGCGACGCCGGCGACGTACCGCAGGTTGTAAGCCCGCTTGTCTGATGCCCCGCCGAGACGTTGCGAGACGGAGGGATTGGGGATCACAGGGTCTGGATTCATGGTCGTGCTGGACTCGTCATGGCGCCCTCTGGGAGCCCGCTCCCTCCCCTGGCGCGTGCTGCGTGAAGTAGCAGCGTTGCGCCCAGAGGAAGGAGGGGTTCGTGATCCGCGACTATGGAATGCTTGGCGGTCGCGTTTACCAGTGATACAGGAGCGACACTCCGATCGTCAGCGGCCGGATGGTGAACGCACCAGAGGTAATGTCTACCAAGCCATCATGTCTGTTCAACACAGGGTGGGTGTTGAGCATATTGGTGGCAAACAGCGAAACGTCTGCTCCTGCAGTCCAGCGCAGGCCTAAATGGGCGTTTAGCTGATTGATTGCTGGATTGGTGAGCACATCCGGATCATAGCCGGCTACCGTCGGGTCCTGAGCCGGCACGAGTTTGTTGTTGCGGTTGTTATACCGATCTTCGACGTGCGCGTACCAGAGCTTGTTCCCCTCAAGGGGTGCCTGATAGCCTACTTCGGCGGTCACATTCCAGGGAGAAATATCGGAAATCGCTTGCCCTGCGCGAGCTGTGGTCTCGCCGAACAGCGTTGAGTCAGTGGTGTATTGCGCTTGCGTGTACGCAAGGTACAAGCCCGTGCTCCAGTTCCCCGCTTCTCCAAGCAGCGCCTTCATGGACAGGTCGAAGCCTTCGCTCTTGGCCTTGCCCAGATTCGCCGCAACGTGCGTCGCACACGCGGGGATGTGAATGGAGCTGATGATATCGCTCCAGTCTATGTGGAAGATGCTGCCCTCAATCGACAGGCGGCGGTCAGCCGACGTGTGCTTCGCGCCAATCTCATAGCTCCAGAGGTAATCCGGTTTATAGCCGGTAGGATTCCCGAGCGCATTCAGCTGGTCGATGCACTCCTGGATCTGGAGGTGGACGGGAATGTTTACGCCGCCAGCCCGATAACCCTTCCCCGCGGAAAAATACACCAGCGTTCGGTCGTCTACTTTCCAATTAACACCCGCTTTGGGTGCGACGATACTGCTGCCGGCGGTCGCACTCTCTTCACTTGGGCCGCCCGCGAGTGGCCCGTCGGAAACCGTCAGGTATGTGGAATCCTGCTTCTCGTAGCGAGCACCACCAAAGAGGGTGAAGTGAGCGTTGATGTCGAATTCCGCGTTCGCAAAGGCAGCCTTCGACTTATCGACGAAGTACTGGTCGGAAACATAGGAATAGATGCCGCTCGCGAGGTCAAAGCCATGAAACTGCAGGCATGTCTGCCCGGTGTTGCGGTAAACCAGACCGTCAGGTACCAGGCACCACGACGGCGCCGCGACAGTTTCGAAATCGTGCTGACGAAGATCGGAGTAATAGAGACCGAGCGTCCAGCGGAAGCGGTCGGTCGCGTTCGGGGACTGAAGGCGGACTTCCTGCGTGAAGTTGTTCTGGCCCGTTCCTACGATCGTTGGCTCTGCGTCGGCCATTGTGTTAATGAGCGGCCATCCGAACGCCGGGGGAAGCACCGTCGTGTAATCGTAGCCCTGGATATTGTCGCGACGCAGGTAGGCTGACACACTCGTCAATTGAGCCCAGCCAAGGTCGAATACCAGTTTGAGCGACGGGGTGTAGAAGGAATCATAGATCGGCTGAATCAATCCACGTGTGGAGTAGAATTTGCCGTCCCCAGGATTGCCTGCCGTCGCATCATAGAGGTCCGCGCTATTCTGGTCCCGCTTCTGGTAATAAAAGGCCGCGTCAACTGACAGAGCGCTCGTCGGCTCCCATAGTAACGCGGCTCGGGCGGCATACTTCTCCGCCTTGTTGACATTTGAGGCCACTAATCCGCCGGTTATTGGCCATGGGTTCGTTTCTGGATCGTGCGGGTGCTGGCTGGGATCGTTATCGATGAACCCGCCATCGTGGGCCGACCACGCGCTTACCCGGAAGCCCAGCTTGTTCTGCACGATCGGGCCGCCAAAAGCAACGCCCATCTCGGAATTAAATCCTCCTCCGCTGATCTGGGATCCTTCCCCGCGAGCAAATCCCGAGTAGTCAGTCAACGAGGGCGCGTGCGAGATTACGCGTATCGCCCCGCCCTCGGCGCTCGCGCCGAATACGGTTCCCTGCGGGCCGCGCAATACCTCGATGTGATCAACGTCGAACACGAAGGGAACGGCGTTGGCTACGGCCGCGTTAGCGTAGCGGGCCTGAATTGGTGCATCGTCAACATAGAGCGCTGTCGTGTCGGGGCCCAGTCCGGCAACACCGCCACCAGCATTCAGCGAGATGCCCCGGATTGCGATCCAGTTTCTGTAACCGACCGGGCGGAAATCTACGCCGGGCGTTATCTTGGCGACGTCACCAACACTCTTGATATCTCGCGCATCGAGATCTTTCTGGCTAAATACCGCGATGCTGATCGGCACTTTGCTGACATCCTCCTCACGTCTTTGGGCGGTGACAATCACTTCTTCCAGCCCCGAAGTCGCCACCGTCGAGCTAGAACTCGCAGCGGAAATCGCATCACAGTTCGTGATTAGAGCCCACAGAGCGAAGCTAACCACGCTCGTGACGCGCAGATTTGTGATCTTCATTTCTCCCCCTTGTTCGATCTCGAGTGTCCGGTGGCCGCGTTCCACAGAGTGGAACCGTTGTCGCGCTTTATGATACTACACGGATTAACGAATGCAAGCGCACGCCCGTGCCGGATTGGCGGCCCGCATCCGACCACGAGTTTGTGAAACCAGTGCTTATATCCCGGCGGTTCCGCGCTGTATTGCTTGGCTTCATGAGCATCCGAGAAGCGGCCGCTCCTGCCACAAGGAACGCTGGCGCGCCAGGAGCTTGAGCCGTAAAATGAGTTCTGCATTCCAATGCGTGAGATACTGGTCGCAGTTGGCTGGATATCAAAGTCGACGCCAAAGTATCCAAGGCTGAGCAAACCGGCGATCGAGATTGGGAGGGGCCTGGCATGTCAACAGCGAAAGAGCATAGCGGCGGAAATGTGGCCGTATCTGAGTCACGGCGCTACCACGAGTTGGCGAGAGCACGGATTGCCGGGGGCGTAAACAGCAATGTTCGTCTGAGCGGCACTCCCATCTGCTTCGCGAGCGGCAAGGGTTCGCGCCTCACCGATGTGGATGGCAACGTCTACATAGATTACGCGCTCGGAATGGGCCCCAATATTCTCGGTCACGCGCCGCCAGCCGTAACAGATGAGGTCGCGCGCGCCCTGGGCATCGGACAACTATTCGCAGGACAGCACCCGCTAGAGCTGGAGCTCGCCAACAGATTTTGTAGCTGCGTTAGATCCGCTGAGCTGGTGCGATTCGGCCTAAGCGGTTCCGAGATGGTCCAGGCAGCGATGCGAGTTGCGCGGGCGTACACCGCGCGGCCAGAGGTTATCAAGTTCGAGGGGCACTATCACGGCTGGTTCGACAACATCCTCATCAATAACAGCGGGCCAATTTCCGGCGAAGGCGATCCGCTGCCGCGCCCGCATCATCTCCAGTCTGCCGGGCAGTCCCCGCAAGCCTCCGCTGATGTGGCGGTCTTGCCGTGGAATGATTTTGAGGCCATTGATCGCTATGTAAGCGCGAACGCCACGAAGATTGCCGCGATTATCACCGAGCCCGTGATGCTCAATACGGGTGGCATACTGCCTAAACAGGGCTATCTTCAGCACCTGCGCCGTGTCACCAAGCAGCATGGCATTGTGCTGATATTCGACGAGGTAATCACGGGCTTCCGGGTAGCGCTCGGAGGCGCTCAGGAGCTCTATGATGTCGAGCCTGATCTGTCGGTATTTGCAAAGGCCCTGGGGGCGGGATTCCCGGTGTCAGCGCTCGCTGGACGCAGGGAGATCATGGAACTGTTCGCCTCTGGCCGCGTAAACCACTCGGGAACCTACAACGCGAACATCGTCAGCATCTCCGCGGCGCTGGCGACGCTTCAAGTGCTATCCGCAGACGGTCAAGCGGCATACACACGGATCAATGGCCACGGCAGAACACTGATGGAGGGAATCACGGCCGCGGCGCACCAATACGGCGTCGACCTACAGGTCAGCGGACTGCCATCCGCCTTTCACACATGCTTCGCTAGCCATCCTATTCATGACTACACCACGTATTCCCGGGCCGATCACAAACGCCTCGGCCTGTTCCTCGCTGCGCTACTGGAGCGCGGCGTCCGTCCTACCGGGCGCGGAACGTGGTTTGTTTCAAGCGCGCATACTGACAGCGACATTACGTCGACGCTCGACGCGGTCGGATACGCATTGAAGCGATGCCTCTAGGGTTCCCACAACTCTGGAGAGTATTTCAAGGTCAACGTGACAGCCCATAGGAACATTCGCATCGGCATCGCCGAAGCAGGCATACGACACGACATGTCGTGCCCGCCGGATCTGGCCACGCAGTTCCAATTGGTAAAGGAGTGCGGTGCCTTTGACTACCTTGACAAGACCCCACCGCGAGCACAGCTGGCAGAATATGCCCGCTTAAGCGAGCGTTTCGATTTGCCGATTTTGGCTGGGGGTTGGTGGTACACGCTTGGTCGCGATGAAGACCTGCTGGCGGAGAATATACGCGTCGGAGCCGAGCTCGGTAGCCTGGTGCACAATGTTCAAATCATGATGGATCACGCGGACGGGCATCTCGTCACCGACCAGGAGGTCGCCGATGCATACGTGCGAGCTTACGACCTGGGCGCAACTCTCCGCTGTCGGCCTGCTCTTGAAGTACACATCAACATGTGGTCGGAGGATTTTCGTCGTGTGGCGAAAGTAGCGGCATTGGTGGAGTCTCGTGGCATCCCCTTCCATCTCACGCTCGATCATTCCCATATCATATTCAAGATCAACAATGACCGAGAGTTGAAGGTCTTCGGACTCGACGCCGCCATTACCGCCGGCGACCTGATTCTGGATCCATTCACACCCGGAAACGTCTGCGAGCAGTGGATTCACTCTGGCTGGGTCGCTCACTGCCATGCGCGCTCTACCGTACCCAATAACCCCAGGAACGTCTGGGCAGAGCATCCGTCGCTGGACTCCCTGCCGTCGTCCTTGCACCCGCGTGACCTGATCGGACGCGGGGTCCAGTATCCATTCATTGAACCCGGCGCTGGGGAGTGGCACTCACGCTGGGACGAGCGCGCGCTCGAGCCCTGGAAGGAAGTTATGCGTCAGTTGCTGAGTTTTCATAGTTCATCTCCGGCCAGCCAGTTGCAGCTTATCTCGACGGAATTCATCCCCTTCACAGATTACGGGCAAGGTGCACTCTATTCACTGTTCGATAACTCGGTTGCATGTGCCCGCTGGATTCGTAGCGCAATCGCCCATGCCGATTCCACCAAACAGGTTCAGGATCGTGCGATGCCGAGACGGTGCGAAAGTACCGTAGGCAATGGTGGCAAGGACCGCAGCGCTCCTGTCACGGGCAGCGTCTGCCGAGACCATTCTTCCGCTGAACCCAGGCATTCGGACTATCAGGACGTCATCCATGGCTGCTAGAGCGACCTTCGTGCTAACCGGCGCGCGCGGTAATCTTGGCGGGAAGCTTGCGGCTGCCCTCAGCCCGACGTACCAGTTGCGACAGCTGGATCTGCTTGGGGGCGAGGACTGCATCGCCGCCGATCTGGCCGTTTATGATGACTCCTGGACGCGCCACTTTGAGGGTGCTCAGACCGTCCTTCATTTTGCGGGAGAGCCACTACCGACGACGCCGTGGGCGCGCGTGCATCGTGGCAACATCGTCGCCACTGCCAACGTTCTCCGCGCAGCGCGGCTGCACGGCGTTCGGCGCGTCATATTTGCCAGCACCAATCAGATTATGGCCGGATACCGCTTCTCAGACGAAATCGTTACGACAGATATGCCTCCAACCCCTCTGAATCCCTATGCAGTGAGCAAGCTCTGCTGTGAAGAGGCCGGACGCGCGTTCGCGGCCGAAACCGGCATCTCCTTCATCGCCTTTCGAATCGGCAACATCGGGCCCGGCGAGAACGTCCCACACCCCGGAATGGGCATTGGGCTTTGGGGACAGCAGATGTGGCTATCCAACCGCGATTTCGTTGACGCCATTCAGGCTGCTATTGACGTGCGCGACGTACCGTTCGCGATTCTGAATCTGGTATCCAACAATTCCGGCATGCGATGGGACCTGACCGAGACACGGCGGGTTCTCGGCTTTACCCCGAAGGACGGCTTCGCCTGCAGTCGGTCGCCGGAAGATGTAGTCGAAGATAATATGGCGCGTCGTGCGCGTCTGCTCCCCGGTCAGTGGCTTGACCAGAGATTTCGGCCGCTGCGCGGATAATGCTGCCCATACCAAAGTCTGAGAGTCAGACTGCGCTACTACGCCAGCCACTACACGGAGTCACAAGAAGCCTATGCGAATCGCCGTCGGTCAGATCTTTCAGGAGACCAATACCTTCTCGCCGCGACCAACCACTCTCGAGACATTTGAGTCGGTGTATTTGTGGCGCGGGGATCAGCTATTCTCGGCGTTTGCAGACGCGCGCGTCGAGATTCCTGCCTTCCTGGCCGTGTTGCAGCGAGCCGGAATAGAGCCCGTGCCTCTCGTAGCTGCGAACGCGCTCGCCAGCGGCGCGGTCACCCGCGCGGCATTCGAAAATCTGATGACCGACGTTGAGAGACGACTCACTCAAGCGGGCAAGATTGATGCCGTCCTGCTGGCGTTGCATGGCGCCATGTGCCTGGAGGACGAGCCGGACGCGGAGGGTGAGATCATCGAGCGCGTCGCCAGACTGCTGCCGGCGGGTACCCCCATCGGCATTTCGCTCGACCTGCACGGTCACGTCACGCAAAGAATGCTGAAGCCCAACGTCTTCCTCATCGGTTACCGCGAGTATCCGCACATCGATATGTACGAAACCGGCGTGCGCGTCGCGGAGACGATGCTCGGGGTTCTGGAGGGGAAGATCTCGCCGCGCATGGCAATTGCCAAGCGGCCAATGATCGTCAGCCCGTCGAAGGCCCGTACGGTAGAAGACCCTTTGCAAAGCATAGTGGCCGTGGCGCGAAAGATGGAAGCCGATGGAGAGATCCTTCATGCCTCGTTCTTTCCCGTCCAACCATGGCTCGATGTGCCCGGCCTGGGGTTCGGCGTGCTGGTTTGTACGAATGGCGATGCGGCAGGAGCTCAGCGCGCTGCCGATAAACTAGCCGATCTGGTCTGGGAAAGGCGCTACGACTTCGATCCCGAACTGGTCGGCCTTCAGGAAGCGATCGACACCGGTCTGCGCGGGGAAGGCACGACCGTCGTCGCGGACTCCGGGGATGCACCCAGCGGGGGTTCTGCCGCCGACAACGTGAGCGTGTTGAAGGCGCTTCTCGAGGCGGGCGCTGACCGCTCCGATCGAATCACCTACCTTACAATGTGTGACGCCGAGGCGGCCAGGTTGTGCGCGACCGCAGGAGTGGGGGCGATGCTGACCCTGGAGGTAGGTCACAAGGTTTCACGCAATGATGGAGTTCCGTTGCGCGTCCAATGTCGTGTACACGCGATCAGTGACGGCAGCTTCGTGATGCTCGACGCCGGCGCGCAAGGAACTCGGGTAGAACAGGGGCTCACGGTGGTCGTGTCGATCGGAAGCATCCGCATGGTCATTCGGTCGCGGCCGGCGTTTGAGTGGGACACTGGGATCTACTCGGCCTTTGGGCTGCGCCTGCAGGAGGCTGCGCTGGTTTTCGTCAAGTCGCCGTCTCATTTCAGGGTGTCGTTCAGCCCGCACGCTCGACGCATCCTCCTCGCCGACACGCCCGGGCCAACGTGTCCAAACATGCGCAGATTGGTGTTTCGCAACGTGACGCGCCCGCTGTTTCCCCTCGACGTCGCTGAGCTGAAGGGTTCCACGTGAAAGTTTACTTTGGTGTTGCTGCTGCCCAGGCGGCCTCGCACTCCGATGTCGCGGGGAACCGCAAGCTTCATTGGGAGAGACTATTATGAAATTGCTGCGCTGGGGCGCGAGAGGCGCTGAGAAGCCAGGTGTCCTGGATGCAGAGGGTCGCATCCGCGACTTGTCGGCCATCGTCGCCGACATCAATGGCTTTACGCTTGGCAGACTGGGCGAGCTACCCGATATCGAAACTCTGCCGCTGGTGCCAGGCACGCCCCGACTCGGTCCCTGCATCGGCTCGGTGGGCAAACTGGTGTGCGTCGGGCTCAACTATGCAGATCATGCGGCGGAGTCGGGTGCCCCGGTCCCGACCGAACCCATCATTTTCTTCAAGGCAACGTCTGCAATTGCAGGCCCAAACGATGACATCGTGCTTCCTAAGGGATCCCAGAAGGTGGACTGGGAAGTGGAGCTCGGCGTCATCATTGGGTGCCCGGTGGCATACGCCGATGAGGCCCGCGCGCGGGACGCTATCGCTGGCTACTGCGTGATCAATGACCTGTCAGAGCGCGCCTGGCAACTGGAGCGCGGTGGTCAATGGGTAAAGGGAAAGTCGGCTGACGGATTCGCGCCGCTTGGACCGTGGCTGGTGACAGCAGACAGTGTGCGCGACGATTCCTCACTGCACCTCTGGCTCGAGGTTGACGGGCATCGGTTCCAGGACAGCTCTACGGCCCAAATGATCTTCAAGCCAGCATTTTTGGTCAGCTACCTGAGCCAGTTCATGTCCCTGCAGCCGGGAGACATCATCTCCACGGGAACCCCCCCAGGGGTAGGTCTTGGAAAAAAACCGCCGGTCTACCTCCGACCTGGCCAGCTGGTCCGACTGGGGATCGACGGCCTTGGAGTTCAGACTCAGCGAGTCGTCGCGTATGGCTGAGGGTACCCGTCAGTCCGGCTCCCAGGCAGAACCGGCAGAGAAGCGTGGCGCCCGTGAGAACCTGTCATCGTGAACAGCTCCTGCTCCAGGGAGTCTGGCGCCGCCGCACTGGGGTTGGAGGCCACGCGCAATGAGAATCCGCTCGCGCGAAGTGGCATCAACACCGTCGTCGAATTCGATCCCGCCAGGCCGTTCAGAACGAGTTACCGAATTTCGGCATCGGCACGCCGCGATGCGGCGCAGGCTTAGCGGCCCTGGCCAATTCCCGGATTGAATCGATTACACGGATCGAGGCTACGATAGAACGCGGCCAGTGACGGCTTGGCCCAATAGATGTGGCCAACATTGTGTTCGGCGGGGTACTCGGCTCCACGCGCATCGAGAGAGTGCAAGAGTGCCTGCTCGAAGGCCTGGACATCGGCGCCCTTCTTGAGAAGGTAGTCCTGGTGGAATACGTGGCAGAAGAAGTGCCCATAATAGAGAACGTGCACCAGCTGTTCGAGCAGCGGCTCAGGGAGAACTTCGCGCCAGTGAGGATCGTTCGCCCTAAGGGCGATATCGAGGGCCAGCAGGTCCTCTACCTGCTCGCCGTGTAGGGCCTGGTAGCGAATTGCGGCACCCGCCGCAGCGAAGCGATGCAAGAGCGCTTTATTACCCTCGTCGACGGTGCACGCAAAGGCATCGCCGGACGCCGACGGAAACACGGACTTGAGGTATTCGGCGGCTTCAGCGATCCCTTCGTCAGCGGTCTTCAAGATGAGGTGATGTTCAAATTGATCCCGGAAAGCCCTGAGTCGTGCAGGGAGATGGCTCGGAAACAGGCCGCTGATCGCCTGCAGGAGCCGATCAGTCCGCCAACCACGGGCATCGAACCAGCCCTTGAGACGAAAGAATGCAGGCAATCGCCCGGTACCCAGGTACCGGATCGCGAGGAATGTGTCCTTGCCATAGCGCTCGGCGATGTCAAACGCGTCACGGTGCAGGTACTCCGCCGAGACCGGGAGGTGAGCGAAGCGGGAGAGCATGTGGCGGCGTAGCTGAGTCAACTCATCGGGGTCCCGGGTGCCTATGTAGAAGACCTGGGTCTTTTTCGGAACCGGGAAAGTATCGAGGCGGACGGCAAAGACGACGATCCGGCCCGCACATCCGGATGCCTCGTACAGGCGTCGGGCATCGGCGTTGAAGCGCAACGGAGCGTCGGACTCGATCTGTCGGATCCGCTGACAGTAGTCCTGGTCCGACCCGCGGCGGGAACCAGCGTGCTCAAGGTCCTCGGGCAGATACTCTGCGCGCTCCAGCCGTCCAATGATTTCCTCCGGAGTGTCTCCCAGGCGTACGCCGAGATGGTTAGTCAGCTGCAGGCGACCCGATTCCGTTAGCTGCGCAAACAGTGCCATTTCCGTGTACGCAGGACCGCGCTGCAATAGTGTTCCTCCGGAGTTATTGCAAATGCCACCGACAACGGAGGCTCCCAGACAGGACGAACCGATAAGCGAGTGTGGTTCGCGGCCCAATGGGCGAAGGCGTTTTTCGAGATCGTTGAGCGTAGCGCCCGGTAGGCAAATCACCTGATGACCGCCACCGATGACCTGGATGCCGGCTACGTCCATCATATTGATGATGATCACCGGCCGGTCATAATGGTCGCTCCAGGGTGTTGAGCCTCCGGTCAGGCCCGTGTTTGCCGCCTGCGGGATGACGATCACGCCTTGGTCCACGCAGAGCTGAAGTACGCGCCACAGGGCGACGAGAGTCCTTGGACGCACTACCGCAAGAGCGGCACCGCTCCCTTTGCGGTAGCCAACCCTAAACGGCCGCGTCACCCGCGTATCGGTGAGTACCGCGCGCGTGCCGGCGACAGATCGCAGTGCGGCAACGAAATCGGCATGACCGCTCATCAGGCAGTGGCCGGGCGGGTGGGAGTGATCATGCTTTCGGGACGCAGCCAGGCACCTACCAGATCGTCCAACCTCCATCGACGACCATCGACTGCCCGGTGTAGAACGACGAGCCTGGCGATGCCAGATACACAATCGCCGCGCGCAGATCGGTGTCGTTTCCGACTCGCTTGACGGGCGTGCGAGCCTCCAACCCCGCTATCAACCCGGCCGCTTTAGAAGCATTTTGCTCGGTGGCTGGAAACATGCCGGGGCAAAGCGCATTCACCGTGACCCCCGTGCCCCCGAGCACCATGGCAAGGTGTTTCGTAAGGCCGATCAGTCCGTGCTTGCTCGCAACGTAGGACGCGAGATCCACACCCCACTCGCCGTAGAGCGACGGATCGCCGACGATGAGCCCATATATCGAGGAAATATTGATTACTCGTCCCCACTTTCTCTCAACCATTGGGGGAACGAATACCTGTGACATCGCAAAGGGCGCCTCCAGATTCAGCGTCAGGATCGCCCGCCACTCCTCAATGGTGACAGTGAGCCAGGGCTTCCGCTCGCCCAGGGCAGCATTATTGACCAGTATGTCGACGCCCTTTACCGCCTCAAAGAGCTTGCGTCGGTCCGAATCACTGGTGACGTCCGCGACGACCCAGCGTGCATCGCGACCAACGGCAACCAACGAGGCGGTAGCGGCCTTGAGTGGCTCTTCACGTCGGCCGCAGATCGTCACACGCGCCCCAGCCTCGCTTAACGCCTCTGCCATCTGGCGCCCAAGGCCGGTTCCGCCACCGGTTACGAGGGCATGCTTGCCAGAGAGATCGAGTCCGTTTCGTGCCACCCCGCCCACGACTTCTTTACTCACCTTGAACCCCCCTGTTTACGTGACACCAGCATCATCTGCAATAGCGCCAACAGACTTCAGCCACATCAGTGCAAGTCGCACCTGACTGTTCAGCGGATTTTCCTGGGCGCAGAAACTCTTCGAATCCCGTCGTGGAACGTGCCAAACAGCCTATCCAGCGGAATCAACAATGACGAGCCAAAGTTTACCGAAAAGTACTTGTGGTGCAGGTAATGATAGTAGTCACCGCTGGCGAAACTGTATCGACCGAGGACAGTCTTTCCAAAGCCACTATGACCTTCCACCGGTGCGAGCCCCACAAACGTCACGAAGTAAATTGCATGTATCGGCGTCGACGGAATCACCCACAGCAGCAGCACGCCAGAAAAATAGATCAGATGTTCGACAGGGTGCATGGCGAGGCCAGACCACGGGCTCGGATTGATATTCGCGTGATGCAGATAGTGAACCGTGTTGTAGAGCGGCGGCCAGTGGATCAGCCGGTGAGCCACGTAGAAGTGCACAGCATGGAAGAACGGAAGAACGAACATCAATAACGAGCAGTAGATGGGCGATTTGGACCAACTCGTCACCGGCGCGATGCCAGTCGCTTGCGCCCACAGCGTTACCACCAGATAGGCCGACCAGATCGGGACGCCTGCGCCCAAAGTCCAAAATGCGTTGCTGGCAGTCGGCCGATCAAACAGAAACTTGTCGCTGTTTTCCTTCGGCCAGCTCGAATTGTACTTGAACTGAATACCCTGGGCACGGCGTACATACAGCCAGTAGTGCCATGTGCCGTAGACGCCCGCAGTGAGTACCGCGTT
>Ga0315271_10001764_pt1 | contig 13225 bp, 8 predicted proteins | sample C3_top_MG_FD_204664 | JGI IMG/M metagenome (GOLD analysis project Ga0315271, IMG submission 204664) | Sediment microbial communities from Yellowstone Lake, YNP, Wyoming, USA - C3_top | ecosystem: Environmental > Aquatic > Freshwater > Lake > Sediment | place: USA: Wyoming | collected 2017-08-01 | reverse complement strand
CCGAGGGGAGCGGCGCTCGCTGGTCCCGAGGCTGAACGGCGAACGGCGGGAGTTCGGTGCCGAGCAGTCTGCCGAGCCGTTCCCCGAGCCGTATCCCGAGCCGTATCCCGAGCCGTATCCCGAGCCTCACGCCGTCCGTCCCGCTACTTCTCGCGCGAGCTTCTCCACCATGGCGTCCACCGTCATCGTCTCCTGCGCCTTCTCGGCGCCGCGCGCGCGGAGCGTGACCGTGCCCGACTCCGCCTCGCGCTTCCCCAAGATCGCCATGTACGGCACCTTCATCTGCGACGCGGTCTTGATGCGCTCGCGATAATCCTCGCGCAGTTCCTCGTCGAAGCCGACGCGCAGGCCGGCGGCCTTGAGCTTCGCGACCATCGCGCGCGCTGCGTCGCCGAGTTCCGGCGAGATCGGGATCACGCTCACCTGCTCCGGCGCCAGCCACATCGGGAAGTTCCCCGCGTAGTGCTCGATGAGCCCTCCCACGAATCGCTCCATGCTCCCCACGAGCACGCGATGCAGCATCACCGGCCGGTGCATCTTGTTGTCGGAGCCGACGAATTCGAGTGCGAAACGCTCGGGCAAGTTGAAATCGAGCTGCACGGTCGGCCCCTGCCACTTCCGGCCGATCGCGTCGATGAGCTTGAAGTCGAGCTTGGGCCCGTAGAAGGCCCCGCCCCCCTCGTCGATCGTGAATTCCTGCCCGCGCTTCTGCAGCACATCGCTCAACGTCTTCTCCGCCTGCGTCCAGACCTCGGCGGTCCCCAGTGCGTTCTCGGGGCGCGTCGAGAGTTCGATGGAGTACGGATAGCCGAAGGTCTTCAGCATCTCGTCCACGAGGTCGAGCAGCCGCTCGATCTCCGAGGGCACCTGCTCCGGTGTGCAGAACACGTGGGCATCGTCCTGCGTGAAACCGCGCACTCTCAACATTCCGTGCAGCACGCCGCTCCGCTCATAGCGGTACACCGTGCCGAACTCGGCGAAGCGCAGCGGCAGGTCGCGGTACGAGCGCTGGTGCGCCTGATAGATGCAGATGTGCCCCGGGCAGTTCATCGGCTTCGGACGGTACGCGGCGCCTTCGACGTCCATGGCGCCGAACATCCCGTCCTTGAAGTTCACGAGATGTCCCGAGATCTCGAAGAGCTTCTCGCTCACGATGTGCGGGGTGTACACGAGATCGTAGCCGTGGCGGAGGATCAGCTCGCGCTCATAGTTCTCGATCTCGCTGCGCACGATCGCGCCGCGGGGATGCCAGAGAATGAGCCCCGGCCCGACGCGCTGGTCGGTGCTGTAGAGGTCCAGCTCGCGGCCGAGCGTCCGGTGGTCGCGCTTCTTGGCCTCCTCGAGCCGGAGGATGTACGCCTCGAGGTCCTCCTTGTTGAACCAGGCCGTGCCGTAGATGCGCTGCAGCATCTGGCGCTTCTCGTCCCCCCGCCAGTAGGCGCCGGCGGTGTGCAGGAGCTTGAAGTGCTTGATGCGCGACGTGTCGGGCACGTGCGGACCACGGCAGAGGTCGATGAACGGGCCATCGGTATAGACGGAGATCACCTCGTCGTCGCCGAGCTCGGAGAGCCGCTCGAGCTTGAGCGGATCGTCGGTGAACTTCTGGAGCGCCCCGGCGCGGTCCACCTCCTCGCGCACGAAGGGGAACTTCTCCTGCGCGACCTTCTTCATCTCGGCCTCGAAGGCCGCGAGGTCCTCGGGGCTGAAAGGCTGTTGGACCTCGAAGTCGTAGTAGAAGCCATCCTCGATGCTCGGACCGAAACCGATCTTGGCGTCGGGACGCAGTCGACGCACCGCGGTCGCCAGGAGATGCGCGGCGGAGTGGCGGAGCACATCGAGCGCCGTCGCGTCCTTCTCGGTGAGCACCTTGAAGGGGCCGCTCGCCCGCAGGGGGGTGACGAGGTCCTGGATCTCGCCGTTGAGCGTCACCGCGACCGCGGCCCGGAGCAGGCCGGCGCCGATGCCGGCGACGACGTCGCGCGGCAGCGTGCCGTAGGGGACACGACGGACGGAACCGTCGGGGAGCGTCAGGGACAGCTCGGCGTTCGGAGTATCGATCATCTCGGCGAAGTACGGGAAGGCGCCACTCCCTCGGCGCTGGGTCACAAGTTATCGTTCGGGCATCCCGCTCGCCACCGGAGCAGCATGGCCCGCTACCGCGACGATTCCGATACCTCCGGCAAACTGATCGCGGCCGCAGTGGGCGCCGTCGCCGGCCTCGCGCTCGGCGTGCTCGTCGCCCAGAAGTTCGGCGGCTTCGAGGGGATCCGTTCCCGCATCCGCGACCGCTTCGGCGCCGGGGGCCCGGCCGCCGGCGACGAGGACATCGACCTTGACACCCTCCGCGAGTTCGAGGGGGACACCTTCGCCGACGAAGCCCTCGGTGAGGAGTTCGAGGACGACGAACTGGCCGATGACGAGGAGGATGCCGAGACCGCGGCGCTGGAGGCTCGGGTATTGAAGGCCTTCGTCGCGGACCCCGTCTTCCGCGAGCGCGCCGTGGACATCGGCGCCCTCGAGCCCTCGGTGATCGAGCTCTCCGGCTGGGTGCTGACCAAGGCCGAGCGGATGCGGGCGACCGCGGTGGCCAAGGGGATCCCCGGCGTCCTGACCGTGGTCAATGAGCTGCTCGTCGGCGACCCCGACGGCGCCGAGATCCCGGACATCGCGCCGCACGCTTAGTCCGAAGGGCAGCAGGAACTCCGGGAAGGGCAACACATACCGCGGATGACGCGGATGAACGCGGATCTCTCCGTGCGCATCGAGGCTCCCGTTGAGACGCTTCAGGATCGCGTCCTTCTTATTACCAGCAACAAGCGAGACCGAACTGGCGGGTGCGCCGCTGGAATACCCACGGAGCGATCCGCGTCCATCCGCGTCATCCGCGGTCGCCCTGTCTTCGCGGTTGCCAGGGGACGCCGACCGCGGCGATCGACCGGACATCGCGCCGCACGCTTAGTCCGAAGGGCAGCAGGAACTCCGGCAAGGGCAACACATACCGCGGATGACGCGGATGGACGCGGAACTCTCCGAGGGCGATCGGGCGCCCGCTGAGGCGGTTCACGATCTCGTTGGTGCAGTCACCAAGAAGAATGACTCACCACGCGGGTTCGCCGCATGAATGCGCTCGGAGAGTTCCGCGTCCATCCGCGTCATCCGCGGTGTCGTGTCGTTCAGAGGACCGTGAACCGCGCTCGGCATTCCCCGAAGACGGCCCGACGTAGTAACTTCATCTCCCTATGCCCGCTGAGCTTCCTCCCCAGTACGACGCCTCCGCGGTCGAGGCGGAGATCTTCGAGCGTTGGCGCGCCGCCGGCGTCTTCACGGCGCACGCCGAGCGGTCCAAGTACGTCGGCGGCGGTCGCGCTCCGTTCGTGATCGTGATCCCGCCGCCGAACGTGACCGCGGTGCTCCACATGGGGCACGGGCTCAACAACACGGTGCAGGATGTGCTCGTCCGCTGGCGCCGCATGGCGGGGGACGAGGCGCTCTGGGTGCCGGGCACCGACCACGCGGGGATCGCGACGCAGAACGTGGTGGAGAAGCAGCTCGCGGCGGAGGGGAAGACGCGCTTCGACGTGGGGCGTGAGGCCTTCGTCGTACGCACGGAGCAGTTCGTCGCCGAGACAGGATCGACGATCCTCAAGCAGCTCGAGGCGATCGGCTCGAGCTGCGACTTCTCGCGCACCGCGTACACGCTCTCCCCCGTGCTCTCGGTGGCGGTGCGCGAAGCCTTCGTGCGGCTGCACGAGGATGGGCTCATCTATCGCGGCCACCGCGTCATCCATTGGTGCCCGCGCTGCCTGACATCGCTCAGCGACGAGGAAGCGGAAAGCCAGGAGACTGACGGCAAGCTCTACCACATCGCGTATCCCGTGGCCGGCGACCCGTCGCGCACGGTGGTGGTGGCGACGACGCGCCCCGAGACGATGCTCGGCGACGTCGCCGTGGCGGTGAATCCCGCGGACGAGCGCTACGCGGGACTCATCGGCAAGCAGGTGGTGCTCCCGGTGGTGGGGATCGAGATCCCGGTGGTCGCCGATGAGTACGCCGATCCCGCCTTCGGCACCGGCGTCGTGAAGATCACTCCCGCGCACGACGCGAACGATTTCGAGGTCGGGAAGCGGCACCAGCTCGCCGCACCGGTGGTGATCGACGAGACGGGCACCGTCCGCGAGGTGGCCGATGCCGACGGGCGCGTGCCGGCCTCGCTCAGCGGCGTCGACCGCTTCGCGGCGCGCACGCGGATCGTCGCGATGCTGAAGGAGAGCGGTGCGCTCGTGAAGGTCGAGACGCACCGGCACGCCGTGCGCCACTGCTACCGCTGCGACACCGTCGTGGAGCCGCGCCTCTCCGACCAGTGGTTCGTGAAGATGAAGCCGCTCGCCGCGCCGGCGCTCGCCGCGGTGCGCGACCGCACGATCCGCATCGCCCCCGAGCGGTGGGAAGCGGTGTACGTGAACTGGCTGGAGAACATCCGCGATTGGAACATCTCACGACAGCTCTGGTGGGGGCACCGGATCCCCGTCTGGTACTGCGACGCCTGCGGCGCCGAGCCGATCGTGAGCCGCACCGACGTGGCCAAGTGCCCGCAGTGCGCCGGCCCGGTGCGCCAGGATGAAGATGTGCTCGACACCTGGTTCTCGAGTTGGCTCTGGCCGCTCTCCACGCTCGGCTGGCCGAATGAGCAGTCCGCGGACCTCAAGGCCTTCTATCCCACCGACGTGCTCGTCACCGCCCCGGAGATCCTCTTCTTCTGGGTGGCCCGGATGATCTTCGCGGGGTACCACTTCACGGGACGCGCGCCCTTCCACACCGTGTACCTGCACGGCACGGTGCGCGACATGAACCACGTGAAAATGTCGAAGTCGCTCGGCAACGGGATCGACCCGCTGGATGTAGTGCGCCTCTACGGCGCCGACGCGCTCCGCTATACGGTGATCGCGGGGCTCGGGCTCGGCACCGATGTCATGCTCGACCCGGTGAATCTCGAGCAGTCCTTCGCGCCGGGGCGGAACTTCGCGACGAAGCTGTGGAACATCGGGCGCTTCCTGCTCTCGAGCGTCGGCGAGGATCGCGTCGCCACGCTCGAGACCATTCCTGCCGCGCATCTCACGCGCGCCGACGAGTGGGTCCTCGCCCGCCTCGACGCGGCGATCGCCGAGTGCGACGCGGCGTTCGGGCCCGCGCGGCCGGTCAAGGGACCATGGAAGGAGAACGAGCTGCGTGCCGGGCTCCGGTTGAGCGAATACACCGAGAGCGCGCGGCGTTTCGTCTGGAACGAGCTCGCCGACTGGTACGTGGAAACGACCAAGGCACGCATCGCGGGCGGCGGCGCGGACCGCGACACCGCGCGCGCGGTGCTCGTCCATGTGTTCGACCGGGCGCTGCGGCTGCTGCATCCCGTGGTCCCCTTCATCACGGAGACGCTCTGGCAGCGGCTGCCAGGACGGAATGACGGTGAGTTCCTGGCGACCGCGCGGTGGCCGGAGCCCCGCCGCGCCGGCGCCAACGCGCGCGCGGCGGAATTCGAACTCGCGCGCGAGGCCGTCACCGCGATCCGCCAGGTGCGCGCCGACTACAACGTCCCGCCGGGGAAGAGCATCGAGGCGATCCTGATCGGAGCCGATGCCGCCTCCGCGCGCGTACTCGAGGAGGAGAGCGCGCTCATCGGCCGACTCGCGCGCGCGAACACGAACACCAGCACGAACACGAGCACTAGCACGAGCACGACCGCCGCCGCCCACTCGCTCCTCCCCGGCGGCTCCGAAGTCATCGTCCCCCTCGCCGGCACGGTCGACCTCGACAAGGAGTGCGCCAAGCTCGCGCAGGAGCTCGAACAGCTCGAGAAGCAGCTCGTCTCGCTCGAGCAGCGCCTCGGCAACGAGCACTTCACCTCGCGCGCCAAGCCCGAGGTCGTGGAGGCCGAGCGGAAGAAGCTCGGCGAGTGGCGCACGCGCCGCGACCAGATGGCCGCGAAGAAGAAGGCGCTGTGCGGCGGCTGACCCCCCTCGCCGCCCTCGCGCTCGCGGCCGCCTGCGCGCAGCAGGCCTTCCCTCCGGGCGGCCCGCCGCGGCACACGCCCCCCGTCATCATGTCGGTCTCCCCGGAGAGCGGCGCCGTGAACGTGACGGCAAAGGCGCTCTCGATCACCTTCGATGAAGTGGTCTCCGAGCGCCCCGCGATGGGCGGGCAGAGCCTCGGCGACCTCTTCCTGATCTCGCCGCGCGACGGAGTACCGCGCATCGACTGGCACCGCACGCGCATCGACATCCGCGGCCAGCGCGCGTGGAAGGCGAACACCGCCTACACGATCACGATGCGCCCCGGACTCGCGGACCTGCACAGCAACGTGCTGAAGCGGCCGCTCGTGATCGTCTTCTCCACCGGCGCGGCGATCCCGCCGACGATCATCCGCGGCACCGTCTTCGACTGGGCCACGGGGAAGCCGGTGGCGAGCCCCCTCGTGCAGGTCTTCCGGGCGCCGGACAGCACGCAGTACATCACGATCGGCGACTCGACCGGGCGCTTCTCCCTGCTCACCCTCCCGCCGGGGCCGCTGGCCGTGCGCGGCACCTGGGACCAGAACAACAATCGCGCGCTCGATCCGCGCGAAGCGTGGGATACGGTGGCGGTGCAGCTGAAGGACTCCGCGGCGGTGGAGATCTACGCCTTCGTGCACGACACGCTCGGTCCCCACCTCTCCGATGTTTCCCTGCGCGATTCGCTGACGGTCCACGCGACCTTCGACAAGCCGGTGAACATCGCCCAGCACCTCGACACCGCGAATTTCGTGCTGCGCGCGAAGGATTCCTCGATCGTGCCGCTCAAGTTCGCCGGGCCCTGGCGCGACTACGACAAGGCGCGCACCGACTCGATCGCGCGCGCCGATTCGATCGCCGCGCTCACCGACTCCACCGTCAAGAAGCGCCTCCAAGCCGCCGCCGCCGCCGTCGCGGCCGTGAAGGCGCGCGCGGCCGGCCGCGACACGATGCCGAAGGCGCCGCCCCCCGTCCCGACACGCGCGATCCCGCACTCGGACTTCGTGCTGATCACCGCGCAGCCGCTCGCGACGGGCACGTACTACCGGCTCGAGGCGCACGGCGTGCGCAACCTGCTCGGCGACACCGCCTCCTCGACGCACTCTTTACAGATCCCGAAGCCCCCTCCGCCGCCTGCGCCGGCGAAGACGCCGGCGGCCGTTACTCCCGGCACTCCCGCGGCTCCCGGCACTCCCGCCGCGGGGGCTTCGCGCGACAGCGCGAAGGCTCCGCCCATGAAGCCTCCCGGCCGATGACACGCGCAGCCGACCCGCGGCGGGGACTGCCGAGCGTGAGCGCGCTCCTCGAAAGTCCGGGAGTACAGGCCCTGATGGCCGACGCGCCGCGCTCGCTCGTCGCCGACGCCGTGCGGGATGCCGTCGAGCGCGTGCGCACCGGACCGGCACCGGCGCCGCGCGACGCCGCCGGCTGGGATGCCGCCATCGTCGAGGCGCTCGCGACACGCGCGCGCCCGTCGCTCCGGCCGGCGATCAACGCCACCGGTGTCGTGCTCCACACGAACCTCGGGCGCGCTCCCCTCCCGGTGGCCGCGCTCGGCGCGATCGCGCGCGTGGCCGCCGGCTACTCCAACCTCGAGTACGATCTCGAGCAGGGAGAGCGCGGGAGCCGCTATGCGCACTGCGTGTCGCTGCTGCGCGAGTTGACCGGCGCCGAGGATGCGCTCGTGGTGAACAATGGCGCGGCCGCGCTCCTGCTCGCGCTGAACTCGCTCGCCGAGGGGCGCGACGCCGTCGTGAGCCGCGGCGAACTGGTCGAGATCGGCGGAAGCTTCCGCGTGCCGGACATCATGGCGAAGAGCGGCGCCCGTCTCGTCGAAGTGGGGACGACCAACCGTACGCACCTCGAGGACTACCGCCGCGCCCTCGGCGCGCACGGCGGCGCCATCGTGAAGGTGCATCGCTCGAACTTCGCGATCGAGGGCTACGTCGCCGAGGCCTCGGTGCGCGACCTGGTGCCGCTCGCGCAGGGGCGCGGCGCCGCGGTGGTGCACGATCTGGGCAGCGGGCTGCTGATGGATCTCACGCCGTGGGGGCTGGCCGGCGAGCCGGTGGCCGCCGACGCGGTGCGCGACGGTGCCGATGTGGTGACGATGAGCGGCGACAAGCTGCTCGGCGGCCCGCAGGCGGGGATCATCCTCGGCCGCCGCGACTCGATCGCGAAGCTGCGGACGAATCCGCTCACGCGCGCCCTGCGCGTGGACAAGCTCACCCTTGCCGCGCTCGAGGCGACGCTCGCGCTCTACCGGGAGCCGGATCGCGCACGCCGCGAGATCCCGGTGCTGGCGATGCTCACCGCAACGAAGGAGCGGCTCACCGAGCGTGCGGCGACGCTCGCCGAGTCGCTGGGCGGCGGCGCACGCGCTGTGGCGAGCGAGGGGAGCGTGGGCGGCGGCGCCTTCCCCACCGCGCGGCTCGCCGGGGCCGCGGTGGAACTCCCCGGCGATGCGGTCGCGCTCGACGCGCTGCTGCGCGCCGCACCGGTGCCGGTGGTGGGGCGCATCATCGATGGCCGCCTGCGGCTCGACCTGCGGTCCGTCCCCGAGCTCGATGAACCCGCCCTGCTCGGCGCCGCGAGGGGCGTCCTCTCGTGAGCGCGCCTCGCCCCGCCATCTTCCTCGACCGGGACGGCACCATCAACGTGGATAGCGGGTACGTGTCGCGCCCGGAGGAGGTCGTGCTCCTGGAGGGCGCGGCAGCGGCGATCGCGCGGCTGAACGCGGCGCAGGTGGCGGTGGTGGTGGTCACGAACCAGTCGGGGATCGGGCGCGGGCGCTACACCGAGGCCGACTATCAGGCGGTCACGCGCCGGCTCGCCGAGCTGCTCGCGGCGAAGGGTGCGAAGGTGGACGCGAGCTATCACTGCCCGCACGGGCCGGAGGACGGCTGCGAGTGCCGGAAGCCGGGGACGCTGCTGCACCGGCGCGCGGCGGCGGAGCTCGGCCTCGACCTGGCCCGTTCCTGGTTCATCGGCGACCGACTGCGCGATGTCGAACCGGCGGCGGCGCTGGGCGGGCACGGGATCCTCGTGCCGCGCTCGACGACGCCGGGTGCAGATGTCGTCGCGGCGAGCGATCGCTTCGTCGTCGCGACGACGCTTGACGCCGCAGTGACGCGCGCGCTCGAGGGGCTGCGAGCGCCCCTTACTCCGCCGCGGACCGACGACTAACATCACGGACCCATGGCGACCCGAGTGGCGGTGCTGGCGTCCGGGCGCGGTTCGAACCTCCGCGCCCTCCACGAGTATCTCTCCCACGAGGTGCGCGCCCGCGACGTGAAGGTCGCGCTGGTGCTCTCCGACCGGCCGGATGCGGGCGCGCTCGCGTACGCCGCCGAGAACGGGATCGCCGGAGCGGCGCTGGATGCGGGAACGGGAGAGAGCGTGGGGCTCGTGATGCACCTCCAGGAGCATCAGGTCGACCTCGTGGTCCTCGCCGGCTTCCTGAAGCTCGTGCCGAGCGGCGTCGTGCGGGCGTATCGCGGCCGGATCCTGAACGTGCACCCGGCGATGCTGCCCGCGTTCGGGGGCAAGGGGATGTACGGCCGCCGCGTGCACGAGGCGGTGCTGGCCTCCGGGGCGCGCGTGACCGGCGTGACGGTGCACTTCGTGGACGAGCAGTACGACCGCGGCCAGATCATCTCGCAGTGGCCGGTGCCCGTCTTCGCCGATGACACCGCCGACTCGCTCGGCGCGCGCGTGCTGCGCATCGAGCACCTGCTGTTGCCGCGGACCGTCGCGGCGGTGGCACGCAAGGAGATCGTGTTGGGACCCGATGGCAAGCTCACCGGCCGCCTGCGCCGCACCCTCGGACGCGCGGCCTTCACGATCCAACCGCAGGATGACGATGAACTCGCTCTCGAGATCGATGCCTCGCTGGCGCCGTAGCGCCGCGGTGGCGGTCGCCGTCGCGGCGCTCGCCGCGCTGCCGGCGCACGCGCAGAACGCCGCCGACGCGCTCACGACGTGGATCGGCCTCGACGCCCCCACCGGCCGCGAGGCCGGTGCGCTGCAGATCGTGCAGCAGGCGATGCCGGGGTGGACGCGCGACTCGCTCGGGAACCTGGTGATGCGGAAGGGGCGCGGGCGGCCGCGCCGCGTCGTCGCCTGTGCGATCGACCAGCCGGCCTTCGCGGTGAGCGAGATCACCGACGATGGCTATCTGCGCGTGCATGCCGCGGGCAACTGGCGCCGCGCGCCGCTCTGGGACCAGTGGTTCGAAGGGCAGCGCATCAGGATCGTGACGCGCGGCGGCTGGCTGCCGGGGGTGACGGCGGTGCGCAGCACGCATCTCTGGCGCGGGCGGATGCCCTCCGACGCGCCGGCGAGCGTCGAGGACCTCTGGGTGGACGTCGGCGCGCGCTCGCGGGCCGAGGTGGCGTCGATGGGGATATCGATCCTCGACGGGGTCGTGCGCGACTGGCCGAGCTGGCAGTTCGCCGGCTACACGAGCGGTCCGTCGGCCGCCGCGCGCACCGGGTGCGCCGCCGTCGCAGCGGCCGCCGCCGCCGCGCCGCCGAAGCAGGGGGAGACCGTGTTCGCGATCACCGTGCAGGGCGGCTTCGACTGGGCGGGGCTCGGCGCCGTCGTCGCCGCGTCCGGGGACGTCGATTCGCTGATCATCGCGGCGCCGTACACCGGACGCGCGGACACCGCGCACGCGCCACCCGCCGATGCCGCGGGACCGATCTTCCAGCGCGCGGTGCCGGCCCCCTTCGGCGTCACGGCCTCCAAGGTCGGCGTCACCGTGGTCATCTCGCCGCGCACGATCTTCCCCGGCTCGCTCGCGGAAGCGATCGGCGGCGACGATGCCTTCACCTACTCCGGCGTCGTCGCGCGGGCTGCCGGCGTGCTGCCGGCGCGTGCCTTCCCCGCCCTCGCGCCGCGCCGGCCGAACGACGCGGTCATCCGGGATTCACTCACCGAGACCGCGACCGTGCTCGCCGCGCTCACACGCGTGTACGCGGTGTCGGGCTCCGAAGCGCCGATGCGGGCCGCCGTGATGGAGCTCCTCCCCGCCTGGGCGAAGGCCGCTGCGAAGGTGGACACCGCCGGCAACATCGTCATCGCCGCCGGCCCCGAGCGCGATACCGTCGCCTTCGTCGCGCACATGGATGAGATCGGCTTCGCGGTCACCGCCATCGCCAAGGATGGCACCGTCACCCTCGCCAACCGCGGCGGCTTCTTCCGGTCGCTCTGGGAGGGGCAGCCCGCGATGATGCACGTCGCCAAGGGAGCGCCGCTCCCCGGCGTCTTCCTCACGCGTGCTGCCGCGACGACCAAGCAGCCCACTGAGATGAAGGCGTGGTTCGGCCTCGATTCCGCGGCGCTCGTCGCGCGGGGCGCAGCGATCGGGACGACGCTCACCGGCGCCAAGTCCCCCTCGCGGCTCGCCGCGGCGCGCTTCACCGCGCGCTCGATCGACGACCGCGCCGGCTGCACGGCGCTCATCCTCGCCCTGCGCACCCTCGATCCGAAGCGGCTCACCCGCAAGACGTACTTCGTGTTCAGCACCCGAGAGGAGATCGGTCTCGAGGGCGCCGCCGCCTTCGCGGCCGACCACCCGCGCGGCATCCGCCGCGTCTACGCCGTGGACACCTTCGTGAGTTCCGATTCTCCTCTGGAGAACAAACGCTTCGCCGATGCGCTCCTCGGCGCCGGCGCCGTCGCGCGCGCGCTCGACAACTCCAGCGTCACCCCGCCCGACGAACTCGCCCGCCTCGTCAAGATCGCCGGCGCCGCCGGGATCCCCTTCCAGGTCGGCACCACGAATGGCGGGAACGACGGCTCCGAGTTCGTCCGCTACGGCACCGTCGATGTCCCGATCGCCTGGCCGCTCCGCTACGCGCATTCCCCGGCCGAGGTCATCGACCTCGCCGACGTGCTCGCGCTCGGCCGCGTCGTCTCCGCGCTCGCCACCACTCCTTAAGGTCCCATGCCTCGCGCTCTGCTCTCGGTATCCGACAAGACCGGCCTCGTCGACTTCGCCCGCGCCCTCCACGCGCTCAAGTGGGAGCTCATCTCCACCGGCGGCACCGCGCGCGCCCTGCGCGAGGCCGGGCTCACGGTGCAGGACGTCAGCGACGTCACCGGCTTCCCGGAGATGCTCGACGGGCGGGTGAAGACGCTGCACCCGGGGGTGCACGGCGGGCTCCTCGCCCGTCGCGACCTCCCGGAGCACATGGCCGCGCTCGCAGCGCACCAGATCACGCCGATCGATCTCGTCGTCGTGAACCTCTATCCCTTCCGCGAGACGGCGGCGAAGCCGAACGTCGAGCCGCACGAGGTGATCGAGAACATCGACATCGGCGGCCCATCGATGCTCCGCTCGGCGGCGAAGAACTTCGCCTCGGTGTACGTGGTGGTGGACCCGGCCGACTACCCGCGCGTCCTCGCCGCCCTCCAGGCGAAGGATGACGACCTCGACCTCCGCCGCCTCCTCGCCGAGAAGGCCTACGCGCACACCGGTTCGTACGACGCCGCGATCTCGACCTGGTTCTCGCGGACGCGCGGGGAGTTCTTCCCCGAGCACGTGGTGATGGGCTTCGAGCGCGCGCAATCGCTGCGCTATGGCGAGAACCCGCACCAGCGCGCCGCGTTCTACGTCGAGCGCGCCGGCGAAGGGCTCGCCGGGCTCAAGCAGAAGGGGGGCAAGGAGCTCTCATTCAACAACCTGCTCGACATCGAAGGAGCGCTCCTCGCGAGCGACCTCTTCGGCGACACGCCGTGCTGCGCCATCATCAAGCACACCACGCCCTGCGGTCTCGCCACCGGCGACGGCGCGCTCGACGCCTACCGGAAGGCGCTCGCCTGCGATCCGGCGTCGGCCTTCGGCAGCGTGATCTCCTTCACCGTCCCGGTGGACGACGCGACGGCGGACGCGGTCGCCGCGCTGTTCGTGGAGTGCGTCGTCGCGCCCAAGTTCAGCGAGGGGGCGATCGAGATCCTCGGCCGCAAGAAGAACCTGCGCGTCCTCGAGGGGCGGGCACGCTGGGCCGACCCGGCCATCGATTTCAAGCGCGTCCGCGGCGGGGTGCTCGCGCAGGAGCGGCCGCCCGCGTCGATCAACGCCGACGGCTGGCAGGTGGTGACGCGCCGCGCCCCCACCGAGACGGAGCGCACCGATCTCCTCTTCGCCTGGCGCGCCGTGGCGAGCGTGAAGTCGAATG
>Ga0315271_10001763_pt1 | contig 13229 bp, 10 predicted proteins | sample C3_top_MG_FD_204664 | JGI IMG/M metagenome (GOLD analysis project Ga0315271, IMG submission 204664) | Sediment microbial communities from Yellowstone Lake, YNP, Wyoming, USA - C3_top | ecosystem: Environmental > Aquatic > Freshwater > Lake > Sediment | place: USA: Wyoming | collected 2017-08-01 | reverse complement strand
AGGAGGCCGAGAGCGCATCGGCTCCCTTGGAAATACTCCGATGACCGCCACCCCCCGCGCCCGCGTGCTTCCCTTCGAGACCAAGGCTTCGCGCGCGGCGCGCGCGCGGCACGCGAAGGCCGCGGCTGCGCAGGAGAAGGAAGAGCTCAAGCGCCGGGTCGAGGAACTGGAGTCGAAGCTTCGGGCCGCGCACCGGAGCAAGCGGATTCCCGAGGGGCTCGCCATCGAGCTCACCCGATTGTTCGCGGCGGGGCTTTCGGGAGTTTCCTGGGACCGGGTGGCGCGGTTGCTCGCCGCCGCGCACTTCGCGTGGCACTCGGAAGAGACCGACGAGTTCGGCTACGACCCGAAGTTCACGGAGACCATCCGGCCCTTCCTCGAGTTCATGTACTCGGTCTGGTGGCGGGTTGAGACCACGGGAATCGAGCGCGTGCCCTCCACCGGCCCCACCCTGGTGGTCTCGAACCACTCCGGCGTGCTGCCCTGGGACGGGCCGATGATCAACGTGGCGTTGCGGCACGAGCATCCCGCGCGGCGTCACTGCCGGATGCTGGCCCTCGACATGTTCGCCCTGCTTCCTTTCCTCGCTCCGCTCCTCTCGAGGACCGGCGCCATTCGCGCCAATCCAGACAACGCCATCCGGATTCTGGAGCGCGGCGAACTGGTCGGTGTCTTTCCCGAGGGCGTCAAGGGCGTCGGCAAGCCGTTCCGGAACCGCTACAAGCTCGCTAGATTCGGCCGCGGAGGCTTCGTCCGCATCGCCCTCAAGACCGGGGCCACCATCATCCCCACCGCGGTGGTGGGCGCCGAGGAGATCCATCCGAACCTCGCCCAGGCCAATTTCATCGGCCGCCCCTTCGGCCTGCCCTACTTCCCGCTCACTCCCACCTTCCCGTGGCTCGGCTTGATCGGCACCATCCCTCTCCCCACGAAGTGGTCGATCGACTTCGGCGAGCCGCTCGATCTGTCGCGCTATCCGAGCGAGGCGGCGGATGATCCCATCCTCGTGAATCGCCTCTCCGAGCAGGTGCGGCAGCAGATCCAGACCATCATCGACGGGCGCCTGGCCCGACGTCGATCGATCTGGTTCGGGTAGGCGACGGGAGCCCGTCGCGATGAGCGGCGCGAGAACGGCGCTGGTCACCGGAGGATCGGCGGGGATCGGCCTCGAGGTGGCGCGAGGCCTGGCCGCGAACGGATATCGGACCGTCCTCGCCGTGCGCTCCCTCGAACGCGGAAGGGCCGCGGCGCTCGCCATCGAAGGCACGACCGGGGCCTCGCGGCCCGAGGTGATGGAGGTGGACTTCTCATCTCTTTCGAGCATCCGGGCCTTCGCCACTGCGTTCCTCGGCCGGCATGAGGCCCTCGACGTCCTGGTGAACAACGCCGGCACCTGGTCGAGTGCGCGCCTTGAGACCATCGACGGGATCGAGCTCGTGTGGGCGACCAATCAGCTCGGCTACTTCCTGACCACCGAGCTCCTCAAGCCGGCGCTGGTCAAAGCGCCCCGGGCGCGCGTGGTGAGCGTCGCCTCGGAACTGGCGCGAGATCTCGACCTCGAGGACGTCGGGTTCAAGCGACGTCGATACCGGGGCAGCGCGGCCTACGCGCAGAGCAAGCAGGCCAATCGCATGTGGACGCGGGCTCTGGCCCGGCGGCTTGCCGGAACCAACGTGGCCGCGAACTCGCTGCATCCGGGAGCGGTGGCCACCGGCCTTTTCGGAAAGGGTGGGGGAGTCCTCGCGAAGCTCGCCGGCCTGGTCATGTCGGCTCTGGGGCGGAGCCCGAAGGAGGGAGCCGATACCGCGCTGTGGCTCGCCACCTCCGACGAGGTCGCGGGGCGCACGGGTCTTTTTTATACGGACCGGAAGGAGCGCCGCTGCCGGTTCACGGACGAGGTGGAGGAGGAGAAACTCTGGGCGCTCTGCGTTTCCATGACCGGGGTCAAGGCCGGCTGAGGCCAGACGCAGCGCTAGTGCGCGGCGAGAGACCGCTCGAGCACGTCGAGCGACGCGGCGAGCGCCTGCGCGCTCTGCGCCTTGTGCTCTTCGGCGGGCTTTTCCGGCAGGCGATTCAGCATCGGGGCGTGCTTGAAGCGGACGCCGTGGCGTTCGAGGGTGGCCGAAAGCGTCGGTTTCCTGTGCTTCAGGGTCTCGAGCGCCGACATCCGCCCATGGCGGGTGAGCGCCTTGCGCGCGCTGTACCGCATGATGTCGTAGCGGAACATGGTGAGGTCGTCGCGCGTGGGCTCGATGAGGAGGATGTCGACCTCGGGGTGCTCGGTGTGATACCGCTCCATCCCGTACTCGAACCGGCCGTGGATCAGGATGCGCAGGACCTGGCCCAGAACGGTGTCGACCCCGTGACTCGAGAGCGGTCCGAGGGAGCTCCGCGGCGCGCCGTTGAGAATCGGCACGAGGGGATTGATGCAGATCACCAGGTCCGCGCCCTGACGGATGGCGAGGTTGATGTGCGCGGTCTTGGTGACGCCGCCGTCGACATAGTCCTTGCCCTTCAGGTGGACCGGGCGATAGAGACCGGGGAGGGCGGTGGAGGCCTGGACGGCCTCGGAGATTGAGACGGAACGGTGCTGCCGGTCGCCGAAGGCCACGGTCTCGCCGCGATCGAGATCCACCGCGATGATGCGAAGGGGGGCGTGAAGCGCGTTGAAGTCGTTCGTCTTGTTGAACCGGTTCAGCAGGTTCCGCAGGAACTCTTCAACCCCCGAGTTGTCGAGGAGGCCGGGGGGAATGACCTCGAGGAAGGGGAGCAACACGTCGCGGGGCGACGAGGTGTCGCCGGAGAACAGAGCCTGCGCCGCCTTGAAGGCGGCGGTGGGAAGGCGAAGGGCGCGCCGCGCGTATTCGGCGACGCCGAGCCGGAACATGGCGGCGGCAGGGACGCCGAAGGGGCTCGCCCCGCCCGTGGTGATTTCGCGGTACATCTCGCCTGGACCGAAGCCCGAGGCGAGAAGCGAAGCCACGAACGCGCCGCCGCTGACCCCGACGTAGAAGTCGAGGCTCGTGAGATCGAGATCGAGGGTCTCATCGAGGGCCTTGAGACACCCGATCTCGTACAGGGCGCCGGTGACGCCCCCGCCCGCGCAAACGAGCGCGATCTTCGACCTCTTCTTTCGATTTCGACCCTTCGCTGGGGGCTTCATCTGCAAGCCTAGCCTACGCGGAAACTGCCGCGCGCCGTGGCTATCTGCGTTTCAGGCTATCGATCTTGCGCGAGAGTTCCTCGACCCGGCGGGCCAGGAGATTGATCTCGGAGCGGGTGGGAATGTTCAGGGAGGCAAGCGTCGTCTTCACCGCGCCCTCCACCTTGCGGCCGAGGCTCTTCCGTTCCTTTTCGACGCGAACGCCGAGGTCGGAAACGCGATGGGCGATGTCCTTGCGGATCGCCTTGGTCTGCTTCTGCAGGTTCTTGCCGGTCTCGTTCGCGAAGGCCTGGGCGCGTTCGAGCGCGGGCTTGCCGCTCTCGATGAGGGCCTTGACTCTCTCCTCGGCGGTCTTCGGGGCTTCCTTGCGGGCGAGATGGACGACCTTGACGGCTTCGGTCTTGCGGCCGGTCTTCTTCGGGTTGCGGGGCATGGGTTCTAACTCCTTGGTTTGGGGGTCGACGGGGTCCGACGCCGTGGGGGCGCCGGCTGAGAGGGTGAAGAGGCGGGCTTTGCCACGATGGTCTCGAGCGCCTTCAATTCGCGGGCGAGGCCGGCGATGGTGCGGACCGCGCGACCGGGCTGCAGCGCGGGGATCGGCCTTCGGGTGGCGGTCTCCGCGGCCTGCACGCCACGGTGGATCGCGTCCTCGACTTCCTTGCGAAGGTGCAGGGCCTCTTCGATGCCGAGACGGCCGCGCGCCACCAGGCGCAGGGCGATGACCTCGGCCTCCTTGCGCGTCCGTTCAGCGAGGTCCTTGATGGGCGCCGCTTCCTTCTGGGGGAGCTTCGCCCCGCCGGCGAGGCGAAGCAGGCTTTCCATCAGGCCGAAGGGGAGGGACTGGGCGCGACGCTTGATCAGGTCGACCAGGGCCTGGGCGAGGATCCTCGGGGTGGCATCGTCGCCGCCCGGATGCTCCACCACCCGGACCGACTCGCCCGCGACCACCAGGTCCACGATGTCGGCGAGGGAAACGTATCGCTTCGCCGTGGGGTCGTAGAGCTTGCGGTTGGCGTGGCGGGTGATGAGCCGGGGCATGGAACGGCCGTACCATAACGCGGTGCGTTATCAAATGTCAAGCGTCGTAACGCAGCGCGCGACTACGGCGCCGCCTGCTACCGCAGTCCCAGGCCCTGGGTCCCGTGCGCTCCCGCCCGCTTCGACCGGAAGTGTCCGAGGACCACCCCGGCGGCCATGGAGACGATCATCACCACACCGGCGAGCGCGAACGAGCCGACGATGATCTCGCCCAGGGCGAGCCTCGGCCGGTCCAGCTTCACCCAGGTGATCACCTCTCCGGGCTTCAGGGAGGGCCGCGGAATGGCCGAGAACGAGTTCCGCCCGGGCGAAGGACTCGCGACCGCGGTCGCAGAGCTCGCGACCGGGGTCGCGGATACGCCGGGGACGGGCGTCGCGGTGATCGGGGGGTTCACAGGCGGAAGTCTAGAGGGAACGGGTGCCGCGAGCTAAGGGGGCTTTGGGGGGGCTGAGCGAAGTCCGCGCTACCGCTTCGACCGTCCCTTGGCGTTCACGCGGACGCCGGGGCGGAACCCGAGCTTCGTGGTCTGGGTCCGGTTCAACTGGCCCAGATACGTGCGCACGCCCTCGAGGAGCGATTCGGCCAGCTTCTGCTGATACTCCTCCGACTTGAGCCACCGCTCCTCGTCGGGATTGGAGATGAAGCCCACCTCGGTGAGGATGCTCGGCATGTTGGCGCCGATCAGGACGTAGAAGGGCGCGGTGTGCACGCCGCGATCGAGCACGCCCTGGAAGGAAGGCGAGAGTCCCTCGACGTTGTTGCGCTGGATGAGGCCAGCGAAATCTCGGCTCTCGTCGATCTTGCTGTTGGTGGTGATGGCCTTCACCAGGTTGTTGAGATCCTTCATGGTGGCCTGCGAGATCGCGTTCTCACGCGCGGCCAGCTCTTCCGCCGCCGCGTTCTTGGCGAAACTGAGGTAGTAGGTCTCCAGACCGCGTCCCGCGCTGTTGCGCGCGGAGTTGATGTGCACGGAGAGGAACAGGTCCGCGCCCGATGAATTCGCGATGGCCGTGCGCTCCTCGAGCGGGATGAAGACGTCGGTGTCGCGGGTCATCACCACGTCCGCGCCGAGCTCGGCGCGGATGAGCTTCTCGAGCTTGAGGACGATGGCGAGGGTCACGTCCTTCTCCTGGGTGCCGCCGCGGCCGATGGCGCCCGGATCGTGACCCCCGTGGCCCGCGTCCAGGCAGATGCGCCGCGCGCCCAGGCCGAGCTGGCGGGCGAGCGAATAGCTGCCGTCGCGATTCCTGGTGGGGGCGCCGCTCGCGGACGCCGGGGGGGTCGGGGTCGGGCGAGGCGTCGGGGTGGGAAGGGGCGTCGGGGCCGGGGTCGGCTCCACGCGCGGCGCGGGGCGGATGGTGGCGACCGGAGTCGGCGCCGCAACCGGCGTGGCCCCGGCCTGCGGCTCCGTCTCGGTCGGGGTGGGCTCGGGGAGCACGGGCAGTTGCTGATTGACCTCGACGTTCTCCATCAACTCCAGAGTCGGCGAGCCCGCGGGAAGCGCCGGACGATCGGGAGGGGCGCCGGCCTTCGGCTCCGGGCCCGCGGCCCGCGCGCCCTTCTGATTCGCGCCGCGGACATCGATGACCAGCCGCTCCGGGTCGGAGAGGAAGAACACGTCGTGGCTCGAGGCCTCGCCGAAGTCGACGACCACGCGCACGACGTCCTCGCGATTGACTCCGATGCGGATCTGCTTCAGGAAGGCGTTTCCCACCGGAAAGGTCTTGCCGACGAGATTGGGATGGAGCCTGGTGCCGATGAGATCCACGAAGAGGCGGGGCGGGCTCTGCAGGCGGTCCTGCTTGATCTCGACCTTGTGGTCGAGGTCGATGACCACGCGCGTCGAAGATTCGCCGCTCCAGAACCGGACGCCGAAGATCTGGACGTGCCCACTCGAGGTGGGCCCGGTGCGCTCGAACTGGGACCCGCCGGTGGGCGAGCCGGCCGTCGTCGCGGCCTTCTCCGCGGGCGCCGCCCTCGTGGTCTTCGCCGCGGTCTTCCCCGCCCTGACCGTGGCCATGGCCTGGCTCAGCGCCTTCGCGCGCGCTCCGTCCGGATAGGCCGCGAGGTACTTCTCCCCCGCCTCCTTCGCACCCGCCTTCTGATTGCGCTCGGTGAGGATCTCGTAGGTCGCGAAGAGCGCCGATTCACCCAGGCTGCTGCCCGGATACTCCTCGACGATGAGCGCGTACGACTCGAGCGCCTGGTCGGAGTAGCGCCGGTTGTTGAACAACTCCGCCATCTCCCGCTGCAGGTTGCCGGCACTCAGGAGGGCATCGTCGCAGTAGGGGCTTCGCGGATAGCGGTCGACCACGGTGCGATAAGCGCCCGCGACCTTCTCCCATTCCGCCTTCTTCGCCTTGAGCTTCGGCGATGCGCGGAGCGCCTTCTCGGCCTTCTCGGCGGCCTGGAAGAGCGACCGGTCGGGCTTGGAGGGCGGGGGAGTCGCCGTGGCCCTGACCCTGGCCGTCGAGGCGGAGGCCTTGGGACTGGGCTTCGGGGCCGCCTTCGGTGTCGGTGTCGGCGTCGGCCGCGGTTTGGGCGTCGGGGCGTTCTTCTGCGAGGCGCGCTTTTGGGGGGTGGCCGCAAAGACGCCCGCCTGCAGTCCAGGACAGACCCAGAGGAGGGCGACGGCGAACGCCGCCCGGCGAAGAGGCGCTCGCATCACGACTGCCTCGAATCCACTTCCGAGAAGTAGTTCTTGGGGACGAGGATTTCGCGCGGCCGGGCCCCGTCGGCCGGGCCGATGATGCCGTCCTGCTCCATGAGGTCGATGAGCCGGCCCGCCCGGGAGAAGCCGATGCGGAAACGGCGCTGCAGCATGCTGGTGGACGCCTGGCCCTGCTCCACCACCAGGCGAGCGCATTCATCGAAGAGATCGTCCCGATCTTCCCCGCGGGCCTTCTCCGCGGCGGAGGTCTCGGTCTTGCCGACCGAGGTGTCGTACGTGGGCTCGCCGGTGGTGCGGAGGAATTCGGTGATCCGCCCGATCTCCTTCTCCGAGACGTAGGCGCCATGCACGCGCACGAGGCGCGAACTCTGGGGCGGCAGGAAGAGCATGTCGCCGCGTCCGAGGAGCTGCTCGGCGCCGCTCGCGTCGAGAATGGTCCGCGAGTCGACGCGGGCGGACACCCGGAAGGAGATGCGCGCGGGGAAGTTCGCCTTGATCAGGCCGGTGATCACGTCGACGGACGGGCGCTGGGTGGCGAGGATCAGGTGGATGCCCACCGCGCGCGCCATCTGGGCGAGGCGCGTGATCGACTCCTCGACGTCCTTCGACGAGACCATCATGAGGTCCGCGAGCTCGTCGATCACGATGACGATGTAGTGGAGCGGGGTGAGACCCGACTCCGCTTCGCCGTCGCTCTTGATGATGTTGTTGAACTGCTCGATGTTGCGCACGCCCTCGGCGGCGAGGATGCGGGTGCGCTTGTCCATCTCGCCCACCGCCCACTTGAGCACGTTGGCCGCGAGCTTGGGCTCGGTCACCACGGGAGCGAGGAGATGGGGAATGCCCTCGTACACGCCGAGCTCGAGCCGCTTGGGATCGATCATGATCAGGCGGCACTCGTCGGGGGTGGTGTGGAAGAGGAGGCTCGCGATGATGCAGTTCAACCCGACACTCTTGCCCGTGCCGGTGGCGCCGGCGATGAGCAGGTGGGGCATGGTGGCGAGGTCGGCGATGTAGGTGTCTCCGGCCACGTTCTTGCCGAGGCCGATGAGGAGACGCGCCGACGACCGCCGGGCGAGGTCGGAGTCGAGCACCGCGCGCAGGCCGATCATCTCGCGCTCTTCGTTCGGGATCTCGATGCCCACGGTGCCGCGGCCGCCCATGCGGTCGATGCGGACCGACTCGGCTTCGAGGGCGAGGGCGAGGTCGTCGGCGAGCGAGACCACCTTCGCGTACTTCACCCCCGCGTCGGGCTTGAACTCGTAGGTCGTGACCACGGGGCCGGGATGAATCTCGACGATCGCGCCGGCCACCCCGAACTCCTTGCACTTCGCCTCGACCACGCGCGCCCGATCCGTGAGCTTCGTTCGGTCGAAACTCGACACCGCGACGGTCGGATCGAGCAGGCTCAGCGGCGGAAGGGCGAAGCGTCCGCGCTTCACCGCGGTGCGCGCGTCCTGGACTTCGGGGGAGAGCGGCTCGCGCCGGCGGCGCAGAGCGGCGCGCGACGGGGCCTCGATGATCAGCGGCCCGGGAGCCGTCGTCGAATCCGCGCGCGGCGTCTCGGGAATCATCGAGCTCTGGACGGGAACGACGGAGGGAGGCGCTTGCGGCGCCACGGCCACCATGGGCGGCGGCTGGAAGATGGGATCGTCGTCGTGGCCGAGAGACGACGGCCCGACGGAGGACGCGGGATGGAGGTCGAGATCCTCGAACGGCCGCGCGAAGGGGGCCACGGGCTGGCCCGCGCCGGTGATGCTCTGCTTCGAGCGGACCGGGTAGGCCTCGGGTTCGGAGATCGGATCGAACAGCAGGCCTTCATGCCGGGGCGGGGGTTCGGCGGCGCTGGCGCCAACACGCGCCGCGGGCGCTGTGCTCTCGTGAAGCGGGAGATCGATGAAGCGCGCCTCCGCCGGATCGATCACCGGAAGGTCCGGGTCCTCGTCGCCGCCCTCCTGGGTGCGCGCCGCGTGCTTCTTGATCACCTGCTGGCGCAGATGATCCTTCCGCCGGGTTTCACGCCAGTGGGCGAAGGCGACCCGCGCCGCGGTGATCCGATCGGCGATCCACGCCACCAGGGCGGACAGGAACGCGGAGAAGGAGAACTGGGTGGTGAGGATGAGGCCGGTGAACAGCGAGAGCCCAAGGACCACGACCGCGCCGAACCGTCCCACCCGAAGGCTGAGGAAGAGGGCGAGGGTCTCGCCAATGGCGCCCCCGGCGCGGATCGGTTCGCCCGAGAAGGGCACGGTCTTGAGGGCGATGAACGCGAACGCCGCGGTGGAAAGGAGCAGGGCGACGAGCCCGACGCTCTTCGTCACCGCCGCGTCCAGTTCCTCGCGCCAGAGCAATCGCCAGCCCGCGATCAGGAGGCCGAGAGGCAGGACGAAGGCGGCGATTCCGAAGGCCTGGCCCACGAAGAGTTCGGAGATGAAGGCGCCGTACCGGCCGATCCAGTTGCGCGGCTCGCCCATCGCGCCGGTGGAGAACCAGGGCGTCGGGTCGTGAGGATCGTAGGTGGCGAACGAGAGCAGCAGCATGAGAGCGAAGCCGAGGAGGCAGGCGCCCTTGAGTTCGGGCCAGAGGGTGCGGGAGTTCTGAGCCATGGCGGTCAGATCTCCACCAGGACGGGGGCCACCACGGGCCGCAACTGGAATCGCCGCCGCAGGAGCCGGATGACGTCGGTCTCGATGGTGGCGCGCAGACCCTTGGGCGAGGTGTCGGTCGCCCACTCACGCACCGTGGCGTTCACGGTGTCGCGGATCTCCGCGACCACGGACTCCGTGGCGCTTCCATCGAGAAAGCCCCGGGTGACCAGTTCGCACGGCCGCGCCCACTTCCCGTTCGACGCGGAGACGAACACGATGGGGCTTACGAACCCGGCGGTCGACAGCCGATGCCGCTCGCCGAGGAGATCGTCGGAAAGGTCTCCGGAGCGTCCCGCGCCGATGCAGCGCCTCGGGATGTCGATGTGCTCTCCCACCCGCGATCCGGTCTCGTTCACGCGCAGGATGTCGCCGTTCTCGATCACGTGAACCTTCACGTCGCCCAGGAGCGCCGATTCGACGAGGCGCGCGTGGGCCGCCAGCATCCGCAGTTCGCCATGGATGGGCACGAAGACCGAAGGGCGCACGAGCTTCACCAGCTCGTTCAGTTCGTCCTGGGCCGCGTGCCCCGAGACGTGGACGTGCGCGCATCCGCCGTGGACGACGCGGGCGCCCGCGCGGATGAGCTTCGCCATCAGGCGCGAGACGATCCGGTCGCGGCCGGGGATGACGCGCGAGGAGAAGAGAACCAGGTCGCCCCTCTGGATCTTCACCAGCGGGTGCTGGCCCGTGGCCATGCGCGCGAGCGCCGATCGCGGCTCGGCCTGCGAGCCCGCGGCGAACACCAGCATCTGCCGTGAAGGCGTCGTCCCCGTGACCGCGTCGTCGAGCATCAACACCTCGGCATCGATGGTGAGGTGCCCGAGGTCGCGGGCGAGGGTCACGTTCTCCGTGATGCGCCGGCCCGCGAAGGTGACCTTGCGGCCCTGCGCTGCGCCGATGCGTGCGATGCGCTCGATGCGGGGAATCGAAGACGAGAAGCAGGTGGCGATGACGCGGCCTTCGGCTTCATCGAAGACCGCCTCGATGGCGGGGATGATGTCGTCTTCATGCCCGGTGACTCCGGGCGTTTCCGCGCCCGTGGAATCGCCGAACATCAGATCGACGCCGCGACGGCCCCACTCCGCGAAGGCCTCGAGGCTCGTGCGGTCCGCGACGGGCGCGGTCTTCGCGAGCTTGAAGTCGCCGGTGTGTAGGATGGTGAGCCCGCCGCACTCGATCACGAAGGCGACCGATCCCGGCGTTGAGTGCGCCACCGGCAGTGAGTGAACGCGGAAGGGGCCGGCCTCGATGACCACACCGGGTTCGATGATTCGCAACTCGGCCTCGACGCCGGCTTCGGAGAGCCCCCGTTGCGCCAGGCCCAGCGTGAATCGCGTGCCGTACACGGGCGCCCTCGACCACTCGAGCGCCTGGGGAAGCGAGCCGATGTGATCCTCGTGCCCGTGGGTGAGCAGAATCGCGTGCAGAAGGCCCTGACCGAGCCGGCCGTAATCCGGCACCATCCGTTCGACGCCGTTGTCCCACTCGGGGAACATCTGGCCCGCGTCGATGAGCAGGCGATCCTCGCCCGTCTGAAGGAGAAGCGAGTTCATGCCGAACTCGCCCAGTCCCCCAATCGGAGTGATTCGGAGATCGGAGTTCAAGGGGTCTTGGTGAGATCTACGGGCGCGGGCAACACCTCGGCCAGGCGGGCGAACTCGGCGACCGTAAGTGTTTCAGCTCTACGGACTTCCGAGATTCCGACCGACTTAAAGTAATGCTTGAGGTCAGGATACCTAAGTCTAAGATTATTTTCAATCGTGCGCCGTCTTTGGGTGAAGGACGCCCGGACGAGGGTCTCGAGCGCCTTGATGTCGCGGACCGGGTAGCGGGGTCCGTCGAGAAAACGGCACCGGATGACCGCGGAATCGACCTTGGGAGGCGGGGAGAAGTCACGGGGCTTTAGACGCTGGACGATCGAGACGTCCGCCCACAGGGCGTAAAAGACCGAAAGAATGCCGTAGGCCTTGGACCCGGGCGGGGAGGCGATGCGCTCCGCGACCTCCTTCTGCAGCATGAGGTGGGCATCGGTGAAGTGGTCGCGGTGGTCGAGGAAGCGGCGCAGCAGCGGGCTCGAAATCGCGTAGGGGAGATTGCCCGCGAGCCGCGAACCGGGGGGCACGAGCGCCCGGTAGTCGATCTCCAGGGCATCCCCCTGGATGAGGGTGACGTTTCCGGGAACCCAGCCCTTGAGTTCGTCGAGGAGCCTCCGGTCGATCTCGACCGCGACCACGGCCTTGCACCGGGCGGCCAGCGGGGACGTGATGGCGAGCGCGCCCGGTCCAATCTCGAGGAAGGTGTCGTCGGCCCGCGGGTCGATCAGATCGACCAGATCGTGCGCGGGCTCGTGGCGGAGGAAGTGCTGGCCGAAGGGGCGGGGCATGTGGAACCCCGCACGTTACTTTCCGCGGGCGGGCGGAAAGAAAAGAGCCCCGGGTCGCCCCGGGGCTCGGATGCGGCTGGTCAGAGAGCTAGAACGAGAGCTTGCCGCTCAGGGTCAGCGAACGGTTGCCCCAGTTGTTCAGGTTCTTGCCGAAGTCGGCGCTCGACAGGCTCGTGGTCGGGACACCGTAGTTGTCCTGGTCGAACACGTTGAAGGCGTCGATGCGCACGTTGAGACGGGTCTTCTTGATCGGGAAGTTCTTCGCGAGCGACAGGTCGGTGTTCCACCACGAGGCGGCCCGATGGGCGGTCTTCCCTCCGTTCCCGTTCCCGAGGCTGAAGGGCAGGACGGCGCCGCTGGCCGTGCGGGGCACCGTGTAGTAGCCGTTGTTGGTGAAACCCTTGTGCTCGGAGTCCCAGTCGAACGAGCCTGACCCGGTGAGGTTCGGACGATCCGCGCCGCCGCCGTTTCCGTTCGTATCCTGGCCGGTGAAGATCGTGAAAGGCTGTCCCGACTGGAACTGAGTGACTCCGGAGAGCTGCCAGCCTCCCGCCACCTGCTTCCAGAAGCCCGACTTCGGACCCGGGATCTCCCACATGTAGTTGACGGCCAGACGATGGGTTCGGTCGAACACCGACAGGCCGTACTCGGACGAGATGTCGAAGTAGTCCTGGGGAACCTGGGACGCGCTGCTCGTGATGTCGGCGACGCCCAGGGACTCGTCGTTGTTGCTCTTGAGGCGTGAGAGCGTGTACGAGAGGCCGGCCTGGATCCCGTGCGACATCTTCTTGTTCACCTGCACGAAGAGCGCGTGATACTGCGACTTCGCCTGGGCGTCGTTTCCGCCCGGGCCCACGTCGGTCGGAATCACCGTCCTCGAGCCGTACTGCGGGAACAGCCGCCGCTGCTGGACCGTGGGAATCGCGGTCTGGCTGCCGGTGGCGCGGACGAGGGCGGCCTGCGCGGCGGTGAGGATCGCGGGGTTCATCTGCTGCTGATTGACGCCGTGGCGGCCGGTGCTGCCGGTGTAGCCGAGCTGGAACACGAAGTCCCGGCCCACCTCGCGCTGGATCGACGCGCTGTAGAAGTGGGTCAGCGGGTTCTGGGAGTTCACGTCGGAGTTCACGTAGCCGGCGAGCGGGTTGAAGACGGCGGCGCCGCTGGACGCGGTCTTTTTTTGATAGACGTCGAGTGCGTTTTTCTGGGTGACCACGACCACGCGCGGGTAGTTCGACGCGTTCACGGTCAGCAGGTTGTAGAAGAGAACGTCGTAGCCGATGCCGTAGCCGCCGCGGATGGAGGTCTTGCCGTCTCCGAGGAAGCCA
>Ga0315271_10001762_pt1 | contig 13233 bp, 12 predicted proteins | sample C3_top_MG_FD_204664 | JGI IMG/M metagenome (GOLD analysis project Ga0315271, IMG submission 204664) | Sediment microbial communities from Yellowstone Lake, YNP, Wyoming, USA - C3_top | ecosystem: Environmental > Aquatic > Freshwater > Lake > Sediment | place: USA: Wyoming | collected 2017-08-01 | reverse complement strand
TGCTGGCCTCGTCGTGGGTCGGCGTCTGGACCTTTCCGGCGTTGCTGCCGCAGCGCTGGGCCGCAGAGGGCTGGCAGCAGGTACTCGACAGCAGCGGCACGCTCGCGCTCTCGGCCGGCCTGGGTACCGTCGCCGCCGCTTTCGCATTGCTGCTGGTACTGATCTGGTTCGAAGCCTCGCCCGCAAGCTGGGACCGGCGCGCGACGCCGCTCGTGCTGGCGCCGCTGGTGCTGCCCTCGCTGCTGCTGATGACCGGCTTGTACACGCTGGCATTGCCGCTGCGGCTCGACGGCACGCTGGCCGGGTTGGCCTGGGCCCACACCCTGGTCACGCTGCCGTATGTGTTCGTGGCACTGGCGCCGGCGTGGCGCAGCTTCGACCGCCGCTACGAGTCGACGGCGCTGGCGCTGGGCCGCTCGCGCGCGGCGTTCTGGTGGCGGGTCAAGGCACCGCTGCTCGCTGCACCGATCGCTGCTGCGCTGGCCATCGGCTTTGCCGTCAGCGTGGCGCAGTATCTGCCGACGCAGTTCATCGGCGCCGGCCGTCACGCCAGCGTCACCACCGAAGCCGTGACGCTGGCCGCCGGCGGCCAGCGCCACACCGCGGCGGCATTCGCGGTTCTGCAAGCGCTGCTGCCCGCGATCGGCTTTGCCCTGGCCGCCTGGGTCGGCCACCGGCAGCGGGCGAGAATGACCTAGGATGAAATTCCCAAGCTCTTCGCATGCATTGGCGTCGGCGTCGTTCGCTGGCCTCTGCATTCGGCGACGATCTGTAATCGGTCCGTTGCGGTCGTTCGTGGCCCTCTGCGCTTGCGGCGGTCCAGCGCGCACCACCATTGCCCCCGCGAAGGCGCGCCCGGGCAGGTGGCAGCGCGCCTGCGGGGCGCCGAGGAGCGGAAGTTTTGTGGCCCGCGCGCGCAGCGCGCAACGTTATCTGACTTGTCGCACCCTGTCTGAGCGTGGCGAACGCAGTGAGCGCAGCGAGTTGTCCGACGGGCCACAAGGCCGAGCACCGCAGGGCAGTCGGTGCGCAGCACCGACCGCCTCGCCGAAGCGCTGCCGCCTGCCCGGACGCGCCTTTGCCGCGCCAATGCCGGCGAGAATGGCGACCGACTTGTTCCGCAACTGGGCGCAGGTGGCTGACTGCGCCGCACTGCGCCTCATGCGTCGCGGATCGCGAGCCATGTGGCGGGGCCACTGAGGTGGCGCTGCAACTGGACAAGGTCACGATCAGCGTGCACGGCCGCGTGCTGATTCGCGATCTCAGTGCCCGCATCGAGCCGGGCCAGGTGCTGGCGGTGATGGGTGCCAGTGGCACGGGCAAGTCGACGCTGCTGGCCTGGATCGCGGGCACGCTCGAGGCGCCATTCGAGGCCCATGGCGGCCTGAGACTGCATGGCCGCGATGTCGCGAGCCTGCCGCTCCAGCAACGCCGCATCGGCCTGTTGTTTCAGGATGATCTGCTGTTCCCGCACATGACGGTGCGCGACAACCTCTTGTTCGCCGTGCCGGCCGGCAACCACGCGACGCGCGTGCATGCCGCCGAGTCGGCCCTCGAAGAGGCGGGCCTTGGTGGCTTTGGCGCGCGCTTGCCGGCGAGCTTGTCGGGCGGCCAGCGCTCGCGTGTGTCGTTGCTGCGCACGCTGCTGGCACAACCGCAGGCCTTGCTGCTCGACGAACCATTTTCCAAGCTCGACGTCGCGTTGCGGCAGCAGATGCGGCGATTCACGTTCGCCACGCTGGCGGCGCGCCAGATTCCGGCGCTGCTGGTGACCCATGACGCCGCCGATGTGCCCGCCAATGCGCAGGTGATTCGACTTCACGATGCTTGACCGCGTCGCCATCGCCGCCCTCAAGCCACTGCTCGATGCCGGCGCACGTGGGCTGGTGCGCGTGGGCGTCGGCGCCGATGCGGTCACGCTGGCCGGATTTGGCGTCGGCTTGGTCGCGGCGGCGGCGATCGCCATCGACGCCACCGGCTGGGGCCTGGCGCTGTTGCTGGCCAGCCGGCTGGCCGATGGCCTCGACGGTGCCGTGGCGCGCCTGACGCATCCCACCGATCGCGGCGCATTCCTCGACATCACGCTCGACTTCCTGTTCTATGCCAGCGTCCCGTTGGCCTTCGCCGTCGCCGACCCCGCCGCCAATGCGCTGCCCGCCGCGGTGCTGTTGGCGGCCTTCATCGGCACGGGATCGAGCTTCCTCGCCTTTGCCATCCTGGCCGAGCGGCGCGGCCTGGCCAGCGCGGCATACCCGGACAAAGGCCTCTACTACCTCGGCGGGCTGACCGAAGCCAGCGAGACACTGATCTGCTTTGCGCTGATGTGTGTCTGGCCCGAACGATTTGCTTGGTGGGCCTATGGCTTTGCAGTGCTGTGCGGCCTAACGACCGTCGCGCGCATCACCGGCGGCGCCAGGGCCCTGGCGCGCTGATGTAACGTGCGCCGCGTCCCGGTCGACCGGCTGTATCAACCCTGGAGCCTCGCGGTGTCGAAGAAGAAACTGCTGATCGTGGGCCTGCTGCTGGTGCTGGTGGCGGCGTTCTTCGCCTTCGACCTCGGGCGCCTTCTGACCCTGAGCAACCTGAAGGCACAACAGGTCGGGTTCGCCGCGCTGTATACGCAGTCACCGTTGCCTGTGATCGCGGCCTATGCGCTGATCTACATTGCTGTCTTCGCCCTGGCCCTGCCCGTGGGTGCGGTCATGACCTTGGCCGGCGGTGCGCTGTTCGGGCTGGTGCCGGGCACCGTCATCGTCTCGTTCGCATCGACGATAGGCGCCCTGCTCGCCTTTCTCGCCTCGCGCCATGTGCTGGCCGACAGCGTGCGCTCGCGACTGGGCAATCGCCTGGCCGAGGTCGACAAGGGCATCGCCACGGATGGGCCGTTCTACCTGTTCACGCTGCGCCTGATCCCGGCCATTCCGCCGGCCGCGATCAACCTGCTGTTCGGCCTGACGAAGATGCGCGGCTGGACGTTCTACTGGGTCAGCCAGCTCGGCATGCTGGCCGGCACCATCGTCTACATCAATGCCGGCACGCAACTGGCGAAACTCGACTCCGTGGCGGGCATCGTGTCGCCGGGCTTGATCGGCTCGTTCGTACTGCTTGGCCTGTTCCCGCTGCTGGCCAAGAAGGTCGTCGATGGCGTCAAGTCGCACCGGGTCTACGCGCGCTGGGCCGGCGCCCGGCCCAGAAACTTCGACCGCAACCTGATCGTCATCGGCGCCGGCGCCGCGGGCCTCGTCACGGCCTACATCGCCGCCGCAGTGAGGGCCAAGGTGACGCTGGTCGAGGCGCACAAGATGGGTGGCGACTGCTTGAACTACGGCTGCGTGCCGAGCAAGGCGCTGATCAAGACCGCGACCCTGGCCCGGCAGATACGCCACGCGCGGGACTACGGTATCGCCAAGGCCGAGGCCACGATCGACTTCGCACAGGTGATGGAGCGCGTGGCACGCATCGTGCGCGCGGTCGAGCCGCACGATTCGGTCGAGCGCTACACGGGGCTGGGCGTCGATGTCGTGCAGGGCCATGCCAAGGTGGTCACGCCCTGGACGGTGGCGATCACCAAGGCCGACGGCAGCACGCAGACGTTGACCACCCGCAGCATCGTGATCGCCACCGGCGCCGCGCCCTTGGTACCGCCGTTGCCGGGCCTGGACAAGGTGGGTTACCTGACCAGCGACACGTTGTGGGGCTTGCGCGAATTGCCGCAACGCCTGGTCGTTCTTGGTGGCGGCCCGATCGGCTGCGAGCTGGCGCAGAGCTTCGCGCGGCTCGGCTCGAACGTGACGCAAGTCGAGATGCTGCCGCGGATCATGAGCCGCGAGGACGAGGATGTCTCGGCCTACGCCCGCCAGGCGTTGGAGGCCGACGGCGTGACGATCCTCACCGGGCACAAGGCGCTGCGTTGCGAGAAGACGGCCGAGGGCAAGTTCATCGTCGTCGAATCCGGCGGCGTGCAACGGCGCATCGCGTTCGACGTGCTGTTGTGCGCCGTGGGCCGCAGCGCACGCCTGCAAGGCTTCGGCCTCGAAGAACTCGGCATCCCGGTCGACCGCACGGTGCAGACCAACGAGTACCTGCAAACGATCTACCCCAACATCCTTGCCGCCGGCGACGTGGCCGGGCCGTTCCAGTTCACGCACACCGCCGCGCACCAGGCCTGGTATGCGGCGGTCAACGCGCTCTTCGGCAGCTTGAGGAAGTTCAAGGCCGACTACTCGGTCATCCCCTGGGCGACCTTCATCGACCCCGAAGTTGCACGCGTCGGCTTGAATGAGCAGGAGGCGCGGGAACAAGGCATCGCCTACGAGGTCACCCGCTACGGCATCGACGACCTGGACCGCGCGATTGCCGACTCGGCCGCTCATGGCTGGGTGAAAGTGCTGACCGTGCCGGGCAAGGACAGGATCCTGGGCGTAACCATCGTCGGCGTGCATGCCGGCGATTTGCTGGCCGAATACGTGCTCGCGATGAAGCATGGCCTGGGGCTGAACAAGATCCTGGGGACGATCCACACCTACCCGACGCTGGCCGAGGCCAACAAGTACGCGGCCGGCGAATGGAAGCGCGCGCACCAGCCGGCCAGGCTGCTCGCCTGGGTCGCGAAGTACCACACCTGGCGTCGCACATGAACCGTGGCGTCATGAACCTGGACATGGGACGCGCCGCACCGCTGCTCGGCGCACTGTGGGCCACCGTCGCTGTCGCCGCCGATCTGGTACCGGTGGCCGGCGACAGTGCACGGCCACCCCCGCCGTGGCACTTCGCCGGAATGCCCTTCAAGGCCAAGCCGGCGACCCAATTTTCGGTCGTCGTGCTCGACGGCGCGCGCGTGCTGCGCCTGGATGCCGACCGCTCATTCGGCAACCTCGTTCACCCGCTGGCTGTCGGCACGCAGGCCGGCGTCCTGGCCTGGCGCTCCCGCATCGAGCGGCCGACCGTCGACGCCGACCTGACAAGCCGCGGCGGCGAAGACAGTGCGCTCAGAGTCTGCGCCACCTTCGAGCTGCCACTGGCCCGCGTGCCGTTCTTCGAGCGCCAGTTGCTGCGCCTGGCCCAGGCCCACAACGACGAGCCGCTTCCGAGCGCCATGTTGTGCTACGTTGCCGACAGCGCATTGCCGGTGGGCACACTGGTCGTCAGCCCCTACACAAGCCGCATGCGCAGCATCGTCGTGACTCATCCGGCACCGGGTCAATGGTCAACCGAACGGCATGACCTCGGTGCCGACTTCCTGCGCGCATTCGGCGATGAGTCGGCGACCGTTCCGTCGCTCACCGCCGTCGTGGTTGGCGCCGACGCCGACAACACCGGCTCGCACAGCCTGGCCTACCTCGCCGCGCTGCATCACACACCGCCATGACGCGGGTTCTGCTGCTCGGCGCCGGCCATGCCCAGTTGTCGGTGCTGGAGGCGCTGGCAACGTTGCGGCTGCCCGGCGCCGAAGTGCTGCTGGTGTCGGCCAGCGAGCGCCTGATCTACTCGGGCATGGTGCCTGGCTTGCTCGCCGGGCGCTATGCGGTCGATGACTGCGCAGTCGCCATCGCGCCGCTGGCGGCGGCCGCCAGCGCGCAGTTCTTGCTCGGCCGGGCCGTTGCGCTCGATGCCGCGGCGCAGGTGGTGACGCTGGCCGACGGCCAGCGCATCGAGTACGACGTGCTCAGCCTGAACACCGGCCCGGCGCAGGACCGCGATCGGATTCCCGGCGCCCGCGACAACGCCCTCTTCGTGCGCCCGATCGAGGCCTTCGTGCAACTCTGGCCGCGCACGCGGGCCCTGGCCGCCGACAGCGCGCTCGATGTCGTGGTGGTCGGCAATGGGGCGGCGGGCGTCGAGATCGCGCTCGCGGTGCAAAGCGCGATCGGCGACCATTGCACGCTGACGCTGGTAGCGGACGGGCCTGTGCTGCCCAATTACAGCCTCGCGGTGCGGCAGCGCGCGTTGGCGGCGCTCGAACGCCGAGGCGTTCAGGTGCTGCCGGGTCGCTGCACCGCCGTCGAGCCCGAACATGTCCTGCTCGGCACGATGCGTGTGGCCTGCGACGTGCCGATCATGGCCACGGGCAGCGATCCGCCGGCCTGGCTGGCCGGCAGCGGCCTGGCGCTGGACGACGCCGGCTTCGTGCGCGTGGGTGCCACGCTGCAGAGCGCCAGCCATGCCAATGTCTTCGCCGCCGGCGACCTGATCGTGCGCGATGACGCGCCGCACCCGCGGAGCGGCGTTTATGCGGTGCGCGCCGGGCCGGTGCTGGCGGAGAACCTGCGCCGCTTCGCCGGTGGCGGCATGCTGACGGCATACAAGCCACAGCGCCGGTCGCTGAACCTGCTGGCACTCGGCGACGGCCGCGCCATCGCGAGCTGGGGCCCCTGGTCGATGCAGGGGCGCACGATGGGCTGGTGGAAGGACCACATCGACCGCGGTTTCGTCGCGCGCTGGCGCAAACCGGGTCAGCCGAAGAAATAGCGCTTGAGGCCGGCCAGGATCATCTCGACCGCGATCGCCGTCAGCACCAGGCCCATCAATTTCTCGATCGCGCTGACCATCGACGAGCCGATCCAGCGCCGGATGCGGTCCGCGCCGAGCAGCACGGCGGCGCTGAAGAACATGGCCACCGTCAGCGCGCCGACCCAGGTCAGCAGCCGTTCGGGCTGGCGCGAGGCCAGCAGCAGCACGGTGGCCATCGCCGACGGGCCGGCCAGCAGCGGCACTGCAAGCGGGAAGATCAGCGGCTCGCGCCCCTTGCCGTCGGACGCATAGAGCTCGCCGCCCGTGGCGAAGATCATGCGCATGGCAATGATCAACAGGATCACGCCGCCGGCAACCTCGAGCGAACGCTCCGACAGCCGCATCAGCGACAGGAATGCCTGGCCGGTGAGCATGAATACCAACAATACGCCAAAGGCCATTGCCGATTCGCGCAGCGCCACGCGGGTGCGTCGCTCGGGCGCCACGTTGCGCATGACGGAAATGAATACGGGCAGGCTGCCGAGCGGATCGAGCACCAGGAGCAGCAGCACCAGCGCGGAAAGAAAGTCATGGTCCATGGCGAGATCGTGGGGCTGACAGTGCCCAATTGTTGCATTGCAGCAACGCAAATTAAGGATTTAGCGCAAATCGACGCTGCGGGCACCTAGACTTTGCCATCCCGTTCAACCTCACTGGAGAAATGCTGATGATGACGAAGAAACTCGTTGCCGCCGCCGCGCTGTTGGCGCTCGCAGGTGGCGCGAATGCCCAGATGGTGATCTATGGCCTGATGGACGTGAGCTACGGCCAGGGCCTGCTGGACAACTTCAGTTCCAATGGCCAGGACTTTCACGTCAACGGCTGCGACGGCACGGTGACCTTGGGTGAAAAGAAACCCAACTTCCACTCGGGTGGCGACAACTGCAGCAGCGAAGGCAACTCGACCTCGCGCATTGGCTTCAAGGGCAGCTACGAAGTCGCCCCCGGCATCCAGGCCAAGTTCCAGCTCGAGACCGGCGGCATCGAAAGCAGCGGCAAGGTCAACAACGACGGCACGTTCTTCAACCGCCAGGCTTGGTTCGGCTTCGCGAGCAAGTACGGCGAAATGCGCTTCGGTCGGCAGGATTCCGTGCCCTACCAGGTGATGAACGGCTTCGACTTCAACGGCGCGTCCAACGGCGTGTCGGCGCTGAGCTACACCGGTGTCGCGCCTTACGCTCCGGGCCGCCAGTCGCGCTCGTTGCAGTACATCAGCCCGGGCATCAGCGGCTTCACCGCGCAGGCCGGCCTGCAGCTCAAGGACACCACGCTCAGCGCCACCGCCAAGGACGTCTTTGCCCTGGCCGGCAGATTCGACCAAGGGCCGATCAGCGTGGGCGCTTCGTACCAGTCGAAGGCCGACGCGAACGGCAAGGACTTCAGCTCGATCGCCGGCAGCTATGACTTCAAGGTGGTCAAGGTCATGGCCAGCTATACGCAGGCCGGCAAGATCGCCGAGGGCGGCACGGGCAAGGGTTACGGCCTGGGCATCACGGCGCCAGTGGCCGGCTTCAACATCGGTGCCATCTACGGCACCAACGATGATGACTTGGCGAAGATCACCAGCTACGAGCTGTTCATCAACAAGGAGATCTTCAAGAACACCTACGCTTACGGCGAATACGGTGACTGGAAGAGCGATCTTACGGGTGGCAGCATCAAGTCGCAGGGCTTCGCCATCGGCGTGATCTACGTGTTCTAAGCAGCCCACCCGGCTGACTTGATCATTCGACCCGCGCGGTGCAAGCCGCGCGGGTTTTTTCTTGCCCGTGGCGCACCGCACCGCGGCAATGCCACGGCCACCCTCAGCCGCGCGGATGATGCTGTGCGTGCAGCGCGCGTAGCCGCTCACGCGCCACATGGGTGTAGATGGTCGTCGTCGAGATGTCAGCGTGGCCGAGCAGCATCTGCACCGCGCGCAGGTCGGCGCCGTGGTTGAGCAGGTGGGTCGCAAAGGCGTGCCGCAGTGTGTGCGGCGACAGCGGCGCGGCGATGCCGGCGGCCAGCGCGTGGCGCTTGATGAGTTTCCAGAACATCTGCCGCGTCATCGCGCCGCCGCGGGCGGTGACGAACAGCGCGTCGCTGGCCTGGCCGGCGAGGATCACGACGCGCGCGTCCGCCAGGTAACGCGTGATCGAGCCATGCGCCTCTTCGCCGAAGGGCACCAGGCGCTCCTTGCCGCCCTTGCCGGTGACACGCAGCGCACCCTCGGCCAGACCGAGTTGCACCGTCTTCAATGTCACCAACTCACTCACCCGCAGGCCGCTGGCGTACAGCAACTCGAGCATGGCGCGGTCACGCAGGCCCAGGGGCGTGGCCGTGTCCGGCGCAGCCAGCAGGGCCTCGACCTGGGCTTCGGACAGTGTCTTCGGTACGCGCAGCGGCTGCTTGGCATTGCGCATGCGCAGGGTCGGGTCGGCCGCCACGACACGCTCGCGCAGGGCCCAGCGGAAGAAGCGCTTGAATACCGTCAGGCGCCGGTTCGCGCTGGTTGCTCGTGAGCCGGCATGGCGAAATGCGGTGTAGGCCAGCAGGTCGGTCTCGCGCGTGGCTTCGATTGCGTAGCCCTGCTCGCGGTCCAGCCAGGCTGCGTACATCGTCAGGTCGCGCCGGTACGCCGCCAGCGTGTTGGCGGCCAGCCCGTCCTCGATCCACAGGGCCTCGATAAAGCGCTCGACGAGCGCCTGGCTGGGCGCGTCCGCAGCGCTCAATCGAGCTTGAGCCTCTGCTTGTCGACGACCTGCTTGTAGACCTCGAACTCGGCCTTGATCTGGGCCGCGAACTGGTCCGGCGTGTTGAGGATCAGCAGCGAGCCGGTGTCCTCGATGCGCTTCCTGACCTCGGGCAGCTCCGCCGTCTTCTTCACCGCGGCGGCGACCTTGTCGACGACGTCCTTGGGCAGGCCCTTGGGACCCAGCACGCCGTAGTAGGCCATGCGGTTCACCGGCTCGAGACCGACTTCCTTGAAGGTCGGCACGTTCGGCAGCACCGCCAGTCGCTGCGGTGCGGCGACCACGATCGCAATCAGCCGACCGTCTTTGATGAACGGCAGCGCCGAGGGCATGTTGTCGAAGATCATCGGCACCTGGCCGGCCACGGTGTCGTTCAAGGCCGGGCCCGCGCCACGGTACGGAATGTGCGTGACGAAGGTGCCCGACAGGCTCTTGAACAGTTCCATCTGAAGGTGACCGATGCCGCCGGTGCCCGAACTGGCGTAGCTGTACTTGCCGGGGTTCTTCTTCAGTTCCGCCAGAAAGCTGGCGTAGTCGCGCGCAGGGAAGCTCGGGTGCACCGCGATCACGTTGGGCGTGGCGGCGATGTTGATGATCGGCGTGAAGTCGGTGGTCGGGTTGTAGCCGATCTTGGCGTTGATGGCCGGGTTGGCCGCCGTGGTCGACACCGTGGCCATACCGAGTACGTAGCCGTCGGGCGCGGCGCGCATGACTTCGAGCGCGCCGATCGACCCACCGCCGCCGGCCTTGTTGTCGACCACCAGTGTCTGCCCGAGCGCCAGGTTCGCACGCTCGGCCACCACGCGGGCCACGATATCGGTGGTGCCGCCGGGCGCAAATGGCACGACCAGGCGCACGGGCTTGGCCGGATAGGTCTGCGCGCTGGCCAAAGGCGCAAACGCAATCAGCAGCAGCGCCACCGCGGTGGTCCCGAACTTAACTCTCATGGTCATCTGGCGTCTTCCTGAGCGTGAATGGCAATAAACCGCGCAATGTGCAATCGTCTCACGACACCGGTCCGCCGAGCAGGCCGATCTTGAGTTCCGCATCGACGGGCTTGTCCCCGATGAAGATCAACAGCAGTGCGGCGTAGAAGTCGTCACCCGGAATCGGCTCGCCGCGCAACTGGCCATTCAGACCGAGTTGCATGCCGCGGCCGGGTAGCCAATCGAGGTCGATCACGTCGCGCCGCTTGACCTTGCCGATGGCGTGCAGCAGTTCGTCGAAGCGCGCCATGCGTGCTTCCAGGGCTGGCTGCCAGGCCACCGGCGCGTTGCGCGCAACACCCTTGTGGAAGGCCTTGACGAACTCTTCGGTATCGACGTCGACCAGCATGCGCATCTGCAGTCGCTTGGCGCCGGGCATGGCCAACACCTGCGCCGTCGTGCGCGCGCGGTCCCTCAGGTAGAGCGCCGCGGCATAGCCCTTGAACCAAGCCACCGCGCGCAGTCCGACGCCGTTGCACTGCAATGCCTGGCCGGCCAGCAAGAATTCGCCCTGGAATGTCTGCCCCTCGATCTGGATTGGCGGCGTGGCCGCCAGTGCCGGCACGGCGGCCAGCACCAGCAGGGTGGCAGCCAAGCGGCGGCGGCAGTGACAGGGTTCGAGGCACTTGTGCATGGACGGGGGGATTGTCGTGGATGGCCAGACAACGCGGCCTAGGCCCGGGCGGACGACAGCCCGCGCTACCGCATGGGTGCGGTTGCGCCGTCGCTTGGCGCCGGACCGCCTTGCACCAGCGCCCAGTCGATGTGTTCGCGCACCAGCGGTGCAGCGCTGTCGCGGCGTGCCAGCAGGGCCTGCGTGATCGCCGCGTCGCCCGTGGCGCGCAGGGCGTTGCCCAGTGCCACGGCCAGGTTGCGCTGCCAGCGCGCGTGGCCGATACGACGGATTGCGCTGCCCTCGGCGTGATGCAGGAATTCGGCCTCGTCCCAGGCCCAAAGCTGCAGCAGCGTCGAATTGGCCAGCACCGCGCGCGCGTTGAAATCGGGCAGCGTCGCGCGCACGGCGTACTTGTTCCATGGACACGCCAACTGGCAGTCGTCGCAGCCGTAGATGCGGTTGCCCATCGCCGCGCGCAGCTCGACCGGGATCGGGCCTTCGTGCTCGATCGTCAAGTACGAAATGCATCGTCGGGCGTCGAGCCGGTACGGCGCAACGATGGCCCGCGTCGGACAGACGTCGATGCACGCGCTGCAGCTGCCGCAATGCGCCTCGACGGCAGGCGTGTGCGGCAGCCCGACATCGACAAACAGCTCGCCCAGGAAGAACATCGATCCGGCGCCGCGCGACAGAGCCAGGGTGTGCTTGCCGCGCCAGCCGATGCCGCTCCGTGCGGCCAGTTCGACCTCCAGAACCGGCGCCGAGTCGGTGAACACGCGGTGGCCGAACGGCCCGATCGCTGCGGCCAGCCGATCGGCCAACGCCTGCAGGCGCGCACGCAGCACCTTGTGATAGTCGCGGCCGCGTGCGTACAGCGACACGCTGGCGGCCAGGGGTTCGGCCATACGCTGCCACTCGATCGCCTGCCAGGTCTCGGGCGCGGCACGCGGCAGGTAGTCCATGCGCGCGGTGATCACGCTCACTGTGCCCGGCACCAGTTCGGCCGGCCGCGCGCGCTTCATGCCGTGGCGCGCCATGTATGCCATCGTGCCGTGGTGACCGGCGTGCAGCCAAGCGCTGAGCCCCGGCTCCGCCGTGGCGAGATCCACCCCGGCCACGCCGATCTGGGACAATCCAAGCTCCTCGGCCCAGCCGCGCAGTTGCCCGACCAACTGCGTGCCGTCTAGCCCTTCATGACGTTGCTCGCGCATCCGCCGATTCTAGAAACCCGCTCCTTGACCTGGCCCGACGAAGCGGCCTGTGCCGCATTCGCGCAACGCCTGGCTGCTGTGCCTGCGCTGCGGACCGACACATTCATCGCTCTGGCCGGCCCGCTCGGCGCGGGCAAGACGACCTTCGTACGTCACCTGTTGCGCGCGCTCGGTGTCGCCGGTCGCATCAAGAGTCCGACTTTCGCCGTGCTCGAACCCTACGAGGTCGGCGCATTGGCTGTTTCGCATTTCGATTTCTATCGCTTCAGCGATGCACGCGAATGGGCCGATGCCGGATTTCGCGATGTCTTTGCCGCACCCGGCCTGAAGCTCGCCGAGTGGCCCGACAACGCCGCGCCGCTGCTGCCGAGGCCCGATTGGCGGATGGAGCTGGAGCCGCTTGACGGGGATCGCCGCCATGTGACCGTGCACGCCTGCACCTCTCAGGGCCAGCGCCTGCTGACCGCACTGGCGCCATGACGAACCGGCGCCAGGCCGTCGGGCAGATCGGCAGCCTCGCACTCCTGCTGCAAGTGCCGCAACTCGCCTACGGCGCCGAGATCGTCGCCGTGCGCGTCTGGCCGGCAGCCGATTACACGCGGGTCACGATCGAGTCCGACGCTGCGCTGGTCGCACGACACACGCTGTTTGGCGCACCCGAGCGGCTGGTGATCGACATCGACGGGCTCGAGTTGAGCCCGCAGTTGCGCGAGTTGGTGGGCAAGGTGCGCGCCGACGATCCGCACATCGCCGGCCTGCGCGTCGGCCAGTTCCAACCGCGTGTGGTGCGGCTGGTGATCGACCTGAAACAGCCTGCCGCGCCGCAGGTCTTCACGCTGGCGCCGGCAGCGGCATACAAGCACCGGCTGGTGTTCGACCTCTATCCGACCGAAGCCCGCGATCCGTTGCTGGCGCTGATCCGCGAAAAGGAGCAGGCCGAACGCGAGGCCGCTGCATCGGTGCGCGATGCGTTGGGCGAATTCATCGGCCGTGTCGAGAGTGGGCAGACGGCCAAATCCGCCTCTGCGCCGACACAGACGCCGGCGCCAAGACCGCCGTCGGCAGAGGCCATCCGCAGGATCGAGCGCCTGATCGTCGTCGCGCTCGATCCGGGCCATGGCGGCGAGGACCCGGGCGCTGTCGGGCGTAGCGGCCTGAAGGAGAAAGACGTGGTGTTG
>Ga0315271_10001760_pt1 | contig 13235 bp, 14 predicted proteins | sample C3_top_MG_FD_204664 | JGI IMG/M metagenome (GOLD analysis project Ga0315271, IMG submission 204664) | Sediment microbial communities from Yellowstone Lake, YNP, Wyoming, USA - C3_top | ecosystem: Environmental > Aquatic > Freshwater > Lake > Sediment | place: USA: Wyoming | collected 2017-08-01 | reverse complement strand
AACGATCAACAAAGCTGACGTTGTATCTGCGGCGCAACTAACCAGCCCGGCAGATGCCTTGTTTGCCACCGTGCGTGATGTGCTGCGGCAGCATTTGAAAACTCCGATGAAAGATGCGGAGATCGCAGCCGCGCTTCAGATTTCCACACCTCAAGCCAAGACTTGGTTGCAGCGCCTCGTTAATGAAGGTGTGCTGGAGAAGCAAAAAAGACCTGCTGGCTATATCGTCAAGCAAACCAGTTTGTTCGAGTAAGCGATGGACGCGCACCAAACAAATGGGTAGGTGGCTCATTGACCTCACCCAGAGAGCGATCGCCTGACAATGAATAACACGTTGCTTTCGCGATCTTCTCCGTGATGAGGAACTTAGATTGAAAGCGGCCTCGCCGTTTTCCTTTCCGGTCAGCCCCGCACTCACGGCCAAACTCGCCAAGCTGGGTCTCACCCGCGACGCCGATCTGGTGTTGCACGTGCCGCTGCGCTGGGAAGACGAAACCCGGCTGACCCCGATCCGCGATCTACTGCCCGGTGCAGTCGCGCAGGTGCAGGCGACGGTCACCCAGGCCGCCATCGCCTACCGGCCGCGCCGCATGTTGACGCTGACGGTGGAAGACGCCCACGGCGGCGTACTCGGCATCCGCTTCCTGCATTTTTATCCCAGCCACACCAAACTGTTTCAACCGGGAGAAACTTTCCGCTTCATCGGCGACGTGCGCGGCGGCTTTCTCGGGCTGGAGATGGTGCATCCGCGCTTTGTCAAAGCGGGCGACGATGCGCCGCTGCCGAGCGGGCTGACGCCGGTGTATCCCACCACGGCCGGGCTCGGTCAGGCGGCGTTGCGCAAAGTGGTGGCGCGCGCGCTGGAGCCGCGCATCGAAGACACCCTGCCCGCCGCCTGGCTAGCTGAGCTGAACCTGCCCGAACTCGATGCCAGCATTCGCCTGCTGCACCAGCCGCCGCGTGACGCGGCGCTGGCGGATCTGGGCGCACATAGCCATCCGGCCTGGCAGCGGCTAGCGTTCGACGAGTTGCTGGCACAGCAGTTGTCGCTGGCGGCAGCACGGGCGCAACGGCAGCGCCTGCGCACCCAAGCGCTACCCGCGCAACAACGCTTGACCACCGCCTTCCTCGCCGCGCTGCCGTTCGCACTCACCGCCGCGCAGCAACGCGCCTGGCAGGAAATCAGCAGCGATCTTGCGCAAGCGCATCCGATGCGGCGCTTGCTGCAAGGCGATGTCGGCAGCGGCAAAACCGTGGTCGCCGCATTGGCGTGTTTGCAGGCGGTGGAAAACAATTTCCAGGCTGCGTTCATGGCGCCGACCGAAATCCTTGCCGAGCAACACGCGAAGAAGCTCACGCCGCTGTTCGAATCGCTTGGTCTGCGTTGCGCCTGGATTTCGGGCAGCCAGCGCAAATCGACGCGCACCCAAGCCTGGCAGTCAGTGGCAGCGGGCGAAGCGGAGATCGTATTCGGCACCCACGCGCTATTTCAGGAAGCGGGCAGTTTCAGAAAACTGGGGTTGGTGGTGGTCGACGAACAGCATCGCTTCGGCGTCGGCCAGCGGCTGGCACTGTTAAATAAAGGCAGCCAAAAAGGCAGCGAGCCGCACCAGTTGATGATGAGCGCGACGCCCATCCCACGCACCCTGGCGATGAGTTTTTTCGCCGACCTCGACGTCTCGACCATCGACGAATTGCCGCCGGGGCGCACCCCCATCGTCACCAAGCTGGTGAGTGCGTCGCGGCGCGACGGCGTACTGGCGCGCGTGCGTGAGTCCTGCTTCAAAGGCGGCCAGGCCTACTGGGTATGCCCGCTGATCGAAGAATCCGAAAAACTGCAACTGCAAACCGCCGAAGACACCCACGCTGCGCTGACCGCACAACTGCCCGAACTCAATATCGGTCTGGTGCATGGCCGCCTCAAACCCGCCGACAAGCAGGCGGTGATGGCGGCGTTTCAGGCACATGAAATTCACCTGCTGGTCGCCACCACCGTGATCGAAGTCGGCGTCGATGTGGCCAACGCCGCACTGATGGTGATTGAGCACGCCGAGCGCATGGGGCTGGCGCAACTGCATCAGTTGCGCGGCCGCGTCGGGCGCGGCAGCCGCGAATCGGTGTGCGTGCTGTTGTATCAAACCCCGCTGTCGGAGCTGGCGCGGGCACGCCTCAAGGTCATTTTTGAATCAACCGACGGCTTTGAAATCGCGCGCCAGGATTTGCAACTGCGCGGCCCGGGCGAACTGCTCGGCCACCGCCAGAGCGGCCTGCCGATGCTGCGCTTTGCCGATCTCGAACGCGATGTCGCGCTGCTCGAAACCGCGCGCGATTGGGCGCAACGCTGCCTCGCTCATCACCCGGAAATAGCCGCGCGCCACGTTGAGCGCTGGCTGACCAGCCGCCAGGCGCTGGCGGGCAGTTAAAACAACCTGCGCGACTCGATCAGCAGCCAGCCCGTTACGGCGCAGGCGCGCCACCACGCTCCGCCAGCGCTTTCGAGGCGGCACCCGCCGCGGGTGCCGCCTCGAAGCTGCCGCTCAGAGCAAGGTACAACTGGATGCGATTGATGCGCTGGGTAGCGGAGAGTTTGATCAGCGCCGCCTCTTGCTGACGAAACGCCGCGAGCACGTCGCGCTCGGCTGCGACGAGATCGGTGTCCCGGCCAGCCGATCGTAGAGTTTGCACCTGCCGCGTCGCTCGCCTTCGAGGCCGGGCTCACGCCCACGCGCAGGCCGACCCAAGTCCGGTAAGGTGTTCGTGAACAACCGCTGATGGAGAAGACAAAATTATGGCAATTATTTGTAAATAAAGCTAATATATTTACACTTTAGATAGAAGTGTTGTCGCATTATTTGTCTATAAATGAATATATTATGGCGCTATAATCTACATAAGTATAGAATATAAGCATTATGGCCAACAAAATAGCCTCTTTGCTCCCAGCCACCGACGAACTGCTGCGCCAGTTTGGTGACCGCCTGCGCATGGCGCGGCTGCGCAGACGGCTTTCGGCCAAGCAGGTTGCCGAACGAGCCGGGATGTCGCCCATGACACTGCGCAGCCTGGAGCGCGGTGGGTCGGGGGTGACCATGGGTGCCTACCTCGCCGTCATGCAGGTGCTGGGCATTGACAAGGACCTCGACTTGCTCGGCAAGGCCGACCCTGTGGGCCGGGAGCTGCAGGATGCGCAGCTCCCGGCGCGCAGCAAGACGACACGGCCAAGCTTGTCGCCGTCAACCAAACGGCCGGCGACAGCCGCGAGGCCGGTGCCGGTTGCTGGTGCCACGGCGCAGCTTCGCCGTGCCATCGAAAACTCGCCGCGAGAACACCTGCGCAAGTTGTTCGATTCCCTGCCCGGCGAGCAGATGCGCAAGGTGCTGGCCTCCATGCCGTCTGCGCAACTGCGTGAAGCCGCGGATCAGATGAATGCACCCCACCGGCAGATCGAGAAGTTGCTCAAGCCCTCGGAAGACGCGCGGGACTGGATCGGCGACTTTGCCAGTTCCGAAGCACTTGCCGGCTTGATCGACCCCATGGCTTCACCGAAGAAGAAAGTGCGTTGAGCGCATGACTGCGAATATTGCTGTTTATGCGGACTGGATCGGACTCGCAAAGCCGCTTCGCCTGGGATGGCTGCATGCCAGGCGTGGGGCGGGTCGGGACGTTTTCGAATTCGAGTTCGACGCCGTGGCGCTTGCGCACCCCGCCGCCCGAAATCTGCACATGGATCCCCGGCTTGGCCTCTTCGAAGGCCGGCAGCATCCGCCGCAGGGTCACGAGACCTTCGGCGTGTTCGCCGATGCAAGCCCGGATCGCTGGGGTCGGTTGCTCATGCGCCGCCGGCTGGAGCGCGCGCAGCGGGCAGGACAGGTGGGCAAGGCGGTGCGTCTGCACGAGTCGGATTACCTGCTGGGCGTGCATGACACCTATCGTTCCGGTGCGCTGCGCTTGCGGCTTGACGATGCCGGTGACTTTCTCGACAACCGGCACGGTGCGGCAGCACCGCCGTTGGTGCAACTGCGGGAACTTGAAGCGGCCAGTCTGGCGCTTGAACGCGATGAGGACAACACCTCGGCCGCGGGCGACGACTGGCTGCGCATGTTGATCGCACCCGGCGGTTCGCTCGGCGGAGCACGGCCCAAAGCCAGCGTGGTCGACCCGCAGGGGCAGTTGTGGATCGCCAAGTTCCCCAGCGTGCGCGACGAGCACGACGTGGGCGCGTGGGAACTGGTGGTGCAGACCCTGGCGAAGGGCTGCGGTCTTGCGGTGCCGCAAAGCCTGGCGCGTCAATTCGCAAGCCCGCATCACACCTTCCTTGTGAGGCGCTTCGACCGTACGCCGCAGGGGAGGCTTCACTTCGCCTCGGCGATGACGCTCACCGGTCGCCTGGACGGAGACGATGCTTCCACAGGGGCGAGCTATCTGGAAATCGCCCGCGTGCTGATCGACCACGGTGCACAGACCCACGCTGATCTGCGCGAGCTGTGGTCGCGCATCGTGTTCAACATGCTCGTCTCCAACACCGACGATCACCTGCGCAATCACGGCTTCATACTGGTGCCCGGCAAGGGCTGGCGCCTGTCCGATGCCTACGACATGAATCCCGTGGCCGAGTCGCACGGCTTGAAGCTCAACGTGAGCGAAGCCGACAACGCGATGGATCTCGATCTGGCGCGCTCGGTGGCGCCGCATTTCCGGGTCTCGAAGAAGCTCGCCGACGAGATCGTCGAGCGCAGTCTTTCCGTAGTGAAGCAGTGGCCCAGGATAGCCAGCAGCCTGCGTGTTCCTCCCCGCGAGCAAGAGCGAATGGCTGCGGCGTTCAGGCTCGCTGTCTGAGCATGCGATCGGGCTGACCTCCGTCAGTTTCGTGCCGCCGACAGGGGTTCAATCCGCAGGCGCGTTCTGTTCGCTGCAACATCAGCCTTGCAGCGCCGTCGCCCGGTCTACACCGCCGCGAGGACATATGGGGACATATGAGGTCAGCTTCGCACTAAAAAACCATGCGATGCTGAACCTGTAGTTGTGAATCCGTCAACGCCGCGCTTGCGCCCGGACGGACTGGATGGCATCGAAAAAGAATGCAGTGGTCAGCCCGAACAGCATGATGCCGTTCAGCGCCTCAAGCGTACCCAGCAGTTGCCAGCGAGGCGCAAGGAATACATTTGCATGGCCATAGCAGGTAATCGCGCCGAGCGAGTAGAGCATGGCCGACTTAAAGTCCGGCAAGGCGCCGATGTACACGTAGGTCGCTGCCCACAGCCCGGCTTCGATGGCCAGAAGCAGCGTCGACAGAAAGGCGATCGAACCGATGATGAGGCAAAAGCGCAGCAGGAACCCGCCGATGCGGGCCGGATGTTTGACGATTCTGATGCTCCTCGCTGCGACGTAACCGAACACGACGACGTTGATCACGGTCGTCAGCACGATGAGGGGAAGACTCCACGTCCAGTCCTGACTCCAAAGCATGTTATCTCCCGACGACATTTACCCGTTCCGTTACAACGACCCTTCGCCCGTAGCAGCATCCGCTCCCGCCTTCCATGCAGTCCGGCAGGCTGCCAGGGCTCACCCCATCCGCCACAGACTCAAGCCTGGCAGATAGGTCAGCAGTAACAACCACAGCAGCAGCAGCAGCAGAAACGGCAAGGTGGCGCGGAACACGGCGAGTATCGGCTGTTTGAAACGCTGGCTGGCGAGAAACAGATTGATCCCCACCGGCGGGGTGAGGTAGCCGATTTCCAGGTTGGCGAGAATGACGATGCCCAGATGCACCGGGTGGATGCCGAAGTGCGTCGCCAGCGGCAGCAGCAGCGGGGTGACGATGACGATGGCGGAGAAGATGTCCATCATGCAGCCGACCGCCAGCAGGGCGAGGTTCATCCACATCAGGAATTCCAGCGGGCTGGTGACCTTGGCTTGCACCCAGTCGAGCAGGCGCATCGGCACTTGCGCGTCGATCAGCAGATTGGTGAGTCCCAGGCTCAGGCCCAGAATGATGAACAGGCTGCCCACCAGAACGGCGGCTTCATGCACCACCCACACCAGTTGCTTCATTTTGATTTCGCGATGAATCAGCGTTTCCAGCAGCAGGGCATACAACGCGGTGCAGGCGGCGAGTTCGGCCACGGTAAGGTAGCCGCCTGCCAGCCCGCCGATGACGCCGATGGGTAACAATAAATCCGCCCAACTGGCACGCGCAGCCAAGGTGAGTTCGCGCAGCCGGAAGTGATGACGCGGCGCCCCGCGTGCGCCGCGCAACAGGGCATAAGCCCCCACCATCACGAACAGCAGCAAGGTGGGCAGCAGGCCGGCGACAAACAGGTCGCCGATGTTGACCTGCGCCACCACGCCGTACAGCAGCACCGCCAGGCTGGGCGGCAACAGCAGGCCCATCGAGCCGCCTGCGGTGATGAGGCCGAGCGCGAATTTGTCCGGGTAGTGCTCGTGCTTGAGCATCGGATACAACAGCCCGCCCAGCGCCAGAATGGTGACGCCGGATGCGCCGGAAAATGCGGTGAACACCATACACGTCAGCGCCGCGACCCAGGCGATGCCGGCTGGCATCCAGCCCAGCAGGGCATTGAAGAAGCGCACCAGCCGCTTCGGCGCACCGCCCTGACCCAACACCGCCCCCGCCAGCACAAACAGTGGAATCGCCACCAGATTGGGCGAGGCGGCGAGCCGCGCAAATTCGACCATCAATAAAGCCGGGTCGAGCTGCGCCTGGTGGGTGGCGGTGAGCGCCGCTGCACCCAGGACGATAAACAGCGGCAGGCCAACCAGCGCCAGCACCACGAACAGCAGCGTCGTCACGCGGCTTTCACCGAACCCGCCAATACCGCGCGCAGCAGAAAATGCAGCGCCAGCAGGCCGAAGGCAGTTGGCAGGATCAAGCCCAGCCAGGCCAGCCACACGGCATCGGCCGCTTGGTATTTCCATTCATCTTGCCAGTACGCCCACGCGGCATGGGTGAGCAGCGCGCAGACACCTGCGGCGGCCAGGTTGAAGGGGATCGCGGTGAGTTTTTGCCAACCGGCGTGCGCCGCAAGGTTGGCGGGGTCAAGGTGCAGATGGCGTTGCGCGGCAACCGCGAGCGCAGCGCCCGGCAGCGCCACCCACAACACCAGTTGGCGCAACACCAGGTCGCCGCCGGGCAGGGTGGCATGGAACAGATTGCGCCCGACGATGTCGGCCACCGACAGCGCCAGCATGGCGGTAAAAGCGAGCAGCGCCGCGCCGAGCTCGATCCGGGTCAGCGCTTGTTCCAGCCAGCGGCAGACGCGCAGGAAAGTCACTTATTTTTTGCCGCCGCGATAACTGGCGAGCGCGGCGTCCACCTGCCGGTCGAGGTCGGCGGAAAGATAGGTCTTGGCTTCCAGCGCGCTGACCGCCTTGCGGGTGAGCGCGACCTGTTCAGGCAGATTGATCTTTTGCATGCCCGCCATCGGCTGGGTGCTTTTCTCCAGCACCGCGAGCGATTTCAGGTCGTCGCGCCGGGTGTCGGCAATCAGCTTTTGCGACAGCGGTACGCCAGTGCTTTTCAGCAGCGTTTGCAGATCGGCGGGCAGGCTGCTGTAAAACTTGTTGGACACCACCACCGCGCCGATCCCGGTCGCCATCGACTGGTCGCTCATGTAGGGCGTCTTGCCCGCCCATTGCAGGGCGATGCTGGCGAGCGGCGTGCTCACCACAGTATCGACCAGCCCGGTCGATAGGCCGGTGTAAACCTCGGTGATCGGCAGCGCCACCGGCGACCAGCCGTTGGCATCGAAAAAAGCGTCCATGAAGCGGTCGCCCTGCCATTGCCAGATGCGGCGGCGCGCCAGCTCGTCCAGGTTCGCCAGCGGCTTGGTGGAAAAGAAATGGATGTTGCCGACTTCCATCCAGGCGATCAGCTCGTACTGGTTGGCGCGAAATCCGGCGTCGATGGCCGGCTGGATTTTGGCGCGCACGGCGTCGATCTCGGCGTGATCGCGAAACAGGAACGGCGTTTCGAGGATGCGCGCGGGCGGGAAAATATCGCCGATGCCGTGACCCGACAGCGCTGCGCCCTGCAACTGGCCGAAGCGGATTTTTTTCAGCATGTCGGGCTCATCACCCGAGATGCCGCCGGGGTAGAACTTGAGCGTGAGCCGACCCTGACTTTTGGCCGCCAACTCCTTGCCCCAGGCGTCGAAGGCATTCATCCAGGTCGATCCGGTGGGGGCGAGGGTGGCGAATTTGATGACGTAGGCATCGGCAGCATGAACAGCGCCGCCGCACAGCAGCGCTGCCGCCAGAAACAGATGGATCACGGCATTCAAAATAAGCTCTCCTCTTGGGCGAGCAGCTTGCCCGCTTTCTTTTTGGCCATGGCGTTGGCGAGATTCAGATCGGGGTCGGCGCCGGCAGGCGCGGCAAGCACCTGGGTCAATGCCGCATGAAACGCCGCCCGCTCACCCATCTGCCAGTACAGATATTGCGCACGATACACATCGACCAGCAACAGGCGGTTCTGGCTGATCGCGGCGGCGCGGTCGAAATGCTTCGCCGCGCGCGCAAAATCGCCGCCGAACATCGGTGCACGGCCGCCGTAATACGCGCCAAAAAACACATGCGCCCCGCCGTAGTAATACGTTTCGTCGAGCGCCAGCACGCGCTGCATCAGCGCTTCGACGCGCGGCAGTTCGGCCAGCCGCGCCGGGTCATTGAGCTGGAGTTCGATCCATTTTCCCCACGCCGAGGCGGTCCAGAACAGCGCGGGAACCGCACCCGCATCGAGCTTTGCCAGCGCCTGCTCGAAGGTCGCGGCGTCGCCCGTGAGCATGGCGGGCGTCATGCCCTCTGCGGCGAGTGCGGATTCGGCGTAATTGAGCGAGCGCCGGTACAAGGCTGCCGCGCGGGTGCGATCATCGTCTTCGACAAAACCCAGCGCGTAGCCGTAAAACCCGATCGCCGCCTGCAACTGATACGCCGTGTTGCCGGGGTCGGCGAGCAACAGCGCCTCGATCATTTTCAGGTTGGCGGGGATGCTGGCGCGCGCGAGCTCGAGATCGGTTTCGCGGTTCATCGCTGTCACGCCGTGGTCGATCAACGGCGCTGCGCCGCGCGAGACGATCTGGCTGGTCGAACAGCCCGACAGCAGCGCGATCAACGCCAGGCTGGTCAAGGCGGGGGGTCGTAAGGGCATTCGGTCTCCTCGGGTGGCGTCATGAGAATGCGACCGCCATGCTAGCACTGACCGCCTGTCGCCGCTGGCATAATGCGCGTTTTGTTCAAGGCTCCGCAGTGACCGCTACACGGCATCATGATTTTCGGCACGGCTGGCTGGCGCACGCTTTTCGCGCACCGCGCGCACTGCGCGGCGCGTTGTCGGATCGCGGTTCGCTCACCCGCAGCCTGAAAGCGCAGTTTGCCGATTTCAGGGTAGTTCCGGTCGCACGCGGACTCGCGCCGCCGTTTCCCGATGAAGCGCGGACGCTGCATGTGCGCCCGCACACGCTGGCCTACGTGCGCGACGTCCAGCTCATCGGCAACGGCCACGTTCGCGTGTTTGCCCACAGTGTGCTGCCCCGCCCCAGCCTGCGCGGCGGCTGGAACGGCATCACCCGGCTCGGCACTCAACCGCTGGGGGAAGCGCTGTTTACCAACCCGCGTATCCGGCGCTTGGGGCTGACGAGCCGGCGGCTCGACGTGCGCCATCCGCTCTATCGCGCGGCACAACGGCACAGCGGGATAAGCGCGCGCTATCTGTGGGCGCGCCGCTCGGTGTTTTGTCTGGGCGGTCGTCCGCTGTTGGTAACCGAAGTTTTCCTGCCTGCCATCGACTCGCCATGACGCTGACCGAACGCCTGACCCATTACGAAAAGCTGATGCGGCTCGACAAGCCGATCGGCATTCTGCTGCTGCTGTGGCCGACTTTGTGGGCGCAATGGCTGGCCAGCCGCGGGCACCCCGACTGGTTGATTCTGTGGATTTTCGTCATCGGCGTGGTGCTGACGCGTTCGGCGGGCTGTGTGATGAACGATTACGCCGACCGCGATTTCGACCCGCAGGTGGCGCGTACCCGCGAGCGGCCGTTAGCAACGGGTGCGGTATCCACCCAAGAAGCGCTGATGCTGGCGGCGGGTTTGTCCCTGCTGGCGTTTTTGCTGATTCTGCCGCTCGGAAAATTCGTGATCGGGCTATCGTTCGTCGCCCTGTTTCTGGCCGCGAGTTACCCGTTTACCAAGCGCTTCTTTGCAATTCCGCAGGCCTATCTCGGCATCGCCTTCGGCTTCGGCATTCCCATGAGTTATGCCGCGCTGTGGGGCGAAATTCCGCTGGAAGCCTGGCTGCTGCTCGCCGCCAACGTGTGCTGGGCAATGGCTTACGACACCGAATACGCCATGGTGGATCGCGCGGACGATCTCAAGATCGGCATCAAAACCTCGGCGATCACTTTCGGCCGCTTCGACATTGCCGCCATTGCGCTGTGCTATGCGGCGACACTGGGGCTGCTAACCTGGGTGGGACTGCAACGCGGGATGGGCTGGGCGTTCTACGGCGGGCTGGCGCTGGCGGCGGCGATTGCGATCTATCACCTGAAACTGATTCGAGGCCGCGATCCGCAACAGTGCTTTCGCGCTTTTCTGCACAACGCCTGGTTTGGCGCGGCAGTGTTTGGCGGCATTGCGCTCAGCTATCTGCTGCCATGATTCCTGCTGAAACGCGCTTTATGACGGGCAGGCCACGCGCTGCTGCTGGCTGTTCGGGTAAGCCTGCTTAATGCCGCCCAGACTCTTCAGGGCTTCCGGGTCTTCGCTGCGAATCACAAAATAAAAGTCCGTGCCCTGACGCGGCAGCAGTTCGACCCGCGTACCCAGCACGCCTTTGCTCTCCACCTCACTCACGCGTCGGCTCGCCGTTTCCGCGTTGGCATACAGTCCCAGTGAAATCGCGTTACGCCAGGCGGCGTCCTTCACCACAAAAGCATCCGGTACGCCTGCGGCCGCCAGTTCGGCGAGTTTCGCCGCCGCCGACTGCGGACTGGGTAAAGGCGGAAAAACCACCCAATAGCGCGTGTTCAGCGCCACTTCGGTGAATGACATCACCCGCTCGCCGGTCATGGCCTTGAGTTGCTCACGCGCCTGCACCAATTCATCACGACTCAAACCGCGCCACTCGACGCACAAGGCCGCTGGCTTTGCTTCCTTGACCGCCAGCGGCACGTCCTGCCCCGTTGGCCCGCTGCGACTGCGCAGGCTGAGACGGTCAACGTTTAACGGCGCAGCTTGATCCGGTTCAGTCTGCGGCCAGCGCTCTCGCCCAATAAAAAATCCCGCCACCGCAAGATTGGCCAGCAATAAGACCCAGGTGATCCATTTCATTTCATTTCGCCCTCTTTGGCCACGCGATCAATGCCCTCCAGCACCAGGGCCGGTGCATGTTCCACCGTCAGCAGCAGATGCGGCAACAATTTTTCCGCATCGCCGCCGGTCAGCACGCAACGCGGCACGCTTCCGGCGAGCTCAGCCAGCCGCGCATGTTGCAACTGAATCGCGCCACATAAAGCCGTCACGATTCCGCTCTGCACCGCATCGGCGGTGGTGTGCGGAAACGCCTGCCAGACGCCGTCCATCTCGGCCACGCGCGCCGTGCCCTGGCGCAGCGCCTGCTGCATCAGGGTCATTCCAGGCACAATGAGCCCGCCCAAAAACACCCCGTCTGCCGACAAGGCATCGACCGTCATCGCCGTCCCGGCCGACACCACCAGCGCCGGTGTCTGGCTGCGTTGGCGTGCGGCAATCAGACCCATCCAGCGATCCACCCCCAATTGTTGCGGGTGGACATAGGTGTTTTTTACATCCAGAAACCGGGCTTCCGCCGTCAGCCAGTTGGGCACGACATCAAAGGGCGCCAGCAAGGCATGGAGCTGTTTTTCATGCTGTTCGCGCGCCACGCTGGCGATAGTGCAGTGAAAGCCCGCCGCCAGGCGCTGCGACAAGACTGACAGGTTGCCGTAATCCGCGCTGCCGTGTTCGCGCCAGCGTCCGTCCTCCACCACAGCCCATTTCAGCCGCGTGTTGCCCGCATCCAGCAGTAGCCGCCGTGCGCTCATCGACGCTCCCGCAGACGCAGGCTGATCTCGCCGCCGGTGTAGGCGTTCAGCGCGGCATGTTGATCGCGCAGCAGGAATGCGCCGGTCTCATCCACCCCCGCCGCCACGCCCTGGACGCCCTGGCTGTTCGGCAACAACAAGGCCACGTCTTTGCCCGCATAGGCATCCAGCGCCATCCACTCCTCGCGCAAGGCGGCAAATCCTTGATGGCGAAAGGCGGTGATGACCGTATGCAACTCCTGCAAACAGTCAGCCAGCAGTTGATTACGGCCGATCATCACGCCCATTTCGACCAGGTCGATCACCGCCTGGTCGATGGTGTCGCGTTGCGCGTCGTTCAGGCTGATATTCAGCCCAATCCCCACCACAGCAAAAGCCGCTCCATCCAGGTCGCCCTGAACCTCGACCAGAATGCCGGCCAGCTTGCGGTAGCCCACCAGCACATCATTCGGCCACTTCAATCGTGCCGGGTGTCGGCTATGGCGGTTAACCGCACGCGCAACCGCCAGCCCAACCGCGAGACTCAAGCCTGCCATCGCCTGCAAGCCGCGATCGAATCGCCACAGCACAGAAAACGTCAGGCTGCCGCCCAATACCGTATGCCACGGGCGACCGCGCCGTCCCTTTCCGGCGTGCTGGTGTTCGGCGCAGAGCACCGTCCCGTCGGGCGCGCCATTTAAGGCAGCCGACATCAAGGCAGAATTGGTCGAGTCAACGCTATCGAGAATGCGTACTTCGTACCCAGACGCTCCCCCCAGATGCCGGGCGAGCTGTTCATTGTCCAGCCATTCAACCGACTGGGGAATTTGGTAGCCGCGTCCGCGCACGGCGTGGATTGTCAGCCCCATGGCTTCAGCCTGGTTGAGCGCATTGAACACACTGGCGCGAGAAATCTGGAATTCGCGCGCCAAGTCCTGGCCTGAGTGGAACGCGCCATCCGACAAGCGCCGCAGAATCGGGAAGAGTGCTTTATGGAGCCGGGTAGTCACCCGCTGAATTTTACATGTCTTGCACTCATGCCGTGCTCAGCGCACGCGCAATAAAAAACCCCCTCAGAACCTGAGGGGGTTAGTTTGCGCTCCGGTTGAGGAGTGCGGATAAGGAGTCTGACGATGACCTACTTTCACAGGCGAGGTGCCTACTCTCATTGGCGCGG
>Ga0315271_10001759_pt1 | contig 13239 bp, 14 predicted proteins | sample C3_top_MG_FD_204664 | JGI IMG/M metagenome (GOLD analysis project Ga0315271, IMG submission 204664) | Sediment microbial communities from Yellowstone Lake, YNP, Wyoming, USA - C3_top | ecosystem: Environmental > Aquatic > Freshwater > Lake > Sediment | place: USA: Wyoming | collected 2017-08-01 | reverse complement strand
GCCTGCCGATGAATTGGTCAATCGCCTGAGCTGCTTCCTCGTTTGCACCAGCGTACATATGAAAGCCCGAGGCACACGGGTCTCCAAAGTCCTTCCCGGTTTTCAGAAACACCAGTTCTGAGTCCGTGTTGCCCGCCTCCCTCAGTCGCGTGTAGATGTGCGTAGCGTTGCTGGGTGTCGTGCTGACGCACCCATCGTTTTCGTGGTGCAACACCAGAACCGGCAAGCGCGTGCTGTCGTAGTCAAACGAAGTTCCGACGACGCCTGCGCTGTAGATCAGGCCAGCCACCAACTGCTCCTGTTTCCTGTCCTGAAGGCTCTTGTAGAGCGTCGTGATGCTGATGGATCCGGCGCTATGCCCTATCAGCCAAACCGGTTTCCCCAGCTTTTCACCGTAGAAACCTGCCACCTCCTCGATGCGCGAAATATGGTCCGATCCGGTCCGCTGGAATGACCAGCCTCGGTGGTAAGGCATGCCCCTGGGGTTGTCGAAGATCACCACGTTGGAACGCCCGGACGTGAGCTTGGGGTTGGTCAATCTGCGAAGCATCCGGTTGAAGGTGCCCGAGAAATAGGGGTTGTCGGCTGTCCAGTCGGGCTGGATGCCAAAGTTACCACCGCCACCGGGAATGAACACCAGGGTAACTTTGGCATCCTTCGCCTGGAAGAGGAAGGTCATGGTTGGCAGAGGCGCACCAAACAATCCGGAGCGGCTTGATGGCACTGCGATGGCTTGTGCAAACGATGGGGTTGGCAACAGCAGGACAAATGCAGTCATCAACTGGCATAGGCGTCCCCAGCCCGGCACCTCGGTTCGACCGTTGCGAGATCGACGGTGAAGTAAAGCAAAGAACGGCTGGCGGTTCATTGTTTTGATAGTATTGCATGCGATGGCTACGAACCAATCACACTGGGAAAAGGTCTACCAGACGAAGGGCTACGACGCAGTCAGCTGGTATGCGCCGCACTTGAGCGAGTCCTTGCGGCTCATTGCTGAATTGTGCCCGCGCAAGGACGCGGCCATCGTTGACATTGGCGGCGGCGAGTCAACGCTTGTTGACGACTTGCTGGCGCAGGGATACACAGACCTGAGTGTGCTGGACATCTCGGTCACGGCGATTGATTTCACGCGGAGGCGACTGGGAGCACGGGCCAGCAGGGTCAATTGGTGCGTCGGTGACATCACGCAATACGACTTCAAGGGCAAGACATTTGACTTGTGGCACGATCGTGCCGTGTTTCACTTCTTGACCGATGCTGACAAGCGTGCGGCATATACAAACCTCGTCAAAGCCTCGGTGAAGCGAGGCGGCTACGTGGTGATGGCCACATTTGGGCCAGAAGGACCCCTCAAGTGCAGTGGTCTCGATGTGGTTCGCTATGACCCGAAAAAACTGCATGGCGAATTTGGCGACAAATTTCGACTCATGGGCAGTCAAACCAATCAGCACGCAACACCCTTCGGGACCACCCAGCAGTTCCTGTACTGCTGGTGCAAGGTGGCCTGACACAGGCACGGGTTCCGGATGACCCTGCTTTCACCCGAACAGTTTCTCGGTTTCTTCAGCGCCTCGGTGCTGATCGCCATCTCACCCGGACCAGACAACCTGATGGTTCTGTCGATTGGAGCATCGAGAGGGCGCAAATTGGGCATCGCGTTCGGGCTGGGCTGCGGGATGGGATGCCTGAGCCACACGGTTCTTGCGGCAGTGGGAATCAGCGCACTGATTGCGGCGTCGCCACTGGCATTCATGGGACTCAAACTTGTTGGCGGCGCCTATCTCATTTACCTGGGATGGCGGGCGCTGCGAAGCAAAGGAGGTGTCAGTGCACAGCCAGACCAGGCCACCCAGTCAACAACGTGGCAATTGTTTGCCAAAGGCCTGTTTGCAAACGCCGTCAACCCCAAGGTGGTGATGTTCTTCCTGGCCTTCCTGCCACAATTTGTGTCGAATGAACGAGGCGATGCGCCATGGCAAATAGTCCAGCTGGGAACAGTCTTCACGATCCAGGCCGCACTGCTTTTTGGACTGCTCGGGTATTTCGCAGGTCAAGTTGGCCAATGGCTGAATCGAAACAAGAGCGCGGGACTGTGGCTGGACCGATTGGCAGGAACCGTGTTTGTCGGTCTGGGATTGAAATTGGTGATCGGGAGTTAACCAGTTCCTGCAGGGCGCGTGCTATCGTTGGCCAATGCGCACCCTTTCCGGCAGAGACTGGATTCTCCTCGTCCTGGTCACACTTTTTTGGGGAATCAACTGGCCGATCATGAAGATTGGTGTCACCGAGTTTCCGCCACTGACTTTTCGAGCCCTTTGCATGATCGGGGCCGTCCCCACTATCTGGCTGGCCGCCCGATTTCGCGGCATCTCGCTTGGACTGTCCCGGGGTCAAATCGCCATCGTCGCCAAACTCGCCCTGTCCAACATGATGGTCTGGCATTTCTTTGTCATTCTCGGCGTCAAGATGTTGTCCTCGGGACGCGCTGCAATTCTCGGCTACACGATGCCGGTCTGGGCGGTGCTCAGCGGACTGATCTTCTTTGATGAACGGGTGAGCCTGCGGGCCTGGCTTGGGATTGCGTGCGCCATGGCCGGAGCATTGCTGCTGCTGTCGAGTGAATTCGCGGCCTTGAGCGGACAACCGCTGGGCAGCGCCTTCGTGCTGGTCGCAGCGGCCGGTTGGGGCTACGGCACCGTCGCGCTGAGGAAATCCAGAATTGACCTGCCGACCCTGTCGCTCACTTTCTGGATGCTCACCATGACGACCGTGGCGATGGGCGTGGCCGCGATACTGTTTGAAAGTTCGTCGTGGCGTTGGCCCCATGCCGTTGAATGGGGCGCCATCTTCTTCAATGCCGTGATCGTCTTCGGCTTTGCCCACGTCGTGTGGTTTCAGCTGGCGCGCACGCTGGCGCCGATTGCCTCCAGTCTGTCGATCATGATGATTCCGGTGGTGGGGGTATTTTCCGGCGCCTTGATGCTGGGCGAAACCCAGCACTGGCAGGACTATGCCGCCATGGTGCTGATTCTGGCGGCGATGAGTACGGTTCTATTGAAGCCAAGTGCCAACGCCCCTGGATGATCATCAGCCACGCGCAAGGGCCTGAACGTGGTCCGGAGGATATCGGCCGCACCAGTTTCGGGTGTAATGGCGATATGAATGTTCGGCGAGATGATTTTCCTGGTTGGAGCCGGCATGCCGGCATCAGGGCAACAGGGCTTCTGATGGTGGCGATTGGCTGCTTGATGGCTGATGTCGTGTTGTCTCAAGAGCCCGCTCCTGCACAGCTTCCCATCCCGGCCATCAAACCGGCTTCGAAAAGTACCAATTGGGGCACGGGTTTTGTCGTGAGGGATGGCTACGTCATCACCGCGCTGCACGTGATCCTGAACCATAACAACGTGCTGCTGGGCCCTGTTGCATCAGGGCGCTGGGTACAGGCGGAGTTGGTGCAAAGTGATGCAAAGCTTGATCTCGCCTTGCTGAAGGCGCGCATCGATTTGCCGCCTCTGAGTCTGGCGCCTTCGGCGGATGTGCCCACGGGGCTCGAGGTGAGCGTCATTGGCTACCCGCAGCCGAAATTTCAGGGGCTGGGGAAGAAGATCACTCATGGAATCGTCAATGGCTATCTGAGCGAGCGCCAGCATGCCCAGGACATAGGCTATTTGCAGATCAGTGCCGAGGTCTCGCAAGGCAATTCGGGGGGGCCTGTGCTCGCACCGGACGGAACTGTGATCGGCATGGTGCAGCGCAAGATCGACGCAAAAAAAGTGGCCGAACAGTCGGAAGATCTGCTCATCAATGTCAACTACGCCCTGCGTTCATCCCAGATCATCAAATTTCTTCAATCCGGCCCGGCAAGTCCGCAGATACAAAGTCTGTCCCTTGCCGCGGTTCTGAGGCCCTTCCAGATCTTTGACAAGACGCAGGCATCGGTTTTGGCTGTGATCGGGCGCGACGTGGCGAGTGCGTCTTCTGTGGTGCCAACACCCTGAGCGGCAGGCATCGTCGCCGCAGGTGATGCCCGTCAGGATGCCTTGGGAAGGCAGTTGTTGCAGAAGCGGGCAACGTGCTGGACATCGTATTGCTGGACGTCCTCACCGTCGATGGCACATGTCGAAAGCACCAGCACCCGGTGCGCACGGGCGGTTTCGAAATCCTGCCCGCAGCGCGCACAGGTGTCCACTGGTCGCACATCCGACCACTGGGCTCGCGCGCCGGCCTGCAGCAAATATCTTTCGATGCCCTCGATCGCATGCTCTTCACAACAAAAATGGGCAAAACTGCTCGCCTCCCCGATGGCGACTTCGGGGAGGCTGGTATCGGAGTCCCAATTGCAGGTCTGGGTCTCGTGTGCCAGAACCCAGCGTGTGCCGTCGAACAATGACTCCCTGAGTGCTTCGCATTCTTCACAGTGGCTCATTTCGCATCCCCATGCAATTCTGGCATTCAGTGTCCCCGGTTCACAGCGCCGAGCGCATGGCTGGCGCCGATGAAACGTGGAACGCCCGCTGGTATCGCTCCAGACTCTTGAGCGACCCGCATACGAAGAGGGCATCATCCGGGCGCACTCGAAAGTCATCATTGAACTCGACCAGCACGTCCTGCCCGCGCTCCACCGCGACGACCTTGGCCCCCGTGCGATCCAGCACGTCGCTGCGCCACGGATGGCTGCCGGCCAGGGTGCCTGCGCTCAGGCGGCTGAACTTGATTCTGTTTTCAACGGCGGCGACCTGCTCGTCGAGCAGGTGATAGGCAAGAATCTGTCCCGCGACCTGGCCCACCGAAATGGCGAAGTCGGCACCCGAACGGTACAGGCGCGCCGTGTTCGAGGAGCGCAGAACCCGCACGATGAGCGGCACCTCGGGTGCGTAGTCGCGCACGGCCGTCGTCGCGAAGACCGATTCGCCATCATCGCTCAAGGCCAGAATGACCGCGCTGGCGTCGCGCACGCGGGCCTGGTCGAGGGTCGCGCGCTCCAGCACGTTGCCGACCACATCGACCCCTGTGGCCGGTACCCGGTCGATCACGACGCAGGCCTCGCCCGCGTCGGTGAGCATCTCGACGATCTTGTGCCCCACGGTGCCGAAGCCAGCCACCACGATCGGCCCGGTTCTGCGGATGGGCATGGCCATGCGCTCGACCTTCTCCAGATTGGCCGGGGCACCGACCACGACCAGGATGGCGCCTGGTTCCACGCGCGTCTCGGGCCCCTTGGTCGTCGTGAAGAGGCCCCCGAACCATTGCCCGATGACGGACACGCCATGCTGTTCGCGAAGATGCAGATCGCCGAGCCGCTTCCCGGCCAGCGGGCTTGCTGCCCGAACCCGAAATTCCGCCATGCCCACGGTGCTTCCGAGCAGGTGCATGCCTTCCGCCGGCGGGCTGATGCGCACGCTGGCGCGGGAAGCCAGGGCGGCACCGAGCACATGCGACGGTGTGAAGACGTCGGTAGCGCCAATCTGCATCATCGGTGCCCGATACAGCGGATCGTCGGCCAGCGCATAGAGCGGCCCGGTAAAACCGGCCTCACGGGCAATCAGCGTGCAGGTCGCATTGGCGTGATCACCCGCATTGGCGACCACCGCCCGCGCGTGCCGCACGCGTGACAGGGCTGATGGGTCCTCGGCCAGTTGGCCCAGCACCACGCTGTAGCCGCGGTCTCGCAGCTTGCGCGCCAGTTCGATGTTCTCTTCGAAAATGACAAAGGGGCTCCTGGTGCGGCTGAATTCCTCCAACAGCGGCTCGATGGCCGGACCATGACGGTAGAAGAGCACGGCACCGGCCATCGGCGGTAGCTCATGCTGCAGGCGGACTTCGAACTGCTCCTCGACGTAGGGCAGGACGAAGATCGGGAAGATCAGGAAGACGAGGAACTGCCCGAGGAACTGCCCGACGATGACGAACAGCGCCATGACCGGATGATTCCAGTGGTTGTCGCCGCCGTAGCCGGTGGTGGTCAGCGTTTCGGAGGCCCACTGGATGCCGCGCAGAAAGGTGCGCGGCGTTCCCTCCAGATGCTCCATGCCGAGCATGTAGAGCGTGCCGAGAATGATCACGGCGGCCGGCAGCAAGGCCAGCAAGGCCAGCAGGCGTTTAGTCGAGCGCTTGAGTCTTGGCAGCATGTCTGCGGGTTCTTCGGTGGGACGGTTCCGATCGGGCCGATGCCAGTATTGCAGTTTCGCCAGCGGGGGTCAACCGCGCGAACAACAGGCCTGGCGCAGGCCCTGATTGCGCGTTACCTGCTGCTGATCGACTCTGACCGAGACCCGACTTACTTGGCCGCTGATGCAGCTGATGCCGCTGCTGCGGCCGGCGCTGCCACCTTCTCGATCTTGGCTTTGCCCTTGAGGTCGTCCAGTTGCTTCTTCAGGTTTTGCTGCTGCAACTGCTGAGCCAGATTGGGTTTGACCTGCTCAAAAGGTGGCGCTTCGATTGGCCTGGAATCTTCCAGCAGGATGACGTGGTAGCCGAACTGGGATTTCACGGGTTCCTCGGTGAACTTGCCTTTTTCGAGCTTGCTCACGGCGGCGCCGAATTCGGGCACCATCCGGCTCAGATCAAACCAGCCGAGGTCGCCGCCTTTGATCTTGGAGCCGGTGTCCTTCGATTTTTCCGTGGCCAGTCTGGCGAAGGCGCCGGCATCTTTTTTGAGCTTGGCGATGATGTCTCTGGCTTCGGCTTCCTTTTCGACCAGGATATGGCGTGCCTTGTATTCGTTGCCGGTGATCGTGGCCTTGATTCGCTCGTATTCGGCTTTCATGGCCTCTTCGCTGACCGGATTGTTCTTGATGAAATCCTGCACATAGGCATTGGCCAGAACGGACTGCCGGACCAATTCCATCTGCTCCGTCACCTCCGGCGCCTTGTCCAGCCCCTTCTTGATCGCCTCCTCGGCAATCACCATTTGCATGGCCAACTGGTCGACGATCGCATTGCGGGTTTCCGGGCTGTCCGGCCTGCCGGACCCGGCGCCCTGCTTCACGAGCATGTCGACACGGTTCTTGCCGATCACTGCGCCGTTGACCGTGGCGACTGTCGTGTCTTTCTCGGCTGACGCTGCGGGTTTTGCGTTCTGATCAGGGTTGCAGGCGGCAAGGGCCAACAAGGATGCTGTGCCGACGACCAGAATTGCGGATTTCATGGATCTCATTAAAGGGGCCTCAGGGAATTTGAAAACATCCATTGTCGCCGACACTCGTGCATCGCAAAACATCAAGCGAAGGCGGCCCCAGACCGTCAGTCAGCGGTCAGCGCCAGCCATATTGACCCTGCGCGGATGTCAACCAAGCTCAGTCGTTCGGACACTCCTTCACTTATTGGCATCCAATGTTTTCCGTCCAGGCGCTCGATGGGATCGTCCACTCAATGGACTCATGCCCGGAGAATCAGATGCCGCTCACCGAACTTGATCATTACTTCGTCAGATCCCGGGATCTGGAAAAGTCTCGCCGCTTTTACTGTGACGTGCTCGGATTCGAGACCATGGCGCGACCGAATCTGCCTTTTCCAGGGTACTGGCTTGGTGTCAACGGCAAAGTGCAAGTGCACATGGGACCCGACGCCATCCCTGACGCGGACCGGTACTACTTTGGAACCACGGCTGCCTCAGCCAAAGACAACGCCGGCGTTGTCGATCACCTTGCCTTCCAGGCAACTGACCCGGAGAGTTTTGCAGCGCGCTTCAGGAATCTCGGCATCCCGACGCGCGAGCGTTATATCGAGGAAATCAAGCTCTTTCAAATATTCATTGCAGACCCGGACGGACTGATGCTCGAACTGAATTTTTCCGCTGTCGATGTCAAACCTGACGGCCCGACCAGCCGCGCCGCCTGAACCTTCAGGTCGGTCAGCCTATTTCTTGCGCTTGGTCATCTCGCCGATGATCGCCGTGAACTGCTCGGTGGTTTCGTGCTTGAGGAACTCTGGCGACACCACCGAGGAGGCGGGCCAGGTCGGAACAAGTTCGAGCCGGTACTGCAGCTTGGTGCCATCTGCCTCGGCGCTCAGGGTCATCAGCGACACCTGCTTCTTCATGCTGCCCTTGACCTGCGTCGATTGGATCGTTGTCTGCGGATTCAGGACGATCTCGCGCAGGCTCGTGTACGAAAAGCTGAGTCCGGCGAACTTGGCGTTGCCCTTCTGCTCGATCGTCATCTGCTTGTCGCCCGGTTTGACGATGCGGCTCTCGACAACATTCGGCACCCACTTGGCCATGTTGGCGAAATCGGTGAGGACGTCCCATGCGATCGCCTGGTTCACGGGCGCGAACATCTGCGCGACGACGACGTAGGTATCACCGTCATAAGTGACGTCGACGCTGCGCACCGGCGACTGTGCCGCAGCGCCCGCGGCCAATGCGCAAGCTGCCAGCGCGAGCCAGCCGCGCAGGAAGGCGCGAGCGAATGCTTGAAGTGATACACGTGTCGTCATGGGGGATCCTTTGGCTGGAAAAGCCGCTAGCATAGCGAGACAAAGGGCGGCGTGCAAGTCACACCTGCGAAGCCCTCGCCCGTCCTGGGACTGTGAGCAGCGACCCGATCAAGGCGCGCCGTCCTGCAAGCCCCGAATCGCGTCGGCGATGTCCTGGCTCAGTTGCGCGAGCGCTCGGCTGTGGGCGGCGGCAAGTGCATCGAAACCACTCCCGCTCGTCGGCTCGCGCACCGCTGTTCGCCCGGCCTGCACCCTGCTGTCGCGGGTCCGGCGCACGGTCCATGCCGCATTGAGCGTCGCGGCATCGCCCAGCTTCGACTCGAATCCCTGCACGTCGATGGTGACGCGATAGTCGCCGTCCGCATGGAGTGCCTGCTGGAACTGCGAGACGCGTGGCGCTCCCAGCGTCGCTGCAAGATCAAGCGCAAGCACCCGCGAGATGTCGTCGGCCAGCGGTGTTGCCCAACGGTTGAACTCTTCGAACGAGACCTGGTTCGGTCCCGCGCTGACAACAATCTGCGGCTGGTCGAGAAGCGCCGGAATCGACACGGGACCGACGACCAGCGACAGGCTCGAGGGTGCCGAGGCCCGCGCGCCAGCGGCGGGCGCCGTCGCGCTCAGGGTATAGAAGCGCGCTGTCGGGCTGGCGCAGCTCGCCGCGATGACGGCGAGGGCGCACAAGGCGGTGATTGAAGCAAGGCGACGCATCACTTGTTCCCCTCTGTTTTGCCCCGGATCAAGGCCTCGGGGTGGCGGTCGAGATAGTCGACGAGGACGCGCACCGAACGCGCCGCCCGGCCCACCTCCTGCAGCGTGTCACGCAGATCCTGCGGCAGCGCAGCGTCCTTGCCGAGGAATGTCGAATCGGCATTCGTGAGGACACGATCCGCGCTGGCGATCGCGCGGCGCAGTTCCTCCAGGGTCTTCGTGCCCTCGGGCACCAGTTTTTCGTCCAGGCGCTTGAGCAGCTCGGCCGCGTTCTTCAGCGTCTGGTTGGCCGAGGCCAGCGTGTTCTTCAAGTCCGCGCCAATCGCGTCGAGCGGCAGATTGTCGATCTTGGTGAGGATGCTGCCGAGTCTGGCTTCCATCGCGGCGAAGCCGCCGGCCACGACCGGGAGTTCGAATGGATCGTGCGTCCAGTCGAGCTTAGGCTTGGGCGCGTCGGGGAAATACTCGAGCGCGACATACAGTTCGCCGCTGATGAGGCTGCCCGTGCGCAACTGCGCGCGCAGGCCGCGCTCCTCGATGGCGCGGCGCAATGCCTGCACACGGGCCTTGCCACGCAGTTCTTCGGCCGACTCACCGGTCGCAGCCCGTTGCTTGGGCGAAAGCATGCCGTCGATGCGATCCGGGAACAAGGTGATCAAGGCGCGCGGGCGGAACACCGACTTGGCCTGATCGAAGGTCAGACTGACAGCCGTGACCTCACCGACCTGCAGCCCAAACAGCGTCACCGGCGCGCCCACCGAGAGCCCGCGCACAGACTCGTTGAAATACAGGGCGTAGCGCCGTTCGTCAGGGTCGGGCTGCTTCATCGCGAGGCCTCGATTGCGATAAAGGGTGAAGGCCGTATTTGCCGCGACCGGCGTGCCGGCCGTCTGGAATTCGGGCACGTCGAACGCGACCCCGCCTCCTATCAGCGCAGCGATCGATTCGGTCTGCACCTCCATGCCGCTGGCGCCGACCGAGACGTGGACCCCGCTTGCGTTCCAGAAGCTCGTCGTGTCGGTGACGTACTTGTCGTAGGGCGCCTGGACGAACACCGTGATCTCGACCGACTTGCCGTCGGCCGCCAGGTTGTAGGCCGTGACGCGTCCGACGTTCACCTGGCGGTAGTAGACGGGCGAGTCGACACCGAGGGACCCGAGGCTGCGCGCCTTGAGCTTGTACTCGCGGCCCGACTCGTGGATGACCGCGAGGGGCGAGTTCAGCCCGATGAAGCTGCGCGAGTCCTCGTCGGACTTGCCGGCCTCGAAGCCGATGTAATTGCCCGACATCAGCGTGTCGAGCCCGGTAACGCCGCTCAGCGTGACGCGCGGCTCGACGATCCAGAATTTTGCATCCTCGACCATCAGGCGCGACGCATGTTTGGCAATCTTTGCCTTGACCAGCACCCTCTCGTAATCTTCGGAAAGTTCCACCGCAATGACCTGGCCGATCTTCACATCCTTGTACTTGATGAAAGTCTTGCCGGCCTCGATGCCGGCGCCCGCCTTGAAGGCGATCGTGATGGTCGGCCCCTGGCTCATGAAGCGCTGAGCCGCAATCCCGATGGCCACGACGGCGGCGAGGATAGGGATGATCCACACGACCGAAATCCGCATGCGCTTCTTTCGCATGATGGTCGCCTGTGGAATTTCTTTGAGATTGGTTTCGTCGGTCACGATGAGCCTTGTGAGGTTAGTGGGAGTCCCAGATCAGACGAGGGTCGAACGACTCGGCCGCCAGCATGGTCAGCACGACCACGGCGGCAAAAAACAGGACGCCCGGACCGGGCGCCACCGACATCAGTGGTTGCAACTGGACAAGCGCCACGGTGAATGCAGCGACAAACACGTCGAGCAGCGACCACCGGCCAATGAACTCGACGACGCGGTAGAGCCGGGTGCGGTCGCGGCTGCGGGTGACCGAGCCGCGTTGTACCGTGATCAGGAGATAGGCCAGCGCCACCAGCTTGCCCAGCGGAATCATGAAACTGGCGACCAGCACGATCAAGGCCAGGTGCCACGAGCCTGACAGATAGAGAAACACGACACCGCCGAGGATCGTGTCCGGTTCCGTCGAACCCAGCGAGGTCGAGTTGAGGACCGGAAGAGCATTCGCAGGGATGAAGCAAATTGCGGCGGCGATCAGAAGGGCCCAACTGGTATCGATCGATGCATGGCGCCGGAATTCCAGCTCTTCACCGCAACGCGGACAGAACCCTGGCTCGGTGGAGCTTTGCGGTTGCACCAGAAGTTGACAGGCCTCGCACGAGACGAGTCCAACTTGAGCGGCGGTGGTGCTGGCGCGCGTCATGCAGGCCGCTCCTGAGCCGTATCAGCCAACGGTATCGGCGCGGTGTGCAAGCGGTCGGTCCACTCGATTCTGTGCCACAGGTCGCGCGCGTCGAAGGTGAACGCGATGGCCGGAAGCAGGAGCAGCAAGGCACCCACGGCATACATGCCGATGCCGGGTGTCACGGTGGCGAGTTCGGCGATCTTCACCAGCGCAACGAGTATGCCCAGCATCATGACGTCGAGCGTGGACCAGACCCGGAAGTGGCTGGCCCAGCGCAGCATTTCGCCGACCCAATGCGGTGCCGGCGTGCGTCGAGCGCCGAGCATGACCGTCAGCATGAACAGGAGGTAGCCGCCGGGCGCAAGCACCGCGCAGAACGCGATGAGGATGGCAGCCAGTTCTTCATCCTGGTTCCACATCTCAAGGGCACCCCCCGCAATCGTGGTGCTCGCGGTGCGCCCGATGACCGACAGGTCCATCAGGGGCACGGCATTGGCCACCATGAAGAGGAAGACTGCGGCGAGCGTCAGGGCGAGCGGCAAGTCCTTCGGGCCAGCGGGCTGCCGGGCAATCATGCAGCCACAGCGCGGGCAGCAAGCCTCGGCGCGGGGCGGCAGCCGCGGAATTCGCTGCAGCATGTCGCACTCGGGGCAGGCGACTGCTTCGGGTGGCGGGCCTGAGCTCAATGCCGGGCTCCGGGCAACCGTGCTCGGCGACGTGACCGGATCGCCAGATTTGAAAGCCACCGTCCGGTCGTGCCGAAACATTCGGTCGTCGACGCCGTCGATTGTCTCCGCTTGAAGTTCATTGCTGCCTCGCGGTGTTATGGTTCCAGCTTCCCGCTCAAAGCGGGGCTTTTGCGGCAAATTGTATGCGTACTTGAGGCAATCGATGCCCCTCGCAGACAAGACCCTTCAAGTGATTAGTGCGCCAGAAATCCGGACTCGATGTTCAGCCGCAAGGCGGTCGAATGCGTCGTGCCCATGCCAAGGCGGGTGGCAGTACGTGACTGCGCGCGCACAGATATACTGCCGCGAACGGACCGAGCAAACTGCATAAGGGGTTTTCATGAAGTTGAACCAGGCAACGCGCCAACTGGCGACCTGCATCGTGCTGAGCGTGCTGGCACTGGGCTGCGCCAGCAGCGCGCTGGGGCAGGAACGCTACAAGGTGTCGCCGGACGGCCAGGAAGTGCAGGACAGCAAAACCGGGCTGACCTGGCGGCGCTGCGCCGAGGGCATGTCCTGGAACGGCAAGGCCTGTGCCGGAAAGCCCGCCAAGTTCAGCTACGTCAATGCGCAAAAATACGTGGCGGCCCAGGCTTCGACGCGCTGGCGGCTGCCGACCAAAGACGAACTGCTGAGCCTGGTCGACAAGACCAAAAAGAAGCCCGCGATCGATGGCAACGCCTTTCCCAACACGCCGCCGACCCTGTTCTGGGCCACCCGCCCCGAGTCAACCGACAACCTCAATGCCTGGATCGTCGATTTCAGCCGCGGTCATGTCTTTGGCAACAACGGCACCAAGGCGCCGCACCTGCGCCTGGTGCGTGCCAGTGCGAGCTGAGCCCTGAAGCGCGCCCAGCGGCCGCAGAGCGGCACGCGTGCGCTCACTTGAGCTCCCCAAAACGGGACTCGGTGCGCTGCACGTCACTGCTCAGTCGCTCGGCCAGCAGCCTGATCAGATGAAAGCCGAAGGTCGGCTCCTGGTAATAGAGCTGCTTGACCGTGCGGTCGTCGATCTGCAGCACGGTGCAGCCCGTTACGGCCCGCACCGTATGCGTGCGCAGGCCGGCCGGCGAAA
>Ga0315271_10001758_pt1 | contig 13240 bp, 12 predicted proteins | sample C3_top_MG_FD_204664 | JGI IMG/M metagenome (GOLD analysis project Ga0315271, IMG submission 204664) | Sediment microbial communities from Yellowstone Lake, YNP, Wyoming, USA - C3_top | ecosystem: Environmental > Aquatic > Freshwater > Lake > Sediment | place: USA: Wyoming | collected 2017-08-01 | reverse complement strand
ACTTGACCGGATGGTAGAAGCCGCCACCGTGCACCGCCCACAGTTCACCCGTGACGCCCTGCTTCTTCAGGTCTTCATCGATCGCCGGCGTCAGACTGCTGTCCAGGAAGACAAAATAGAAGGACGAGCCGATCCAGGCAATGGCGGTCACGACATGGGTCCAGCGCAACAGCAGATTGGCCCAATCAAGGTAATAGCTTTCCATGAATTCCTGCCCTTTCGATGTCGGCCGCTCAGTGCCGGTCCGGCAAGGTTTGCAATATCTGTGCCGCCACCGCCACCGCGATCACTTCGGGTTCCTTGCCAGAAATTCCGGCCACACCGATCGGACAGGTGACGCGCGCCAGTTCCTGCGCCGAAAACCCGCGTGCCGCCAGCCGGCGCTGAAATGTCGCCCACTTGGTCTGGCTGCCAATCAGACCCAGATAGGGCAAATCGGCCTGCAGTCGCTGGCGTGTCAGGCAGGCCGCCACCACCTCGAGGTCTTCCGCATGGCTGAAACTCATGACCAGCACGCGTGAGCCGCTGGCCAGCGCACCCACCTCGGCCTGCACCGGATCGGAGTACTGACAGTTGATATTCGACGGCAGCGAGGCCGGAAAGATCTCGTCACGACTGTCTATCCACGTCACGAGCAGCGGTAGACGCGCCAGCACGTCGATCAGTGCATGCCCCACATGACCGCCACCGAACAGGGCGACCGGCTGGTACGCCGTGGCCAGGCGAGCGCGCAGCGCCTCGATGTCTGTGGCGCTGACCGACTCGAAACGCAGATGCACCTCGCCGCCGCAACACTGCCCCAGCGTCGGACCGAGCGCGTAGCGGACCAAAGTCGTGCCCGCGCCCCCAGCCAAATGCCGGCGCGCCTCGGCAATCGCCTGAAATTCCAGATGGCCGCCGCCAATGCTGGCGACCTCACCCTCGGCAAAAACCGCCATCCAGGCACCCTTCTCGCGCGGCACCGAGCCGCGCGACGCGTGCAGCGTCACCAGGCAGGCGCTCGCGCTTGCCAGGCGTGCCAGGAAGTCTTCAGCGTTCGTCACGAGCCACGGTAGGTTGAATAGCTCCAGGGACTGACCAGCAGCGGCACGTGGTAATGCTGATCGGCGTGCGCAACACCAAAGTCAAGGCTCACCTGGTCCAGAAAGTTCGGCTCCGGCAGCGCCACGGCGCGCGAGCGGAAATACCCGGACACGTCGAAGACCAGCCGGTAGCAGCCGATGGTCATGCTGGCATCGTCCAGCAGCAAGCCGTTCGCCGGGCGGCCATCCTGGTTCAGGACAAAGCGTTGCAACAGCGTGGCCTTGCGCTTCTGCGTGCGGTACAACGCCACCTGCATGCCGGCGGCGGGTGCCCCGTGCATGGTGTCCAGTACGTGCGTGCTCAAGCCCATCGAGTGCCCTTCTGAGTTGCAGAAAATGCCATTATCATGCCCCCTCATCCGGCCCGAATTCATGAAGCACTACGACAGCACCCTGCCCTACCCGCGCGACATGGTCGGCTACGGCCGGCGGCCGCCGCATGCCCAGTGGCCGGGGCAGGCCCGCATTGCGGTGCAGTTTGTCCTGAACTACGAAGAGGGCGCCGAGAATTCCGTGCTGCACGGCGATGCCGGGTCCGAGCAATTCCTGTCCGAGATGTTCAACCCGGCGGCCTTTGCCGCGCGCCACCTCAGCATGGAGAGCCTTTACGAATACGGCTCGCGTGCCGGGGTCTGGCGCATCCTGCGCGAGTTCGAGCGGCGCAAGCTGCCCTTGACGGTCTTCGGTGTCGGCATGGCGTTGCAGCGCCATCCGGAGCTGACTGCTGCCTTCAAGGAACTGGGCCATGAAATCGCCTGCCACGGCTGGCGCTGGATCAACTACCAGAACCTCGACGAGGCGCTCGAGCGCGAGCACATGCGCCGGGGCACGGACATCATTGCGCAACTCACCGGCGAGCGACCGCTGGGCTGGTACACGGGACGCGACAGCCCGCAGACGCGCCGACTCGTGGCCGACGATGGCGGCTTCGAGTACGACAGCGACTACTACGGCGACGATCTGCCGTTCTGGATGCAGGTTCGAAAATCCGACGGCAGCGTGGTGCCGCAATTGATCGTGCCTTACACGCTGGACGCCAACGACATGCGCTTTGCCTCGGCGCAGGGCTTCGCCCAGGGTGAAGACTTCGTGGGCTACCTGAAAGACAGCTTCGATGTGCTGTACGCCGAAGGCGACCCGGCTGGAGCCAACGCGCCCAAAATGCTCAGCATCGGTATGCACTGCCGGCTGCTGGGCCGGCCAGGGCGCATGAAGGCGCTGCAAGCATTTCTCGACCACGTGCAGGGGCACGCACAGGTCTGGATCTGCCGACGGATCGATCTGGCGCGGCATTGGAAGCAGATGCATCCTTATCAGGCGTCATCGATTGACATGTCCGGCAAGCCCGCATGACGCTGACCCTCGAACAACTCAATGCCGCCGGTCCGCTCGAGGCGGCGCGACTGCTGGACGGCTTGTACGAACACTCGCCTTGGATCGTCGAGGCGGCCTGGGCGCAGCGCCCGTTCCGGTCGCTCGCGCACCTGAAGCACAGCATGGTGCAGGTGCTCGACGGCGCGGGCGCCCAGGCGCAACTGGCCCTGATCCGCGCCCACCCGGAACTGGCCGGCAAAGCCATGGTCGGCAAGGCCCTCACCGCCGAATCGAGCAGCGAGCAACGCAAGGCGGGCCTGACGCACTGCTCGGCCGCGGAGTTCGCCAGGATTCAGGAACTCAACGCCGCCTACAACGCCAAGTTCGGTTTCCCCTTCATTCTGGCGGTGCGCGGCGCGCGCGGCACGGGCCTCACCCCGCAAGACATCATCGAAACCTTCGAGCGCCGCCTCAACGCGCAGCGCCACTTCGAGCTGCAGGAATGTTTGCGCAACGTTCACCGCATTGCCGAACTGCGTTTGAATGACAAACTCGGCATCGAACCGGAGCTGGGCAACCGCGTCTGGGACTGGGCTGAGACGCTGGCGCAGTTCAGCGACGCGCCGTACCGGGAGCAGGGGCAGCTCACGGTGACTTACCTGACCGAGGCGCACCGCGCCTGCGCCGCCCACATCCGGGCGCTGATGCTCGAATGCAGCTTCGACGAGGCGAGCATCGATGCCGTCGGCAATGTGGTCGGGCATTACCGCTCAAGCGACGCGGCGGCACAGACCCTGCTCACGGGCTCGCACTTCGATACCGTGCGCAACGCCGGCAAGCACGATGGCCGCCTCGGCATTCTGGTGCCCATGGCCTGCGTGCGCGAGTTGGCCGGACGGGGCGCGCGCCTGCCCTATCACATAGAAGTAGTCGCGTTCGCCGAGGAGGAAGGGCAGCGCTTCAAGACCAGTTTCCTGGGCTCGAGCGCCCTGGTCGGCCAGTTCGACAGGGCATGGCTGGCGCAGGAAGATGCCGATGGCATCACGCTCGATGAGGCCATGCGCCACGCCGGACTCGATCCCGAGGGCATCTCCAGACTGCGGCGCCGGCCGAGCGATTACCTAGGCTTCGTCGAAGTGCACATCGAGCAGGGCCCGGTGCTCCACGACTTGAATCTGCCGCTGGGCGTGGTGAGCTCGATCAACGGCAGCGTGCGTTGCGCGGTCGAAGTGATGGGCACCGCCTGCCACGCGGGCACGACACCGATGGATCGGCGCCAGGATGCCGCGGCCGGTGTCGCTGAACTGATCCTCGCCGCAGAAAAGCGCGCCGCGAGCGACGGCGACTCGGTGGCCACCGTCGGCCAACTGGCGGTGCCTAATGGCTCGACCAATGTCGTGCCGGGACGCTGCCAGTGCACGCTCGACATGCGCGCGCCGACCGATGCCCGGCGCGATGCCCTGGTCAACGACATCCATGCAGCCCTGGCCGATATCTGCGCGCGCCGCCAGCTGCGCTACACGCTGGAGGAGACCATGCGCGTTGCCGCCGCGCCGAGCGCACCCGCCTGGCAGCAGCGCTGGGAACAGGCGGTGGCCGCGCTCGGCCTGCCGCTGCACCGCATGCCCAGCGGCGCCGGCCATGACGCCATGAAGCTGCACGAAATCATGCCGCAGGCGATGCTGTTTGTGCGTGGCCAGAACTCCGGCATCAGCCACAGCCCGCTCGAGTCGACGAGCAGCGACGACATCCAGCTCGCAGTCGACGCCTTCGCACAATTATTGGAATTACTCTCTCTGTCATTAGAAACCCAGTCTGCATGAACACCTACGAGCAACTCGACGCCTGGATTGACGCCCACTTCGACGAACAGGTCGAATTCCTGCAGGAATTGATCCGCGTGCCGACCGACACGCCACCGGGCAACAACGCACCGCACGCCGAGCGCAGCGCGGAGCTGCTGCTGGCCTTCGGCATGCAGGCTGAAAAGCACCCGGTGCCCGAGACCGAGGTGCGCGCCACCGGCCTGAAGAGCATCACCAATCTGCTGGTGCGCCGCCGCTACGGTCCGGGCCCGACGATTCTGCTCAATGCGCACGGCGATGTCGTGCCGCCGGGCGAGGGCTGGACCAGGAACCCCTATGGCGGCGAGATCGAGAACGGCAGGATCTACGGCCGCGCGGCCGCCGTCAGCAAGTGCGACTTCTCAAGCTACGCGTTTGCCGTGCGCGCCCTCGAAGCCGTGGTCAAACCGGTCGGCGGCAGCGTCGAGCTGCTGTTTACCTATGACGAGGAGTTCGGCGGCGAAGTGGGCCCGGGCTGGATGCTGGCGCACGGAATTGTCAAGCCCGATCTGGTGATCGCGGCCGGCTTCAGCTACCAGGTCATCACCGCCCACAATGGCTGCCTGCAAATGGAAGTCACGGTGCACGGCCAGATGGCGCATGCCGCGATACCCGAGTCGGGCGTCGATGCGCTGCAAGCGGCGGTGCGCATGCTCAACGCGCTGTACCGGCAGAACACGCTGTACCGGCAACTGCGCTCCTCGGTCGCCGGCATCACGCACCCGTACCTGAATGTCGGCCTGATCGAAGGCGGCACCAATACCAACGTGATTCCGGGACGCGTCAGCTTCAAGCTCGATCGGCGCATGATCCCCGAAGAGGATCCGGCGCAAGTCGAGGCCAGCCTGCGCCAGATCATTGCGGACAGCGCCGCAAAAACGCCCGGCATCACGGTCGACATCCGGCGCCTGCTGCTGGCCCGCGCCCTGCAGCCCCTGCCTGGCAACCAGCCCCTGGTGGAGGCGATTCAACGGCATGGCAGACAGGTCTTTGGCGAAGAGATTCCGGCCCTGGGGACGCCCTTGTACACCGATGTGCGCCTGTTCTGCGAAGCCGGCATTCCCGGCGTCATCTATGGCGCCGGACCGCGCACGGTTCTGGAATCGCACGCCAAGCGCGCCGACGAGCGGCTCGAACTCGAAGACCTGCGGCGCGCCACCAAGGTGATCGCCCGCAGCCTGAAGGATTTGCTCAAGTTTGAGCTGGCGCATGGATGACAATAGCCGAAGGTTGCACAATGCGTTAGCCTGTAGAAGTTGTTAGACACACATCCGGAGAACAAGATGACGAAAGAGCTTTCCCCTGCCGAACACGCCCTGCGCGAAGCGGCCCGCGAATACCACCGCACGCCGACCCGCGGCAAGATTTCGGTGACTCCCACCAAGCCGCTGTCCAATCAGCGCGACCTGTCGCTGGCCTACTCGCCCGGCGTCGCCTACCCGTGTCTGGACATCGAGGCGAATCCGGAACTGGTGACCGAATACACCTCGCGCGGCAATCTGGTCGGCGTCATCACCAACGGTACGGCCGTGCTGGGCCTGGGCGACATCGGCCCGCTGGCCTCCAAGCCGGTGATGGAGGGCAAGGGCTGCCTGTTCAAGAAGTTCGCCGGCATCGATGTCTTCGACATCGAGCTGGCCGAGCGCGACCCGGACAAGCTCGTGGAGATCATCGCCGCCATGGAGCCCACGCTGGGCGGCATCAACCTCGAAGACATCAAGGCGCCCGAGTGCTTCTACATCGAGAGGAAGCTGCGCGAGCGCATGAACATACCGCTGTTCCACGACGACCAGCATGGCACCGCCATCATCTCGAGCGCGGCCTTGCTCAATGGTCTGGAGTTGGTCGGCAAGCCGATTGCCAAGGTGAAGGTTGCCGTCTCCGGCGCCGGCGCCGCAGCGATTGCCTGTCTGGATGTGATGGTCGGCCTCGGTGTGAGCCGGGAGAACATTTTCGTCTGCGATTCCAAGGGTCTGGTCTATGAAGGGCGTCCCGGCGGCTATGACGAATCGAAGGCGCGCTACGCCCAAAAGACCACATTGCGCACGCTGGCCGATGTCATCAACAACGCCGATGTCTTCCTCGGCTGCTCCACTGCCGGCGTGCTGACGCAGGAGATGGTCAAGACGATGGCAGACAAGCCGATCATCCTGGCACTGGCCAACCCCGAGCCTGAAATCCGGCCCGAGCTGGCCAAGGCGGTGCGCCCCGATTGCATCATCGCCACCGGTCGTTCCGACTATCCGAACCAGGTCAACAACGTCCTGTGTTTCCCCTACATTTTCAGAGGCGCGCTCGACTGCGGCGCGACCAAGATCACCGAGGCCATGAAACTGGCCTGCGTGCGCCAGATCGCCGATCTGGCCAAGGCGGACATCAGCGAAGAAGTGGCAACGGCCTATGCCGGCAAGGAACTGGTTTTTGGCTCCGAGTACCTGATCCCGACGCCTTTCGATTCGCGCCTGATCCTGCGCATTGCGCCGGCCGTGGCGCAGGCGGCCGAAGAATCGGGCGTCGCCGCGCGGCCGATCAAGGACATGAACGCCTATCGTGAGCAGCTGTCGCGCTTTGTCTATCACTCGGGCATGTTCATGCGCCCGGTATTCGCCTCCGCCAAGGCCGTACCCGACGCCGGAAAACGCGTCGCTTTTGCCGAAGGTGAGGACGAGCGCGTACTGCGCGCGGCCCAGCTGGCGGTCGACGAAGGGCTGGCGCGGCCGATCCTGATCGGGCGTCCGGCCGTGATCGAGGCCAGGCTGCTCAAGGCCGGTCTGCGCATCCGGCTCGGCAAGGATGTGAGCTGCGTCAACCCGGAAGACGATCCGCGTTTTCGCCAATACTGGGAGACCTACCACCACCTGATGGGGCGCCGCGGCGTCTCGATCGAGGCCGCCAAGGCCGCCGTGCGCCGCTCCACCACCACCATCGGCTCCTTGATGGTCAAGCTGGGTGACGCCGACGCCATGCTGTGCGGCTTGCACGGCCGCTTCGATGTGCATCTGGACCATGTGCGCGATGTCATCGGAACCAAGGAAGACGGCTGCGGTCTTGCCACCCTGAACGCCGTCATGCTCGAAAAGCGCACCCTGTTTATCGCCGACACCTTCGTCAATGAGGACCCCGACGCCGAGCAGCTCGCCAACATCGCGGTCATGGCGGCCGAGGAAGTCAGGCGTTTTGGCCTGCCACCCAAGGTGGCCTTTCTGTCGCACTCGATGTACGGCTCGTCGAGCCGCAAGTCGGCCCTCAAGATGCGGCTGGCGCACGAACTCTTTTGCCAGCTGGCACCGGACGTGGAGTGCGACGGCGAAATGCACGGCGACGCCGCCTTGTCGGAAGACATGCGCCACGCAACCCTGATGGACAGCAAGCTGCGCGGCGAGGCCAACGTTCTGATTTGCCCGAATCTGGATGCCGCCAATATCCTGTTCAACGTGATGAAGATGACCGGTGGCCACGGTGTCACCGTCGGCCCGATCCTGCTCGGTGCCGCTGCCTCGGTGCACGTGCTGACGCCCTCGGCGACGGTGCGACGCGTGGTCAACATGACGGCACTGGCAGTGGCCAACAGCGCCCATCACGGCACTGTGGCGTGCTAAGGGTTCAGCGCAAAGTCGATATAGCCGCGCTCCACATTGGTCGACAAGAGTTTGACACGGATTTTGTCACCAACGCGCAGACCGGCATCGCCGCTGACCAGTTTGCCCTCGGCCGGTGGCGCAAAGACCCGGACCCAGACGCCGTCGCTGGAGGCGCCAGTCACGATCGCGTCAAAACGCTGCCCGAGCCGCGATTCGAGCAGCAGTGCGGCCTCAGACTTGCGCATTTGCCGCTCGACTTTCTGGGCCGCATCCTCCTGCATGGTGCAATGCCGCGCCAGGGCCAGCAGCTCTGAATTGGAATAAGGTGGAGGCTTGTCCGCCAGTGCGGCCTTGAGCAGGCGCAAGGTGATGAGGTCGGGGAAGCGCCGGTTCGGGGCCGTCGAGTGGGTGTAGTCCTGCACCGCCAGACCAAAGTGACCCAGCGGCTGACTGCCCGCCGTCTCGACCACGTACTCGCCACGGCCCATCAACTTGACAATGACCAGCGACAGGTCCGGAAAACGCAGCGGGTCGGCCCGGTGCCGCTTCGCCAGGAAGCCCTCCAGTGCCAGGGAATCGGGCTCAGCGGGCAGAGCTTCGCCATACTCCGCGGCCACCGCCACGATGCGCAACCAGCGCTCCGGCGAGCGCACCACGCGGCGCAGCGAGGACCCGCCCCTGGCAGCCAGAAAGCGCGCCGTGCAGCCATTGGCCGCGATCATCAGTTCCTCTATCAGCTGTCGGGCGCGGTTTTGCTCCTGCTGGCGAATATCGACCACGCGCTCGCCTTCGAACACCGCGCGCGGCTGAAAGGTCTGAAGCTCCAGCGAGCCCCGCGCATGCCGCAGTGCGCGCAACTGCTGGGCCAGGGCGTCCTGCGTGCGCAATTGCGCTGCCATGCCAGGAACACGCGAAGCTGCTGGCGGCAGCGCCCCCGAGCCTTCGATCCAGGCACTGACAGCGTCGTACGCCAGCTTGGCCTTGTTGCGCACGCGGGCGCGGTAGAGCGTGCTGCCGACCAGATTGGCGTCGGCGTCGAATGTCATCTCGGTGACCAGCGCCAGCCGGTCCTGCTCGAAGTTGAGCGAGGTCAGGTCCGTCGAGAGGCGCTCCGGCAACATCGGAAAGATGCGCGCCGAGGTATAGACCGAGGTCGTGTTGGCGTGGGCATGACCGTCGATGGCGCTGCCCCTTTTGACCAGCGCATCGACGTCGGCAACCGCCACCCGCATCCGGCAAGCGCCGTGCGGCAGCGTCTCGATGAAAGTCAACTGGTCCAGATCGAGCGAGTCGTCGTTGTCAATGGAGCACCAGAGCAAAGCGCTGAGATCGTGTATCGACGGACTGGCGTCAGCGGCAGGGCCGCGCAGGGTCGCCAATTGCTGCCGCACGCCGTCGGAAAACTCCGGGCGCAGCCCGCGCTCGGACATGGCGCGGCAGGCCAGGCGCACGAGATCCGAGCGATGATGATGGTGATGGGGCTTCATAGGGGCAATATACGCCCGCCAACGCTGCGCTTCAGCCCGCCGACGTCGAGCGACGAATTTCGCGCAGCATGAAAAGGTAGAGGCCCTCGACCTTGTCTCGCGCCCACGGAGTCTTGCGCAGGAATATCAGGCTCGACGCCACGCTCGGATCGTGTGTGAAGCAGCGCAGTGGTATGCGCTGGCCCAGTTCGGCCCAACCGTAATGATCAGCCAGTGCAGTCACGATGACCTCCAGTGTCAGACCATGCAGCGGATTGCGCGGTTGAGCGGGCGACAGTGAAGATGGCATGCCAGCATTTTGACACCGAGCGCGAAACGACGACCATGGGCAGCTAGAATACGCGCCTCGGAAGCGTGGCAGAGCGGTTGAATGCACCGGTCTTGAAAACCGGCGATGTTTTACGACATCCGTGAGTTCGAATCTCACCGCTTCCGCCATTTCTCCAATGGTATGCGATGTACATATCGCTCTACCCCCCAAATAACTCCCCTAAGATTTTGCGCTTTAATGCGACGGGTTAATTGAACTCCAGCACCAGGCAAAAAAAGACCCAGCGGGTTAGGCCGGGTCAATCTCGATTCCATCAGGGATACACGCCAACGAATCAGCGTGAGGCTTGCGCCCGGTTGCAGATTAGCACCGTGCCATCAGTGCGAGTATGAGGAAAACCCGCACTATGCGAGTTTGCACGTACGCTGCTCCTGGTGCTGATCACATCTGAATAGAACTCGGACTCTGGCCAGCGACCCAAAGCTCCAGCCGGAATTTCCTTAGTGTGGATGACCTTTACACCCTTCTTATCCTGCTTGCAGTACGCGTCCGCTTCTTGAATAGCCGCGACTTTCAAGGTGTCGGGTGTGACCCAAGCGCCTTCGCCTTGGCGTCTAACCGTGTACATTCCCTCGCCTCGGGGCACGATGCCCGTAGTGGGAATTGCGCAGCCAGCCAACAGAGCCAGCCCGAGCACTGGTATCCGAGAGCAGTCCAAAGGCACCCAGCAGGAAAACGATAAGGCATAGGACGCCCAGCTTCCACAGCATGAATGGTGTGATGGTCAAGCGCTCACTATAGGCGGGTTGCCGAAGTATTCAATCACCGTTATCAGACTCGCAGCGCCCCATTCATTGCGCTTCACTTCCTTGCCTTGAAAGTCGGCAGTGCAGCGCAACCCGACTTACAGAAGTTCAAATTCGTCGACAGGTACCGGTCATTGCTTCCAGTAGCCGAACGACAGGAGTGTGGTCACGGATTCGATCGAAAGGATATCTCGAAGGGCGCCTAGACGCTGAAGATCTGAACCACTACCGCCAAGAACTCACTGCACCAAGGACGACGACCGGCAACGGCGCGCCTGGTGGTTCAACCCGGATCAGGCGAAGGCCCACGCAAAGTTCACGCAGGTCTTGTCACCTTGATAGTTGGCGCCGACAGGCATTTGAACCTGCCTGTAAACGAAATTTCATGCGAGCCTAGACGACTCACGGGAATGGGTACGGCAGCGTCACTGACCAGCGGCGCGTATCAGGCCGCCCACTGATCTCAGGCCATGATCGGTTGCATCATGCTGTTACGGTTTCCCTCGGTGTCTATGAAAGCCACGTACTGCCCAACGCCAGGAATTTCCATGGGTTTGCCAAGCACTTCCCCGCCCGCTTTTCTTACGTTCCATTGCAGCATGCACATCCTCAACCCCGATCACGACAGAGGGGTATTGGGCGGGCCAATCGGGCTTGAATGGAAATAGGCCGCCATTGATGGCACCTGCCGAAGTATCTGGTCGTGCATCGGTCACTGCCGTTGTGACGAGCACGTAATCACCCATTTCAGCTCCCTGCATCTGGGTCTGCCAGCCGAATGCGGTTGAGTAGAACTTGGCAGCGCGTTCGCGGTCGCGATAGGGCATCTAAAAGTGAACTACGGGATTCATCATGTGCTTTTCTCCCATACGACATGGTTCTTTCGGCGTCGGCTTCAACCTGCAGTTTGCCGTGGACAGCTATCCAGCGGCGGCCCTCTCAAGCGCGGCCACGTCGATCTTGGTCATTTGCATCATGGCCTTCATTGCGCGTGCAGACCTTTCGGCATCCGGATCACTGATCAGGCGCCCCAGCGCCTGGGGCACAATCTGCCAGGAAACTCCAAATTTGTCCTTGAGCCAAGCGCACTGACCTGCTTGCCCGCCTCCATCAATGAATGCATGCCAATACCGGTCTACTTCGGCTTGATCTTCACAGCTGACGAACATGGAGAATGCTTCAGTTTGCTTGAAGTGGGGACCGCCGTTGAAGGCGATGAATTGACGACCGTCAAGCTCAAAGGTCGCGCTCATCGCCGAACCCGCCGGAAATGGAGCGCCTTCACTCCACCGTGCGATTTCAATGATGCGTGAATTCTCAAAAAGAGACACATAAAGGTTGGCCGCTTCTTCGGCTTGGTCGTCGAACCAAATAAAGGGGGTGACTTTGTGGGCAGGTTGAATCATGATGGGTCGATCCGATTAAGCGTGGGTCTTGCGATTCGCCGTCAAAGCGTTGCGGCAAGCACTGCAAGCTGATCCGTTGCGATTCCCCATCCGGAGTGGAAGCCCATGCTTTCGTGTGCTTTACAGTCCGCGACCGTCCAGTGCCGAGCGCGCGCCGTATAGCGCGTCCTTCCGTCTTCTTCTTCAAACGTCAGCACACAAGTGAAGAAGGGCTTGGCTGAAGGCGTCCACGCCGATGTGAATGCATCGGTGAAAACGATGCGTTCGTTCTTTGCAATCTCAAGGTAGACGCCGCGATTAGGCATTTCTGTTCCGTCTGGCCCCTTCATGACGACATAAGACGAGCCGCCGGGACGGACGTCAGTTTCGGCATGAATCGTCTCCCAGGGTGGCGGTGTAAACCACTGGACTATCAATGAAGGCTCTGTCCAACATCGAAACAGCTTGTCACGCGGTGCGTCGATCAGGCGAGTAAGAACCAATTCGCGCTCGTCCGAATCTACCTTGTCAGCTTCAAATGACATGACATATTCCTTGTCAAATTCGTGGGATCGGCGATTCAATGGGGCACCTGCTCACGGTGTATCTCTCACCGTCACTAAGCCTTCCAAGAGACGCTGCGCGCCCAGGTACCTGGCATCATAGCGATTCGATCGAGTGGCACCAACAGTTGCGACATTAACCCCAATTTTGGCAGGGTGACCGTTGTGTTGACTACCTGCGATTGACCTTGCCGTAGTCCATCACCAGACCGATTGCTGGGCGTCACACTGGGCGAGATTTGAGTGCAAGCACCGAGACACCCGACAAAATGAATGTCATGCCAGCACCTGTATTCAAACCGGCCGTAACCCGTAAGCTGCCTGTCGTGTGCGGCTCCTATGTGTCTGGTGGAGTCAACCACTTTCCTCCGAAGCCGACCGTCAAAATTGAACGTCAGGTCTGGCGAAAAGCGTATATGCGATTCTTAGTTGCTTGCATGGTTTTCCCTCCAACTAAAAACAATCACTTTGTCACCCGGCATAATGCCGGCCCTTGCCTTTGCGTCGGCGTCTGTTTCTCCCGCGTTGCGCCATACCCATCGATAAGGCTGGGTGTGTCTTATTTCCAGCGCGGCGGTTCTCTTTTCAAATGTTTGCATGGTGGCACTCCTGTTTCATTGCACTTGGGCACTTTCCAGGGATAACCATGGCAACACGAGTATCCGGGGATACCGGCCGGCCGCGAACTGCTCTTGTGTGCCCATAGCAGCCGTCTGCCTCCGGAGTCTGCCCGCGAAATTAGCGTCCACATGCCGACCCGATATGTGCGATCGCTGACACGGTTGGCGCTGGCCTGCCAGCGTTCACTTTCCGAGGAACTTGGCCATGTGCTGCCACGTGCGCAGCAGCAAGCCCGCGCGTTCCACATCGGCCTGCGCGACGAGCGGGGCTTCGCCCACCGGCTTAC
>Ga0315271_10001757_pt1 | contig 13243 bp, 10 predicted proteins | sample C3_top_MG_FD_204664 | JGI IMG/M metagenome (GOLD analysis project Ga0315271, IMG submission 204664) | Sediment microbial communities from Yellowstone Lake, YNP, Wyoming, USA - C3_top | ecosystem: Environmental > Aquatic > Freshwater > Lake > Sediment | place: USA: Wyoming | collected 2017-08-01 | reverse complement strand
TTTGGTGGGTCCTTGGCCCAGGGCTGCCGCTGGCCTTCCGCTTCGTGGAGTGGCGCATCGGGCTTCGCTTTCGAGACATCGCCCCTGAGAATGTCATCCAACGAGCCCGCGCCCGCTTCCTGCTCATCCACGGTACGGCGGATACCGTCATCCCGCTGGCCCACGCCCGGCGCCTCGCCGCCGCCGCGGGTCCCGCCGCGCGCCTCTGGATCATACCCGGACGCGGCCACTCCGATCCTCATCTCGATCCCGCCATGGCCTCGACGCTTGCCGAGTTCTTCCGAGAGACTCTGGCCTGCCCTTAAAGCGCTGTTTTCCAAGGGTGGGTCAGGGATGGACGGAAGCCCCTCCCGGCGGCACGAAAAAGGCCCGGCCCCTTCTTCATGGGACCGGGCCGTCGGCGTTTAGCCGCCTTGAGCTAGGCCGCATTCTCCTTCTTGGCGCGGGGCGCGACCAGCTTTACGCGGATCTCGGTCCCGTCGAGCAGGGTGATGGAGCCGCGCAGAACGGGAGCGCCCTCCTTGGTGGTATCGGCCCAGAGGGCGCCGCGCTTGTTCCAGGTCGTGCCTTGGGTGCCGCGTTCCTTGTCCTCCCAGTTCCTCTCCAGAACCTTGCCGTCCTCGCCCACGAAGAACACTTCCCACGCGGGGCGGACCTTCGGGGTGCCGTTGGTGTTGCCGTTGCCGTTGTTCTCGACCATGTGAATCCTCCTTGCCCGCGTACGAGGCCCACGGGCGGGCGCTCTGAGTGATGGCGGCCCAGTGCCGCCTTAAGAGACCTTGGCTTCCTTGAAGTGCACGCCCAGGCCCGTGATGGGGCCGGCCTCCGCCTCGCGGCGCAGGGGGTAGACCTCGATGATGAGGCCCTTGTCTCCGTCCATGCGGCGAAGCCAGACCGAAAGGTTCTCGACGGTGATCCAGCACGAATGCCCACGAAGCGTGAACTCGTCGCAATCGGTGGCCGTGCTGTCTGGCTTCAGGACCTGCTGGGGCTTGGCCATGTCGTGCCTCCTTGGGGAGGGAGCATTTTTTGCTCGCCTTACGCCGGTCCCTTGGGGAGGCCCGGGCCAGAAGGACTGAAGGGCCTTGGGCGAAGGGCAGGGGGGGACCCGCCCAGAGCGGGGGCGTAGGTCTACCCGAGCAGGGCACGTGCCGTAGGTTGTAGAGGCGAGGCGAGCAAAAAACAGGGAGGGGCGGTTCTTTAGGGTTATGAGTTGAGAGTTTTGGGTTTTGAGTTAGGAAAGAAACAGGCGCGGAACGTGATGAAGCTGGAACAGCGCTGGCGCGGCCCTCGCAAGGCCTCAGTTCTTTGCCGTCCAAAGGACGGTCGCCTGAAAGGCTGGCTTGGAAGTTTTGGCGCAGGCCGGGTCTAGAACCCGGGAGATGGGATGAGGAGGCCGACCTCCGCGGGATGCTAATTTAGCTCCCAAGATTAGAACGGGCTCGGGGCCCAAAGGAGGTCGGCCATGAAAAAGGATAGCACGGTGACGATAGGACTGGACCTGGGAGATCGGTGGAGTCAACTCGCGATGCTGGACGAGACCGGTGAGGTCTTGGAAGAGAGCCGCGTGCCAACGACGCGAGCAGGTATGAAGCGCAAGTTCGAGAGGCTCGCGCCGTGCCGTGTTGCGATTGAGGTTGGGGCGCACTCTCGCTGGGTGGCGCAATTATTACGAGGGTTGGGACACGAGATCGTGACTGCCAACCCGCGCAAGCTTCGGATGATATTTCAGAACGAGAGCAAGAGCGACCGGATGGACGCGCTAGCGCTGGCAAGGGTGGCCCGCTTGGACCCAACGCTACTTCATGGAGTGACCCAGCGATCGCAAGAGTGCCAGGACCGATTGGCCATTGTGAAGGCGCGTGCAGTGCTCGTACAGACCCGCACGAGGTTAGTGAACCATGTGCGCGGGGTTTGCAAGGCATACGGCACACGACTCACCGGGTGCAACGCGGAAGCGCTGCCGAAGCGCGCTCGGGCGCAGGTTCCCGAGGTGCTCCAATCAGCTCTGGAGCCCCTATTTCAAATGATCGTGGAGGTGTCTGCTAGAATCCGCGACTATGACAGGACGATTATCAAGATGGGTGAGACGGGAGTACCTGAAGCTGGTAAGTTAACCAAAATCCCGGGGGTAGTACCGCTTACGGCTCTAACCTTCGTACTGACAGTGGATGATTCAACTCGATTCAAGAAAAGCCGGGCCGTTGGCTCCTACCTCGGTCTACGGCCGAGAAGGGACCAGTCGGGTGCAAGCGACAAGCAGTTATCGATCACCAAAGCAGGCGACGTGTACCTCAGAAGCCTGCTCGTCAACTGTGCCCAGTACCTCTTGGGGCCCTTCGGCAAGGACTGCGCGATTCGCAGATGGGGATTGAAGCTCGCAGAGCGGGGTGGGAAGAACGGTAAGAAGAGGGCAGTGGTGGCTGTGGCTAGGAAACTGGCTATAGTCATGCACCGGCTTTGGGTGACAGGGGAAGAGTTCATCCCGTTCCCTGAACCGAGCCTCCGCTCGCACGCGATGCAGATGATTGGATAGATCAGGAGTCACGTTGGAAACAGTTGATTCTTGGCCAGGCAGATCTTGCGGGCAAGGAGTTGTCGGCACCAGCCGCGCGTCAAACCGCGTTCGGGCGACTGCGCCGGGTCCCTCGGCGGCCCCCCTTACGGGGCGCACGCTGTCCGGGAGATTGCAGCGCCCATCAACGCCGGACCCCCTCATGCACAGGCCCCCGATGCGGGCCACCAAGAGTGCGGATAGAAGCATGGTCCTGCGGCGGCGTGGAGCCCAGCAACCTCGATACCCAAAAAGATCAAGAGATCAAAGGATTTCAGCGAAGGGTAAAGAAGGAAAACACTCTTGACACGATCGGCCTCCTCATAGAAGGGACCCGAGGCGGAGCCTCAACGGGGGGGAACCCGGAGGGAGAGGCCTGGACAAGCCCTCGCCGGGGCTCTTGAGTGTCGAGCCCCGGTGCCATCGAAGTCCTACCTGGATGCCGGATGGGGCGGCGGATAGCCGGGGAAGGGAGCCTCCCTTCCCCGCGCCCGATGGGCGCAACGGAAAGCTCGGGCGCCCAGGGCCACAGTGCGGCCCTGGGCCTTCCAGGCTGGTGCCAAGCAGAGCAGAGGCCTCCAACGGCAAAGAAGGATGTGCCTGTTGGTGTACTCTAGAAATCGGGCAGGGGTCGTCGGGAGGCCGCGACGCGCCCCCGAATCGTTTTGGACGGTAGGGAGAAACTCGTGAGCGTCCCGGTCATCCTGCATATTCCTCACTCGTCGACGGAAGTGCCTGACCATATTCGCCCGTCTATTTCGCTCTCTGACGATGAGCTTAGGGACGAGCTGCTCAAAATGACGGACCGCTTCACCGACGAACTTTTCACCGGCCATTTTGTGCCGGTGAGCCCTGTCATATTTCCGGTGAGCCGGTTGGTCCTCGATCCCGAGAGATTCCTTAATGATGAGCAGGAACCTATGTCCCTAAAGGGCATGGGAGTCGTGTACACGAAAACTTCGGCAGGTAAGCCTTTGCGTGGGGGTGGCTTTCTGCCTGATCGGGCGGCTCTCATCCATGCCTACTATGAGCCCCATCATGACGCGCTCAACCGTTTGGCAGCTCAGGCAATCCAGGAGTACGGATCCTGCCTCGTCATTGACTGCCATAGCTTTCCGTCGAAGCCGCTTCCCTATGAGGACGACCAGGAAAGTGATCGCCCCGATATCTGCGTCGGTACGGACTCCTTTCATACGCCGGAATGGTTGACGGAAAACGTGACACGCTCCTTCCAGGCCCATGGCTTAAAGGTCGAACTCAACTCGCCATTCGGCGGTGCGCTTGTTCCGGGTGATTTCTGCGGGAAGGAACGGAATGCCTACGCCGTCATGATTGAGGTAAACCGGGCGCTTTATATGGATGAGCGGTCGGGCCAAAAGAGCGATGACTTCACAAGGATCAGGAAGTTGCTTGGCGAAGCGATCGGTTCCATCAAGGCTGCTTGGAGGAGCCATTCGCCTTGATCGAGGGGCAGGGAGGGACTGCTATGAAGATTCTCTCCATCGGCACCAACAATCGACGGAAGTGTTTTGAAGTGCGTTCGCGAAACAAGGCCTTCGTATTCCCCTTCGCGAAATGCGGGCCGAAGCCTTCTTCGAAGGACGGCGTTGTAAGCGTTTTCCCGGACCCGGAACTGGGCCGAGAGGCCTTCACCTATGTCTTGAAGTCTGGGCGGGAAGGCACGGTGCACATCGAGCAGGTCCTGGAATTCAACCGGGACCCATCGTACCTGAGCGAGATGATCGCCTATCGGCTCACCGTTGAGGCCAGGAGGTCTCTGGCGGAGTCGGGCCTGTCCAAGCGAGAGACCATCCGGCGCATGCATACCTCGGCGGCCCAGTTCTATAGGCTCCTCGATCCGGCGAAGGGCAAGAAGTCCGTAGATCAGCTCCTGCGGCTCTTGGCCGTGCTGGGTCAAGATGTCCAGTTGCGGGTCTTCGCGAAGAGTGCTTGATCAGCCCGTACAGACCCCGATGGCTCCGCTAAAGATTCCTGCAAACCAGTCTGGGAAGGCGGGTTGCGCCGCGATGCGAATCAAGCCCTTCGCTTGGTCCGTTTCGTTGATCCTCGGAGATTTTTAAGCGTCATTTTCCTGGGGAACATCCGGTAGGGACGGAAGCCCCGTGGCTGACGGTCTCCTGGGCTCGGGGAGCAGATTAAGGACCTGATCGGGGACAAGAGGGAAGTGAAGGAACACCCGAGGCGGCAACGCCGACCGGACCGGCCAGAGTTGGCGACCTATCTGCCCCTCGAACTCACCGAAGACCGCAGCGCAAGGGACGAGGCCATCTGTAGGGCCTAATTCGAGGGCCGCTTCACCCAGCGCGAGATCGGAGATCATCTCGAGTTGCACTGCGTCACCATCAGTTGTATCGTCCGGGCTAATGAACGCGAAAGGAGGGAGCAGCCCAAAGGGGGCGGCCAAAAGAAGGGATGCTGATACTGAAGACCCCGTTTTCCACGGAGGATGGATGAGCAAGAAGGTGACGGTCTTGGACGGATCCGAGCGAGGGGACACGGAGGTGGCCCGCGTTCGCGACTTTCTGCTCGGCGAGCTGGCGTGGGCGGGAGGAGAGGCCCGGGTCCTCGACCTGTGCGATCTGGACCTGGCCTACTGCTGCGGCTGCTTCGGCTGCTGGGTCAAGACGCCGGGCGCGTGCGTGGTGCGGGACTCGGGCGCGGAGGTGGCGAAGGCCATCATCGAGAGCGAAGCTACGCTCTACCTCACGCGCGTGACCTTCGGGGGGTACTCCTCCCGTCTCAAAAGGGCCGTAGACCGGATCATCTGTCTCGGCTCCCCCTTCTTCCGGAAGGTCGACGGCGAGGTACACCACGAGAAACGATACGACCAATACCCCAACCTGATCGGCGTGGGACTCTTGCCCGAACCCGACGAGGAGGCGGAAGCGATCTTCACGACCCTCGTCGGACGCAACGCCATCAACATCGGCTCGGTGCACCACGCCGCCGCCGTGCTGAATGCGCGGATGACGCCGGAGGAAATGCGGGTGAGCCTCCGCGGAGCTTTGGCCCGCGCGGGAGTCACGCCGTGAGCGGGCAAAGCAGGGCCCTGCTGCTCATCGGCAGTGGGAAGCCGGTCCATAGCAATTCCGAATCCCTGGGCGGCTATCTCCTCTCCTGCCTGGCCCGGCGCGGCTTCGAGACGCAGACCATGAAGGTACCCCGCACCCTGCGCGCCCAGGGCGGCTTGGCTACCATCACTGAGGAGGTCCGGCAGGCCTCCCTGGTGATACTTGCCACACCGCTTTATTGGGACAGCCTGCCAGCGGCCGTCATCGAGGCCATGGAGGCCCTGGCCGAGGACAGGCGCAGCCGCCCGCCGCAAAACCACCAGCGTATGGTTGCCATCATCAACAGCGGCTTCCCCGAGGCCCGCCAGAGCGACACGGCCCTGGCCATCTGCCGCCGGTTCGCGAAGGAGACGGGGTTCGAGTGGGCCGGAGGCCTCGCCATGGGCACCGGCGGGGCGGTCGAGGAGCGGCCGCTCGATCAGGTCGGGCGCCGCGTGCGGCATGTGGTGCGCGCGATGGATCTCACCGCGGAGGCCCTGGCCCTGGGCGAGAAGGTTCCCGAGGCGGCGGTGGGCCTCATGGCCAAACCGATCCTGCCCGCGTGGGCCTTCGTCCTATACGGCCGCTGGCTTTGGCCGCGCTGGGCCCGCCGGTTTGGCGCCCAGCGGAAGCTGCGGGACAAACCCTACGCGCCATGACCCCCAGGCCCGCCGCGGTGTCTGCCGCTCCGGGAGGACGATGCGGGGCTCGCGGCCTGTGAAAAATGGGACCACATCTTGAAAATTAGCACCGCCTTCACCGCGCGCCATTTTCTAGAGCTTTGGGGGGCGCAACGAAAGGCTCGGGCGCCCAGGGCCACAGTGCGGCCCTGGGCCTAGGATGGCTTGCACTCTGGACTTGACCCGTTTCGTTAAATCTCGGCCATTTTAGAGCGCCGTTCTTCGGGGGAGGGTACGGGAGGGGTCGAAGCCCCTCCCGGCGGCGCAACAAAGGCCCGGCCCCTCGATGGGACCGGGCCGTTGGCTAAAAGCCGTCTTGTGTTAGGCCGCCTTCTCCTTCTTGGCGCGAGGCGCGACCAGTTGCGAGACTCTTCAGTGGACTAGCCCGTTAGCACGTCAGCTGTCCAATTCCGTTGCGGAAGACGCGGTTACCACACGATTCCGCCCCGCCTGCTTAGCCTTGTAAAGAGCTTGGTCCGCCTCGCCCACGAGGGTTTCAGGAGTGACATCCTGTGTTGGGCAGAGGGCGGCTATCCCCAGGCTGAGGGTTAGGACGGAAGCGGCGCTGGAATGCTCGTGAGAAATTCCCAGTGCCTGCACCTTAACTCGGAGAATCTCGGCGATGTCAGTGGCGCTTTTCGAGTCGGTCCCTGCCAACAGCACCGCGAATTCTTCGCCCCCATAACGGGCCGCCAGGTCGCCTGCCCGGCTCAGGGAACCGGCCAGCGTGCTGGCTACTTTCCTCAAACACTCGTCTCCGGCCTGATGTCCATGCGCATCGTTGTACGCCTTGAAGTGATCTATATCGATCATGACAAGCGCGAGCGACAAACTCTCGCGACAGGCCCTGCGCCATTCGAAGCCCAGGACTTCATCGAAGTGGCGTCTGTTGGCGATCCCCGTCAGGCCGTCCAAGATAGAGAGGCGCTCCAAAACTTGGTTGGCCTGTTGGAGCTTCTGCCCCTGGTCTTCAAGAATCATGTTGGCCTCGGCCAGCTTCCCCGTCCGTTCGTCCACGAGACGCTGGAGCACCTCCTGCCTGGCCTTTAAGCCTCGCACTCTCTGGCCATAGATCCCAAAGACCGAGAGGAGTGCGGCCAGCGCACATAGGCCGAGGAACCACAGTGTCTGGTAAAAGTAGGGCTTTTGCTCCAAAGTAAGTGAAGCGCCTCTTTGATTCCACACCCCGTCATTGTTGCAGGCAGTCACTCGGAAGATGTAGCGGCCCGGAGGCAGCTTGGTGTAGTACGCTACGCGCTGGGTGCCCGCGTCCTGCCATCCCGGATCGAAGCCGTCGAGCTGGCAGCGGAAACGCACTTTCTCGGAACCCATAAAGCTCAAGGCCGTATAGTGAACCTGGAGGTTTCTGCTCCCCGGAGGCACTGCCACCACTCCGGGGCCGCCCATCGGCCTTCCGTCTACCAGCACTTCCTCAATAGCCACTGACGGTGGAACGCCATTCGATCGGATGGGGCCGGGCTCTAAGATGACGGCGCCCTTGGTAGTGGCGAACCATAGGTTCCCGTCTCTCGTGCGGCACGACACGGGCTGGCTGCTCCCGTTACATTCAAAACTCCGCATGCCGTCGGGGCGGCCGTAGGAAACGCAGTCCAGGGGCTTTCTGGTTTTCGAGGCGAACTCCATGAGCTCCCTCTTGCTGACGCGGAAGAGTCCCCTATTAGAAGTCATCCAGAGGTTTCCATTCCCGTCCTCTTGGATGGTGAAGACACCTCCGCCGAACAAACCATCCTTGGATGTGAAGTTCGTAAAATGTCCGTCCCTGAAGAGGCTGAGACCCCCATTCGCGGTGCCAATCCACGAATTGTCCTGGGCGTCTTCGTACATCGCGTAGACGAGATTACTGGGGAGGCCTTCTTTCATTGTGTAGTGGACGAACTTGTCGTCTTTGAAGAGGTCCAGCCCTCCGTCCGTGCCGATCCAGAGGTTGCCGTGCCTATCTTCATGGATCATCCGAACCTTGTTGTGTGAAAGGCCTTCCTTGGTCGTAAATACTGTGAGTCTGCCTCCCTTGAGCCGCTTGAGCCCTCCTTCGCTAGTCCCAAACCACATGACTCCGGCCCGGTCCTGGTGGATGGCGCAGACATAGTCCATCGCCATGTCATCCTGATGGGGGAAGGGGGCGAATCGGCCCTCCCGCATGAGGCTCACGCCGCCTCCCCAGGTGCCGATCCATAGGCCGCCATCCCCATCCTCGCAAAGGGTCTGGATGATGTTCCCTCCGAGGCCGTCCTTCTTGAAGTAGCTCCTGATAGTGCCATCGAAGTAGCGATTGAGGCCGTTGTCCGTGCCAAGCCAGACGGCGCCTTGGCGGTCCTCGCAAATGCTCCAGACGAGATTGTGCGAGAGCCCCTCGGCTTGTCCAACAACCGTGAACTTGCCATCACCAAGGCGGTGCAGGCCCCCATCCAGGGTCCCAATCCAGAGGTTGCCTTCGCTGTCCTCGCAGAAGGCATTGACCTGGTCGCCGACAAAGCCCTGGGGCGACCCGAGATGCGTGATCTTGCCGTTTCTGATCCGGTTGATTCCACCACCCAGGGTTCCGATCCACAGGTTCTGGTCTTTGTCGTTGAAAAGAACCCAGACGTCGTTGTTGGACAGACCCTCGGAGGTGCTATAGCTCGTTAGCTTCCCTCCAGCAAAGCGCAGAAGCCCATTTTGCGTTCCCAGCCACAAGACGTCGGACGAGTCCCAAAGCGCTGTCCTGATGTGTTTCTGCTGGAGCGGCTCTTTGAACATCACGGAGAAATGGCCGCCATGCCAGCGGTTGATACCCCCATCCGTGACAATCCACAGGTCCCCATCACCTGTGGGATGGATGGCTCGTACACTGTTGCTGAGGAGGCCATCCCTGGTCGTGAACACCGCGAGCGCGCCTGTTCTTAGGCGGCACAATCCTTCCTCCGTGCCGACCCACATGGATTTGTCAGTATCTTCGATGACCGCCCGCACCTTGTTGCTTGGGAGGCCGTTGAGCGTGGTGTAGGCTGTGATGCGGCCGTCCTCCAGGCTATTAAGCCCGGACTCCGTGATGATCCAGAGCGTACCGCTGGAGGCCATGAAAAGGCCCTGCACGATGTTGTTCGAGAGGCCCTGCTGTGTCGTGAGGGCTCGGAACACTCCGTCCCGGTAACTCACGAGGCCCGCGCCCCGGGTTCCTACGTAGAGATCCCCATCGTGCCCTTCCAGCAGAACAAGGATGCTTGAGCCCAGCGAGATTCCTGCACGCTCACTATTGAACACGGTGAAGCGAATCCCGTCGAACCGGACCAATCCCTCTTGGGTGCCGAACCAGAGATAGCCGTCTCGCGTCTGGAGGATTGAAGTGACCGAATTCTGGGGCAGGCCGCTCTCGGTGGTCCAAACTTCGTGCACGTACTGGGTGATGGCCTTGTTTGGGTCCAGTGCCAACGCGCAAAGAGACGGAGCCGCTACGATCGCGGCGATGATAAGGGCACGATGCATTGTGCCCAATAGTTCCCGAGGGAGCTTCGCCACGTCCACCATCGCAGACTATCCCGTCCAATCTGTTGCAAAGCTACCACCATCGAGAGCATTTTCAAACTCTCTCTCCGCATCCGGGCCCACAATTTGCTTGATACCGGGAGAGAGCTATTTCTGCTGTGGCTTTAGCGCCCGCTCTTTGTCACCCATCGGATTCTCCAAATCTCCTTGCCTACGACTTCCGAATAGGCATTATTTATATGGCACTAGGCTGTGTCGTCTCTGCAGACTTGTCCAACGCATCTGGGAAATGTGGGTTTAGAGCGCCATTTTCCGCAGGGAGGGACCGGGAGGGACGGAAGCCCCTCCCGGCGGCACGAAAAAGGCCCGGCCCCTCGATGGGACCGGGCCATCGGCGTCTAGCCTCTTTGGTCTAGGCGACCTTCTCCCTCTTGGCACGGGGCGCGACCAGCTTCACGCGGATCTCGGTGCCGTCCAGGAGGGTGATGGTGCCGCGCAGGACTGGGGAGCCCTCCTTGGTGGTGTCGGCCCAGAGGGCGCCGCGCTTGTTCCAGGTCGTGCCCTGGGTGCCGTGCTCCTTGTCCTCCCAGGTGCGCTCCATGACCTTGCCGTCCTCGCCCACGAAGAACACTTCCCACGCGGGGCGGGCCTTCGGGGTGCCGTTGGTGTTGCCGTTGCCGTTGTTCTCGACCATGTGAATCCTCCTTGCCCGCGTATGAGGGGCCCACGGGCGGGCCGTCTGAAGGGATGGCGGCCCAGTGCCGCCTTAAGAAACCTTGGCTTCCTTGAAGTGCACGCCCACGCCCGTGATGGGGCCAACTTCGGCCTCCCGGCGCAGGGGGTAGACCTCGATGACGAGGCCCGTGTCGCCGTCCATCCTGCGAAGCCAGACCGAAAGGTTCTCGACGGTGATCCAGCACGAGCGCCCGCGAAGGGTGAACTCGTCGCAATCGGTGGCGGTGCTGTCTGCCTTCAAGACCTGCTGGAGCTTTGCCATGTCGTGCCTCCTTGGGGAGAGAGCGTTTTTTGCTCGCCTTACGCCGGTCAGTTGGGAAGGCGCGCGCCAAAAGGCCCGAAGAGCCTGAAGCGAAGGGCAGGGGGGGACCCGCTCGCGGGGGCGTAGGTCTACCCGAGTGAGGGCACGTGCCGTAGGTTGTAAAGGCGAGGCGAGCAAAAAGAAGGGAGGGGCATTCTCTCGGCCCGATGGGACCGGGCGCCCGCACGCGGGCGGACCAGGAGAGGCGGTCTCCAAGTGCTAAGCACCGGCCGTGACGGAGCAAGGGCCTTGGTCCGCCGGCACGTGCGGTGCGGGAGGGGGCGGCGGAAAGCCGGGGGAGGGAGAAAGCCTCCCCCCGCCGATGCCGCTGGGAGGGGCCCCGTCGGCCTAAGATGGATGACGGGTGTACTCTATTAGGTAGACGATGATCTCATCAGCACTGGGGAGGCGCATTAATTACGAAGACAATGCTCTTGCAAAGGCTAGCACTCTAGGGAGGCATGTGAGATGAACAGATCCATTGCCACGCTGATTCTCGTCTTATGCTGGCCCTGGCCTTTGGTGTTACCTGCCCAGAACGCTATGGTGAAAGGCAAGATCGAAGGTACAGTCCAAGATGAAGTCGGCCGCCCGATATGGGGCGCGTACATCACGACCAAGGGGGCCATTGGTGAGACATACAAATCTAGGAGCGATCCTCAGGGGCACTATGAGGTCGAGGTGAAACCCGACGAATCACCCTTCACGGTGAAACTGGAGAATGAGCGGTTCAACACCGTGATCAGGAAAGGCATAACCGTCAGCCAGGGCCAGGTGTTGACCTTGCCGTTCACGCTGAGCAGCGGCGGCATGGGCTGTCCAATTTTAGGGCCCCCAAAAGGCTATGACCTCAGCAAGAGTCCTTATAAGGTTGGGGGTAGGGTTTATGATGCCCAAGGTCAGGCCATAAAGGGAGCAACGGTTAACTTGCTGACCAAAGCTGGTAGCCGAAAGGTGGGCGAGGTCACAACACGAGCCAACGGGGATTACGCGTTTGAAAAGATCATGCTGAGCCCTCATTTCTATTACCTGCGGGCCGCTGTTCCCGGAAAGCCAGAGGTCATTCAGACAATAGATGAGCTCAACAGCTACTTTGGGGCATGGATTAACTTCACGTTAAGGAATGATGGGGGAGGCCCCTGCGCCAGTGAAGACCCATTCATCACCAGGGAAGATGCCGCAAGAGCTTTGGCTGGGCAACCCTATGTTTGCAGAATATTTTACTCGCCAGTCAATTCGAAGGATGAGGGCAAACTAGTTCTGACCATATGCGACGCCAGGTTCATCCTCAGGCAATGTGTCGTTGAAATGACGCACTCCGGGCTTCCCGGCAAGCTTGTAATCCACGCAGACGGAAATTCAGCCACTCAAGTCGAATCGGTTCCCTTTCTCGCAGGATATGACCTGCTCATCAGAAGCCCTGGAGGGGATGTCACAATCTCCGGGGTTGATGTTCTTCATGGGGAGAAGGCCTATATTGACGTCATCATGAGGTGACTGGTACGCTTCGCGACATTCCGTGCAGGGCTAATTGCCAATTTCTGAGACGGAGGCATCGAAGCCGAGAATCCTCATGACGAAGCGGCGCTACCGAAGCGCTGCTCCTGAAAGCCCATTCAAGGCGGCGAGGTCGCCGACCCGCACTCTCCATGCGTTTTTGTCACTCGCGTCCACTTCGTACTGAAGAGCACATACAAGATTCTGGCGATGAGCCTGAGGGGCTGCAAGCTGGTCCTCGGGAAGTCGAGAGAGGCAGTACTGGACGCGAAAGTGGCCCCGGAACCTTGTCGGAAGGACGGTAACCGGGAGGCCGCCGGATGTCGCTGGGTGGGTATCTGAGAAGAAAACGCTGATCCAAGTGTGGCCGTGGAGCGAGGGCAGACGGTACAGGTCGTTTGGGTCAAGGACCCAGGTGGACCGGGGCTGGACGATGATGCCCTGGCGGCTGGTGGCGATCCACTGGGCCCAGGCGGTCATGACTTGGTTGGGAGGAAGGCCTGGGATGCGGGGTCGTGAGGAGAAGGCTAGGAAGGAAAGGGGCTCGTCGGAGAGGTTCTCTATCATGAGGATGTCGAACATACCCTCCTTGCCGTCCGGCAGGGTCAGGTGGACCGGGTGCGCCTGGTTGTCCGTGGTGAACTCCACCGAAAACCAAGTCTTGCTGTAGTCCACCTTCTCTGGTGTCGGAAGCGTCCAGAAGCCCCATGCGAGGCAGATCAGGAGGAGGAGCGCCCCCCCGGCAACGGCGAGGCGTTGCCGAGGGGTGCGCGTGGGGGGAAGGAGGAAATTGAGGGAGGCCCAGGGGCTATTCATTGGGGGCCTCCCGGTAGGCGTCCATGGGGATGTCGCGGGAGATCCAGATCTTGAGCCGGTGGCCTTCGTCCACAGTGATGGTGGGCACGGCGTTGAGGAAGGGCGA
>Ga0315271_10001755_pt1 | contig 13246 bp, 12 predicted proteins | sample C3_top_MG_FD_204664 | JGI IMG/M metagenome (GOLD analysis project Ga0315271, IMG submission 204664) | Sediment microbial communities from Yellowstone Lake, YNP, Wyoming, USA - C3_top | ecosystem: Environmental > Aquatic > Freshwater > Lake > Sediment | place: USA: Wyoming | collected 2017-08-01 | reverse complement strand
TGCATTTGCCAAGCGCAAAGCAGCCAAGCAGCTGGGTGCAACCGACACGCAGCATCTGCCTAGCAATCAGCAGGTGGAAGATGCGCTGCGCAGCTTCCGTGCGCTGTATCAACACGAAAGCCACCCGCCTGTGCTGCGTCAGTTGCGGGAAGAGGCGTTGGTCGCGATGAGGTTGCTGGAGCCGTTTCATCCCTACCTCACTGGCTCAGTGCTGAATGGCACGGCGGGCGAACAATCAGACATCAACCTGTCGGTTTATTCCGATGATGAGAAGGCAGTGATGATGTTTTTACTCAAGTATGATTTGCCATTCGAGAGCGGTGAATGGCGTGCGCATCTGATGGGCAGGCAACAAGTCATACCGAGTTTCACGCTGCAAACAGAAACGGGGGTGCCAGTGCATATTGCGGTGCTGCCTGAAAATGCCCGTCACAGCGGCAGCCGCAAGCCCGAGACGCATGCGGATGTTGTAGCGCTGGTAAAATTGATAGCTGATGAGACGGACGCAAAGCCCGCCGATCAGCTATAGATTCAACCCTCGTTACGCAACCAGCGCGCCGCATCCAGCGCAAAGTACGTCAAAATCCCATCCGCTCCGGCGCGCTTGAAGGCCAGCAATGACTCCAGCACACAAGCTTGCTCGTTGAGCCAGCCGTTTTGCGCGGCAGCCTTGAGCATGGCGTATTCTCCGCTCACCTGATAGACGAAGGTGGGTGCCTTGAACTCATCCTTTACACGCCGCAGGATGTCCAAATAGGGCATGCCAGGCTTGACCATCACCATGTCAGCCCCTTCCTGCAAGTCCAATCCGACTTCCCACAGTGCTTCGTCGGAGTTGGCCGGATCCATCTGGTAGGTGTATTTGTTACCGCCGGCCAAGTTGCCGCTGGAACCGACCGCATCGCGGAACGGGCCGTAGAAACTGGAAGCGTACTTGGCGGAATAGGCCATGATACGGGTGTGGATGCAGCCTTTGCGGTCGAGCGCAGCGCGTACTGCGGCGATGCGTCCGTCCATCATGTCGGAGGGGGCCACAATGTCCGCGCCGGCTTGGGCATGTACCTGCGCCTGTTGCGCCAGCACGGCCACGGTTTCGTCGTTGATGACGTAGCCGCTGGCATCGATTAGTCCGTCCTGGCCGTGACTGGTATAGGGGTCGAGCGCAATATCGGTCATGATGCCGAGTTCGGGGAAATTCTTCTTCAGCGCCGCCACCACACGCGGCACCAAGCCATCAGGGTTATAGGCCTCGCGCGCGTCCAGGCTTTTCAGCGGTGCATCAATTACCGGGAAGATAGCCATCACCGGGATGCCCAGTCTGACGCACTCTGCCGCTTGCAGCAGCAGTTTGTCCAGCGTCTGGCGCTTCACTCCTGGCATGGAGGCTACAAGTTCTTCGCGGTTTTCGCCTTCCAATACGAATACCGGGTAGATCAGATCCGCCGCAGTGAGCGTATTTTCACGCATCAGGTCGCGCGAAAATGCATCGCGGCGCATACGGCGCATACGCTTGTGGGGGTACTGTCCGATTGTGTGCATAAGTAAATCCTAAAAATATTTTGAAATGTTTGGAACTCTTCCGGAATTCTCGTATCTGAGTTAACAGATGATGCGAGTCATCTCCCGTTTCTCCTCCCTGAGCGGGTAGTCTTAACCCTACGTTAAGACATGTTCGCCCCTAGCTTCCCCCTTTAGCTAGGGGCATTTTTTTGCCCGTTACTGTTGTGGTAGCTCATCTGAAGGGTCGGCAAACCACTTGGCAATCACCGCCTCTGCTTCATCCGTGCCGAGTTTTTTCAGGCTGGAAAACAATTGCACCGAGCAGTGCGGGTAGTGCTCAGCGAGATACGATTTTACCTTGGTCAGTGTGGCGGTCGCCTGTTGGCGGCTCAGTTTGTCCGATTTGGTCAGCAGCACATGCACCGGTTTGCCGGTGAGCGCGAACCAGCCCAGCATTTTTTCATCCAGCTCGGTCAGCGGGTGGCGCACATCCATGATGATGACCAGGCCACACAGGGCGCTGCGGGTTTGCAGATACTCACTCAGCAAGCCTTCCCAGTGTGCTTTTATCGCGGGCGGTACCTTGGCGTAACCGTAGCCCGGAAGATCAACCAGGAAGCGGTTATCGCCCAAATCAAAATAATTGAGGTGCTGTGTGCGTCCCGGCGTCTTGCTGGTATAGGCCAGCCGGGTATGGTTGGCCAGCGTGTTGATCGCGCTGGATTTGCCGGCATTGGAGCGTCCGACAAAAGCGACTTCAAGGCCGCCATGCAGTGGCAGGTCGCGCAGATGGTTGACCGTGGTAAAAAAGGTGGCGCGGGAAAATAAGCCCATGCTACCAAGCCGCAAAAATTTTGTCGGCAGCCGCGATGGTCTGCGCGATGTCGGCTTCGGTGAGCGCGGCCGAGACAAAACCAGCCTCGAACGCCGATGGCGCGAGATAGACGCCCTCGTCCAGCATTGCGTGGAAGAAGCGGTTGAATGCCTCCTTGTCGCAGGCCATTACTTCGGCGTAGCTGGTTGGCACTCGTGTGCTGAAATACAGGCCGAACATGCTGCCGATGGATTGGGCGGTGAACGGAATGCCGTGCTTCGCAGCGCTGGCGCTCAGGCCGTCGGTCAACAGTTTGGCGAGCTGTGTCAGGTGTTCGTAGAAACCCGGCGCTTGTACCAGTTTCAGTGTGGTCAAACCTGCCGCAACTGCTACCGGATTGCCGGACAAGGTTCCCGCCTGATACACCGCGCCCAATGGCGCAAGGCATTGCATGATGTCGCGCCGTCCGCCGAATGCGGCAGCTGGCAGGCCGCCTCCCATCACCTTGCCCAGTGTGATCAGATCCGGTTTGATGCCGTAGTGCCCATGTGCGCCCTGCAGGCCGACGCGGAAACCGGACATCACCTCATCCAGAATCAGCACTGCGCCATGCTTGGTGCACAGATTACGCATCGCGTCGAGGAACGTTTGCTTGGGCAGGATCAAATTCATGTTACCCGCCACCGGCTCGACGATCACTGCAGCGATTTCGTCGCCATATTCGGCAAAGGCTTTTTCCAGCCCGGCGGCATCGTTGTAGTCCAGCACCGTAGTCAGCGCGGCGATCTCGGCCGGAACGCCGGAAGAACTAGGCTGGCCGAAAGTCAATGCGCCGGAGCCCGCCTTGACCAGCAGGCCGTCGGAATGGCCGTGGTAGCAGCCTTCGAATTTGATGATGCGCGAACGTCCGGTGAAACCGCGCGCCAGGCGGATGGCCGTCATCGTGGCCTCGGTCCCGGAACTGACCAAGCGCACCATTTCCAGACTGGGCAGCAGCTTGCACAGCAGTTCGGCGATTTCCAGTTCGGACGCAGTTGGCGCGCCGAAACCCAAGCCTTCGGCGGCGGCATCCTGCACCGCTTTCACTACCTGCGGATGGCAATGACCGACAATCATCGGTCCCCAGGAATTGACGTAGTCGATGTACCGCTTGTCGTCCGCATCCCACACGTAAGCTCCGTTGCCGCGCTTGAAAAATAGCGGCGTGCCACCCACAGATTTGAATGCGCGTACCGGCGAATTCACCCCGCCGGGGATGATGCGTTGTGATTGTTCGAACAAATCCTGATTACGTGATGTCATCTTGCCAAGTCCTGAGTAACTGAAAAATTCGGGTTGAATAAGTTGGAAAATTCCTGCGCGCTGGCAGTTATGTCTGCCGCATCAAACAGGGCCGAGATCACCGCCAGCGCATCCGCTCCGGCCTGCACCAGCGACAGGCCGTTCTGTGCGGTGATGCCGCCTATCGCAACCAGCGGCACAGCCAGTTCGGCGCGTGCCTGACGCAACAAGGCAATATTCGCTGCGGCAGCCTCGGGTTTGATACGCGAGGAAAAAAACGCGCCAAATGCCAAATAGTCCGCCCCGGCTTGTACCGCATCGCGCGCTAGAGGGAATCGATTATAGCAAGAGATGCCGATGATTTTGTGCTGGCCCAATACAGCTCGCGCCGCACTGAGGCTGCCATCTGTTGCGCCCAGATGCACTCCCTCCGCATCAACCTGTGCCGCCAGTTGTACATCGTCGTTGATGATCAGCGGGATGCCGAATTCGAGGGCCAGTCGGTGCAGTTCCATGGCTTGATGCAGACGAAGTCCGGTATTAGCTGTTTTGTTGCGATACTGCAGCACTCTAGCGCCGCCATTCAGTGCCAACCGCACGCGGCGCAGCAAATCCGCCGTGTCGGTGCAGTCGGGTGTGATCGCGTACAAGCCGTGGATACATCTACTCACGACTTGCCCCCTCCACAATCCTCCCCCGCAAGCGGGAGAGGAAGCAGCCGAGAAAAGCTATTCATAAGTCCTGCCGTTAATGTCTGGTGTCCTGAGGCTCATCCTCTTCTTCATCTCGTGCCCAGAACAGTCGATCCGGAATATGCTGGCCCATGCCGGGGCGGAAACCGAATTGCAGAGCCTGCCAGGTGTATTCCTGGGCTTCCTTCACCGCTTCTTCTATCGGCAATCCGTTTGCCAGCAGCGCCGCGATGGCCGAAGCCAGCGTGCAGCCGGAGCCGTGATAGATGCCGGGCAGGCGCGCCCAGCTGTCACTGCGTATGATGCCGCGTTCCCCATAAAGCGTGTTGATCACCTTGGATGTATGCTCGTGAGTGCCGGTCACCAGCACATATTCGCACCCCAGTTGTATGATGCGCTTGGCGCATTCGGCCAGATCCGGATTGTCCTCGTCGTTGTCCTCATCCTGAATCAGTCGCCGTGCTTCGATGCTGTTCGGTGTCAGGATGGTGGTCTGCGGCAGCAACAATTCGCGTATTGCATCCAGCATGTCCTCGTCCGCCAGTTCGTCGCCACGGCCCGAGGCCAGAACGGGGTCGAACACCAATGGAATGTCCGGATAATCCGAAATCACCTCGGCAATCGCCGCAATATTTTCCACGCTGCCCAGCAAGCCGATCTTGAACGCGGCTACCGGCATGTCCTCAAGCACTGCGCGCGCCTGGTCGACCACCCACTCGGGATCCATGGGGAGCACATCATCCACACCGCTGCTGTCCTGCACCGTCACTGCGGTTACCACAGACAAGGGATGACAGCCCATGCTGGCGATAGTCAGAATATCGGCCTGCAAGCCTGCCCCGCCGCTGGGATCGGTGGCGGCAAAGGTAAGAACGATGGGGGGGATGTCAGACATGGCGGTTGATATCATTTAAAATGAGCAAGCAAAGTGCGATTTTAACTTAAATTACCGATGATGACCCCTAACCCTGAATATAAGACCTATATGTGCCTGATTTGCGGCTGGTTGTACAGTGAAGCCACCGGCTCGCCGGAAGACGGTATTTCACCCGGCACACGCTGGGAGGATGTGCCCATCAACTGGACCTGTCCCGAATGCGGCGCGCGCAAGGACGATTTTGAACTGGTGGAAATCTGATGCGCATACTGCATACCATGCTGCGCGTGGGCGATCTGGAAAAGTCGCTGGCATTTTATACCGAGGTGCTGGGCATGAAATTGCTGCGTCGTCACGATTACCCGGAAGGAAAATTTACCCTGGCCTTTGTCGGTTACGACGATGAAGCCCGCAGCGCAGTCATCGAGCTGACGCACAACTGGGGCGTGGAAAAATACGAGCTAGGTAATGCCTTTGGGCACATCGCCATTGAAGTCGACGATGCCGCTCAGGCGTGTGAGTTGGTAAAGCAGCGCGGCGGGAAAGTCGTGCGCGAAGCCGGACAGATGAAACACGGCTCGACCGTGATCGCTTTCGTCGAAGACCCGGACGGTTACAAGATCGAATTTATACAGAAGCGCGCATAAAACGGCGCAGCCCGCATCCCAAAAAAACCCGCCGAAGCGGGTTTGTCAGAGCAACATACTGGTTATTACGCCTGCTTGCGGCGGTTCAGCATAAGCCCTACCAAGCCCAGGCCTAGAAGTGCGAGCGGTGCGGGTTCAGGAACGGCGTTATTTATTACAGCAAGCTTTTGTATCGGTGTTCTGGTTACATTAACGATCAGAGTTGAATCGAGGAACAGAAAATCGCTTCTGTTAATTTGTTGGCCACTTGTAGCGCCTGCATTTTGAAGAAGTACATTCAGAAGGCCATCGCTCAATAATGAGTTCAGCCCGTTTGGAATAGTAGCAACATAAACCGGTGCAGTATCGCCATTTGCCCAATTGGTGATTGTCTGGGTTCCAAATCCGGTGCCATCAAGTTTAAATGTAACCGATTCAGCCCCGTCATTTTTGCTCTCGTCCTTGAATCGGAGGGAAATAGAGGCGTCAGTGATGGTATCGGTGAGGGAGTTGTAACCGTAAGTGCCGGTGTGGAAAAGCGCGGTTGAATCGAGATCAGTGATGATGTTATGGGTAAAGCTATACGACTGGTTATTGACACTTTGTCCATTGCTGAACGAGATAAGCTGATCAGGATTTGGATTTACCATATCGGTAAAAGTCATTGTAGTCGCTACTGGAATTGCACTGGCGCTTGCCGCGGCCAACAACAATGTCACGCAGGCAATATGCGCCAGCAATTTTGTTTTATTTTTGGTGTTGTTCATTTTTCTTACCCCGTCCTTTATTGGTTATCGATCGCCTCCGAACCTGATTGGCAAGGAGAGCACTGGATGGAATTTTATTTCAGCAGGGGAGGAAAAATAATTGTACTGAAGTACAGGTGTATGAAATTAGGGCATTTTGCTCGTTCGGTTAGCAAGAAAATTCGCGATACGTGCAAATTCCGGTACGCCCAGATTCTCTGCGCGCAGTTGCGCATCAATCTCCAGCAGCTTGAATTCGGCTTCAGTCAGATAAGCTTTCAATGTGTTGCGCAATGTCTTGCGGCGCTGTCCGAATGCGGCGGCGACGATCTCGGCAAACAGTGGTTCATCGCGTACCTGCATTTCAGCGGAAGGCAACGGAATCATGCGCACGATGGCGGAGTCTACCTTGGGCGCGGGGCGGAACGATTCGGGCGGAACGTCGAGCAGTTTTTCCATGTAGAAGCGGTATTGCAGCATCACTGACAGGCGTCCGTAGGCTGGCGTGGAGGGTGCTGCTACCATGCGTTCAACGACTTCGTTCTGCAGCATGAAATGCATGTCGAGGATGCGCTCGGCGTAGTCGGAGAAGTGGAACAGCAGCGGCGAAGAAATGTTGTAGGGCAGATTGCCCACGATGCGCAGCGGTGCAGGCAATTGCGCCAGATCAAACTTCAGCGCATCACCGGCATGAATGATGAGCTTGTCTTTCGGGTAATCATTTTCCAGCCGCTGGATGATGTCACGGTCGATTTCCACAACATGCAGCTTGTCCAGTTGCTTGATCAGCGGACGGGTCAGCGCACCGAGGCCGGGGCCGATCTCGACCATGGTGTCCGCCGGTTGCGGACGGATGGCGCGGATGATGTCGGCGATGATCTGCTCATCCACGAGGAAATTCTGGCCAAAACGTTTCTTCGCTTGATGGCTCATTTTAGTGATCCTAAGGAATTAAATCTGGAGTGCGCGGGCACGACCGCGCATTTATTCTCGATCTGAAGTTCAAAGCGCGGTCGTGCCCGCGCACTCCATGTGTGCCATGTCGGCCGCCATCTGTATCGCTTCCAGCAGGCTGCCCGATTCGGCGCGGCCGCTTCCGGCCAGCTCCAGCGCGGTGCCGTGATCGACCGAGGTGCGGATGATGGGCAGGCCCAGCGTCACGTTCACGCCGCGCCCGAAGCTGGCGTGTTTGAGCACCGGCAAGCCCTGGTCGTGATACATCGCCAGCACGCAGTCGCATTGCGCCAGCCGTTGCGGGGTGAACAAGGTGTCGGCTGGCAATGGTTGGCTGACATCCATGCCCTGTGCGCGTAGTTTGTCCAGCAGTGGAATGATGATGTCGATTTCCTCGCGACCGAGATAGCCGCCCTCGCCCGCATGCGGGTTGAGGCCTGCCACCAGGATGCGTGGCCGGGCGATGCCGAAGCGCCGGATCAGGTCGTGCTGGATGATCTGCAGCACGCTGGCCAGCAATGGTGCAGTGATTGCGTCCGGCACTTCGCGCAAGGCCAGATGGGTGGTTGTCAGTGCGACACGCATGCCGCCGCCGACTAGCATCATCACCACCTGCGCGGTGTGCGTCTGCTCCGCCAGAAATTCGGTATGCCCGGTGAACGGAATGCCGGCATCGTTGATCACGCCCTTGTGCACCGGTGCGGTGACCATGCCGCCGAATTCGCCCGTCTGGCAGCCTTGCAGCGCGCGTTTCAGCAGTTCCAGCACATAAGGACTGTTGGACGGATTCAAGTGACCGGCGTGAGCGGTTTGCGCCAGCGGTACATGCAGCACGCGCAAATGGCCAGGTGGCAGCGGGGAAATTTGTCCCGGTGCATAGTCGTGCAATTGCACGTCCAAGCCGAGCAGCGCAGCGCGCTGTTGCAGCAGGGTTTTATCGGCCAAAATCACCAGCGGCTGTGTCTGCTGCGCCAGTTGCAGACAAAGGTCGGGGCCGATGCCGGCCGGTTCGCCGGAGGTGATCGCCAGCGTTGGGGCAATCTGCATCAGCAGTTCCAAAATGGAAAATTAGCCACGGATAGACACCGATTAACACGGATAAACCCGTTGTAGTGCAAGCGACCTCTGCCTATTTTGTCAGTAAAGGCTGCGAAGTTCGCCATGCATTGTTTATCCGTGTACATCCGTGTTAATCCGTGGCTGAGTTGCGTCATTTGCTGAATCAATTTTTTGACTCGGTGCGGTATTCGACATAGGCGCGGTCGCGCAGCTGGCGCAGCCAGTCCTGAAAGGCCTCGTCGGATTTGAAGCTGCGTATCGCCATGCGCGCCTGCTGTTTTTTCTGCTCCACGCTGACGTCGGCGCTGCGGCGTTCCAGCACCTGGATCAGGTGCCAGCCAAAGCCGGATTGCACCGCACCGCTGACTTGGCCAGGTTTCAAGGCGTTCATTGCTTCTTCGAATTCGGGCACAGTGTCGCCGGGGGATATCCAGCCCAAGTCACCGCCCTGCGCCGCGCTGCCGTCCTCTGAGTTGTGCTTGGCCTGTTCGGTAAAATCAGCGCCGTTTTCTATTTGTTTTTTTATTTCCAGCAGGCGACTTTTGGCTTCGCTTTCAGGCACCAGCTCGCTGGTCTTGATCAGGATGTGACGCACATGGGTCTGTGTGATCACCACCGGCACATCGGTGCTGCGCTGTCCGGTCAGCTTGAGGATGTGGAAACCGTTGGGGCTGCGCAGCACCGGGCTGACATCGCCGGCGTGCATTTTTTGCAATGCATCGATAAACAGCGTGGGAATACGATCCGACGGGCGCCAGCCCAGGCTGCCACCCTGCAGTGCATCCTTGGCATCGGAAAATTCAGCCGCTACTTCATCGAATTTGATTCCATTGTGCAGCTTGGTCAGTGCTTGCTCTGCCCGTTGGCGGCTGGCCTGGATCTTGTCTGCGCTGGCCTGTTCCGGTACCAACACCAGGATATGCGCCAACTGGAATTCTTCGCCCTTGCCCGGTTGTTTGGCCTGGGCGGTGAGGTAGTTGTCGATCTCGCCATCGCTGATCACCAGCTTGCTGTCGACTTCGCGTTCGCGCAATCGGGTAGCGATAATTTCGTTGCGGATTTCTTCACGGAATTTCTTGAAGTTCACGCCTTCCTGTTCCAGTCGGGCGCGGAATTCCGTCAGCGAGGGAAACTTATTTTCCTGCGCAATGCGTTGCAATGCCTTGTCCAGCTGTGTGTCGTCAACGTGCACGCCGGTTTCCTTGGCAAACTGCGTCTGCAACAGATCGGTGATCATGCGCTCCAATACCTGCTTTTCCAGCGCCTCCGCTGCGGGCAGTTGCGTGCCCTGTTTCTTCAGCTGCGCTTGCACGATGCCAAGACGCTCATCGAGTTCGTGGCGAGTAATTACATCATCGTTTACTACCGCAACTATTTTGTCGATCGGCATGCCACGTTTTTGCGCATCCGCTTTTTGTACGCCTTGCGCCGGGTCGGCGGCGTATATGCCAGCCTGACAAGTCAGCCAAAGCAGGAGAATCTGCGCTATCTTGTTACGCAACATATCGGTTCTTTCAAGTAAGTGGTTGCACGCCGGTTCAATGCAAGCTTTGCACCGGCATGTCGCGTGCGGGGGTGTTTAATTTGTTGTAGCCGGGAATGCTTTGTTGCAGCAGTGTCAGGGGATCCGGGCCAACCTGCATCAAGTTATTCAATTCGAGCTGTACAAAGAAGCCCGTGGAAAACTGTTGGGTGGCAGTTGCAAAGCTCTGTGCTACTAAGCGTACGGTCCAGCAGCTTTCATTATACTCAAGCCCGGCCAGCGCCTCCAGCATACGGCGATCTTGCAAAGAATAGTTCCAGCGTCCCACCGCGTGCCAACGTCCGGCTAGTGGCCATTGTGTCGACACATCGGCCTGCCGGAGGCTGTTGCGTGTAAAGCGATAGCCCAAGTTGAGTACCTTGCCATTTTCTGGTTGGTAGCGCGCCGCCAGGTTGATTTTTTCGCTCTGTGACTGGTTGGGGTTGTATTGCACGGCGCTGTCCAATGACCACTTGGGGGTTAGCCGGCCGGAAGCAGCAAGCAAAATATCTGACTGGACAGTGCTGGATGTGGGCGTGATCAAATTGACCTGCGGGGTATGGCTATTGAAGCGCTGGCCGATGGCCAAACGCATCCGTTCCACACCACTATCGGGTTCGAGCAGGCGCGAGGTGAGTGCTAGCGTCAACTGGTTGGCGTCGCCGATACGGTCACTGCCGAAAAAACGGTTTTCGGTGAACATCTGGGCAAAGCTGAAATCGGCCTGTGCCGAGTCGAAATTCGGTAGTTGATCCTGATTGCGGTACGGAATGTAGACATAAAATGCGCGCGGTTCCAATGTCTGCACAAAATTCTGTTCAGCCCAATTCCAGTTGCGCTCCAGCGTCATGCCGCTGTCAAGACTGAAAATCGGTACCGTGCGTTCAAAGTTGGAGAGCCCTGTAGGATTGTTCGCGCCCATCGCGTAATAGGTGTTGTGCAGCCCGATCTTGGGCGTCAGGTAAAACGCCGGATCGGCAACCAGTGGATAACTCACGCTCGGGTTGAGCACCAAGCGCCGCCCGCTGACGGAAGTGGGATGGCGAAAATCCACAAACTCACCGGAAAACGCCGCATTCGCATTGCCCAGAGTGCGCTGTGCGTCCAGAGTAATTTGAGGAGCACGGTGATAGGGCACCACCACCGGTGTGATCGGATCTTGCAAGGTCTGGAAATTTTGCAGCCGTGCAGCCGTATTCCACCAGCTTCCGTTATAGGACAACACGCCTTCGCGCACCAGATTGGTTTGTGATGTGCCGCTCACCGTATTGGACAAATCGCGGAAATAATTATCGTCGGAAACACGGTTCAGGTTCAGCGATCCACCTAAGCCATAATTCAAATTCTGGCTGTGCAGCAGGGAAAATCGGGTGCGGGAGCTGTGGGTTATGCGGTCGTCAGGTAACACATCCAGATGTACTTCTCCGGTAAAGCTTGGCTCCAGATAACGCACTTCGTTGTTCAGCAAAAGACCCCGTTTGAGCATGATGCGCGGTGCAAGTGTGGCATCGTGATTCGGCGCAATGTTCCAGTAATAGGGCAGCGTAATTTCGCTGCCGCCGGTTCCTGTGCTGCCGAACACCGGGCTGAGGAAACCGGACTTGCGCTGGTTGTTGAGCGCAAAGTCCATCCATGGGGTATAGAGTATGGGCACGTGCATGAACTCAACGCTGGCGTTGCGTGCCACACCGATCTGGTGGTCGCGGTCGATCTCCAATTCGCGCACTTTCAGCAGCCAATCATCGTTGTCTGCGGGGCAGGTGGTATAGCTGCTATTGCGCAAGGTATAGTTTTGCCTGCCAGCAATATGCATGTTCTCGGCGTTGCCGTGCGTATTATTGCTGCCGAGATGGAATGCGGGCTGTGTCAAATCGCCGATGTTGGTGCCTAGATTGAGCTTCAGGCGGGTGCCTTGCAACACATTGCCGTCCTGTTCCACGCGTACCGCACCCTCGGCCAGCAGCGCTTTGCTGTCCTGCTGATACAGCAGGTGATCGGCGGAGATCGTCTGTCCGAGTTTTTGCAATTCGACGCCACCGCTGGCCTCAATCTGCCCTTCCCTCTGGCCTTCCATGCTCTGGGCAGAAATGGAAATGGGTGCCGTATCCTCATTCGGCTGTGGGCCAATGACGGAGCGGCCAGGCTGCGGTATCGGCATATCGTTCTCGGCATGTACCGGGAGGACAAAAATACAGAGCAGGGAAAATGCCACAGGGTTCAGGCGGAAGTGCATGGTGCAAGGCGGGTAGATTAAGATGCTAAAATCGCACAAATCCATCATTAAGGCAATCTGCGCGTACCTATGCAACGCTTACAGCAACTCACCGAATGGCTACAACGCCAGTTTCCCGACACCCCCTTCGACCTCGCACCTGCTTCCGCTGACGCCAGTTTCAGGCGCTATTTCCGTGCCACTTTTTCCGATCGCACATTGGTCGTAATGGACGCGCCGCCGCAGTACGAGGACTGCCGCCCGTTCCTGCACATTGCCAAATTGTTCGAGGATGCTGGCACGCACGTTCCGCATATTTATGCCCAGGATCTGGAGCAAGGCTTCCTGTTGCTGTCCGATCTGGGCAACACCACCTATCTGCAAGCGCTGGAGGCAGGGGGTAATGCCCACGGACTATACGGTGCTGCCACCGATGCGCTGATCCGCATCCAGCTTGCCAGCCGCGAGAATGAACTGCCAGCTTATGACGATGCATTGTTGCGGCGCGAACTGAACTTGTTTCCGGAGTGGTACATCGGCAAACATTTGCAGGCTAAGCTGGACGAAAAACAGAGCGCCTCGCTGCAAACCGTGTTCCAGCGCATCGTCGACAACAATCTGGCGCAGCCGCGCGTGTATGTGCACCGTGATTATCATTCGCGCAACTTGATGTATGTGGCCACCCCTCACCTCAATCCAGATGAAACAACTAGCCATTCCACTAGGCAGCCAAAATACGGCAGCCAAGTGGCTGGTTATCTCCCGCTTGCGGGAGAGGAAGCGAACGAGAACGACAATGTTCTAAACTCGCCCGGCATCCTGGATTTCCAGGATGCCGTATACGGCCCCATCACCTATGACCTTGCCTCGCTGTTCAAGGATGCCTACATCCGCTGGGAAGAGGCCGAGGTGCTGGACTGGCTGATCCGCTACTGGGAAAAAGCGCGCAAAGCCGGCTTGCCA
>Ga0315271_10001754_pt1 | contig 13262 bp, 6 predicted proteins | sample C3_top_MG_FD_204664 | JGI IMG/M metagenome (GOLD analysis project Ga0315271, IMG submission 204664) | Sediment microbial communities from Yellowstone Lake, YNP, Wyoming, USA - C3_top | ecosystem: Environmental > Aquatic > Freshwater > Lake > Sediment | place: USA: Wyoming | collected 2017-08-01 | reverse complement strand
CATCGTCCGGGAAGCCGTCGAAGAACTTGAGCGTGCCGAGTCGCGTATCGATCTTGTCGGGCATCGCGATCCCCGCCGGGATGTCCGTGGTCATCTTCATCCTGGGCGGCCCTGCCCAAGCCGGAAGGGCAACACTAACAGCAACCACAACCATGCAGCCCGCTTTAACCATCCATGAACTTCTCATTTTCTTTCTCCATTACTTCGTTAAAAAGCTTGGTGCTCGCGCCAGTCTGACGGATGCCTGCCAGTTGATCCGATTCAAAGCGAGCTTCGTCCGTTCTTTGTCTCCCTCATTCTTTGACGGCCGCCTTCATCTCCTTGATCTCGACCGTCACCTTGGGGATGTGGCCGGTGAACCTGGACTTGGCTTCCGCGCCGATGGCCTCGACCACCGGCGTGCCGAGGTCGATGCCGACGTCCGCAGTCTCGTCGGCCGAGAAGATGCCGGCCTGCGTATGCTCGATGCGGCCCTCGGCGACCTTCTGGCCATTGACCAGCAGCGTGCCCTTGCCACCCTTGCCCGGTCCGCCACCGTCATAATCGAACACGAATTTCAGCGTGGCCTTGCCTGGTGGCAACTTGGCCGTGCCGGCGATCGTCGAGCGCTGCAGGCCGAGGAAGTTGTAGTCGTATGCCGGCACGCCGTCTTTGACGTAGAGCGACCAGCCGCCGAAACGCCCGCCCTGCGCGATGACGGTGCCGTTACCGCCGCCCTCGGGCACCTCGACCTCGGCGGTAAGGGTCTTCGAGCGGTTCTTCACGTTGGGGAAAACACCTTCCATCATGCCGCTCATGCCTTCGGCGAGCGTGATCGAACTGCGCCCGGCCATCAGGTCAGGACGGCCGACTGCCGCCGCGTCCATGCGCTCGAAGACGCGGTCGTCCATCGGCAGCACGCCGTACTTGCGCGCCTCCTTCAGGAACAGCGCCTGCATCTCGGCCAGCTTCTTCGGGTTCTTCGCCGCCAGGTCATTGGCCAGGCTGAAGTCCGAGCGCACGTCGTACAGCTCCCAGCCCGAGGTGTCCTGCAGCGCGCGGCGTGGCTTGGCCTCCCACGGGGCGCGGTGGATCGTGCGCGCGAACCAGCCTTCATGGTAGATCGCGCGGTTGCCGGCGACCTCGAAGTACTGCGTGGTGTGGCGCTCCTTGGCCTTGGCGTCCTCGAAGCTATAGACCATGCTGGTGCCGGACATCGGCACCTGCTTGACGCCGTTGACGCTCTTGGGCTCGGGCAGGCCGATCGCCTGCAGCACCGTCGGCGCGACGTCGATCACATGGCTGAACTGCGTGCGCAGCTCGTTCTTTGCCTTGATGCCCTTGGGCCAGCTGACCACCATGCCGTTGCGCGTGCCGCCAAAGTCCGAGGGCACCTGTTTCATCCAGCCGAAGGGGCTGTCGAGCGCCACCGCCCAGCCCGCTGCCATGTGCGGATAGGTCTCGGGACCACCCCACTTGTCGGCGAGCTTGAGCATGTCTTCGACCTTCTCCTGCACGCCGTTGAAGTAGGTGTACTCGTTGAACATGCCGTTCTGGCCGCCCTCGCCGCTGGTGCCGTTGTCTCCGGCGATGTAGAACACCAGCGTGTTGTCGGCCTCGCCGACTTCCTCGAAGGCCTTCAGCATGCGGCCGATCTCATAGTCGGTGAACTCGGCGAAGGCCGCGAACACCTCGGCCTGATGCGCGAACAGGCGCTTCTCGTCGGCCGAGAGCTTGTCCCAGTCCTTGATCGCCGGCGGCTTGGGTGCCAGCTTCGTACCGGGCGGCACCATGCCCATCGCGATCTGCCGCGCCAGCGACTGCTCGCGGATCTTGTCCCAGCCTTCGTCGAACTTGCCCTTCCACTTGGCGATCCATTCCTTGGGCACATGGTGTGGCGCGTGGGTGGCGCCGGGCGCGAAATAGACGAACGACGGCTTGTCGGGCGTCAGCGCCTTCTGGTACTTGATCCAGGCCCGCGCCTTCTCGGTCATGTCGGTCATGAAGTGGTAGTTCGGGTCGTTCGGCAGTTCAACCTGTGCCACTCCGTCGTAGAGGTAAGGCGCCCACTGGTTGGTCTCGCCACCGAGAAAGCCGTAGAACTTGTCGAAGCCCTGGCGCGTCGGCCAGCGGTCGAAGGGCCCGGACTCACTGGTCTCCCAGGCCGCCGTCTCATGCCACTTGCCGAATGCAGCGGTGCTGTAGCCGTTCAATCGCAGCGTCTCCGCCAGCGGAGCGGTGCTGTTGGGTACCTGACCGGTGGCACCGGGGAAGCCGGTCGCCATCTCTGTGATGAAGGCCATGTTCACCTGGTGATGGTTGCGGCCGGACTTCAACGCCGCGCGCGTCGGCGAGCACAGCGCGGTAGTGTGGAAGTTGTTGTAGCGCAGGCCGTTCTGGGCCAGCTTGTCCAGCGTCGGCATGGCCACCGGCCCGCCGAACGTGCTGGGCACGCCGAAGCCCATGTCGTCGATCAGCACGATCACGACATTCGGCGCCTTGGCCGGCGCCTTGATCTCGAAGTTCGGCGGCACCTTGACCTTGCGCGCATCGATCTCGGTGTAGATGGGTCGCTTGGGCTCGGCGATCGGCAGCACGGTGCGATCAGGAGATACGATTGCCGGCTTCGTTTCTGCCGCGTGCAAAGGTGATCCGATTGCCAGAGCTGCTGACAACAGTACAATTATTTTGACGACCATTTTTCCCGGTTTCATTGCCATTTCTCCTTTTCTCACCTTATGGATCATTCGCTTATATACCTCCGAAAAAAATCAAGCGCTATAGGACCTTGGTCCTATCGGGTTACAGGCGGATATCGTGGTTCATGATTGAAGCGGCAGTTGTTGCCATGAAAAAGGAGAATCGGACGGCCGTTGCAAGCCGTTCGCCCCGTTTTGCGAAGGAGCATCAGGAAATGAGTATTATCATTTCCATCATAGCAGGATCATGACTTTCCGGTCCCCGAGGACTTTAACATCCGTTCGCGGACCAATGTAATGTGCATCCACAGGGTATAGCGCATGTTGGCGTAGATCCCCTGTGCCCGCACGCGGTGCGCCTGCTCTTCGATACGGTCGAGGCGGGAACTCAGTTCCTCCATGCTCTGACCCTCAGCGCGAAATTCAAGATCATGTTCCAGGAATTTCAGTTCGCCGTACAACAGGAATATCTTCCTCTGCACTTGCCAGGCGTACATGGCCGGAAATATCCGCAACAATGGATAGAGCACACCGACCACGGGGAGCAGCAGGACCAGCAAGCGGTCGATCAGCACAGCCAGCCAGAAAGGGAGATGCTGCTGCAGGAAAGGGCTGCCCGAGCGGTAGAACTGGCGCGCCTGGTCGCTCAGCGGGAGGTCGATAGCCTCTGCCGCGGGGAACTGTCCGGGCTTCTGGAACACCCCCGGTCCTGAATGGATCTCCTCCGCAGCTTTGAGCAGCAGAAACTGCAGCGCCGGATGCAGATCCCCGCGCACGACGAGGCTCGCCTTCGGCGCGATCAGCCACACATCCGAAGCGGGGCGATTGCTCGCGAGGTCGATGACGCCTTCGGGCAGCACGACCTTGTTCAGGTAAGGATACAACGCGAGATAGGCATCGGTGCGGGGAAAGTTTGCCGGCTCGATGCCATTTGCGTTCAGCAACCGCTGCACAACGGGAGCGTCCCAGGAGGTGAGCATGATCGCAGCGTCGATCTCGCCGCGGATCAGCTTCTCGCCGGCTTCCTGAGGCGCGAGCGCAAGCAGCTCGGCGTAGCCCTGCTCGATCCCGTTGCGTGCTAACAGCTTAAGCGCCAAGGCCCGGGTGCCACTGCCCTCGGGCCCGATGGAGATCTTCTTGCCGCGTAAGCCCTGTATTCCCCTGCCCCGGTATTTGTCCAGTTTGAAGAACCACAAGGGCTCATAGAAGACGGTACCCAGGGATTTGAGATCGGGCGACTCCTTGCCGCTGGTGATGCCGCTCTGCAGAAATCCCACCTCCACGCGCGAGTCCTGACCCCGCAGCCGCGTCAGGTTCTCAAGGGCTCCCGCGGTCGGCTGCAACTGCAGCGCTATCCCGTCACGTGCGAGGCTCTCGCGATAGCGTTTGCCGAACTCGTGATAGGCGCTGCCCTCGGGTCCGGTGACCATCGTCAGCGTGCGCGGCGGCATCGGCCGCACGTATGTAACAGCTGTCCATAAAATTGCGACGGCGAGCGCCACAACCGAGATCGCCGCGATCACAATTAGCAGGCGATGTGTTTGGAAGTAGTCTCTGATCTTCATGCCCGTACCGCCTTCTTTTCCTGATAATTTATTTTCCATTACAAGGTTAAATCCACCGGCTTTAGCCGGTTACTTGTAACTGAGTTGGTATTCGTTAAATGCGATCAGAGTCGATGGGTGAATTCTGCATCAACTCCCTCTCCCGCTAGCGGGAGAGGGTTGGGGAGAGGGAAACCCGTTGAAAAAATATCATTTTCCTCTGTAGACCCTCTCCCCCAGCCCCTCTCCCACAAGTGGGAGAGGGGAGAAAACGCGGGGCTGTAACCCGCTGAACTTCGTGGATAATCAGTAACACCTTTATAGTCTGGCTTCGGCATGTCCCACGGACTCCTACCCACACCCTGTGCGTAGGAGTCCGACCGTTTCTGCATCTACAGGACAAACAGGTCGGGCGATTGCACTTCAACAATCGCGCAGAAATCTGCGCTCCTACAAAGACGTTCCAGCTGTTCGCATAAGTTCCAAACAGCGTGCAACACTACCTTAGAACGGCCTGCCGAGATAGAAATAGTAGCTGCTGTTTCCGTCTTGCGCATGCCCGTAGCCCAGGTACGCCGGTCCGATCGGGCTATCCGCGGCGACGAAGATGCTCGCGGACCTGAGCACCCCGGTGGGACCGTTCGGAAATAGCGGATTGCCGACCTTGCCCGCCTCGAGTGAAAAGCCGCCGTAAGCGCCCTGCAGCAAGCTGCCTTGCAGTATCCGGTGGTAATACATGAGCCGCCCGAAGACAAGATCTTCTCCATAAAGCTGGCCAGTACGGTAGCCCGACTGCTGCAGGAAGCCGCCCCACTGGAACTGGTCGTAGTTTGGCAGCGGGTTGTATCCGATTTTGCCGCCGGCATTTGCGCCGAAGTTGAAGGTGTGGTTTTCGTACGAATAAACCGCGCTCCCATTGAAGTCCCATTTGGTGTAGTTGTTGGCGGCGCCAAGCTGACTGGTAGAGTCGTACAGATTCAGCCCGCTGCTCCAGCCCGAGCGGGGGAAAATCACATTGTCGAGACGGTCGAGAAACAGCCGTGCCCGGTACGCCCCTTGCGCGATATTGGACTCGGTCTGCGCCAGTGCTGACGGCCCGGTATCGAGCTTAGGATCAGCCCTGCCGCCCACGATGCCGAGTCTGAAGGTGCCGTAGCGGCCGAACTGAAGACCTGCATCCGCTCCCGCAAGCGCCGAGTACACGTCATAGATCGCGACGCGGGTACTGCCCTGGTAAAGATTACTCGTGCGCCGCTCAATAGCAGCGTTCGGCGCAACAAATAACCAACCCTCGGCATTCAGCGGCTGGTAAAACTCGGTGGCCAGACTGGCGGTGCGTCCGAATTGCAGATCGGTCCGCCACTCGGCGCCCAGCGAGTTAAGCCAGGTACGACGATAGCTAAGGAGCAGATTGTAGTAGGCATCGCCACCAAAATCGCTCGACAACCCCAGGCCGAAGCGCAAATAGTCTGGACCCCAGGATTTTTCGACTGCGTCCACCACCAGCACCCGTTTGCCCGATTCTTCAAGGTAACTGTAGTTCACGTGCTCGTAATCCCCGGTGCCGTAAAGGCGACGCATGTCCTGGTCCAGCTCCCGCTGGACGATCGGCTGACCGACTTGGGTTTTCATGACCGCCTGTGCGGTCTGCGCGTTGACGCGCTGCATCTTGTTGAAACGGATCTCGTCGACCGGACTCAAATCTGGCTCTACGGCAACGGTCTGGCGCTTGCGCAGCGCGGCGTATTCGCTGGCCGGGAGCGAAAGTTGCGCAAGTCGATCAGCCGCCTCGCGCGCCGCCGTCTCGCCCAGGGGGGAAATCTTGGCAAGCTGGTCAAAATCTCCGGTCGAATAGTCCCCCAACTCCGGCGAGATCAGAATGTCGGTGGGTTTCAGTTTGGCGAGCGATGCCTGGACATTCTGCTCGGTTAGTATGCTGAGCATCTGCCCGGTTACCCCGAGGATAGAGGTCAACTCTTCGCGCTTCAGCAGCGGAGTGCCGACGTTCACCGCGATGATAATATCGGCGCCCATGGCGCGCGCGGTTTCCACCGGCAGATTACTGGTAAGCATGCCGTCCACCAGCATCAGGCCGCCAAACTCCGCCGGAGCGACCGCTCCCGGCACTGACATACTTGCGCGCATCACGTTGGCGAGTTCGCCCTTTTTAAACACTATTGCCTTGCCTGTTACCAGATCGGTTGCCACGGCGCGGAAAGGAATCGGCAGTTTGTCGAAGTTATTGATGTAGCCCTTGGCCTTGGAGAGCCGGCGCAACACCGACTCGAGCTGTACCCCGGTGACGACGCCTTTGGGAAGTTTCAAGCCGCCGTCACCGATCCCCAACTCGGGACCAAAGTATTGTCTGTAATCATCGCTCTTGCGCCGCATGGTCATCTCTTCACGAGGCGGATTCTCCTTGAACAGGAGTTCAGTGGTGATCTCCGCATTGATTTTCTCCATTTCGGCCACGCTGGTGCCGGTCGCGTAGCCTGCGCCGATCAGGGACCCCATACTGGTACCGACGATGCAACTGATCGGCACCCGATATTCTTCCAGCACCTTGAGCACACCAACGTGGGCTGCGCCCCGCGCGCCGCCTCCGGACAGTACCAGACAGATTTTCGGCGGCTTGGGTCCAGCCCCTGCCCCGGCTGATTCCTCGGCCATGGCAGGCGCTGCTATCGCAGCCAGCATGACGGCAAGCACCAGCCCTGCAACGACCATTACAGACTCAAAGCGAGATTGTGATTTCAACTCCGGACCTCCGCACTTATTCATCATAATCAAGGCAAGCCATCAATAAACTTCTTCAGCGAAACTTTAAGTGCTGCAAAATTCGGGTTATACATCAAGCGGCGCATGATGCCGACCTTCAGGTTTTCTTTGCTTAACTCCCCTTGCCAATCTTCTTTTGGCTTATTGTTGCAGGCCTCATATTTACCCATTTCATCCGGGTAATAATGGATGCAATTGGAGTAATCGCCCGTCACCCCATAGTGCATATCCTCCGGGGGCAGCAAAATCGCTGTGTGTGCAGAACTTAATATTTTCTGCTCAGGGAACAGGCTGTTTACCATCTCCAATTTTTCTGCCGGGATAGCGGGCGGCGCCTTCTTTATATCGGTGCTGTAAAATATCAGCTTGCTGGAGGGATGAAGGGCGTGCGCCATGAATTCAACGGTCGCCGAGGTATGTACGGTTGTATCGTCCTGGCTGGCCGCGGCAAATACCGGGATACTCACGGGATGCTCCTGCAGCCGCATATTCACAGCCTGCGTCAATCCGTATATCTGGGCAGCGGCATTCTTGGGGAATGACTCATATTTATAGATGTCCTTGTCGGGCATCACGTCCAGCCACGGAAACCCCAGGACGCGATATTTGTGCACATTCGCCAGCGCGGCCAGGGTATCCACCTTGAGCGCGGGAGAAAACAGGAACAGGCCGCGCACCCGCTTGTCGCTCTGGCTTTGATAAACACTCAACGCGCCTCCGGTTGAGAACCCTGCCAGATAAACCTCATCTGCCTCGGCGGCAAGTTTATCGCTTCCAAACGCTTCGGCCTTTGCCCACTCCTGCCAGCTTACATCAAGCAGATCTCCCGGCTGCGTGCCATGGCCCGGCAACAGCACGGCCATCACACGGAAGCAATTTTCCTGAAAAAATATTGCCAGAGAGCGCATGAAATAAGGCGAGTCAGTCAAACCATGGGTGAGCAAAACACCGCGTCGATAGGGCCTGCGTTGCCCGGATGGGCAATTGAGAGCCGGCCTCAGTTCGAACGGTGAATTCGCGTCGATAACCTTGTTCAGTTCATCAAAACTGGCCGCGGTGTGCGTCTTTCCTACCATCGCCCGGCTTTGCGCCACATAGTCCGTAAAGGACAGTTGGTCGCCGTGGAATTGACTGTTCAAACCAGATGACTGGTGCCGTGCTTCAAGCGTTGGATCTGACGCACAAGCCTGCAGCAGCAGAAGAAAAATCCCAAAAATAAAACTGTTCAATAGATTCATCACGCCCCCATCGTCACACCCGGATAAGATGAACTGCGCCGGACGAACAGCGCTCCACCCGGACAATTATACTGAACTGAAATAATCAGCAATAAAACAGATACCGCAGTTGGCTCTGCCTTCTAGCCTTGACCCCTTATCAATATTCCCGTGCCAACAGTTTCAAATATGCGCTCGATTTTAAAAAAAGGCAACAACTGACCCAGAATTGCAATAAATAATTTTTATATCGATCACTACACCCCGCATTCAACGCCGTTTGCTGCATAATATACCGACGGGGAAACTATGCCGGAGTGACAGCAAGGCACGCTGGTGAAAGTATAAAATCACGTTACGCAAAATTTGTTGCCTGACAAAATATCCGGCGTAAAGAGCAAAGCAAGATACACAAGATCCGCCAAAGGCAATGTCCCAATACCCCACCGCTTGCCCCGGGGTAGTGATAAAGGAGGGTTTATCGATGGCACGAATAAGGACAATTCGCAAATACCTCCTGTGGTCGGCGGGGATGGTGCTGGCGACATTTCTGTTGTTTGTGCTTGCGTCCTGGGTATGGCTGGCCACGCTGGATTTGCAGTTACAACGCTCACGTATCGAGACGCTTGCAAGTCAGATCCTGGCACGCTCAGTTCGCATCGACGGCCCCCTGAATCTCAGGGCATCATTATTCCCCAGAGTGTCCATAGCAAACGTCCATATTGCCAATCCGGAGTGGGCGACGCAGCCCGACTTTCTGCTTGTAAAACAGCTTGAGGTGGAGATAAACCCCTGGGCGCTGTTACTAAAGGAATTCGAAATTCGTGATATCGAGCTGATAGGGGCTACCGTCCATCTTCAGCGGGGTCAGAATCAGGATGCAAGCTGGTTATTCAAGTCCGGTGCAAAACAGGGAAGTACGCCTGGCACGATTCCTGACATTGTCGCCTTGCACGCCAAAGACGTTCAATTCATCTATTATCCTGCGGACCATCGACCCTTTATTATCGCTATCGACGAGCTACAGGCTTCATTGGTACGGGGCGAAGCTGTGACTATCAGTACAAAGGGGAAAATCCGTGATTTTCCACTGAGTATCGAATTGCAAGGCGGCACGTTGGCCGAGCTTTTCAAACTCGACAAGCGCTGGCCAGTCAAAGGTTCGCTGAATACCGATGTTCAAAGTTTTGATTTTGACGGCTATATTGCCGACACACCCGAATTGAAAGGTCTGCAGCTGAAAATATCCTCGGACACGCAGAACCAGCGCGACTTGCTGTTTTTAGGGCGGCGCATTACGCCGCTGCTAGACCGCTATCAGGTAAACCTGAGTGTACATAATGAAACCCAGACCTATGTGGCGAAACTGTCGGGCGAATTTTACGGCTTTGACCTGTCGCGAGCGTATGAGCAGGGCCAGCGTCCACAAAAACCTGCGCTGAAGATTCGGGAATTAAAAATAGATGCCAGGAGCTCCGGAAAATCGTTGAACGAAATCGTGCAATCCTTCGCGTTCGAGGCGACGGGATCGGGCATGGAATATCGCTATCCCATCAATAATTCTGTGCAGAAATTCTATGCGGCACGACTTGACAGCTTGCGTGCAAAATCCACAAGGGACAGCGGATTTGATCTTTTGGCCCGGGGTACGTCCAACGAAATGCCCTTGCAGTTGCGTGTATCGTCGAAGAATGTTCTGTATGCGCTCTGGCAACACCTGGACTTTCCGCTAGACATGGATATTCAGGCAAATGCTGCGAACGCCCATTTTAGCGGCAGGCTTATAGATTCCCTTAAGCGGTTTGCGCCTGATGGCAAGGTATCGCTAAAGGCGGACGACCTGGCTGTGATCGGTATTCTGGCCGCGCAGAAATGGCCTGCTTCCGCTGCCTTGGCCGCCACGAGTACACTCAGATACAGCGGCCGTAAACTGACTTTGTCGGATATTCGCGGTCAACTGGGTACTCAAAAAGTTGATGGAGAATTCTCGTTGGGATTCGGCGATGAAATTGATTTGTCTCTCAAGGCACACAGCGGCCATTTTGACATTCACGATGTGATGCAACAGGGTCGGGTCCCGGACAATCTTGTAGTTGGCCTGAACGATTTGAATCTGAGCCTGCAGGGCAAGGGAAATTCTCTCAAGCAAGCGGCGCTGAATGGCGCCTGGCAGATTGCAGCCGCCAGCGGCCGGGTTGGCTGGCAAGCAAAGCCCAAAACCAAGGAAATAAAAGGTGATGGCAACTACCTGTTCGCGCTGCACGACATCCGGTTCAACACGCATGAGCAGGGGCCGGCCACTTTAGCCGCTCAGGGTACACAAAACGAAGTGCAGTATAAATTGAATGCCGAAGCGGGACGACCGGGTGAATTGCTGGATGAGACACAACCTTATCCTGTAAGCCTGCATATCACCACTCAAGGTCTTACGGCTTCGTTTCAGGGCAGGGTCGAAAAACCTCTGGCAGATGTCACCATCATTGGCGATGTGGAAGCGCAGGGACGCCTGCCCGTTATCGGTCAATTGATCAACGTCAACCTGGCGCAACAACAGCAGCTTGATTTACATGGGCAGCTCGCGGCAACACACGGCGATTTGAAACTAAGAGGTATCGTTGCCAGGACAGATGGAATTGTTGTGAACGGAGAACTGGATTACCAGGCGACGAAATCACCCAGGCTAACGATCAGCTCGTCGGATAGCAGCATTGATCTGGCACCATACCTGAAACAGAAAACAAAGCCGGATAAGCGCTCTGCGAATAATCGTTTATCCGATGATCGCATCATTCCAGACATTGCGCTCGACTTAAGCAAGCTGCGTTCGCTAGATGCCGTTGTAACGATCAAGGATTTGAATCTTAAAAACAAGGATACGCCTCTTACGCAGCTGAGTGCCCGGTTTACCGCCGGCAATGGCATATTTCGTCTGGACCCGCTGGAAGCGCTCTCCTCTATCAACGGTTCAACCATACTGGCAAAAATTGAAATTGATAACTCAAAAGACCCGACCACAGCCATGCTTGAACTCCAGGCAGACAATTTCAATTTCGGTGAGACGTTCAAGCGGCTTGGTATCACCGAAGAAATCAGCGGCACCCTGGCACTGCAAATGGATGTAAAGGGCAAGGGCAATACTTTGCGTGAATTGATCGGTTCCACGAATGGTAAAGCTCAAATCGTAGCCAACAAGGGATCTATCCCGAAGTGGGTACTGGAAATTTGGGGCTCGGGACTGTTGAGACTTATCATTCCAACCACCTGGGCGGAAGATTCGGCGACCGAACTCAATTGTGCTGTAGGTCGCTTTGATTTGGCCGATGGTGTCATGCGCAGCCGGACACTGTTAGCGGATACCAAACGGGTAACGGTTGCCGGTGAAGCCATAGTCAATTGGAAAAATGAACAACTTGACGGCCTGTTCAAGCCACAACCGAAGGAAGCAACCTTGTTTCACCTGGGCACACCGATACAACTCAGTGGCACGCTGGCCTATCCCAAGATTCGTTCGGCACAATCAGGAATCGTGTCATTGGGAAAGTGGGCAATTGGCCTGACGAGCCCGGCCGCTTTGATCGTGGTGTTTGGTGACGTGGGAACAAAGGAAAAGAATCCCTGCGCGGCATTACTCAAAGTGCCCACCAGTAATTGATACTGGCAAGTGATAGATCCTGAAAAGCGCAGTTGATATTTGTCAGGAGAACTTTATTACTTTCGTAAAGCCGCTGCCTGTTGCAGAAACCCGACCCTGCAATTGCATCACCCAAAATTGAGCAGCAACTAAGCGAAAACTATCTTCAGAACAGCATCGAGCCATAGAGCTGCCAGCCACCGGTGCGCCAGTCGAGATAAGCAGTAGAGTTGCTACTGTTACTACTGACAGTTGCGTTCAATGTACTGTAGCCCGTACCTAGCCAGATATTCCTGTACAGGCGAAACTCACCCGCCAGACCGGCGTCAACGACATCAGCATGCACATTTGCGAACTGTATCTGGAAAGCGCCAGCACTTCCCCTTACACGCCAACGCTCGGCGGGTGCCCAATCGCCGGTGAATCCGAATGCCGGCATCGGCACGGTGAGCACCGAACCGGCGGTGGCTGCGGTTTGCGTGCCATGATTTTGCGTGATAAGCGTGCCACTGAGTTGGGTACCCATCTGCACAACATTCAGGCCAAATTTACCGGCAAACTCCAGCGTTTCCGATTTATAAAACGAATAACCGTAGCCCAGTATATAGACCTGCCACTTTGCCTCGGCTGATATATTGCTGCCGGCGAGTATGGTGTCGCTCACCCCCAGTTGTGGAATCTCGATGGGGCCAATGTTTTTATCCAGCACCTTCGTCGAACTGCGGTCGAGCTGATAGTAACCAAAGTATAGCCGGTGCCGATCGGCGAAGCGCCAATAGCCGTCCAGACGATAACCACCGAGATTGTTGTTGAGACCCAGATCCTCTTCCCCGCTGATACTGGGGGGGGCGCTCTCCGGCAAGCCAACCGCCACCCTCGATCTGAAAGTGGGCTGGTAGTAACCGAGATTGAACTTCAATGTTTCCTTGCCGAACTCGATCACATCGTCTGCCGCCACGGCATTATTGGCCGCCCCGAACTCAAGCACCAGCACTGCGGCAAATACAACTGCAATGCGCAAACTTCCAGGTAATTTGATCATGATATCTCCCCAAGAAAATGTAACTAAAGTGTAGCAGCAATTTACCGGCAAGTCCTAATTTCATCGACAGACGCAGAGCGAACAGTTGGTTTACACCGGGTTCACCTAGAGCTGGGACTCGATCGGCAATAACCCAAGGAACCACACCGAGAACTTGCGCCAGGTACTCACATCGGGCTCTTCCGTGCGCTGCCGTATGCCCTTGGCATCGGTCTCTACCCAGACAATGTGCGCGCCGCCCGATTCATCGACCTTACGCTCGAGACGCCAGGCGATCTTGTCGAGATTCTGTTCAAGATTGCCGGCCAACTCCTCGGCCAGAGGCGCGCTCTCGCACACGAGGCCGATCTCGGTATTGAGCTGGATCGAACG
>Ga0315271_10001752_pt1 | contig 13264 bp, 5 predicted proteins | sample C3_top_MG_FD_204664 | JGI IMG/M metagenome (GOLD analysis project Ga0315271, IMG submission 204664) | Sediment microbial communities from Yellowstone Lake, YNP, Wyoming, USA - C3_top | ecosystem: Environmental > Aquatic > Freshwater > Lake > Sediment | place: USA: Wyoming | collected 2017-08-01 | reverse complement strand
CGAGTTCGGCGGGCGTCGGTCGCAGAAGTTGCGGCTGCTGAACAACCTCCGATCGGCTCTCGACAACGGGCGGCTGGTCTTCCCGCGCCACGGGGTGTGGCTGAAACTGCGCCGTCAGTTGCTGGGTTACAAGTTGGCCGATCGTAAGTTGGAGCAGGATGCTGTCATGGCGCTCGCTGTTGCGCTCCACGTTGCTGGTAGGATGGTTGGCGACAACGCGCTTGCCCCGGAGTTCGACTTCTTTGGGACCAGCCGTCGCCCGGTCGATGATCGAAACGTGGTACGACTACCACTGAGCAGGTAGGCGGGCTGACATGGCGATGGAAGCACTCGACATCGATAGGGCTGTCGAGTTTGCTCACACGGACCTCGCGTCGGGCTCGATCACAAACGCCGAGATGGACATCATGGAGGAGTGGAAGTTCCGAAAGCAGGAACTCCAGTCCGAGATGACCCGGTTCTCGGAGACGTGCGATCGGTTCGATGACCTCTACTACCCCCCGGACATCCTTGAGTTCGGCGGGGCCAGTCACTGGGCATGGCACCCGAGTGCTCGTGTCATGGGCAGAGCGCACATCTCGGTCAACGTCCCCCCGGTCTACGTTGACATCCCGGCCTCTCTCCAGTCGGTTGAGCCGGTCGAGAACATGGTCGCGACCGTGGACGAGCCGCAGGCTCGCCAGTTGGCCTCGATGGGCGAGCGGGCCTACTTCGCATGGAAGAAGGAAGTCGATCTGGAGTTGAAGGCCCACAAGGCATGTGTGGTCAAGGGGCTCTACGGTCGAACGGCGGCGAAGGTCTGGTTCGATGAGAGCAAGAACCGCCCGTCTTTCGAGATCATCGACCAGCCCCGGAACCTCTTCCTCGGGTGGGGGCAAAGCGACTACAAGTCGCTGAACTGGGCCTCCTACGTCTACCGCATGACGCCCGAGTCGATCTACGAGGAGTACGGGCTGATGACTCTTCCTCGTGAGCACGAGGGGAAGACCTACCCGTACCTGTTCATCCCGACCGAGATCGACTTCGACTCCTCGACCCGAACGTGGTTGCTCTCGCTGAGCGGCATGGTCGAGGTGGCCGACTACTGGTACAGGCGTCCTGTCAACAAGCGTGTCAGCAAGAAGATCACCCGGATCGAGCACGAGACGTGGAACGCGATCATCGTCGGCAACCGGGTCGTCAAGAACGCGCGGCATCCTGAGTACAGCGGCAAGATCCCCTACGTCCCGCTGTTCAACTCCTACCTCCCCGGCATCCCCGATGGGCGCCCGGAGTTGTACGACATCGAGCAGTTGATCCGCGAGAAGGACGAGCGGCTGTCGTCTGGCTCCCAGATGATCGGCAACGCGATCAACGCCCAGTACTGGCAGTTGGTCGGAGCCGAGGCGCCCGAGGTGGTGCCCGCTGGCCTGAAGCCGATGCCCAACCGCGTCATCGGTCCCGGTGCGGGCAACCGGATCGAGTCGATCGACCCGTGGATGCCCGAGTTCCAGTTGGAGCAGTACCTCGCCCGGATCGACCGGGAGATGGCTGACGTGAGTGGGCTCAACGACCTCTTGCGCGGGCTCGCGCCCGCGAGCGTCCTCTCCTCGTCCAAGGCCATCAACGCCCTGATCGCCAACTACGAGGCACGCATCCGCATGAAGCGTGACCTCTTCTACCGCTGGCGTCTCGATCTCTGGGACATGGTGACCGACGTGTGGGCCGCGAAGGTTCCCGACCTGAAGCCGATCTTCAAAGGTCCGATGGCGCTGGAGATCGTCGCTCCGTCCCTGTCGCCGCGTGACGACATGGAGACGAGCGCGATGGCGTCCAACCTGATGAACAGCAAGTTGTGGTCGCAGCGCCGAGCGATGGATCGCGTCGGAGTGGACGACCCCGAGCAGGAGCAGTCGATGATCCGCGAGGAGCGGACTGACGCGACCCTGTTCCCGGCTGACGTTCAGGTCATGGCCCAGTTGATGGCCGTCCTCCAGCAGTTGGGGGTCCAGAACCAGCAGGCTCAGCAGGCTCAGGGCATGGCCGAACAGCAGGCTGCCTCGATGAACGACATGCGGACTCTGGGCGGTGGCATGCAGGGTTCGCCCATGATGAACGGCGAGGAAGAGCAGCCTGTCGGCCCGCCCGAGGCGATGCCGTCGAACACCCCCGAGGGGCAGGCTCTGGCGGGACCGCCCGCTCCGGGGGCGGCGCCGGGACCGGGCAGCCCCGAGTTCAACGTGCAGTCGATGCTTCAGGAAGGCGAGGCCAAGAACCGCATCCTCACTCAGCAGACGCTGGGTGGGCCGGGAGGTAAGTGATGCCGCTGAAGTCGAAGGCTCAGAGGCGCTGGATGCACGCTACCCATCCCGAGATGGCCGCTCGGTGGGAGAAGGAAACCAAGGGCAAGCGGCTGCCTGAGCGTGCCCCCAAGGGCAAGGCTCACCCGAAGAAGAAGGGCTGACGTGGCTCGCCGTGGCACGTTCGGGAGGATCCCGAGGGCTGCGCCGTCGCTGGCCTCGACCATCATCGCGATGGCTCGCGAGTATCAGGCTATGCGTGACAGCAACCTTCTGGATGCGTGGAAGTCCGGTGGCCTCTTTGAGGGGAAGCAGGTCACCGATGACATGCTCCTCAACCACTGGAAGTCGCGTCGGGACGAGTTGTCCAAGGACGATCCCAAGTGGGATCAGTTCAACAACCTCTACCTGACCTACGGGTACTCGATCCGTGAGAGCAAGATCTCCCTGCTCTACGCGCAGAAGAAGGTATCCGACTCGCAGATGGCCGCGTTCTACAGGGCTGAGGCCCGGAAGGTGGCGCCCGACAGTGAGGTCTACCGGACCTTGATGAAGAACGCCGCCCAGTTCGTGGACCGGGCTCGTTCGGGTGCTGCTGCTGGAGCAGCCAAGGCGAAGGCCGAGGCGTGGGCCAAGGCCGACACTGCCCAGTACATCAGGGGCGCTGAGGGGATGTACGACCGGGTCGTTAACACGCTGACTCAGTCAGCCCGTGACTCCAACATCCTCACGGCGAAGGAGAAACTGGGCGACCTCCAGATCTCCGAGGACAACGATCCGGTCAGGCTGATGATGCTGATTGATCAGATCAACGACAGCCTAACCCCGGCCCAGATCGCTGAACTCAAGAAGGATGATCCCACGTTCACGGGGTTCACCTTCGACTACGTCAGCGGGATCTTCCAGCGTAAGGCCGACTCCGCGACCATTCGCGCCACGCTGGCGTCGAAGAATGGCTACAAGAGCGAGGCCAATGCTCGCAATAAGGAGGCAGCAGCGGCTCTCACGCTGGGGATCACGGTCAACTCCCTCGATGAACTGACTGCCTACAACACGGGTAGAGCCAAGTACGACCTCGACATGGGCAATGCCAAGTCTGCTCTGGAGCGGGACGCGATCAGGAAGGCTTACATCAACGATGTCCTGAACCCGATCCTCAAGAAACTACCTAAGGGCTCTCAGTTCAAAGGTCCGATCAGCGGCGAGTTGGCCTCCAACTTGGGGGACAGTTCAGGGATCGGCAACTCCCTGATGGAGGACACGAGCAACCAGACCAAGGCTGACACCAAGCAGTTGGGGGATCTGGAGGCGATCCAGATCCTCGCCGCCGAGGACAACGCTGCTGTCGAGGCCGTCAGGTCTGGCAAAGCCCAGTTCGTGCAGGGCGAGTGGACGTGGGACGCGGTGAACAACCGCCGTTCGTTCCAGCCCACTTCTGGTGGCAGCCAGTGGGGCACTACGCTCGACATGGAGAACGCGGGGATCGATCCTGCGGCTCTGACATCGGGTCGGATGACCAAGGTCTCGGTCAGGAACCCGGACGGCACCCTCACGATGGCCTACGTCCCCGTATCTCCCATTCAGGTCACGCCTGTCGGGCGACCGGATCAGACCACTGGGATGGCGAACAGCGAGGGACTGGTGTTCGCTCGTGGGTCATCTGGCACGGTCGGGCAGGTGGCTACCCTGCCGGATGGGACCACGATCTACGGCATCTACCAGAAGGGTCAGGGCGGCAAGTTGGCGTGGTCGTACCTGCCACCGTGGAACAAGGATCTGGTCACGTCCACCCCCTACGTCGATGAGACCGGGACGCTTCAGGTCACAATGACTACGGACATGGGCGGTCGGGCTGGCCCTCCTGCCCCTGTCGATCCCATGACTGCCGTCTCTGCCGTGGCGGCAGATCCCGGCCTCCAGAACACCCACCGGTGGAACTCGACGTTCATCACGGAGTTCATGGCGACTGCTTCCAACAGGGAGGAACTCCTCTCGATTAAGCCCGACGTGATGTGGGGCTTCCTGTACGATAACTCGGCCACCCCAGAGGAGGCGGTTGCCACGTTCGGTGAGTACCAGCGAGCCAGCGAAGATGCTTTCTACGGGCCTTCGTATGCGAGCCGAAGGTCTGCCGTTGAGGCTCGTCTCCCGGCTTGGCTGCCTGATGAGCAGGACGCGGTCTTGGCCCGTGCCTCCAATCAGGCCAGCGAGGGCGTTCTGTCTTCCGTGGCTCGCCGTGTTCGCGACATCGACATCTATCCCCCGCAGACGGGGAATGAGGTTCTCAATGAGGCTGACGCGAGGGCGCGAGCGCAGCAGCAGATCGATGCGTTCAGGGGGTACGAAAGTGCGGCTGGGGTTGCCAAGCCGAACGTGGCAAACATCCCCGTCCTGAAACTTCCGAGCATCGTTGAGCAGTGGACCGGGAAGCCCGTGAACTGGCAGGTGGCCCCTCAGCCCACTTGGGGACAGCAGTTTGAGAAGGCTCTCACGCAGGGTCCGAAGCCTGTAGCGCCCGTGGCGCTTCCTCCTCCGACAATCGCCGGTAAGGCAGGCGTGACTCCTGCCCCCACGGTTGCTCAGCCCATCTCGCTCAAGCCGCCTGCCCTGCCGCCCCTCCCGTCTCGGGTCTACGAGCCCCCGCCTCCTCCACCTATAACCCCCATCGTCCGTAGATCTGACACCCGGATCTTGCTCTGATGCCAGACTGGAAGTCATCTCTCGGGTTGCCCGGAGGGGGTTCCGCTCCTACTGGTATCGGCAGGATGCGGGCCACTCCCGGCTATGACTTGCTCAGAGGCGCGACCCCCGGTTTTACCCCCGAGCAGACGGGCGTTCCCGGTCGTAGCACCCGTTCCGCACCTGCCCCGATCCCTGATACCTACGGCGCGATCGGGAAGACCTCGATCAACTTCAGCGATCTCGGCGGGAGCATCGACACCAGCCTCGACAATCAGGCCAACGAAGAGGGCACTCTCTTCGGAGGCATGATCGGGGGGCTGCTGACGAGCATCGGAGTGGGCGGTCCCGCTCTGGACGTGGGACGCTGGTTCGGGGACAACATCCTGTCGGCGCCCACCAACGCCATCAACGCCGTGATGAACCTGCCCGCTGCACTACCGTTCGGCGGTTCGGGTTTCCTCGACTCGATGCGGATGCTGGCTCAGGCTCCTGACTCTTCCGAGAAGCAGGCCGTCATGGAGGCGATCAAGGGCGACCCACTAAGGGCGATGGAGTTCACGACCCAGTTCGCTCGCGAGGTCTGGCAGAAGGATGTCGAGAGCGGGAAGACTCCCGCTCTTCTGTCTGACTTCGGTCCAGCGGCCAACCTCGGTGATCAGGTCGGCAAGATGATCATGTCGCTGGGGTTGCCCTCACGGGGAGTCGAGAGGACGATCGCAGGGGCGACAGGCAGGGCCGAGGCCGTGGTTGCTCGCTACGACAAGGGCGAGGATCTGGGCCAGCACATCTCTCCTCTCGTGTCCCAGTACAAGTCGGGCCAGATCACGAGGGACCAGTTGCTCGACCAACTCACCCTGAGCGGTGCTGGCTACTCGGACGACGCCATGCACAACTTGCTGCTCTCAATGGTGTTGGATCCGCTCCTCGTGATCGGCGGGGCTGCTGGTACGGGGGCGAGAATGGCCTCCACCAGTGGGGGCAAGGTGGCAGCCAAGTTCGGGGCCGCTTTGTCTGAAGCAGCGTTCGATGACCTGTTCCGCATCGGCAACGCGTCTGGTCTGGCAAAGGGCCGCTTCCTTGACCCCAACCGGATCGTCTTTGAGGCAGCCCAGAAGGCAGGCGGGTACGAAGCGGAGATCGCCGCTGCGACGAAGGCTGCTGATATAGGGATGGCGACTCGCGGTGTGGTCTCCCTGCGGAAGAACCCCGTCCTGTCCCCCATCTTTGACGTGGCCCAGAAGATCAACAACCCGCTGGAGTTCTTCGGGCGGGACGACGCCTCTCGGTTCGCGAACGGGTATCTGTCTCAGCAGAACACCTCGGGCATGGTTCATGCCTTCGGTGCCACCAACGTGGAGAACGTGCTGGCTCGGGTCTCGGATGCGGGGCTCGATCTCACGCCGCTCCAGTACGGGGCTGGCGTCTACGCGGCCAACATGGGCCGGGTGTGGATGGCTCGTCAGGTCGCCAAGCGAGTGATGAGCGAGTCCCGTGTCCTGAAGTTGCAGCCGAGCGTCGCCATTCAGGCTGCCCTGAAGGGCATGGGGTCGAACATCGAGCGCCACGTCGAGGACTTCGTAGACACCGTTCGACCGAAGTACTACTCGTCGGGAGGGCCAACCGGTCGCGCAGCCGTGATGGCAACCGCTCGTGAAGGCACCGCTCAGCGTCTGGCCCACATGTACGAGCGTCCCGTTGACGACTTCACGGACATGGTCTCTGACATGTCCGTCGAGCAGATGGGGTTCGTGGACGGTGCGTACTTCGGGTTCGTCATTCACCAGTTCCAGACGGCGAAGGACGCCACTCTCAGGCTGGGCAAGCAGACCACTGTCGATCTGGGGAGGCTGACGCTCATCGGACCTCGCAACTTGACGAAGAGCAGAGCCCAGCAGGTTCTGGTCGCGATCGAGACTGGCGATGTCAACGCTGTCCGAGCCGCCGTGAGCCAGTACGAGGATCTCGCGTACAACTTCGTTGAGGGCGAACTCGATGACGAAGCCCTGCTGAAGGGAGTGAAGGCGTACATCGACGGTGCGATGGACGATCTCTCCGAGACTCTGGACGTGCGGGGGAAGGATCTCGTCGGCCTGACCAGCGAAGAGATGGCTGACTGGGCTGACCAGTTCGGCGGGATCGGATACCAGATCGGCTTCGCTCCCGAGGAGGGTCAACTCTGGCGCCTGATCAAGAACCCGGCGACCGAGGAGATCGTGGGGGTCAACCCGTGGATCGACTGGGTCGATGAGGCTTCTGCTGGCTACCGACCTGATCGGCTCACGCGCATGCGCGAGGCGATGTTCCGAGGGATCCGGGGCGAGAAGATCCAGCGGCAGGCTCGCGACCGGTTCATCAGGATCGCCACCGAGTGGCCCGAGGGCGCTGCCGTCTCGGTCAAGGATGCTGATGCCATCTTCCATGCGGTGATGAAGGCGGCGAACGCCGCGAACATCATGCCTCGTGGTCTCTCTGGGGACGCGATGTGGGAGGCCGCTCGCAAGGTTGGTCTCGATCCAGAGATCCAGTCTCAGATCGGTCCTCGTCAGATCGCGGCTGCCGTGACCCGTGCGTTTGAGGGCAACTTCGCCACGGTTGGGGCCACACAGAAGGCGTCGGGCATCCTCAAGACCGAGGCGTCGGTCTTCGGCAATCCCATCGGTCAGATCGCAGAGCACCTGTACCCGATGGCCCGGTTCACGATGAACCCCGTCTTCCAAGCGCAGGAGTTCGTTGAGCCGTTCATTCTCGCCACCATGCGTGGGGTCAAGCCCGGTGTGAGGCTGAGCGAGTACGACCGTGAGACCATCGCGATCGTCAACAAGTTGCTGAAGAACGGGGTCCACCTGAAGTTCGATCAGGCTGAATACTCCGACGTGATGCTCTGGGGCGCTTCCGAGGCTCGTCGTACGTTCGGTGCCGGAACGAGGATGGCGCGAGCCATGAGGGCGATCGTCCCTGATGCCGTCAGCCGCCGTGTCGGGTTCTCTGTTGCTGAGGCCAAGCAGGTGGCCTACGCGGGCCAGATCCGAAAGTCTCTGGGCGACGAGATGTACCTCGCCTTCAACCAGTTTGAGCCGGGGTACTGGGCGGAACTGGAGCGGCATTACGGGACGGTCAATCGAGGCGAGATCGCCTTCCGCTGGCTGAGCGAGAAGGTCGCCGCCATGTCAATGGACGGCAACGATGCCGCGATCGTGGCCCGGATCACCAAGCCCAATGATCTGGGCAAGGTGGCAGCAGTCGAGATCCCGTACCTCCGTAGGCTGTTGGGCCGGGAGACGGTTGACGACCTCTTCAACGAGGCACGCAGCGGAAGCCTCACGAGGGACGAGGTTCAGGTCGCACTGGAGAACATCGGGGCTTCCCCCGAGTACATCCATCGGACGTGGCTCACCCTCACAGGGGTGACTCCAGCGGAGTTTGAGTCGGGGCTCAGGACTGCCTTCAAGTTGACCCCGAAGGCAGCCAAGAACCTGATGGTTCTGGTGCAGGCAAAGGCCGATGCCTCTGGGGTGGACATCCGCGAGTGGATCGCCACGCACTTTGAGGCCGCTCCACTGCTCGTGGACTCGGCTGGTCGCATCCCCCGCAGTGCGTTCTTCCAGTCCGCTTCGGAGTTGTTCGGCAGGAAGGGCGTCGATCTGCTGCCGTTCGATCATCCTCGGGTGGCCGACACCAGAGCGCGGATGGACAAGTACATCCCCAAGGGCGAGACCGTTGACTTTGAGAAAGGCGGGAAGGGCCGTGGGTCCAAGATCGCCTATGACCGAGTCGTTGCGGGTGGCATGGACGACCTCGCCCCCAAGGCTACTCCGACGCAGATCCTCGACAAGCACGGTCAGGTTGAAGTCTCTGTTGGCAAGACCCCAGTCCGTGACTGGATGAAGCAACTAGTCACTGTGCTCGGGAAGAAGGGGGCTGGTGAGGCTGGTCGCTGGTATCAGGAGATGGCGACTACCTTCCTTGCTCTCACTGACGACATGGAGGAGATCCACCTCCGCACGATCCTCGGGAGCAAGTACGACGAGATCCTGTCGAGGGAGCAGGCTCTCCTGAAGGGTGGAACTCCAGAGAGCGGCGGTGCCATGCTCCCTGTCGGCGGCGAGGTCAAGCCCGTTGCCTTCACTGCTGATCAGGCTGTCAAGCAGGAGGCAGCCGCCAAGTTGCTCGTGTCGTGGGGCTTGTCCCAGTTGAACACCTCGCCTTCGGCTGGCTGGGGAAACCTGCTGCGGCTGGTGGATGACATCGGCTGGGGGCGTCGGCCCCCGGTGGCGCAGGCTTGGACCCACGTCGATACCGTCACTGGCGAAGCCCTGAGCAAGGGCAAGCGGCTTCCCAGCAGCGTGATTGCCGAACGTCAGGATCGGATCACCAAGTTGATGGCCGAGGGCGATGAGGCTGGCCTCGCCAAGATGGTCGAGAGTGGGGATGCGTACTACAAGGGCTTCGGCCTGAACCACGACAACCTGAACCGGATCATGCGTGAGGGCGAGGCTGCTTCTCAGGCCAAGGTGGGAGAGAAGTTGTTCGACTTCCTCGACTCCATCCGGCTGGCTGGGATGAGGAACTACAAGTCTCATCTCGGGGACGTGCGCCAGCCCGCAGCCGGGGACATCTGGGCCGCTCGTGATGTTGGGTTCGTGGATCAGACGACGCTGATCAGGCTCGCCAGCAAGATGGGCGTCAGTGTCGAGGATGCCGCCAAGAAGGTGGGTGTCCTCTCCCGCACCGACACGCGAGTGATGCTGCCCAATGCGAAGGGCAAGCCCATCTTCAATCAGGCTCGGTACGACGCTCTGGTGAAGGAGACCGGGCTCCAGCCCGTGTTCGTCAACGTCAGCGACAACATGTACGAGTACATCGTCCAGTACTACAACGATGCCGCGAAGTACATGAACGCAGAGGCGTTCTTGGACCGAACCGACTGGACGGCAGCCGACGCTCAGGCGATGGGATGGGTCAGGGCTCAGAAGTCGTTCGGCATCGTGTCCGACGATCCCAGTCACATTCAGGCGTTGAACTCACGGCAGGTGGCCTACGAGATCAAGGCTGGCGCTGGATCCCGATACGCCGACATCTTCCCCCAGTGGGATGTACTCCCTGAGCAGGCTCAGCGCGAGATCATGGACGACTGGAACGTCTATCTGATCCCGAAGATCGAAGACCTCACGGGCGTTCGTGTGACGAACAGCATCTCGTCTGCCGGGACGTGGATGGAGGACTCCGGGGCTTCGACCTTCACCAAAAACGCCACGCTGGAACTGATGGGGACGGACGACCAGATCCAAGACGCGATCGAGGTGATCGCTTACCTCTCACAGCAGAACGCCGTCTACGCCTCGCGTGGCCTGAAGGGCGCCAACACGGCCATCGTCAGCAAGGGCCAGCGGTGGGCGATCGACTGGGTTCCCGATCGCGTCCTGACGGACGACGAGATGGAGGAGTTGCTCCACGTTGCGACCGCGAAGTCGGCTGACATTGCCAGCGGGGCGGCGATCGTCACGTTCGATGACGGACGGAAGGCCATCCGTACGATGTACTTCGGTGAGGGCGGATCGCTGAAGCGGAAGGACTTTGAGGCGGTCTGGCCCGAAGAGAAGTTCGATGACTTCGTTGATGCGGCCCTGCCCAAGTTCGGCAAGGTCAAGGCTCACCGTCGTGTAGTCTCTTCTCTGGAGACTGAAGGCAACTGGCTTGATGAGGACAACGGAAGTGCCATCCTACAATCCCTTCGATCACGAGGAAGAACCCCCCTCGCAGACTCGCTGGAGCGTGAGCACGGGTTCGACGCGACGGCCAACCTCGACCTCATCTACGAGCGCCGAGCCCCCGGCCAGTACGCCGACCACCGAGCCGTCCTCGACGCTGCCCGAGCCGAGTCTGGAGACACCCTCTACCAGTTCGCTGACACCACAGTCAACGAGTCTGCCCGCTTCCGAGCCGCTCGTGACACCTACGAGCGCCTTGCCCGAGAGTACGCCGACCTTGAGCCCGGAGGCCGTGCCGCCGCAGGAGCCCGTCCTGCCCTGAGGAAGGCTCTGGCCGACATGATCCGCGCCCGCGTGGGCGGGATCGATGATGTCCTCTACCAGATGGACTCGACCTTCGATGAAGCCTTTGAGGCTGAGATCTACACGGTTGATACCTATGTCCACGCCGACGAGATGATGCCGTTCACGACTCGTGAGCAGCCCTCGACCCGGATGATCCCCAAGGGCCGCGAGGAAGGGACTGCCCTGACTCGTGTGAGAAAGGGCGCGTACCCGGAGTTGAGGTACGCCAACGCTCCAGTTGGTGTGAAGCCCAACACTCAGATCCGTTCCTCTGCTGCGATCACAGAGGCCGAGGAGTTCGCCTACAAGTCGTACGGTCGGACGAAAGAGCCGCTCTGCGACAGCATCGGGTTCTCGTCCTACGTCGGGGAGTTCACTGGTTGCCAGCACCTGAGCGGCCACGCTGGAGATCACATCTGGCATCACAGCGCAGGATCCTCGGTCAAGATCGAGCGATGGACGGGGAGTGCCACCTACGAGCAGTACGTCCAGTTCATGTCCGATCAGGGCATCAATCTCCAGCGAGGGACCGGGGCCACGCCGAGGACAGTCCGGGGAGCCGCTGCCTTCGCTGCTGACGGGAGGGCTACCCTCTACGGCACGAAGAACGCCAACCGGACGACGGCCCTGCACGAACTGGCCCACGTCTTTGAGCGTGATCTGGAGCCTTCGATGAAGGCGATCGTGATCGCTGAGATGAAGAAGGTGGCCCCTGCTGCTGGCGACACATGGTCCCGTGAGACCTCCGAGTGGTTCGCGGACGGGTTCAACACCTACCTCGCAACTCGGAAGGCTCCTACGCCCGCCCTCGCGACAGCCTTTGAGTTCTTCGCCAAGTGGCTGAAGACGATCCTGAGGGTCGGCAAGGGTGTCCCCAAGGGGGTGTCCGACGACATGGCCTCCCTGTACGACGACCTGCTGAAGGCTCCTGTTGAGCAGGCTGTCCCCTACGATCTGGAGCAGGAGACGTTCCTGACGGCTGCCGTCGAGTCCCTGCGCCGGGTCGAAGACGAGGCGTACCAGACTCAGTACTTCAAGCGGAGCCGATCGTGGACAGAAAGATCCGTCAACCACCCATATCTTGGGTACTACCCGGCGTCGTACTACTGGGGGAAGATCCTCCCCGAGATGGTGAGGTTCCTGACCATGACGCCGTTCGGGATCAAGGCTCCGATGGCGGGCTGGGTGGCGGCGAACAAGGTCTGGGAGTCGGTGGTGACCCAGAAGGAGACGGACCCGGAGATGAGGAAGTTCATGTCCGATAACGAGCGGGCCTTCCGTTCGTGGGGCATGTTCATTCCCGCTACCCCGTGGGACATTTCGGTTAACGCCGCCATCCCGTATCGACGGTTGGCGCAGGCTGACATGGAGAACAAGGCTCGGGTCGCTGCCGGGAAAGAGCCCCGTGACATCAACACCGGGAAGATCCTGAAGGACACTTTCTCCTACGCCTTCGGCCCCGCTCAGTCACTCCAGACCTTCGGACAGATGGCCGGGTGGCTGGAGGGCGGGACTGAGTCGATGCTTGCCGGTGCCGAGGATCAACTGAATGACGTGTTCTCGGGCGGGAGTGGCGTGCTACCGTAAGCGCAGACGAGCCCGTTGGGCTCACACTTGAAGGAGAGAACGTGACGGAGATCGCGGAGCCGACCTCCACCGCTGAGCAGACGCCGGGGGCCATGCCGGAAAGCCTCGCCCCTACGCTGGCTCAGTCGGTCGAGGAAGCCGACGCCATCTGGCGGAAGCGTCAGTCGAACAAGGATCTGGCCCACAACGCGGAGGTTGCAGAACTTCGGCGTCAGTTGGAGGCATCCAAGACAGGTGTTGCCCCCACGTCGGCCCCGAGTGAGACACCGGAACAGGCACGGATCAGGGAACTGGAGATCCGGCTGGCAGGTGAGCAGCGCAAGGCGCGCTTCCCTCATGCGGCAGCCGATCTCGGAGACGACATCGCCACGATTGACGAGGCCCGCCTCGCCCGTCTGGAGGCTCGTCTCGCGGCTGAAGATGCCGCTCCCCCTCCGCGCATGGATCCCAACTCGGCGGGTCGAGGCACACCGAGTGCCCCCAAGCCGCTGAGCGACATGAGCAAGGAAGAACTCCTCGCTCAACTGAAGGGGCTCACCCCTCAGTACGAGGAGTACCTGCGCTCTATCCGCTAGAGCAGTAAGGACTACTGACACATGGCTACCACTCTGGGTGGCGTCAGTGCTCTTGGCAGCGAACCGATTGTCGGCTCGCTTGCAGGCA
>Ga0315271_10001751_pt1 | contig 13266 bp, 10 predicted proteins | sample C3_top_MG_FD_204664 | JGI IMG/M metagenome (GOLD analysis project Ga0315271, IMG submission 204664) | Sediment microbial communities from Yellowstone Lake, YNP, Wyoming, USA - C3_top | ecosystem: Environmental > Aquatic > Freshwater > Lake > Sediment | place: USA: Wyoming | collected 2017-08-01 | reverse complement strand
CGCGCTGGTGGGGGCCCTGCAGAAGGACGAGGAGCGCATCAACCTGCAGCTGGAGTGCGCCGGCCCCTTGCGCGGCCTCTTCGTCGACGCCGACTCGGCCGGCAACCTGCGCGGCTACGTGCGAGGCGCCGACGTCTTCCTGCCGGGCGATCCCTCGGCGGCGGCGGTGGCCGCGCTGGGCGGGAGCGGCTTCCTCTCCATGCTGCGGGTGCGCACCAACGGCACCTTCTACCGGAGCTCGGTGGAGCTGCACCGGGAGCGGCTGGCCGAGGCCCTGCGCCGCTGGTTCAGGGCCAGCGAGCAGGTGGAGACGGCGCTGGGGCTCGAGGTGGTCCCCCGCGGCGAGGAGCCGCTCGGGCAGGTGGCCGGGCTGCTGGTGCAGCGGCTGCCCGACGGCGACGCCGCGGCGGTGGCGGCCGCGCGCCAGGCCATCGACGACGGCGCCTTCGCGGCGGCGCTCTCGGCCGGGGTCTCGGCGCTCGGGCTGGTGGAGGCGGTGGCCGGACCGGGCTGGGAGCTGCTCGGCGAGCAGGAGGTGGCCTACCGCTGCGGCTGCAGCCTGGAGCGGGTGCGCAACGCCGTCACCGCGCTGGGCGCCGACGGGATCGCCGACCTGGCGGCCACCGTGGGGCGCGCCGAGGTCGACTGCGAGTTCTGCCACGCCCACTACGTGCTCGAGGCCCCCGAGCTGCTCGAGCTGGAGCGGCGGATGCGAGCCAGTCGGGCCGGCGGGGACGCGTAGGTCGACCGCCCGGGCGTCCCGGGGCGGGGCGCAGGTTCGCTTACGCCCCGTCGGCGCCCGGGGCGCGCGACTTGACGGGCCGGAGCCCGGCGCGACAGATCCGGGCATGTCCTTCGACGTCGCCGCCGAGTCCTACGATCGCTACGTCGGCCGGTACTCGCGCGCGCTGGCCCCGCGCTTCCTGGAGTTCGCCGGGGCAGAGGGCGGGCCGGTGCTGGAGGTCGGCTGCGGGCCCGGCAGCCTGACCGAGGTGCTGGCGGCGGGGTTCGGCGCCGCCCAGGTGGCCGCGGTCGATCCCTCCGGGCCCTTCGTGGCCGCCTGCCGCGCGCGCGTTCCGGGCGCCGACGTGCGGGTCGGCGGGGGCGAGTCGCTCCCCTTCGCAGACGGCACGTTCCGGTCGGCGCTCTCGCAGCTGGTGCTCTCCTTCGTGCGGGAGCCGGATCGCATGACCGCCGAGCTGGCCCGCGTGGTCCGTCGCGACGGCACCGTGGCGGCGTGCACCTTCGAGGCTGACGGCTTCGCCCTGGTCCGGACCTTCTGGGACGCCGCGCTCTCCTTCGACCCCAAGGCGCCGGACGACGCCTCCCTCCCCTTCCGCCGCGCGCCCGAGCTGCTCGACCTCTGGACCCGCGCCGGCTTCCGGGAGATCCGCACCGGCAGCATCGAGCTCGAGGGTCGCTACGCCGACTTCGACGACTACTGGTCGCCCCTGCTCTTCGGCATCGGCCCGGCCGGCGGCTACCTGATGGCCCAGCCCGAGGCGCGCCGCGCCGAGCTGCGCGCCGCCTGTTTCGAGCTCCTCGGGAGGCCGGCCGGCCCCTTCACGCTCCCGGCCCGCGTCCTCGCCATCCGCGGACGCGTCTGACCCCCGCACGCGCAGTTCACATCCTCCGCTGAAAGTGCGAGCGTTCCTCATGCGCCTGGTCCTCCCTGGTCTCGTCGCTTCGGCCCTGCTCGGCTGCGCCTCACCCCGCCCGGTCCCATCGCCGCCGGCTTCCGCGCCGCCCATCCCCGAGCTCCAGCTCCCGCGCGACGCGGTGCCGGTCGCCTACCGGCTCGAGGTCACCCTGGTTCCAGAGCAGGATCGATTCGAGGGGCGCGTCGAGATCGACGTCATCGTGGCCCGGACCCTGCCGCTGCTCTACCTCCACGCTCGCGGGCTCGACGTCTCCTCGGCCACCATCACCACTCGTGGCCCCGAGATCCCGGCGCGGCTCGAGCAGCTCACGCCGGAAGGCGTGGCCAGGCTGACCCCGTCGCGGCCCATCCCGGCCGGGCCGGCCACGCTGCGCTTCAGCTACTCGGCCGCCTGGAACGGCAACCTGGTCGGCCTCTACCGCGTCACGCGCGGCGGCCTCGCCTACGCCTACACGCAGTTCGAATCGGTGGACGCCCGCCGGGCCTTCCCCTGCTTCGACGAGCCGGCCTTCAAGACACCTTTCGAGATCGCCATCCTCACCCGGCCGGGACACATCGCCCTCTCCAACTCACCCGAGACCGGCGTGGAGCGGCGCGGCGAGCTGAAGCGGGTCAGCTTCGCGCGCACCCCGCCGCTGCCGACGTACGTCGTCTTCCTCGGCGCCGGACCCTTCGACGAAGTGGCCCATGCGCCCATCCCGCCCAACGAGATCAGGAGCCGGCCGCTCCCGCTGCGGGGCTTCGCGCCGCGTGGTGACGGGGCTCGGCTCGGGCTGCTGCTCGACCTGCACGCCGAGCTGGTGCCGATCCTGGAGCGCTGGTTCGGGATCGCCTTCCCCTACCAGAAGCTCGACGCCGCGGCGGTGCCGGAGACCCCCATCGCCATGGAGAACGCCGGGCTCATCACCTACGCGGACCGCCGCGCCTACTTCGAGGAGGGGCGCTCCCCCGACGGGCTGCGCGGCGAGATGGCGGCGCTGGTGGCCCACGAGGTGGCCCACCAGTGGTTCGGAGACCTCGTCACCCCGGCCTGGTGGGACGACGTCTGGCTCAAGGAGTCCTTCGCCAACTGGCTGGAGGAGCGGACGGTGCGCACCTGGCGCCCCTCGCTCGGAACCGAGGCCGAGCGAATCCGCGACGCCGACCGGACCATGCGGCTTGACGGCCTGGCCTCGACCCAGGTGGTTCGGCAGCCGCTCAGGAGCGTCGCGGAGGTGGACGGCCAGTACAACGACCTGAGCTACGGCAAGGGGGCCGCGGTCCTGGAGGCCTTCGCCCGCTTCCTCGGCGAGGAGCGGTTCCGCGCCGCCCTTCGCGACTACCTCACGTCCCACGCCAACGGGACCGGGACCGCTGCCGACTTCGTCGACGCCCTCTCCGGCGCGGCGGGGCGCGACCTGGCCGGACCGTTCGGCTCCTTCCTCGACCAGCCGGGCGTCCCGCTGGTCCGCGTCACGCAGGTCTGCGATGCGGCCGGTTCGCGGCTCGAGCTGGCCCAGTCGCGCTGGCTGCCGCTCGGCTCACGCGCCGCCCCATCTGGCGCCTGGGGCATCCCCTTCTGCGCCCGCTACGAGGCCGGCGGCCGGGTGGGCGAGTCCTGCACGCTGCTCGAGGGCGCGACCGGCACGCTGCCGCTCCCCGGCTGCCCGGCCTGGGTCCTCCCCAACGCCGGCGGCTCCGGCTACCACCGCTGGGCGCTCGACGCGCCGGCCGCCCAGCGGCTCCTGGGCGCGGGGCTCCCGCTCCTCACCCCGGCCGAGCGGACGTCGACGGCCCGCGGCTTCGAGGCCGCGGCGCGTGCCGGAGAGGTCCCGCTCGACCGCGCCGTCGCCGCCAGCCTCCGCTTCGTCCAGGACGCCGACGACGGCGTGGCCCAGTCCCCGCTCAACTTCCTGCGGACCACGCTGAGCGTGGTCCCGCCCGCGAGCCGGGACGCGCTGGCCCGGCGGCTGGCCGCGGCGCTGCGCCCCCGCTTCGCTGCGCTCGGCTGGGCGGTCCCGGCGGGCGATCCGGCACTGCGCCGGCAGCTCCGGACCGAGCTCGCCGCCTTCATGGTCTTCGACGCCCGTGACCCGGAGAGCCACGCCGAGGCGGCGCGCCGTGGCCGCGCCTACGCGGCGCTCGACCGCGACGGCTTCGACGCCTCGGCCATCGACCCCGACCTGGCCGAGACCGCCCTGGCCGCCGCCGTCCAGGAGGGCGACCTGCAGTTCTTCGGCGCCCTCGAGGCCCGCCTGCCCGCCACCAGCGATCCGGAGCTGCGGACCAGGATCCTCACCGCCCTGGGCTCGGCCATCGCCCCGGCCACCTCGGCCGCCTCGCGGAGGCTGCTCTCGTCGCCCGGCCTCTCCGGGCGCGAGCGGCTCACGGTGCTCAGGTCGCTGGCCAGGCGGCCCGAGACCGAGCCGGCCGCCTGGGCGCTGCTCAGGGAGCGGTTCGACGAGCTGGTCGCAACGGCCCCGCCCTTCCAGGTGAGCTTCCTCCCCCTCTTCGCCGCCGGACGCTGCGACGCTGCGAGGGCCGTCGAGCTCAAGGCCTTCTTCGGGCCCCGGCTCGCCCAGCTCCCCTCCATGGGCCAGGTCCTCTCCGAGGCCTCCGAGCTGGTGGAGCTCTGCGCGGCGCTCCGCGCCGCAGAGGGGGCGACGCTGGCGGCCTGGGCGGCGGGGCCCTGAGGCGGCGAGGCGCCGCCTTCAGGCGACCGGGGCCATGGCCGGCTCGAGCGCCTCGCCGGCCCGCTCCAGCAGCCCCTTGAACTCTCCCCTGGAGACCGCCTTCAGCCAGGCCTCCTTCGGCTCGATCACCTTGCGCTTCACCAGGTCGATGAGCGAGTCGTTGAGCGTGACCATGCCCTGGGCCCGGCCGGGCTGCATCATGGAGGGGATCTGGAAGGTCTTCCCCTCGCGGATCAAGTTGGCCACCCAGGAGTTGCAGAGCAGGATCTCCCGGGTCGGGACCCGGCCGCCGCCGATCTTCTTGCAGAGAGTCTGCGCGATGACGCCGCGCAGCGACTCGGAGAGCATCATGCGGACCTGCGACTGCCGGTCGGACGGGAACTGGTTGATGATCCGGTCGACCGTGGAGGGGCGGTGTTGGTGTGCAGCGCCCGGAACACCAGGTGGCCGGTCTCGGCGTTCTCGATGGCGATGATCTGGTCGTCGCGGTTGCGGTTGTTGAAGTCGACCAGTGCGGCCAGGATCGTCGACGTGCCCGACCCGGCCGGCTACTCGGCCTCGGTCATCACCCAGCGCTGCGCGATCCCGGCGGAGAAGGCGAAGGCGGCGCCGAGGGTGCGGAAGACCTCCTCGACGACGCGCACGGTCCGTTCGTCGAGGCCGGCCGCGCCGCCGTAGACGGCGGTGGCGTCGTAGCCGAGCCAGGAGACCAGGCTGGCCGTGAGCAGGACCCAGGGCCAGGCCACCAGCCCACCGCCCAGCACCAGCGCGGCGCGCAGCACCGGGATGGCCACCACGAAGAGGCTGCCGTCGAGCAGGTCGGTGCAGACGTCGCCGATGGCGCTCACGTCGCCGCCGACCGCGGCCGGGAGCTTGACCACCAGCTCCGGCCCGGCCATGGCCCCGGCCACCGCCAGCGCCACCAGCTGGGCCACCAGCCGGCCCGCCCGCGAGGTGGTGTCGAGCCCCGAGGCGCGCCAGGCGCGGGAGAGCAGCAGGAACCCGGACACCGCCAGGGCGCCCGAGACGATGGAGGCGGCCGAGTCGGTCCACGGGGCCCGCGTCACCTCGACGAAGAGGCCGCTGGCCTTGGGCCCGATGCGAATCAGGGCCGGGACCAGCACCAGGTAGGAGGCGGAGACCAGCAGCCAGGCCGGCCGCAGCCGCTCGCCGCGGTCGAAGGTGAGCGCGGCCACCAGCATCCCGCCGGCCGCGAAGAGGTACATGGCGTTGGCCCAGCCGAAGTAGGCGCTGGCCAGCCTCACCGGGTCGGCGATGGAGACGGCGAAGCTGGCCGGGATCAGCCCGATGACCAGGGTGGTGAGCGCGAGCGCCTGGAAGCGGAGGTGGCGCCTGGGCTGGTTCATCGGAACTCCCGGGTGATCTCGTCGAGGAGGTGTTCTGCGGTGGCGGCCCCCAGCAGCGTCCGGAGCGCCGGGCGAAGCGCCGCCAGCAGCCGCGGCACGTCCGCCGGCGTCAGCGCCTCGGGCTCCAGCTGCAGGGTGCGCTGGCAGAACGTGCGCGTCGCGTTCCGGGCCATGTTGGGCCCGAGGAGCGGGGCGAGCTTCGCCTCGATGCGGGCGCTGATGGTGCCGGAGGCCATGGGGTGGACGGGAGGACCCTAGCGCAAGCTCATGCCACGAGGAAGTCGAGCGCCTCCTCCCGGTTGCGGAAGGCGCGGGTCTGGCGCTCGCCGGTGGCCCGCAGGTAGGCGTTGAAGAAGACGATCTTGATCCCGCTGATGCCGACGAGCGCCGAGCGGCCGATGAGCCGCGCGTTCTGGCGGCCCACCTGCTTGACCCGCTTCATGAAGGCGCTTCCGATCACCGACCCCTCGAAGTCGTTGAAGAGCAGGGCCGGCGCGGGGAGCGGCTGCATCATGGCGCTCCCGGCCTCGAGCGTCGCGATCAGCTCCCCGTCGGTCTTCTGGCCGCGGTAGTCGAAGAAGAGGACCTGGCGGCCGCGGTGCTCGATCCAGCTTGCCGGCATGCTCCCAGACTATCCGTGTTGGACCGCCTGCGACAGCCCCATCCCCCGCCGGGGCGGTGTGTCTCCGTCGCGTGAGCCGGCCCGGAGGAGGAGCTTGGCCAGGTCGACGTCGTACTCGACGATCTGGAAGCGGAACCACTCCGGCAGGGTGCCCGCCTTCGGTGCGGGCCGGCTCCCCGCCCCAGTGGGTGCGCCTTGACCCGCAGGGTGTGACCCTCCACCCTTGGCGAAACCATCCCGAGACCAGGCGCTGGTTCGGGGTCTACAATCGGCCCTCACCCAAGGTGGCGGAGGTTCCATGCGGCTTCCCGAGTACGACCGGCTCGATGCGCTCGGGCTGGGAGCGATGGTGGCTTCCGGCCAGGTGACCGCCGCCGAGCTGCTGGAGGCGGCCATCGAGCGGGCCGACGCGCGCAACCCGGCCCTCAACGCCATCGTCCACCGGGCCGACGACGCGGCCCGCCGCCGCGCCGCGGGTGGGCTGCCGTCCGGCCCGCTCTCCGGCGTCCCCTTCCTGATCAAGGACCTGCTGACGGCCTGGAAGGGCCAGCCCATGACCGCCAGCTCGCGGCTCGGAGCCGGGTTCCGGCCCGACTTCGACTCGGAGGTGGTACGACGCCTCGAGGCGGCCGGGCTCAACCTCTTCGGCACCACCAACGCCCCGGAGTTCGGGATCCTCGCGCACACCGAGCCCCGGCTCCACGGCCCGTGCCGGAACCCCTGGAGCACCGACCACACGCCGGGCGGCTCCTCCGGCGGCTCGGGCTCGGCGGTGGCGGCGCGCATCGTGCCGGCCGCCCACGGCAACGACGGGGGCGGCTCGCTGCGCATCCCGGCCTCGCACTGCGGGCTCTTCGGCCTCAAGCCGACCCGCGGCCGCGTCTCCTTCACGCCGGCCAGCGACGGCTGGGACGGGATGGCCTGCGAGGGGGTGCTGACGCGCAGCGTGCGCGACTCGGCGGCGTTGCTCGATGTCCTGGCCGGCCCGATGCCGGGCGACACCTTCACGCCCTCTCCCCCGGTCCGCCCCTGGCTCGAGGAGGTGGGACGGCCCCCCGGCCGGCTCCGCATCGCCTTCACCGAGGAGTCCTTCTTCGGCCGCACCACGCACCCGGAGTGCCGGGCAGCGGTGCGCGACGCGGCCAAGGCGCTGTCGGAGCTCGGCCATGAGCTGGTCGAGGACCGGCCGCCCTTCGAGCGGGAGCCCATGGTCCGCGCCTACCTGGTGGTGGTGGCGGCCGGCGTCAGTGCCACCATCGACACGCTGGCGCGCCTCACCGGCCGCACGCCTCACCAGTCGCTGTTCGAGCCGGAGACGGTCGGACTGGCCGCCGGCGGCCGGGCCTTCTCGGCGAGCGAGCACGTCGCGGCGCTCGAGACCACGCGCGACTGGGCGCGGCGCATCGGCCCCTTCTTCGAGCGCTACGACCTGCTCCTCACCCCCGCGGTCGGCCAGCCGCCGGTCCGGGTCGGCTCGCTCCAGCCCAAGCCCTCCGAGGCGCTCGGCATCCGCCTGGCCGCCTCGCTCGGGAGCCGGCGCCTGCTCGACCTGCTGTTCGCGCAGATCGGCGACCGCTCCTTCGAGGCCACCGGCTTCACCATGCCGTGGAACCAGACCGGCCAGCCGGCCGCCAGCGTTCCCGTCCGCTGGACCCCCGAGGGGCTCCCGCTCGGGGCCCAGCTGGTGGGCCGCTTCGGCGACGAGGCCACGCTCTTCCGCGTCGCCGCCCAGCTCGAGGCGGCACGGCCCTGGGCGGGACGCTCGCCGCCCGGGATCGCCTAGCGCCGCGACCCTGGCCGGCAGCGGCGAACCCTTCGGCGCGTGGTACATTCCCGCGGTCGGCCGCGCGTTCGGCCACCTGCCGGAGGGGACGCCATCGCCAGCTCGAAGAAGACCAAGAAGAAGACCACCCGCAAGGCCCCGGTGCGCCGCGCCGGGCGCCCCGCCGCGGCCAGGCCGCCTCCGCGCAAGCCGTCGCGACGCTCGTCCTCGTCCGCCTCGCAGTCGGACCATCCGCTCGGCGAGGGCGTCGCCGACGGCTTCGCCCTGCGCCGCCTGAAGGCCCCGGCCCGGCTCTCCCGCACGCCCCGGAAGGCGGTCCGCGAGCTCGGCTGGGCCGCCTTCGGCGAGGTGGCCAGGTCGCTGGCCACCCGCATCTCCGCCCGCTACCACCCCGACATCGTGCTCGGCATCGTCAAGGGCGGCGTCTTCGTCGGCGGCGCGCTGGCCTCGGCGCTGCAGGCCGACTTCCAGACCATCCGGCTCGAGAAGCGGCGGCGCGACGCCACCGCCCTCACCGAGCCGGTCGAGCTGCTCCCCGACCTGACGGGAAAGCGCGTGCTGGTTGTGGACGACGTCTGCGCCAGCGGCGCGACGCTCGCCAAGGGGAAGGCCGTGGCCCGCAAGGCCGGCGCCAGGCAGGTGCAGACGGCGGTGCTGGTGAAGCGCCCCACCGGCGCCAGGCCCGACTGGTTCGCCTTCGAGACCGACGAGCTGATGCTCTTCGGCTGGGACTACGAGCTCCAGGCCACCGACCAGGTCGACTTCGATCCCGGCGAGGCCGGCGCCTAGTCGGCGGGCCGCGCGCCCCGACCACCCATGCTCCGGGTCGTCATCGGCACCGCCGGCCACGTCGACCACGGCAAGACCGCGCTGGTGAAGGCCCTCACCGGCGTCGACACCGACCGCCTGGCCGAGGAGCGCCGGCGCGGCATCACCATCGAGCTCGGCTTCGCCCACCTGGCGCTCCCCGGCGGCGGCGTGGCCGGCGTGGTCGACGTGCCGGGGCACGAGCGGTTCGTGCGCTCCATGGCGGCCGGGGCCGGCGGCCTCGACCTGGTGATCCTGGTGGTGGCGGCGGACGAAGGGGTGATGCCCCAGACCCGCGAGCACCTCGACATCTGCAGGCTGCTCGGCGTGCGGCGCGGGCTGGTGGTGGTGACCAAGAGCGACCTGCTGCCCGGCCTCGGCGCCGACTGGCTCCCCTTGCTGCTCGGCGAGCTGCAGGCCGCCACCGCCGGCACCTTCCTGGAGGGTGCCCCGGTCCTCGCCTGCTCCACCGTCACCGGCGAGGGGCTGCCGGCGCTGCGCGAGTCGCTCGGCCGGCTGGCTGCCGAGGTCACGCCGCGCCCGGCCGACGGGCCGCTGCTGCTCCCCATCGACCGGGCCTTCACGCTCAAGGGCTTCGGGACCGTGGTCACCGGCACCCTGCTCTCCGGCTCAATCACCGAAGGTGAACAGCTGGCGCTGCAGCCGGCCGCCCCCGGCCGCGAGCCGCTCCGCGTCCGCACCCTCCAGGTGCACGGCGCCCCGGTGAAGCAGGCGCTGGCCGGGCAGCGGACCGCCGTCAACCTGCCCGGGCTCGAGGTCGGTGAGGCCTGGCGCGGCCAGGCCCTCACCCGGCCCGGGGAGCTGCCGCCCTCGTCGCTGCTCGACGTCGAGGTGACGCTGCTGCCGGCCGCGCCCAAGGCGCTCCGCCACCGGGCCCGGCTCCTGCTCCACCTCGGCACCGCCCAGGTGCAGGCCACGGTGAGCCTGCAGGACCGCACCGAGCTGGCCCCCGGCGCCACGGCGCTGGCCCAGCTGCGGCTCGCCGAGCCGGTGGCGGCCCTCCCCGGCCAGCGCTTCATCCTGCGCGGCTTCGCCAAGCTCGACGGCCGCGGCGCCACGCTGGCGGGCGGCCGGGTGCTCTCCATCGCCGCGCCGCGGCGGCGGCGGGGCCGGGCCGACTCGCTGGCGCAGCTGGCGGCCCTGGCCGGCGGCGCGGTCGACGCCCGCGTCGCGGCGGTGCTGGCCATGGCCGGGCCCGGCGGGCTCGGCGCCGCGGCGCTGCTGGGGCGCACCGCCCTCTCCCCGCGCGCCCTCGAGGAGGCGCTGGGCCGGCTCTCGGCCCGCGGCGAGGCGCTGCTGGTCGACCGGGAGGCCCGCACCTGGGTCTCCGGCGCGGTGGCCGGGCTGCTCGCCGCCCGCCTGCTGGCCGGCGTGGAGGCGCACCACCGCAAGCGCCCGCTCGACGCCGGCATGGGGCGCGAGGCGCTGCGCGGGCTGCTCCCGCCGGTGGCCGACGCGCGCCTCTTCCAGCGGTTGCTCGCCCGCCACGTCGAGGCCGGGCAGCTCTCCGTCGACGGCGACCTGGTGCGCCGGCCGGACCACCGGGCCGCGACGGCGGGGGCCGGCGGCGAGCTCAAGGAGCGGGTGGCCGCCGAGCTGCGGCGCGGCGGGCTCACCCCGCCGCTGCTCGCCGAGCTGCCGGCCAGCTGCCGCGGGACGGCGGCGGAGGTGGCGGGCGTCCTCAAGCTGCTGGTCGCCGAGGGGAGGGCCGTGCGCGTGGCGGCCGACCTGCACTACGATGCCGCCATGCTCACCGCCCTGCGCGATCGGCTGGTGGCCCGGCTCCGCGCGCAGCCGCGCCTCACCACCCAGGAGTTCAAGGAGCTGGTGGGCGCCACCCGCAAGCACGTCATCCCGCTGGCCGAGTACTTCGACCGGGAGCGGGTCACGCTCCGGGTGGGCGACCACCGGGTGCTGCGCGGGCAGGGGAGCTGATGGGCGAGTCGAAGAGCGACCGGATCACGGGGGGCACGCTGGTGCTGCGGGACCGGCGGGTGGCCTACGCCTCGCTGGGGGCCCAGGCCCTCGTCGGCCGCGCCGGCCGCGACCTGCTGGGCCGGACCCTCGCGGAGCTGCTGGCGCCGGAGGACCGGGACCGCGTGCTGGAGCGGCACGAGCGGCGGCTCCGCGGCGAGCCGGTGCCGAGCGAGTACGAGATCCAGCTGCTCCTCCCCGACGGGACCACGAGGACCGCCGGCGCCCGCGTCTCGCTGGAGGGGCAGGAGGTGGTGATCCAGCTCCAGGACCTGACCGGGCTGGCCGCCAGGCGGAAGCGCCTGGAGGGGCTGGCGGAGCTCGGCGTGGCCGTCCAGCGTGAGCGGACCGAGGCGGCCATCCACCGGCGGGTGCGCGAGGGGCTGGCGGCGCTCGACCTGGCGCCCATGTTCATCCGCCCGGTGGGGAGCGGCATCGAGCTGGCCTGGGCCCACCTCCCCGAGGGGATCGCCGGCGCCGCCCAGGCGCTGCTGGGCCGATCCCTGGAAGGGCTGACCGGCCCGTGGACGCCGTTCGGCCGCATCGTCTGGAGCGAGGGCTCCGCCTACTCCGACGACTGGATCGCCCACGCCGCCGCCTTCGCCAGCCAGGCGCTCACCGAGGCCCTGGCGACGGCGGCCGCCGCCCACGGCCTGGTGCGCGGGCTCGGCGTCCGGCTCGACGAGCGGCGGGGGGCGAGCGGCTACCTGATGGCGGCCGGCGAGTGGATCCGCGTCGATGACCTCCCGGCCTTCCGGCTCTTCGGCGCCCAGGTGGCGGCCTCGCTCGACTCGGCCCGCGACATGGCCGAGCTGGCGGCGCTGGCCGAGCTCGGGACGCTGGCCGGTGCGGCGGCCTCCCTCGCCGAGTTCCTGCCTCGCGCCATCGAGCTGGTGGTGGCCACCGCCGGCTGCCAGGGGGCGGCGGTCTACGCGGCCTCGCACCAGCGCCGCCGGCTCGCCCTGCTCCACGCCAGCGGCGGGCGCGAGTTTCCTCCCCACCTGTCCCAGGCAAGCTTCGACTCGCCCATCGGCGCCGCCGTGGGCAGCCGCCGCCTGGTGTTGGCCCAGCTCGACGAGCTCCCCGAGCCGCAGCGGTCCTGGCTGCAGGCGGCCGGCTACTCCAGCTTCGCCTACGTCCCCCTGGTGGCCCGCTCCCAGGCGCTGGGCGTGATGGTGGTGGGCTGGCACAGCCGGCTCGACGCCAGCGCCTGCCGGCCCGACCTGCTGCTCTCGCTCGGCTCCCACCTCGCCGCCGCCATGGAGTCGCAGGACCTGCTCTCGGACCTGCGCCGCCGCGTCGGCGAGCTCACGCTCCTCAACGACGTGGCGGTGGCCACCGCCAGCCTCGACCCGGTGCTGCTGCTGGAGAACGCGCTGCAGCGGGCCTGCGAGACGCTCGAGGCCGACGGCGGGCTGGCCTACCTGCTCGTCGACGGGGTGCTCGAGCAGCAGGCCGGCATCGGCCTGCCGGACGGGTCGGCGGCGGTGCGGCAGCTGGAGCCGGGCGAGGGACCGGCCGGGCAGGCGGTGGCCCGCCGCCAGCCGGTCGTCGACCTCGACGCCGACCTGGCCGGCCCGCGCTGCAACGACTTCCGCGTGCGCGAAGGCCTGCGCACCGTGGTGGCGGTCCCGCTGCTGGCCAAGGAGCGGGCCGTCGGGGCCCTCTGCGTCTTCAGGCGCACCTCCACCCCCTTCACGCCCGGCGACGTCACGCTGCTCTCGGCCATCGGCGTGCAGCTCGGCGTGGCGGTCGACGCGGCCCTCCAGCACGCCGACGTCCGCCGGCGCGCCCGCGACCTCGAGGCCATCCACGGGCTGGCCCTGCTGGTCCTCTCGGCGGCGCCGGGGGAGACCGCCACGCTGCTGAGGGAGGCGGCCGGGGAGGTGGCCCGGGTGCTCTCGGCGCGGCAGGTGGTGATCATGCTGGTCGACGAGGCAGGCACCTCGCTCTCGCCCGCCGCCTCCCACGGCCTGGCGGTGCCGGCCGACGCCCAGCCGCTGCTCCTGACCCGGTCCAGGCTGGCGGCCGAGACCCTGCGCACCGGCCTCCCCTGCTGGACCGAGAACACCCTGCTCGACCCGCGCAGCGCCATGTTCGGGCGGACCGACGTCCCGGCCGTGGCCATGCTGGCGGTGCCGCTGGCGGCGCGCGCCAGCCAGCGCGGGGTCATGCTGGTGGCCGACGTGACCGGCCATCGCTTCACCGAGGCGGACCGCACGCTGGCCTCGGCGCTCGGGGCCGAGCTGGCGCTGGCCCTGGAGAACGCCGAGCTCTATGCCCGGGTCATCGCCGCCAACGCCGACCTGGGCCGGGAGCAGGAGAAGAACATCCGCAAGTCGCGGCTCGAGGCGCTGGGC
>Ga0315271_10001747_pt1 | contig 13274 bp, 13 predicted proteins | sample C3_top_MG_FD_204664 | JGI IMG/M metagenome (GOLD analysis project Ga0315271, IMG submission 204664) | Sediment microbial communities from Yellowstone Lake, YNP, Wyoming, USA - C3_top | ecosystem: Environmental > Aquatic > Freshwater > Lake > Sediment | place: USA: Wyoming | collected 2017-08-01 | reverse complement strand
TGGTCTGGATCGACGAATACATCTGGGCGACCTTGTTCTCGCGGATCAGGTTCCGGATCGCCGGCGTGCCGATCATGATCTCGTGCGCGGCGACGCGGCCCTGGCCGTCCTTGGTCTTCAGCAGCGACTGCGAGATCACGGCCACCAGCGATTCGGACAGCATCGAGCGGACCATGTCCTTCTCGGCGGCGGGGAACACGTCGACGATCCGGTCGACGGTCTTCGCCGCCGAGCTCGTGTGCAGCGTGGCGAAGACGAGGTGGCCGGTTTCGGCGGCGGTGAGCGCCAGGCGGATCGTTTCGAGGTCGCGCATTTCGCCGACGAGGATGTAGTCCGGGTCCTCGCGCAGCGCGCTCCGCAGCGCATTCGGGAAGGACAGCGTGTGCGGACCGAGCTCGCGCTGGTTGATGAGGCACTTTTTCGGTTCGTGCAGGAACTCGATCGGGTCCTCGATCGTGATGATGTGGCCGTACGCGTTCTCGTTGACGTGGTTGACCATCGCCGCCAGCGTCGTCGACTTGCCGGAGCCGGTGGGCCCCGTGCAGAGGATCAGCCCGCGCGGCCGGGTGGTGAGCTCGGCGAAGATCTTGGGCGTATTGAGCTCCTCGAGCGAGAGCACCTTCGACGGGATGGTCCGGAACGCGGCGGATGCGCCGCGCTGCTGCACGTAGGCGTTGACGCGGAAGCGCGCGAGGTTGGGCACCGCGAACGAGAAGTCGCACTCGAGGTTTTCCTCGTAGTTCTTCCGTTGCGCGTCGGACATGATGTCGTACACCATCGAGTGCACGTCTTCGTGTTCCATCGGCGGCAGATTGATCCGGCGGATGTCGCCGTGGACCCGGATCATCGGCGGCAGCCCGGCCGACAGGTGCAGGTCGGACGCCTTGTTCTTGACGGAGAAGGCGAGAAGTTCGGTGATGTCCATTTATAATCCAGAAGATTCCAGCCGCCCTCGGGCCCGTGCCGGATGCCGCGACGCTGGTCACTGCCGCGTCGTCCCTGCCCGGGGCCCGTGCTGCCACACGGACGACCCATGCAATCCGCGTACCAGGAACCCCCGCCGCATGATGTCGTCATCCGATTATGAGCCACTACGAGAAGGCGTGGCAAGAAGTCATGGTGCGCATCGAGCGCGCTGCCCGTGCGGCCGGCCGCGATCCGCGGGAGGTCCGGCTGCTCGCGGTCAGCAAGACGTTTGCGCCGGAGGCCGTCCGCGCGGTCCACGCGCTCGGGCAGCGCGCGTTCGGCGAAAACCATGTGCAGGAGGCGGTCGCCAAGATCGACGCCACCGCCGACCTCGCCGACCTCGAATGGCATCTGATCGGGCCCCTGCAGGGCAACAAGGCGCGGTTGGCGGCACAGCGCTTCGCCTGGGTGGAGACCGTGGACCGGCTGCCGATCGCCGAGCGGCTGGCCGCGGCGCGCCCCGACACCCTGCCGCCGCTCAACGTCTGCGTGCAGGTCAACATCAGCGGCGAAACGTCGAAAAGCGGCGTGGCGCCGGCGGCCGCCGTCCCCTTGGCGCGCAGCGTGGGCCAGCTTCCGCGCCTGCGCCTGCGCGGGCTGATGGGCATAGCGGAGGCGACCGCGGATCTGTCCCGCCAGCGCGAGCAGTTTCGACGGCTGCGCCAATGCTTCGATGCCTGTCGCGCGGCCGGACTGGCTGTCGACACGCTGTCGATGGGGATGTCGGCGGATCTGGAAGCAGCGATCGCCGAGGGCGCGACTCTGGTGCGGGTTGGAAGTGCGATTTTCGGGGCACGTCGCCCCGCGTAGCCCGGGTTGAGCCGCAAGGCGAAACCCGGGGCGAACGAGCTTGTTGCCGCAATCACCCGGGAATTCGGGGACAGACCCCGATTTGCCAGTGACCACTGGAACGTCGGGGTCTGTCCCCGAATTCCCATCGAGAGGAAGAAACCCATGGGTATCACGTTCATAGGCGGCGGCAACATGGCCACCGCGCTCATCGGCGGGATGCTGGCACGGGGGCAAGCGGCGACGGCCTTCCACGTCGTGGAACCGGTGGCCGAGCAGCGCGAACGGCTGACGGCGCGCTTCTCCGGCGTGCACCTGCATCCGGAGGTCGACGCTCGTGCCGTGGAGGGCGCCGATCTCATCGTGCTCGCCGTGAAACCGCAACAGGTCCGGGCAGCGGCGCGCGCGCTGGCGGCGCATCTCGCGGCGGCCGCGCCGCCCGTGGTGCTGACGATCGTCGCGGGTATCCGCCTCGCCGACCTTGCGCGGTGGCTCGGTCCCTCGGCGCGGCTGGTCCGCGCGATGCCCAACACGCCGGCGCTGATCGGCAAAGGCATCAGCGGCATCTACGCGGGGCCGGAGGTCGACGCTGCCGGCCGGGCGCTGGCTACCGGGGTGCTCGAAGCGGCGGGCGAGGTCGTCTGGGTGGCGAGCGAGCCGATGCTCGATGCGGTGACGGGCGTGTCGGGCAGCGGACCGGCGTACGTTTTCTACTTCCTCGAAGCGTGCGAGGAAGCCGCGCAGAAGCTTGGATTCACGCCGGCGGAGGCCCGCCGGCTCGCCTATGCGACGTTCGCCGGGGCCGTCGCGCTGGCGCAGGGGAGCGATGCCCCGCCCGCGACGCTGCGCGCGCAGGTGACGTCCAAGGGGGGCACCACCGAGCGCGCGCTGGCCGTGATGGAGACCCGTGCGGTCAGGGCGGCCATCGTCGACGCCGTCGCCGCCGCCGCGGAACGTGCGCAGGAGCTGGGCGATGCCTTCGGCTCCGATGCCTGAGTGACGGGGGCGGCGATGTTCGACCCGGCCATCAAGTTCCTGCTGGACACCGCCTTCGGGCTCCTCGTGTACGCGTTTCTGCTGCGCTTCGCCATGCAGTGGCTCCGCGCGCCGTTCCGCAATCCGGTCGGGCAGGCGCTCACCGCGCTGACCGACTGGGCGGTGAAGCCGCTGCGGCGGGCGCTGCCGGGCTTTCGCGGGATCGACTGGTCGACGTTGCTGCTCGCGTGGATCGCACAGTTCGCCTGGCTTGCCGCGGTGGCCCTGCTGCTGGGTCGCGGTGGCCTCGACGGCACTGCGATCCTGATGCTCGCCGTGCTCGCCGTGGTCATGCTGATCAAGGCGGCGCTGTGGCTGCTGATCGTCGCCGTACTGGTGCAGGCGATCCTGTCCTGGGTGGCCCCCGACGGGCCGCTCGCGGGCCTCCTCAATGCGCTGACCTACCGTTTCCTTTCGCCGATCCGCCGGCGGGTGCCGCCGCTCGGCGGGACGCTCGATCTGTCGCCGCTCATCGTCATCGTGCTCGCACAACTCGCACTGATGCTGCCCGTGCAGTGGCTGGAGCGGATGGTGTTCGAGATGTTTCGCTAGCGCCGTGAGCCTGGAAGCAGGGGCCCCGCGCAGCGGGGATGCGACCGGGGCGAATCGGCGCAGCTAGCCGACGCGCAAATCTTGGCACGATGCAGATGCTGCGAGGAGGCTAGGCGAATGAACGCGGTCCCGTGGCGACGAGAGGATCAGACCGACGCCGGGGTGGTGCTGGTCCTCACGTTGCACGTGCAGCCCGGCGCCAAGCGCACCGAGGTTGCCGGCACGCACGGCGATGCGCTGAAGATGCGCCTTGCCGCGCCTCCGGTCGACGGCAAGGCCAACGCCGAACTGCTGCGCTTTCTCGCCGGCGCGTTCGGCGTGCCCCGGCACGCCGTGACGCTCCTCCGCGGCGAAATGTCGCGGCAAAAGACGGTGCGGATCGAGGCGCCGCTGCGGCGGCCCGACCTGGAATGGGGTTAGCGACTCCCGCTTTGGCTGGCGGCGGCAATCAGGCCGCGGCGAGGCTGTTTGCGAGCCGCACGAAATCGGCAACCGCCAGCGTCTCGCCGCGCGCCCCGGGGTCGATGCCGGCGCGTTCGAGCGCCCCGGCGTCGCAGATATCGGCGACGGCGTTGCGCATCGTCTTGCGCCGCTGGCCGAACGCCGCCGCAACGACCCGCGCGAACAGCGTTTCATCGGCCAGCGCCGGCTTGGCCGCGCCGAGAGGAACGAGCCGGGCGACGGCGGACTCCACTTTGGGCGCCGGCCGGAACGCTCCGGCAGGGACGATGAACAGGCGCATTACCGCGAACCGGGTCTGCAGCATCACGGTGAGGCGCCCGTAGTCGGGTGTGGCCGGCGCGGCGGTCATCCGCGCGACCACTTCCTTCTGCAGCATCACGTGCAGATCGGACAGATGCGTCTCGTACCGTGCGAGGTGGAACAGGAGCGGCGAGCTGATGTTGTACGGCAGGTTGCCAACGATGCGCAGCTTGTCGCCGAGGGTGGAAAAATCGAAATCGAGGGCATCGGCGACGTGCAGCACAAGGCGTTCGGGCGGGAAGTCGGCGGTGAGGCGCGCCGCCAGATCGCGGTCGATTTCGATGGCGGTCAGATGGCCCGCGCGCTCCAGCAGCGGCCCGGTCAGCGCCGCCTGGCCCGGACCGATCTCGACCAGGTGGTCGCCCGGCCGGGGCGCGATCGCAGCGACGATCTTCGCGATGTAGTGTGGATCGACGAGGAAGTTCTGGCCGAACCGCTTGCGGGCCTGGTGATGCTCCATGTCACGCCACGTCATTCGCAAGCGGCGTGGTGGCGGCCTCCATGGCGTTCACGGAGTCGTGATACGCCCGGTTGTCGGCCGCGTGCGCATTCGCTCCACGCCGGGCTGCGCATCCGGCCAGCTCGGCCGCGAGCCCGACGGCGGCGTACAGGCTGCCGGGATCGGCGGCGGCCGCCCTGCCGGGATCGGCGGCGAGATCGAGCGCGGTACCGTGATCGACCGACGTGCGGATGAAGGGCAGGCCGAGCGTCACGTTGACGCCGTGGCCGAAGCTCGCCGCCTTCAGCACGGGCAGGCCCTGGTCGTGGTACATCGCGATGATCGCATCGAAGCGGCGCGCCTGAGCGGGAACGAACACGGTGTCCGCGGGCACCGGCCCGATCGCGTCGATGCCCCGTGCCCGTACGCTGCCGATCGCGGGAGCGATGGCGTCGATCTCCTCGCGCCCGAGGTGTCCGCCTTCACCGGCGTGGGGATTGAGACCGCAGACGGCGATCCGCGGCACGGCGATGCCGAACCTGGCCGTCAGCTCGGCGGCGACGATCGCGAGCGTCGCCGCCACCGCTTCCTCGGTGATCGCCGCGGCGACGTCCTTGAGCGCGACATGGGTGGTCACGAGCGCCACCCGCAGGGGCTCCGCCGGCGGACCGCCAACCAGCAGCATGACCACCCGCGGCGTGTGCGTGCGCTGCGCGAAATACTCGGTGTGCCCGGAGAACGCGATGCCGGCGTCCATCAGCACGCTTTTCTGGACCGGTCCGGTGACCAGCGCCGAAAACGCGCCGCTGGCGCAGGCGTCGGCAGCGCGGGCGAGCATCGCCAGCACGGCGCCCGCATTGGCGGGATCGGGCTTACCCGGCCGCACCGGCACCGCCAGCGGCAGGTGCCAGACTTCGACGGCGCCGGCGGGCGGGGCGAGCGCCGCGGCATCGAAATCGATGTAACCCGGCGCGAGGCCGATGCGCGCCGCGCGCGCAGCGAGCAACGCGCGGTCGCCGGCGACGACGAGCCGCGCTGCGAACGGGCGCTCGCGGTGCCGCATCGCCAGCATCGCAACAAGCTCGGGACCGATGCCCGCCGGCTCGCCCATCGTGACCAGCATGCCGCGCCGGTCCCTCATCCGGAGCGCTCGTCCGCGGCGAGCTGCCGCCGGGTGACGGAGAGCCCGGCGCTGTCGCCGAAGAACTCGAGGTCGAGCCCCGGCGCCGCGTCGATCGCCATCGCGCCGTCGGGTCCGCCGGCGATGGCCACCTGCTCGAAACCGGCGAGCGGCTGTGTTGGCCGGCCGAATATCCACAAGGCGTCGAGCGGGCGCAGCGGTTCGATTTGGCCGGTGTGCGCAACGGCGGGTCCCAGCGGCAGCGCGAAGCCTTCGCGGCCGAACACGGGAAACTGGTCGAGAGCGGCCCGATAGCGCAGCACGCGCTGTCCCGGGAAGCGCTGGCGCGAATTGAGGTCGTGCCAAGCGCCCGGCGGCAGCGCGATCTCGACCTCGCCGCCCTCGGCGAGGATCGGCGCGACGAGCAGCGCGTCGCCGCACATGAACTGCGTCTCGTAAACGCGCGCCGGCGCGTGGCTCGGGAACGCGAGCGCCATCGCGCGCATCACCGGCAAACCCGTCTGCCTTGCCGCGTCTGCGGCGCGCTGCAGATAGGGAATGAGCCGGTAGCGGAACGCGAGCCATTTCCTCGCGATCGCCTCGGCCTTGGTACCGTGGGCCCAGGGCAGACGGTCGTCCGCCCCCCGCAAGCCCACGTGCGAGCCGAAGATGCCCGCCTGCAACCAGCGCACGAAGAGTTCCGCGGTCGGTGGCGGTCCATAGGCCCCGCCGATCGCGAATGCGCGGTACGGCGCGCCGCTCATGCCGCACGACAGCGCACCCCTGATCGACGCGGCGAGCCCTTCCCAGTCGCTCTGCTGGGCGGCGCCCGCGTGGATCGCGTAGCGCTGGCTGCCGGCCCAGCCCGCGCGGCCGCTGATCACCGGCGGCGCATCCGCGGCGTGCTGAAACCGGACGGTCGCATCGTAGAGGCACTGGTGGTAGAGCAGCGGATAGACATTGGCGAGGCGGCTGCCGCTGTCGCCGTTGGCCGCGACGGCAGTCTCCGGCACGTCCTCGTCGTCATCGCTCGCGAGCAGGTCGGCGCCATCGGCGAACAACGTCGCGTGCGCTTCTCGCCACCAGGCGAAGGCGGCCGGATGGGTGAAATCGACGATGCCGCTGTCGGTGGCCGTCGAGGTCGTCGCGTCGGAGGAGCGCGTGGCATGCACGGTCTGTCGCCGGCGGATGGCTGGCATGCCGACGCCGTCGGTCAGCAGATAGCCGCGTGCGGCAAGCTCCTGGAAGAGGGGCGTGCCGACGGCGACATACGGTGATTCGCGGGCGCAGATCCGCAGGTCGTGCGCCTTGATCCTCGCCAGCGCCGAGGGCGCGCCCGCTGCGTGCCCGCGATCGCTCCCGCCATGGCCTGCGGCCGCGATCGGCGACGTGGCGCGGTGATCGAGCGCCAGCACGTCGCACGGAACGCCGCGCTGGCGCAGTCGTTCCGCCAGCGCGAGCGTTGCCCCGGGTGCCTCGTTGCGCTCGCAGGCAACCCAGAGCCCGAGGCTCCACAGCGGCACGACAGGCGCGCGCCCGGTGAGTTGCGTGTACATGCCGACGACCTCCGCGGGCGTGTCGGCGGCGAAGAAAAAGAGGTCGACGGCCTCGTCGTCCACGACCAGCGCGTAGGACCGGTGCGACCATTCGGGGTTGCCGACCCCGTGCGTGACGCTGCCGGCGCCGTGGACGAACACGCCCCACGCGCCACCCTTCACCCCGACACTGCGCCCCGGTCCCCACGCGAACGGCGTGTTCGCATGCGCGCGGTCGGCGCCGGTGTCCTGCGCGCCCTCGACCGCGGAGCGCACCCGTTGCCCGCGCTTGTCGAGCGGGCCGGGCTGTTCGCCCAGACCGTACACCGGTTCGCCGGACGCAAGCGCAAGCGCGGCCAGCCATTGCCCGCCGCGGCGCACCCGGCCGATCGCCGGCAGGCGCGGCGAACCGTCGGCGTGGCGATCGGTGCACGATTGCAGAACGGGCATGCCTTGGTGCAGCAGCCGGAACGAGAGCGGCGTCGCCGTGATCTCGAATGTGCTGTCGCCGGCCGTGAGCGTCCAGATTCCCGGCGGCGATTGCGCGACGGCACATGGGTGCGCGAGACCCTGCACGATCCCGTAATCGGGCTTGGTCGCGGGTCCCGCCCGCAGGCGAAAAACACCGGGGCCGTAGCAGACGGCTTCGAGGATGTCGCCGGTCATCGTGGCGAAGGCGATCCCCGACGCGGTCGCGCCGAGACTGCCCTGCCCGTCGAGCGGCAGGAACGCGGAGGGATCGAACTGCACCGCCGGCGCCCGGGCGATTGCGCTCAACCGGCGAAGGCCGGCTCGGGCAACCCGGGGACCGCGACCGCCATCGCGAACAGGCCGCCGGAGAGTGGCAGGCGCGTCAGTTCTTCGTCGGAGCGGAACTGGCGCGCGCTGGTGACGTACAGCGTCTTCAGGTCGGGGCCGCCGAACGCACACATGGTCGGGCACTGCGCCGGGACCGGGAGCTCCGCCAGCACCGCGCCCGCGGGCGAGAGGCGGGCCACCTTGCCGCCGCCGTAGAACGCAGTCCAGTAGCAGCCCTCGCTGTCGACCGCGGCACCGTCCGGACGGTGGGTGGCGTCGGCGAAGTGCGCCAGCACGCGCCGATGCGACGGCAGGCCCGATGCCGCGTCGAAATCGTAGGCGTGAATGGTCCGCGTCGGCGTGTCGGTGTGGTACATCGTGCGGCCGTCGGGGCTCCAGGCGAGGCCGTTGGAAATCATCATGTCACGGAGCACCAGGGTGACACGGTGGTCCCGGTCCACGCGCACGAGCGCCGCCGAGTCGGCGTCGCGCTGTTCGTTCATGGAGCCGGCCCAGAACCGGCCCTGCGGGTCGCAGCGGCCGTCGTTGAAGCGGTGATGCGCGGGATCGTACGGTGCATCGGCGATCTTGCGCTCGAGCGTGCCGTCCGGTCCCGCCAGCCAGATGCCGCCGCGCAGCGCGACGACGAAGCCGCCCTGGCTGCGCAGCGCGAAGCAGCCGATCGATTCCGGCATCGCCATCGCTGTGTCGTCGCCGGTCGCGGGATCGAAACGGTGGAGTGCCGGCGCATTGATGTCGACCCAGTAGAGCGCCTGCTCGGCGACGGACCAGACCGGGCACTCGCCGAGGCTCGCCTTGGCGTCCATGACACAGTTCAGGACAGAGGGGACGGACGGGGTGGGGGACATGGCTGGAGCGGAGGGAGAGGCGTGCATCGTACAAGAAAACACGCGTCCTGGATCGCGGCATGCGGGCAAGGCTCGCCGCGATCCGCCCCCCGGCGGTGGAAGGCCCGCCTGCCGGGCGCGCTATAATCGCCGTTCGATTCAGGGAGGTTGCCCACCTCCCTGAGCCTTTTCTGCCGGCGCGCCCGCCGCTGCCGCCTGCCTGCTTGCACGTGCGCAACCATTTCTCGCGACCCGATTTCCTGGCCGGCATCCGCGACATGTCGCCGCCGCTGATCGGCCTGCTGCCGTTCGGCCTCGTCTGCGGCGTCGCCGCGCAGGCGCTCGGTGCATCGGCCTGGGGTGCGCTGGGCATGTCGGCGATCATCTTCTCGGGCGCCGCCCAGATTGTCGCCGCGCAGCTGCTCGCGGCGCACGCGCCGATCCCCGTCGTCGTGCTCACCTGCTTCGTCGTCGGCCTGCGCCTCATGATGTACAGCGCGGCGATGGCGCCGCATCTGAAGCCGCTTCCCGCGCGCTGGCGCCACGTCCTCGCCTACGTGCTGACCGACCAGGCGTTCGCGGCGTCGATCCGCCGGTTCAGGGATTCCGGCGACGCGTACAAGGGAGCGTCGTATTTCCTCGGCACCGGCGTGCTGCTGTGGACGACGTGGCAGGCGTCCAACCTCGCCGGCTACTGGCTTGGCAACGTGCTCCCCGCGGCGTGGTCACTCGACTTCGTGGTGCCGCTGTGCTTTCTCGGGTTGCTGGTGCCGGCGCTGGAAGATCGTCCGACCCGCGCCGCCGCGCTCGCCTCCGGTGTCGCCGTGATCGTGCTCGACCCGCTGCCGATGCGCCTGTCGCTGGTCTGCGCCGGGCTGATCGGCATTGCGACGGGGCTGATCGTCGAGGCCCGCGGGAAACGATGAGTGGCACGCTCACGTTCTGGGTCGTCGTCGTCGCGGTCGGCGCGCTCAACTATCTGTCGCGGTTGTCCTTCATTGCGCTGTTCGCCCGCGTCGAGATGCCGTCGCTGTTTGCCCGCGCGCTGCGCTACGTTCCGGCGGCGATGCTGGCGGCCATCGTCGTGCCGGCGGTCGCATTGCGCGGGATCGGGTCCGCCGATCCGGTGCTGGAGAACGCCAAGCTCGCGGCGGCGCTCGTGGCGGCGTTCGTGGCCTGGCGCACGCGCAGCACCTCCGCGACGATTCTTTCCGGCATGGCGGTGCTGTGGCTGGCACAGTGGCTGCTCCGGGCCGCCGCCTGAAATCCATCCGCGGATCGGATACCATCACGCCTGTTCGCTCTCCACTGGATACCCCCATGCGCTTCGAAGGCACCGACACCTACATTGCCACCCCCGACCTGATGCTCGCCGTCAACGCGGCGATCGCGCTGGAGCGCCCGCTGCTGATCAAGGGCGAGCCCGGCACCGGCAAGACCATGCTCGCCGAGGAAGTGGCGCGCGCGCTGTCGCGCCCGCTCCTGCAATGGCACATCAAGTCGACGACCAAGGCGCAGCAGGGCCTCTACGAGTACGACGCCGTGTCGCGGCTGCGCGACTCGCAGCTGGGGGTCGAGAAGGTCGCCGACATCGCCAACTACATCAAGCGCGGGGTGCTGTGGGATGCGTTCGAGTGCGAGACCCAGGCCGTGGTGCTGATCGACGAGGTCGACAAGGCCGACATCGAATTCCCGAACGACTTGCTGCGCGAGCTCGACCGGATGGAGTTCTACGTCTACGAAACCCAGAAGACGGTGCAGGCGCGGCACCGGCCGCTGGTGGTCATCACCAGCAACAACGAGAAGGAGCTGCCCGACGCCTTCCTGCGTCGCTGCTTCTTCCACTACATCAAGTTCCCGGACAAGGAGACGATGACGCGGATCGTCGACGTGCATTTCCCCGGGCTCAAGAAGGCGCTGCTGCAGGAGGCGCTCGAGGTGTTCTTCGGCCTGCGCGAGGTGCCCGGCCTCAAGAAGAAGCCGTCGACCTCCGAGCTGCTCGACTGGCTGAAGCTGCTGCTGGCCGAGGACATTCCGCCCGAGGCATTGAAGAGCTCGGACAAGAAGGTGCTCATCCCGCCGCTGCACGGCGCGCTGCTCAAGAACGAGCAGGACGTGCACCTGTTCGAGCGCGTCGCGTTCATGGCGCGCTCGGGGCGCTAGGCGCGGCCGGCGCTCACCGGGGGCAGGCATGCGCTTCGTGGAACCGGTCACGCTTTCCGGCCGACATGCGACGCTGGAGCCGCTCGCGCGCGAGCACGAGGCCGCGGTGCGGGCGGCGGCGGCCGACGGCGAATTGTGGCGGCTTTGGTACACCGGGGTGCCGGCGCCGGACAAGACCGCGGCCTGGATCGACGCCGCGCTGGCGATGCGCGAGAAACTGGGCGCGATGCCCTTTGTCATCCGCGACAACGCGAGCGGCGACATCGTCGGCGCGACGCGCTGCTTCAACGTCGAGGCCGCGCACCGGCGCCTCGAGATTGGCCACACGTGGCACGCGAAGCGCGCCCAGCGCACCGCGATCAACACCGAATGCAAGCTGCTGCTGCTCGCGCACGCCTTCGAGACGCTCGATTGCATCGCCGTCGAATTCCGGACCAACTTCTTCAACTTCCAGTCACGGCAGGCGATCGAGCGGCTCGGCGCCAAGCAGGACGGCATCCTGCGCAACCATCAGCTGACACCGGACGGCACGCTGCGCGACACCGTCGTATTCAGCATCATCAACGGCGAATGGCCGGCGGTGAAGCGCAATCTGCAGTTCCTGCTGGAGCGCTAAATGAGGTCAGGTCCATTTGATTCCGCGGAATTTAATGGACCTGACCCCATTTAGCCTTGACCCATTTAGCCTGCCATTTAGCCGATGCTGATCGACTTTTTCCTCCACCTCAAGTCCGCGCGGCTGCCGGTCTCGACGCGCGAGTTCCTCACGCTGCTCGAGGCGCTGGAGGCGCGCGTGGTGTCGCTGTCGCTCGACGACTTCTATGCGCTCGCCCGCACCTGCCTCGTCAAGGACGAGTCGCACTTCGATCGTTTCGACCTCGCGTTCGGGTCGTACTTCAAGGGCGCGAGCGCGATCTTCGACATCCGCGGCACGATCCCCGAGGAGTGGCTGCGCAAGGAGTTCGAGCGGCACCTGACGCCCGAGGACCGTGCGAAGATCGAGGCATTGGGCGGCTGGGACAAGCTGATGGAGACCTTCAAGCAGCGTCTCGCCGAGCAGAAGGGGCGCCACGCCGGCGGCTCCAAGTGGATCGGCACCGGCGGCACCAGCCCCTTCGGCGCCTACGGCTTCAACCCCGAGGGCATCCGCATCGGCCAGGAAGGCGGCGGCAGCCGCAGCGCGGTCAAGGTCTGGGACGAGCGCTCGTTTCGCAACCTCGACGGCGACGTCGAGCTCAACACGCGCAATATCAAGGTGGCGCTGCGCAAGCTGCGCCGCTTCGCGCGCGAGGGCGTGCCCGAGGAGCTCGACCTCGAAGGCACCATCGAAGGCACCGCGCGGAACGCCGGCTGGCTCGACCTGCACATGGTCCCCGAGCGGCGCAACCGGGTGAAGGTGCTGCTGTTCCTCGACGTCGGCGGCTCGATGGACCCGCACGTGCGCGTGTGCGAGGAGCTGTTCTCGGCGGCGAAGAGCGAATTCCGCCATCTCGAGTACTTCTACTTCCACAACTGCGTCTACGACCACGTCTGGCGCGACAACGGCCGCCGCAATTTCGACCGGCTCGCCACCCAGGACATTTTGCACAAGTACGGCCCCGACTGGAAGCTCATCTTCGTCGGCGACGCGGCGATGAGCCCCTACGAGCTGACACAGGCCGGCGGCAGCGTCGAGTACAGCAACGCCGAACCGGGCATCGTGTGGCTGAAGCGCCTGTTCGAGCACTTCCGGCGCGTCGCCTGGTGGAATCCGGAACCGGAGCGCGCATGGGAATACACGCGCTCGACGCAGATGGTTCTCGCGCTGCTCGGTCCGAAGATGTTTCCGCTGACGCTGGGGGGTGTGGCGCGGGGGATCGACGCGCTGCGGCATTGATGGCGCGGATGCCGCGGATGCCTACGAGAAACTTGCGTCACTGAACGACCGCAGGAGGGACCATGGAACGGATCACGATGTCGATCGACGAGACCCTGGCGAAGGATTTCGACGCTTTGATCAGGAAACGCGGCTATGAAAGCCGCTCGGAAGCGATGCGCGACCTGCTGCGCCGTGAGGTCGAGGCGAACCGGGTGGCCTACGAGCCGCTCACGCATTGCGTGGCCTCGTTCTCCTACGTCTACAACCATCACGAGCGCGAACTCGCCGAGCGCCTTACCGAGGCGCAGCATGCGCACCACGACCTTGTCGTGGCGGCGATGCACGTGCACCTCGACCACGACAACTGCCTCGAGAGTGTGGTCCTCAAGGGGCCGACCGCGGCGGTGCG
>Ga0315271_10001746_pt1 | contig 13274 bp, 16 predicted proteins | sample C3_top_MG_FD_204664 | JGI IMG/M metagenome (GOLD analysis project Ga0315271, IMG submission 204664) | Sediment microbial communities from Yellowstone Lake, YNP, Wyoming, USA - C3_top | ecosystem: Environmental > Aquatic > Freshwater > Lake > Sediment | place: USA: Wyoming | collected 2017-08-01 | reverse complement strand
GAGATGGCCTCCAGCACGTCGCGCGAGGTGGTCATCTCCAGGCCGCCCGGAATGATCATGGTGCTGGAATAGACCGGTTGCTCCGGCTGTTTGTCGTCGGCAAAGGTGGCCTCATGCAGCACAAAACCGCGCTCGGTTTGCACCGGCCCGCCAAAGAAAACGGGCGCCGCCTGCAGGTCGGGGCGGCTCAAAGGCAGATCCACCTTGTCGAACAGACCCTTGAGGTTGATCTCGCAGGGTTTGTTGATGACCAGCCCCAAGGCCCCGCGCGGGCTGTGCTCGCACAGATACACGACACTTTGCCCGAACAGCGGATCCTGCAGACCGGGCATGGCGATCAGAAAATGATTCGTCAGGTTGATGGGGGCAGAATCGGCAGACATGGAACAATTTTAGCGATGAACATGACCCAGAATTTTGAAACCGGCATGATGTGGTTTCGACGCGATTTACGCGTGACCGACAACGTGGCGCTGCAGCTGGCGCTGAGCCAGTGCGCGCGCGTGCACTGTGTTTTTGTGTTTGACCAGGCCATTCTGGACGCCCTGCCACGGGCCGACCGGCGCGTGGAATTTATCCGTGAATCGCTGGTGGAACTCGACGCGGCATTGCGCCAGCTCAGCGGCCAGGCCGGCGCGGGCCTGATCGTTTGCCATGCGCTGGCAAGCGTTGAAGTGCCACGCCTGGCCGCCGCGCTGCAAGTGCAGGCGGTGTTTGCCGCGCGCGACTACGAGCCGCAGGCGCTGGCGCGCGACGAGGCCGTGCGCGCGGCACTCGCGCAAGTTGGCTGCGCTTTTTTCAGCTGCAAGGACCAGGTGATTTTTGAGGGCCGCGAAATCCTCACGCAGTCCGGCTCGCCCTACGGTGTCTTCACGCCCTACAAAAATAACTGGCTCAAACGCGTGTCACCCGAAGACCTGGCGCCGCACGACAGCACGCCGCTGGCGTCGCGTTTGAGTGAACGCCCGGCTCAATTCCAGCGACCGGTGCCCAGCCTGGGCGAGCTTGGCTTCGAGCCCACCAACCTGAGCAGCCTGAAGATTCCCACAGGCGAATCGGGCGGCCAGAAATTGCTGGAAGCCTTTTTCGAGCGCATGGATGATTACCACGCCACGCGCGACTTTCCGGCCGTCAAGGGCCCGAGTTACCTCGGTGTGCACCTGCGCTTTGGCACCGTGTCGATCCGCCAGCTGGTGCGGCTGGCCTTGCAGCGCCAGGCCGCAGGCAGCGCGGGCGCGACGGTGTGGCTCGGCGAGCTGGTGTGGCGCGATTTTTACTTTGCCATCCTGGCCAATTTTCCACACGTGGCAAAGCAGGCCTTCAAGCCCGAATACGATGCCATTCGCTGGGAAAGCGGAATGCACGCCGAGGCGCTGTTTTCGGCCTGGTGCCAGGGCCAAACCGGCTACCCGCTGGTCGATGCGGCCATGGCGCAAATCAACCAGAGCGGCTACATGCACAACCGCCTGCGCATGGTGGCTGGCAGTTTTCTGGTGAAAGACCTGGGCATTGACTGGCGCCGGGGCGAGCGCTACTTTGCCGAACACCTCAACGACTTCGACCTGTCGGCCAACAACGGCGGCTGGCAATGGGTGGCCTCCAGCGGCTGCGATGCGCAGCCCTACTTTCGCATTTTCAACCCGGTCAGCCAAAGCGAGAAGTTTGACCCGCAGGGCAAATTCATCCGCCGCTACCTACCGCAACTGGCCAAGCTGTCCGACAAGGCCATCCATGCGCCCTGGCTTGCCAAACCGCTGGAACTGCAGATGGCCGGCGTGGTGCTGGGACAAAATTACCCGCACCCGATCGTCCAGCACGACGAGGCGCGCGCCAAAACATTGCAGCGTTATGCAGTGGTCAAAAAAGCCATTCCAGATGTCGAATAGCCCGGATGCAAGGTCGCCCGAAAGAAGCAAAGCGCCATCCGGTAAGGCCTCAAATTTGCACCATCTCGAAATCTTCCTTGCGGGCGCCGCATTCGGGGCAAGTCCAATTGAGCGGCACGTCGCGCCAGGCCGTGCCGGCCGGCACGCCGTGCTCCGGATCGCCCACTTGCTCGTCGTAAATCCAGCCACAAATCAGGCACATCCAGGTTGTCGATTCAGTCACAGCGTTCAAGGCCTTCCAATAGAATGTCCAATTATTTACACCATGGCTGACGTCATCCATCAACCCCGGTGTCCTTCCTCCAATTTTGCCTGAATAAACCATGAATTCCTCCACCGACAACAATGCCACCCTGTTTGCCCGCGCCTCCAAGGTGATTCCGGGCGGCGTCAACTCCCCGGTGCGCGCTTTTCGCGCTGTCGGCGGCACGCCGCATTTCATCAGCCGCGCCCAGGGTGCCTACATCTGGGACGCCAACGGCCAGCGCTACACCGACTACATCGGCTCCTGGGGCCCGATGATTCTGGGCCACGGCCATCCTGCCGTGGTGGAGGCGGTGCAACAAGCGGTGCTCGAGGGCTTCTCTTACGGCGCCCCGACCGAGCGCGAAGTCGAGCTGGCCGAGGCCATTTTGAAACTGATGCCGAGCATGGACATGGTGCGCCTGGTGAGTTCTGGCACCGAAGCCGCCATGAGCACCATCCGGCTGGCGCGCGGTGCCACCGGGCGCAGCAAGTTCATCAAGTTCGAGGGCTGCTACCACGGCCATGCCGATGCCCTGCTGGTCAAGGCCGGCTCGGGCCTGGCCACCTTTGGCAACCCCACCAGCGCCGGCGTGCCGCCCGAGGTGGTGCAGCACACCATCGTGCTCGAATACAACAACATCGAGCAACTCGAAGCCGCTTTCGCCGAGCAGGGCAACCAGATCGCCTGCCTGATGATGGAGCCGATCTGCGGCAACATGAATTTTGTGCGCGCCAGCGTGCCGTTTGTGAAGCGCTGCCGTGAACTGTGCACGCAGTACGGCGCGCTGCTGGTGTTTGACGAGGTGATGACCGGTTTCCGTGTGGCGCTGGGCGGCGCGCAAAGCGTGTATGCCAAGGAAATTCCCGGTTTCGAGCCCGACATGACAGTGATGGGCAAGGTGATTGGCGGCGGCATGCCGCTGGCCGCCTTTGGCGCCAAACGTGCGGTCATGGAGCACCTGGCGCCGCTGGGCTCGGTCTACCAGGCTGGCACCCTGTCAGGCAACCCGGTGGCCACGGCCTGCGGCCTGGCGACACTGAATGAGATCAGCAAACCGGGTTTTTATGACGAACTGAGCCGCAAGACCCGCGCCCTGATCAGCGGCCTGACCCAGGCGGCCGCAGCTGAAGGCGTGCCGTTTTGTGGTGACAGCGAGGGCGGCATGATGGGCTTTTATTTGCTGCCTGAACTGCCCCACACCTACAGCCAGGTGATGAAATCAGACGGTGCCAAATTCAACCAGTTGTTCCACGGGCTGCTTGACTGTGGCGTTTACATCGCACCAGCGCTCTACGAGGCTGGTTTTGTCAGCAACGCGCATACCGATGCAGACATTGCCGCCACAGTGGAAGCGGCTGCTGAAGTATTCAAAATACTATCAAAATATTAGCTAGCTGAAATAGTTTATTAAGACTAAGAATGGTGTTGCTTCTTCTGATTTGAATTACAATGTAATTCAATAAAAGGACATGTCATGGCTGCAAATGCATTGGTTCAAACCCGCATTGATCGTGTCATCAAAGAAGAGGCCGCTGCTGTTTTGGCGGCTATGGGGCTTACTGTCTCTGATGCGGTCAGACTGTTGCTGACCAAAGTAGCCCACGACAAAACGCTTCCGTTTGAGCCCTTGACTCCTAACAAAACCACCATTGCCGCCATGCGAGAAGCTCGTACTGGCAACTTGCCTCGGGCTGATAGCGTTGCTGCACTGATGACAGCGCTTCATGCGGACGATTGAGTGGACGGGTCAGTTCAAGCGGGACTACAAGCGTGAGGCTAAAGGCAGGCACCGCGCGACGCTAGATGCTGATTTGTCCTTGGTGATCACGGCCCTGGCCAATGACCAAGTGCTGGATTTGCAATACCGGGATCATGGGCTGATTGGCAACTGGAAAGATCATCGTGACTGCCACATCAAACCCGACCTCATCTTGATTTACAGGATGCAGGAGGCCGAAGCATTGCAGCTTGTCCGGCTTGGTTCTCATTCAGAGTTGGGAATATGAGGATGTGTTTGATCGATCCATCCTTTGTCAAACACAAAAGCTACTTCGCATTTGCAGCGAGGGACTAAACCGCTCGCGCGGTACCCCATGCCGTAGCGCTGTTAGTTTTCAAAGATGGGATCGTTGGCTACGTGCGCGGCGTGGCCCAACTCGAACGTTAAACAGTAGCACTCTGTGCGGTTTGACTTATTGCGACCAATAAATACAATGTATGTATGATCAAGTTCGAATGGGATGAGCCTAAAGCCATTGCGAATCTCAAAAAGCATCAAGTGTCTTTTGAAGAAGCCAAGTCGATTTTCTTCGACGAATTTGGTGTTCAGTTCTTTGACGAAGATCACTCATCCGGCGAGGAGCGCTTCCTGATGCTCGGTATGAGTTCGGGGGCAAAGTTGCTCATCGTTTGTCATTGCGAGCGGGAGCAAGGTGCAGTCATTCGCATTATTTCGGCACGCAAGGCGACCAAGCGCGAAAGCGCGTTTTATCCAGGTGGACATGTATGAGAGCTGAATACGACCTTTCCAAACTGAAATCCCGCAAGAACCCATACGCGACCAAGCTGAAGAAACCTGTGACCATGCGCCTTTCAGAGGATGTTGTGGATTATTTCAAGGGAATGGCCGATGAGTCGGGCGTTCCCTATCAGAGTTTGATTAACTTGTACCTGCGCGACTGTCTTGCCAACAGCCGAAAGGTGCAAATCAATTGGCCACAAGCTGTTTAGCAGGTTGCTCGTCACGGACACGCAACATCAGGTTGCGCTTCGCGGCGCTTGCTGCGTGCCGGACAGCGCCATCGCTAAGGCACCAAATCAGATGATTTGGATCACCGGACCACCGCCGATTTCTGGACATTTGACAGTTGGGGGGGGCGGTGCTCAGTGCCGGAAATGCCGCACGCCTGAGTACACCATCGCAACGCCACGCTCATTGGCCGCGTCGATCACCTCCTGGTCGCGCATCGAGCCACCGGGCTGGATGACGCAAGTGGCACCCGCATCGACCACCACGTCGAGCCCGTCGCGGAACGGGAAGAAGGCATCGCTGGCGACTGCCGTGCCTTTGAGGCTCAGGCCGGCATGCTCGGCCTTGATGCTGGCAATGCGTGCCGAATCCAGACGGCTCATCTGGCCCGCGCCCACGCCCATGGTCATGCCGTCCTTGCAGAACACAATGGCGTTGCTCTTGACGAACTTGGCAATGGTCCAGGCAAACATCAGGTCTTGCAACTGCTGCGGCGTCGGTTGCACTTGGGTCACCACCTTCAGGTCGGCCAGCGTCAGGATGTGGTTGTCGGCAGTTTGCATCAGCAGGCCGGAGCCGACGCGTTTGACGTCCATGGCGTTGCGGCCGTTGTCCCAGTCGCTCTTGCCCCCCGGCGGCAGGGCGATTTGCAGAATGCGCACGTTGACCTTGCTCTTGAACACCGCCAGTGCCTCGGGGGTAAAGCTGGGCGCCATCAGCACCTCGATGAACTGCTTGGACATTTGCAGCGCGGCACGCTCATCCAATTCGCAATTGAGGGCAATGATGCCGCCGAAAGCCGAGGTCGGGTCGGTCTGGAAGGCCTTGCTGTAGGCTTCCAGCGCATCGGCGCCCACCGCCACGCCGCAGGGGTTGGCGTGTTTCAGAATCACGCAGGCGGCGCCGTCTTTGGCCGCGTCAAAGCTCTTGACGCATTCCCAGGCGGCGTCGGCGTCGGCGATGTTGTTGTAGCTGAGTTCCTTGCCTTGCAGTTGCACGGCGGTCACCAGCGAGCCGGGTGCAGGATGCAGGTCGCGGTAAAAAGCGGCGCTCTGGTGCGGGTTTTCACCGTAGCGCAGGTCTTGCAGCTTGATGAAGTGGCCGTTGCTTTGCCCCGGGAACAGGCTGCGCGCCGGCACGCTGGCGGCTTCGTCGAACTGGATCGACGACAGATAGTCGCTGATGGCGCCGTCGTACTGGCCGATGCGGTTGAACGCGGCCACGCTCAGGGCAAATTTGGTCTTCAGGGTCAGTCCGCCGTTGTTCAACTCGGCCAGCACTTGCGGGTATTGCGATGCGTCGGTCAGCACCGCCACGTCTTTCCAGTTTTTGGCGGCGCTGCGCACCATGGCCGGGCCACCGATGTCGATGTTCTCGATGGCGTCCTCGAGCGTGCAACCGGGCTTGGCCACGGTGGCCTCGAACGGGTACAGGTTGACCACCAGCAGGTCGATGGTGTCGATGGCGTAGGCCTTGAGCGCGGCCATGTGCTCGGGCACGTCGCGCCGCGCCAGCAGGCCGCCATGCACCTTGGGGTGCAGGGTTTTGACACGGCCGTCGAGCATTTCGGGGAAACCGGTGACCTCAGCCACCTCGGTCACGGGCAGGCCGTGGTCGGCCAGCAATTTGGCAGTGCCGCCGGTGGACAGCAGCTTGATGCCGAGCGCGTGCAGCGCCTGGGCAAATTCAACAATGCCGGTTTTGTCGGAGACAGAAATTAAAGCGTTCATGGGAAGGAAGTGAGTAAGTTGATAAAAGATTCAAGAATCCGTCATTGCGAGCGTAGCGCGGCAATCCAGGCTTCATGGACTGCCACGGCCTGCGGCCTCGCAGTGACGGGGGCAAGCGCGCGATGACGTCACAGGCTTATTCGATGAGCTTGTGTTCCAACAATTTCTTGCGCAGCGTGTTGCGGTTGAGCCCGAGGTACTGGGCGGCTTTGGATTGGTTGTGGTCGGCGCGCTGCATCACCACTTCGAGCAGCGGTTTTTCCACCACGGCCAGCAGCATGTCGTACATGCCATTGGGCTCGCTGTGGCCCAGATCGTTCAGGTAATTTTCCAGATTGCTGCGCACACAGTCGGCAATGTGCAAGGGTTTCATTGAAAGGTCTCCATGTTGTTATTCAATTCATTGTCCATTTCAGACGGGGCTTGCACCGGCTTCGGCAGGCGGTCGATACGCGTATTGAGTTCGTCAAAAAAATCGGCCACCGCCGCCCACTGCGCCCGGCAGTCGGTCAGCGTGTTCATGCGGGCGCGAAACGCCTCGCCACCGGGCAGCGTGCGAACGTACCAGCCAATGTGTTTGCGCGCGCTGAGCACGCCGATGAATTCGCCATACAGGCTGTAATGGTCTTGCAGATGGTCCAGCAACAGGTGTTTGACCTCGGCCACCAGCGGTGGCGCCAGATGCTCGCCGGTGGCCAGAAAATGCGCGATTTCCCGAAAGATCCAGGGCCGGCCCTGCGCCGCGCGGCCGATCATCACCGCGTCGGAGCCGGTGGCGGCCAGCACAGCGCGGGTTTTTTCAGGGCTGTCGATGTCGCCGTTGGCCACCACCGGTATGCGCAGCGCCGCCTTGACGGCCGCAATGGTGTCGTACTCGGCGCAGCCGCGGTAACCCTGCTCGCGGGTGCGGCCATGCACAGTCATCATCTGCACGCCGGCTGACTCGGCGGCACGGGCCAGCGGCACCGCGTTTCTGGATGCATTGCACCAGCCGGTGCGCATTTTCAAGGTCACCGGCACACCCTGCGGCGCACAGGCCTGCACCACAGCGGTGACAATTTTGAGCGCCAAAGATTCGTCCTGCATCAGGGCCGAACCGGCCCATTTGTTGCACACCTTTTTGGCCGGGCAGCCCATGTTGATGTCGATGATCTGAGCGCCCCGGTCGATGTTGTAGCGCGCCGCATCCGCCATCATGAGCGGCTCGGTGCCGGCAATCTGCACCGCGATGGGGCCGGGTTCACCGTCATGGTTGGCGCGCCGAGAGGTCTTGAGTGAATGCATCAAATCGGGCCGGCTGGTCACCATTTCGCTCACGGCATAGCCCGCGCCGAGGCGCTTGCACAGCTGGCGAAACGGCCGATCGGTCACGCCCGCCATGGGGGCAACGAAGAGGCCGTTAGGCAAAATGTAGGGGCCGATGTTCATGCGAACGCGTTCAAAGCAAATGAAAATCCAGGGAAAAAGAAGCAACACAGTGTTTGGGGATAAGGGATTCTAGCTGCCCAATATTTCAGCAAATGAAATAAACCGTGATCCTGGCGGCCATCGTTCGAAACCTATACTGCGGCACCCATGGAACTCTGGATCGATCACCTGCTCACCCTGCTGGCGCTGCCCCAATATGGTCTCAGCACGGTGTTCGTGGTGTCGTTCGTGTCGGCCACTCTGCTGCCCATGGGCTCGGAGCCGGCGGTGTTCGGCCTGGTGGAGCTCAACCCGTCGCTGTTCTGGCCCGCCATTGCCGTGGCCACCGTCGGCAACACGCTCGGCGGCACCGTGACCTGGTGGATGGGGCTGGCCTCGCACAAGGTGGTGGACAAATACCAGCATTCCAAACACCACCTGCGCGCGCTGGCCTGGCTGGAGCGCCTCGGCCCCAAGGCCTGTCTGCTGGCCTGGCTGCCTGTGGTGGGAGACCCGCTGTGCGCCGTGGCAGGCTGGCTCAAGCTGCCGTTCTGGCCATGCCTGGGCTACATGGCCATTGGCAAATGCGCCCGCTACCTGACCATGACGGCGGCGCTGATGGGGGCTTTTGGCGGCTAATCACAGCCGACCGGAATTCATCCAGGCGACGCGGCTGAACTGTTCAATCGGGTTGCGACCTGATTCAAGGGTCAGGCCAATCCAAGAAATACCGCCAGTGCGCGATTCACGGCCAACATCGCTTCGTCATCCATGCGACCCAGCACCATCCCGATTTTTTCACGCGCGATGGATTGCGGCTTGTCCACCATGACCTGCGAGGTCTTGCTCAATCCGTTGCCTTCAGTGGGGTTGACCGTGATACGAAACAGCGGCGTGGCGCGCAAATCGCTGGTTACCGGCAGAATCGTCACCGATGGATGCGCATCGAACAGGTCAGACTGAATCACCAATGCGGGGCGGGGCTTGCCCAGATCGCCCTGCAAAGCGACCGTGACCAGGTCGCCGCGCTTCAATGCCAGCCTTGAGTGTCAGCCGCCTCCAGGAGCCACTTGGCAGTTTCTTCTTCTTGCCCGTCGTTCTTCAACAACATGGATTGGCGACGGCATTCCTGCGCAAAACCTGCTCGACGAGTGTCCGGCACCCAAATTTGAACCGGGCGCAGGCCGGATTCACGCAAGGCTGCTCGGTGCTTTTGCACTCTCTCGGATGTGCTGGTGGGCATGATGAACTCCTGTTATTCGCTGTTACATGCAACATCATAAGCACATCGTTTGTTACATGCAACGAAATTCCACAGAATTCCAACTGCCCCTGTTCAACTTACGAACTGAACAAAAAGTTCATGACATCACCGTCCTTGACCACGTAATCCTTGCCTTCGGCGCGCATCTTGCCGGCATCTTTGGCGCCCTGCTCGCCCTTGTAGGTGATGAAGTCGTCATAGGCAATGGTCTGGGCACGGATGTAACCCTTCTCGAAGTCGGTGTGGATCACGCCCGCCGCCTGCGGGCCGGTGTCGCCCTTGTGGATGGTCCAGGCGCGCACTTCCTTGACCCCGGCGGTAAAGTAGGTTTGCAGCCCCAGCAGGTCGTAGGCGGCGCGGATCAGGCGGTTCAGGCCGGGCTCGTGCAGGCCGAGTTCCTCCAGAAACATCAGGCGGTCTTCGTCGCTCATGTCGGCCATTTCGGCCTCCAGCTTGGCGCAGATGGCCACCACCGGCGCGTTTTGCGCGGTGGCGTAGGCGGTCAGGCGGTCCAGAAACGGGTTATTCTCAAAGCCGTCCTCGGCCACGTTGGCAACAAACATGGCGGGCTTGGCGGTGATCAGAAAGAACTGTTTCAGCAGCGGCTGCTCTTCCTTGCTGAAGTCCAGCGCGCGCACCGGCTTGGCCTCATTCAGCGCGGCCTGGCAGCGCTCCAGAATGCTCACCAGTTTGGCCGCTTCCTTGTCGCCACCCGACTTGGCGGCTTTCTGGTAACGCGCCAGCGCCTTGTCCACCGTGCTGAGGTCGGCCAGGCAAAGTTCGGTCTGGATCACCTCGATGTCGGAAATCGGGTCCACCCGGCCCGACACGTGAATCACGTTGTCGTCTTCAAAGCAGCGCACCACGTTGATGATGGCGTCGGTCTCGCGGATGTGCGCCAAAAACTTGTTGCCCAGGCCCTCACCGGTGCTGGCGCCGGCCACCAGACCGGCAATGTCGACAAACTCGACAATGGCGCGCTGCACCCGCTCCGGGTGCACGATGTTTGATAGCGCATCCAGGCGCGGGTCGGGCACCTCGACAATGCCCACATTGGGCTCTATGGTGCAAAAGGGGTAGTTCTCAGCCGCAATGCCGGCCTTGGTCAGCGCGTTGAACAGGGTCGATTTACCGACGTTGGGCAAGCCCACGATGCCACATTTCATAACAAATCCTAAACAAACTTAAATAAGGTCAGGCCGCGAAAAATGCCCTGAAAACCTTGAAAAACAAGGGGGTGAGTGTATGCGATGCGGTTTTTTGGCTGCCCAACAGCATGCCCGGGGCGCGCTTCTACAATCCGCGCCATGACACATCGTTTTGATATATGCATTCGTGGCGGCGGCATTGTGGGGCACAGCCTGGCGCTGTTGCTGGCGCGTGACCGGCTGCGCATTGGCCTTTTTGCGCCCCAGCTGCCAGCCAACGCCGAGCCCGACGTGCGTGCCTATGCGCTCAACGCCAAGTCCAAAGCGCTGCTCGAATCGGTGCGCTGCTGGCCCGACGAGGCGCATGCCACGCCGGTGCTGGACATGCAGGTCAAGGGCGATGACGGCGGCGTTGTCAATTTCTCCGCCACCGAGTTGGTCGTGCCCGCGCTGACCTGGATCGTGGACGTGCCCACGCTGGAGGCGCAATTGCGCGAGGCCGTGCGCTTTCAACCGCACATCGAGCTGATCGACGCCCCGCGCCCGGCCACCCTGACGGTGGTGTGCGAGGGCAAAGCGAGTCGCACGCGGGAAGAATTTGGCGTCGAATTTGCCGCCACGCGTTACCCGCAGCACGCCATTGCCGCGCGGCTCAACTGCGAGAAGCCACATGGGCAAGTGGCGCGCCAGTGGTTCACCCAGGGCGAAATCCTGGCCTTTTTGCCGCTCGACGGCGCGCAGGGCAACACCGTGGCCATGGTCTGGTCGGTGCGCGACGCCCGCACGCTGGAGATGCTCGACGAGAGTGAAGACGCCTTTTGCGAGCAGCTTGAGCATTTCAGCGAAAGCGAGTTGGGCAAGCTCAGCCTGACAGCTGTGCGCAAAGCCTGGCCGCTGCAGTCGGCACAGGCCAGCCGCTGGGTTGGCGTGACGAATGGCCAGGCCTGGGCGCTGGCGGGCGATGCGGCGCACACCGTGCACCCGTTGGCGGGTCAGGGCCTGAACCTGGGGCTGGCCGACGTGGCCGAGCTCACCCGCATCCTGCACAACCGCGCCTACTGGCGCCCGGTGAGCGACGCCAAGCTGCTGCGCCAGTATGAGCGCGCCCGCAAAACCGATGTCAGCGCCACCGATGCCGCCATGACCGCCCTGCAACAGTTGTTTGACAAGCCCGGCGCGGGCTGGCAGAAGTTGCGCAACTGGGGCATGACGGGCTTTGAGCATTTGGGCATTTCCAAACACTGGGCGGCACGCCAGGCCATGGGCCTCTGAGCGCATGGTTCAGAACTTATTTCACGCAAGCTGCTCTGACAGCGCTTAAACCTCATCACTGGACGCCCATGAAACGACTCCTCACCCCCCTGATCTCTTGCGCCCTGCTCATTGCCGGCAGCGCCTGGTCGCAAGAAGCCACCATTCGCAAAAACCTGGGTGAACGCATTCCGCAACTGCAAAAAATTGACGAGGTGAGCAAAACACCGATACCCGGCCTGTTCGAGGTGCGTGTCAACGGCACCGACATTTATTACACCGATGCCGAGGCCAATTACCTGGTGCAGGGCAATCTGATCGACACCCGGCTCAAGCGCAACCTGACCGAGGAGCGGATCGACAAGCTCACCGCCATCGACTTCAAGTCGCTGCCTTTCAAGGACGCTTTCACCATTGTGCGCGGCAACGGCAAGCGCCAGCTGGCGGTGTTTGAAGACCCCAACTGCGGCTATTGCAAGCGCTTTGAAAAAGACCTGCAAAAAATCGACAATGTGACGGTGCACCTGTTTTTGTACCCGATCCTGAGCCCCGACTCGACCGAAAAATCCAAAAACATCTGGTGCGCCAAAGACAAGGCCAAATCCTGGCAAGACTGGATGGTGCGTGATGTGGCGCCGGCCGCCGCCAGTTGCGACAGCGCGGCCATTGCCCGCAACGTGGAACTGGGGCGAAAATTCAAAATCACCGGCACCCCGACGCTGGTCTTTGCCGACGGCAGCCGCGTGCCCGGCGCCGTGGGCGCCAACGAGGTTGAAAAACGCCTGAACTGATGGCCATGAGTGGCATCGTTTATGTGGTCAGGGCGCAAGACCGGCATGCCCACCTGTTTGCGGTCACGCTGACCATTGCGCAGCCCGCTGCCGACCAGCTGGTGAGTTTGCCAGTGTGGATTCCGGGCAGCTACCTGGTGCGCGAATTTTCCAAACACCTGCAACGCCTGCAGGCGCGCCAGGGCGGTAAAACCGTGGCCATCACCCAGCGCGACAAATCCAGCTGGCAAGTCCATGCCCGGGCCGGCCAGGCGCTGGTGCTCAGCTACGAGGTTTACGCCTTCGACAATTCGGTGCGCACCGCCTGGCTCGACAGCCAGCGCGGGTTTTTCAACGGCACCAGCCTGTGCCTGCGCGTGCATGGCCAGGAAGACGCACCGCATCGGTTGACGCTGGACGACGAGGGCTTGCCCAAGGACTGGCAGGTCGCCACGGCACTGACTTCCAAAAAAATCAGCCGGCGCGGCTTCGGCAGCTATCTGGCCGCCAGTTACGACGAGCTGGTGGACAGCCCGGTAGAGCTCGGCCCCTTTTGGCGTGGCGAATTTGTTGCCGCCGGCATCCCGCACCGATTCATCGTCGCAGGGGCGCCGCCCAGCTTCGATGGCGCGCGCCTGCTGGCCGACACCCAGGCCATTTGCGAGGCCGAAATCAGCTTCTGGCATGGCCGCCAACCGCAACTGGCGCCGCAGCGCCACTACCTGTTCATGCTCAATGCCGTGCAGGACGGTTATGGCGGGCTGGAGCACCGCCACAGCACGGCGCTGATATGCCAACGCGCCGATTTGCCGCGCCTGGGCC
>Ga0315271_10001742_pt1 | contig 13296 bp, 13 predicted proteins | sample C3_top_MG_FD_204664 | JGI IMG/M metagenome (GOLD analysis project Ga0315271, IMG submission 204664) | Sediment microbial communities from Yellowstone Lake, YNP, Wyoming, USA - C3_top | ecosystem: Environmental > Aquatic > Freshwater > Lake > Sediment | place: USA: Wyoming | collected 2017-08-01 | reverse complement strand
CGAACTACAAGGCGAAGTTAACCACGATCCCTGCAAACACCGCCGCCCCCAACCAGGTGTTGTGGAGAAAGGCGCGGAAGCAGGCACGGGGGTCGCGCTGCCGGATAAGCCGCAGGTGATACAGCGCGATAGCCAGCGCGACCACCAGGCCGCCGTAATACGCCCAGCCCAGATGCAGGCGCTGCCCGGTCCATGCGAGCAGGGCCAGGGTTGCGCCGTAACAGCATGCGACGGCGGCGATGTCGAATTTTCCAAAAGTGATGGCTGAGGTTTTGATGCCGATTTTCAGGTCGTCTTCGCGATCGACCATGGCGTATTCGGTATCGTAGGCAATCGCCCAGAACATGTTGGCGGCGAGCAGTATCCAGGCTTCGACGGGGATCGATCCCCACACGGCCGCGTAGCTCATGGGGATGCCAAAGCCGAAGGCAATGCCGAGATAGGCCTGGGGAAGCGCAAAAAAACGTTTGGTGAACGGATAGCTTGCAGCAAGAAACAGGGCGACGACCGACAGGGCCAGGACCAGTTTGTTGAGCGGCAGTATCAGCAGGAAGGCGGCGAGCGCGAGGCCGGCAGCCAGAAACAGGGCTTCGCGGGCCGGGACTTTCCCGGCGGCGAGCGGGCGGTCGCGGGTGCGCTCGACATGCAAATCGAAATCCCGGTCGGCATAGTCGTTGATGACGCACCCGGCGGAGCGCATCAGTACCACGCCCAGAATGAATATCCAGAGTATCGGCCAGACCGGATGTCCCCGAGTCGCCAGCCATTGTCCCCATAGCGTGGGCCAGAGCAGCAGCAGAATGCCGATGGGCTTGTCCAGTCGCATCAGCTTTTCGTAGTGGGAAAGTCGTTCGCTCAATATCACAGCTGTTCTATCCCGGGCAGAAAAACTTCGGTGACCAGCAGCGGATGGCCGTTCAGACTGAACACCGAGCGGCGGGCCCACATAGGCTGTGCTGCGCCAAGACCGCCCGCAGGGCGAGCGTCTGGCGGCGTACCGCTTGCGGGTGCTGCGGAAGGGTCGCTGCACAGCAGCGGGGTACCCGCCGGCGTACCCCTTGCGGGTACACCGAAAGCGTGATGCGGGCTGGCTGCGTGAAACAAGGCGTGATGCGGGCTGAGTCGCAGATAAGCCAGCGATTCGCGCTTGATGCGATGGTCATTGAACAAGGCCTCTCCCAGCGGGCGGGCGCCCAGCCGGGTGATGCCGTTCCAGCCGCCGCGCAGGCCGGAACGCGGCAGGACACTGTGAGCGAATACCACAGGCTTGCCATGGCACGACAACAGGACTTCGCGGACGTAGGCCAGTGAACCGGGCCGCAGCAGGAGCAGCTTGTGTTCATCCGCATTGGGCCGAGCCAGGCCTGTCGCAAGCGGACGCACGCGAAAGTCCGGACAGTGCGCCTTCAATCGGCGCGTGAGCGAGCCCCGGTCGGTGAGCCAATGCCGCATATGGCGGGGGACATTAAAAGGATGGGGTATCCACCCCTGCAAGGGTTTGGACAAGAAGGGCTTCCGGCATTTGGGAAACCCGTATTATCCTGGAAACGGCAGCCGACCGCTTGCATCCGCCGGCAAGGCGGCATGAACCCTGGGTTTTCCTGCGTGGCGCTGGATCGCAGGCTAGTGCCACACCCGCAGCGTTAGAATAAGCAATCAATCTGCATTCCCGGATCTGGCATGAACATCAACGGCACGCCCACACGAACCATTCGCCCACTGCCCGGCCACAGCGGCGTCGAGATCATCGACCAGACGCTGCTGCCGCATCGTCTGGAATTCCGCACGCTGCACAGTCTGGAGGACGCAGCCGAAGCCATCTCCGTCATGCGGGTGCGGGGTGCGCCGCTGATCGGAGCTACCGCGGCCTACGGCGTCGCCCTGGCCCTGGCTGAGGATGCTTCGGAGAACCGCCTGGAATCGGCCTGTGCCCGCCTGCTGGCCACCCGGCCCACAGCGGTCAACCTGCGCTGGGCGCTGGAACGCATGCAGCACCGCCTCGCGCCGCTCCCGTCCGCGCAACGGCGCGAAGCGGCGTGGGCCGAGGCAGCCGCACTGAGCGACGAGGACGTGATGCTCAACCAGTCCATCGGCCGTCACGGCCTGGAACTCATCAAGTGGCGATACGAACAAGCGCCAGGCACCGTCAACGTCATGACCCATTGCAATGCCGGGTGGCTGGCCACGGTGGACTGGGGCACCGCGCTGGCTCCGGTCTACACGGCCTTCGATGCCGGCCTTGCGGTGCATGTGTGGGTCAGCGAGACCCGGCCGCGCAACCAGGGGGCGGCGCTCACCGCCTGGGAACTGGCGCAGCACGGCGTGCCGCACACGGTCGTCGCCGACAACGCGGCGGGCCATCTCATGCAGCACGGAGAGGTGGACCTCGTCATCGTCGGCGCAGACCGCGCGGCAGCCAACGGCGACGTAGCCAACAAGATCGGAACCTATCTCAAGGCGCTTGCCGCCAGGGACAACGGCGTGCCTTTCTACGTGGCGGTGCCCGGCCCTACCATCGACTGGCGGCTGGCGGACGGCACCGGCATCCCCATTGAGGAACGCGCCGCTTCCGAAGTCACCCATATCCAGGGCCAGGCCGAGGACGGCCGCGTGGTGAGCGTGCGCCTCACGCCGGCGCAAAGCGAAACCGCCAACCCTGCCTTCGACGTCACCCCCGCGCGGCTCGTCACCGGGCTGATCACCGAGCGGGGCGTGTGCCCGGCCACGCACGAAGGCCTGTTGCAGCGCTATCCCGAAGCCGGGACCAGCACCCGCCGGACAGCATCATGAACGAGGCCGACCTTCGAGCCGCCCTGGCAGAGACCGCCAAACAAACGGTCAGGCACGGTCTCAACCAAGGCTCCTCCGGCAATGTCAGCGTCCGGCTGCGCGAAGGCTTTCTCATCACGCCCAGCGGCCTGCCCAACGACACGCTGGAACCCGATCAGATGGTATTCGTCGACATGCAAGGGCAGGCGACCGGCGGCCTCAAGCCCTCCAGCGAGTGGCGCATCCACCGCGACATCTATCGCGCGCGGCCCGAGGTCAATGCCGTGGTGCACGCGCATTCGCCCCATGCGGTGAGCCTGTCCTGCCTGCGCCGCGGCATTCCCGCCTTCCACTACATGGTTGCCGCCGCCGGGGGCAAGGACATCCGCTGCGCCGCTTACGCCACTTTCGGCACCCAGGCGCTGTCCGATGCGGTGCTGGCCGCATTGCAAGACCGCCGCGCCTGCCTCATGGCCAATCATGGCCTTGTTGCGGTGGGTGCCAGCCTCGATGCCGCCCTGGCGCTGGCGGTAGAAGTGGAAGGACTCTGCGCGCAATACTGGCGGGCAAAGCTGATGGGCGAGCCGGTGCTGCTCAGCGATGCGGAAATGGACGAAGTGCTGGAACGCTTCAGGCATTACGGCCAGCGGGGAGACGATCCGGCTGGCTCTTAACGTATTGAAGCTTAGCAAGATTGAATTCTTTCGACCCGGAATAGCAAGTCAGTGAGTAGGACGGGAACGTCCGGTCATCGGCCTTATGTAAAGCTTTACATAAGGCCGATTATGCAAAGTGGTCGATTATGCAAAGTGAGATGTGTTAACGAACTGGAAACGCCGATGCGCAGAGGATGGAGTCCAATGTGAACTTTGCATAATCACCGAGCTATAAGGTTGGACACCTGCGAGCAAGGTGGACGATAACGATGGATCTTGGCTGGCGTTCTCAAAGCAAAAGGACAGGACTTCACCGGCAGGTCAGTATGGGCGGGGATACACCATGATCTGCTGCAGAGTGATGCGGCTCATAACCGACCGCTGTGCGTGACATCGCAGTTCAGATCACAAGCGAAATTATGCCAAGCGTTCCTCGCCGTCAGTTAGCGCTAGGCCGCGCCCAGCAAGCGTTCTGAAAATACTTACCCCGCTACTTCACATAATCGAGGACTTTGCATAATCGGCCTTATGTAAAGCTTTACATAAGGCCGAATAGCGGCCAATCGTCGCGATTACTTCGAATGTACGCTGACAAGATTGAGGCGGCTGTTCCTCGAAAATAAGAAAATCTGCATTTATGACTGGAGCAGTTTCCTCGCCCACACCAAGATGGGCTGAAGGCGCGACGGCAGAAGTCTTTCGGCCTCGTCGAAGTTTACCCAGCGCCATTCGTCATGTTCCGGGTGCCCGAGTTCCGGCGAGATTGGCAGCGTGATGTTCGCTTGCTTAGTCTCGGCCAGATAGTAGCGTGCGACCTTGCCCTGACCGTAGGGGGCCGTCTCGCAAAACGTCTCGCCCCAGCGAAATACGAGATCGGTGATTGATGCCTCTTCCGCTGTTTCGCGGATGGCCGCATTCAGTGGCGTCTCATTTGGCTCCACCATACCCTTGGGAAAATCCCAGTTGCGGAAGGCACGCAGCACCAGCAGGCCCCAGCCGGCGTTTTCCCGGCGGACGACGACCACGCCTGCGGAGAAGGCGGGGGGTATGGCGTTTGTTGGCGTTTGAGAATCGGGCATATTTGAATGGAAAGAAATCAATTTGAGAACCGCTGGATCACCACGGCCCCTTCGGGCCTCAATGACAAGTCCTTCGACAAGCTCAGGATGAACGGTAATGTATTGATTTCGTTCGTGGTGAGCTTGTCGAACCATGAGCGAAATCAACTTGTTCATGGTTTCCCTAATGAGCGGGAATCAGATGGTGGAAAGAGCCTGCCTATGACCGATCCATTGCGCCAGGTGTGCCGTGACGATGTCGGGATGGCGTGCCAGGCAGCGCCCGGCCAAATCCCGCGCCGCTTCCAGCAGTTCGACATCGCGCTCCAGGTCGGCGAAACGCAGCATGGGCAGGCCGCTCTGGCGGCTGCCGAGCAACTCGCCGGGGCCGCGCAGCAGCAAATCCTGGCGTGCGATTTCGAAACCGTCGATGTGCTCGAAAATGACCTTGAGCCGCGCCCGGGCAAGCTCGGACAGCGGGGTTTGATAGAGCAGCACGCACACCGATTCGCGGCTGCCGCGGCCGACCCGGCCGCGCAACTGGTGAAGCTGCGCCAGCCCCATGCGCTCAGCGTGCTCGATCACCATGAGCGAGGCATTGGATACATCGACGCCGACCTCAATCACCGTGGTTGCCACCAGCAACTGAATTTCGTTTGCCTGAAATGCCGCCATCACCCGGTTTTTTTCATCCGGCTTGAGACGGCCGTGAATCAGGCCGATGCGGAGTTCCGGCAATTGTTCGACCAGCGTCGCGTAGGTGTCCTCGGCGGTGATGAGTTGCAGCTTTTCGGATTCCTCGATCAGCGGGCACACCCAGTAGGCCTGCCCGCCATTGATGCAGGCCTCGCGCACGCGCGCCAGCACCTCATCACGGCGATTGTCGGCAACCAGTCTGGTTTTGACCGGGGTTCGCCCCGGGGGCAGCGAGTCAATCACGGAGACATCCAGGTCAGCGTAATAACTCATCGCCAGTGTGCGCGGAATGGGGGTGGCGCTCATCATCAACTGGTGCGGTTCCATCCCTTTTTGCACCAGAGCCAGGCGCTGGCCCACGCCGAAGCGATGCTGTTCATCGACCACCGCCAGCCCCAGGCGCGGGAACGACACCCCTTGCTGAAACAGCGCATGGGTGCCGAAGACAAGATCAATTTCGCCGGCAATCAGTGCATTCAGAACCGCCTGTTTTTCCGGCTTGCGCAGGCTGCCCGAGAGCCAGGCGGTGCGCACGCCCAACGTTTCCATCAGGGGGGTGAGTTTGCGGGTGTGCTGCTCGGCCAGAATTTCCGTAGGCGCCATGAATGCAGCCTGAAGGCCATTCTCGACGGTCTGGAGACAGGCCATGGCGGCAACCACGGTCTTGCCGCTGCCGACATCGCCCTGCAGCAGGCGACGCATGGGGTGGGGCTGGGCGAGGTCATGACTGATTTCCTGCCAGGCGCGCTGCTGGGCATGAGTAAACCGGAATGGCAGGGCGTCGGAAAAGGGCTGGGTCAGCGTGTGTTGAACCGGGAGCGGAACGGCGCTGCGGCCACTGCGCTGCCTGCGGGCGGTGGCCAGGGACAGTTGCTGCGCGAGCAGTTCATCGAAAGCCAGGCGTTGCCAGGCCGGATGACACCGGGATTCCAGTTCCGCCAGGGCAATTTCCAGCGGGGGTTGATGCAACAGACGGATCGCCTCGTCCAGCCCCGGCAGTTTCATTTTCGCAAGCCAGCCAGGCGGGAGCGTGTCGGCGATGGGATGTTCCAGCGCCCGTGCGATCAGCTTGCGCAGTGTGCCCTGGCCCAAACCCGCGGTGGTGGGATAGACCGGCGTGAGCCGGTCAGGCAGGGGGGTGTCGGCGTCACAGCGGAGAAAGCGCGGGTGCACCATCTCCAGGCCGAAGAAACCGCCGCGTACTTCACCGATGAAACGGAACGTGGCGCCCGTTTGCAGAGTTTTCAGATGGCTGGGGTAAAAATGCAGGAAGCGGATGCCGAGCGTGCCGCTGCCATCCTCCAGCGTGAGCATGTAGATGCGGCGCGGGCGGTTGACGATTTCCGCGTGGGCGATCGTCGCCTGCACCTGTGCGGTTTGTCCGGGCAACAGCTCGCGTATCGGGGTAATGCGGGTTTCGTCTTCCCAGCGCAGCGGAAGGTGCAGGACGAGATCGGCCTCGCGTGTGATACCCAGCCGGGCAAGTTTGGCGGCAAGCGCCGCGCTGACCGGAAAGGAAAACGGCGGCGCCGTTTGCAACAGGCTTATTCCACAACCATCACGGCGTCCGCTTCCACCTGCGCACCGCGTGGCAGCGAGGCGACACCGACTACGGCGCGGGCTGGGTAGGGCTGGCTGAAGTATTGGGCCATGATTTCATTGACCTTGGCGAAATGCCCGAGGTCGGTCAGGTAAATGTTGAGCTTGACCACGTCGGCGAGACTCCCCCCGGCTGCGGCAGCCACGGCCCGCAGGTTCTGGAACACCTGGTGAATCTGCGCCTCGATGCCCTCGACCAGTTGCATCGAGACCGGGTCGAGCCCGATTTGGCCGGAAAGATACACCGTGCCGCCGGCACGTACTGCCTGGGAATAGGCGCCGATGGCGGCAGGGGCGTCCGGGGTCTGGATAATGGTTCGGATCATGTCTGTCTTTAAGAGTAAGTTTGATTATGCATTGTCAAAAATGGCCAATGCATTAGAAGCAATCATTGGGATAGTGCGCGGCCGTCTTTCTTGCCCTTGACCCGGAAAATGCGCACCACGTCTTCGAGACCGCGCAGGCCGCGCATGACGCGTGCGAGGTGCATGCGGTTTTCCACCTGCAGGGTGAAGTAGAGCACGGTGTAGGGGCTGCCGTCCTCTTCCTCCATGGCGACGTTGTCGATGTTCGAGCCCTGTTCCGAAATCGCGGCGGCAACCTTGGCCAATACCCCCCGCCGGTTGCCGACGATGACCTTGATGGCGACATCGAACATCTGGCCGGGCTCGGCCTCCCATTCCACGTCCAGCCACTTGTCCGGATCGGCGCGGAATGCACCGATAGCCGGGCAGTCATGGCTGTGGATGATGAGGCCGCGATCCTTGTGAATGAAACCGAGAATCGGGTCGCCCGGGATGGGGTGACAGCAGAGCGCCAGTTCGACTGCGATGCCTTCCGTACCGCGAATGACGATGGCATGAGGGTGTGCCGGTGCGCCGGTTTTTTCGCCCTGCATGTGCAGCAGCTGGTGGGCGACGACCAGGGGAAGTTTGCGTCCCAGACCCATGGCGGCGAACAGTTCCTGCTTGTTGCGAACGCCATTTTCCTTGATCAGGCGTTCCCACAGCGGTAAATCGGGGGGCGCGGCGTTCGGGTTGAGTGTAAGCAGAGCCTTGTTGAACAGCCGCTCTCCCAGGATTGCGGCCTCTTCGGTATGGGTGACGCGCAGATAGTTGCGGACGTGGGAACGCGCCTTGCCGGTCACGACGAAATTAATCCAGGCAGCGTTGGGGCTGGCGTTGGCTGCGGTGATGATTTCCACATGGTCGCCATTCCTGAGCTGGGTGCGCAGCGGCATCAGCTCATGGTTGATTTTGACCGCCACGCAATGGCTGCCGACATCGGTATGTACGGCGAAGGCAAAGTCCACCGCGGTTGCGCCCCGCGGCATGGCCATGATTTTGCCCTTGGGGGTGAAGACATAGACTTCGTCCGGAAACAGATCGACCTTGACGTGCTCGAGAAATTCCGGCGAATCACCATGATCGGCATGGATTTCCAGCAGCGACTGCAGCCAGCGGTGGGTGCGTTTTTGCACCTCGTTCAGTGCGACATCGGCAGCCTTGTACATCCAGTGCGAAGCCACGCCGGATTCCGCCAGCCGGCTCATTTCCGGGGTGCGGATCTGCACCTCGATGGGCGTGCCATTGGGGCCGAACAGGATGGAATGCAGGGACTGATAGCCGTTGGCCTTGGGAATCGCGATGTAATCCTTGAATTTTCCTGGAATCGGCTTGTACAGGCCATGCAGGGCGCCGAGCGTCAGATAGCAGGTGGGCGTGTCCCGCACCACTACGCGGAAACCATAAATGTCGAACACTTCGGAGAAGGCCAGATTCTTTTCCTGCATTTTGCGGTAGATGCTGTAAAGGTGCTTTTCGCGGCCGCTTATCGCGGCGTCGATGCCGGCCTGAACCAGTTTCTCCTGAATCGCCAGCTTGATCTTTTCGACCAGTTCGCGGCGGTTGCCGCGCGCCGATTTGACTGCTTTCGCCAGCACCCGGTAACGATTCGGGTGGTAATAGCGGAAGCCCAGGTCTTCCAGCTCCTGATAGACCTTGTGCAGGCCCAGCCGGTTGGCGATCGGCGCGTAGATTTCCAGGGTTTCGCCGGCAATGCGACGGCGTTTTTCGGCAGGCATCGCGGCCATAGTGTGCATGTTGTGCAGGCGGTCGGCGAGCTTGATCAGGATGACGCGCACATCCTTGGCCATCGCCAGCAGCATCTTGCGGAAATTTTCCGCCTGCGCGTGCTGCTCCGATTCGAAAGCGAGCTTGTCGAGCTTGGAGACGCCTTCTACCAGAAGCGCCACCGACTTGCCGAAGCGGGTGGCGATTTCGGTCGCTGTGGCCGGGGTGTCCTCGACCACGTCGTGCAGCAGGGCTGCCGTCAACGCCTGGGCATCGAGGTGCCAGTCGGCGAGGATGCCGGCGACCGCAAGGGGATGTGAGATATAGGGTTCGCCGCTCTTGCGATATTGGCCTTCGTGGGCGCTGCGACTGAATTCGAAGGCCTGGCGGACAATATTGACTTCATCCACCGAGAGATAAAATAGCGCGGGCAGCAATGCATCGAAGCCGTGCATAGCCCCCGGCGCATCAATCAAATGCGCCGCTTGACCGCCGGATGAAAGCTCAGGCGCGACCCCGGTTGAGGATTTCAAGCCCCACCTTCCCTGCCTCGATTTCACGCAGCGCGGTGACAACCGGTTTGTCTTTTGAATCGACCATCGGTTGCGAACCTTGCGCCAGTTGACGTGCGCGGTAAGTGGCGGCGAGCGTCAGTTCAAAACGGTTGGGAATCTTTTCAATACAGTCATCAACGGTGATACGAGCCATGCGGAACCTCCTGATTCATGCACTATGCGAAATACGGCGGAATTCATCAAACAATGCTTCGTGCCGCCGGATTTGTATTCCGCCCGTGAGGCGGACACTGCGGGCGATAGCGGTGAGGTCGAGCAGCGCCTCATCGAAATCATCATTCACGATTATATAGTCGAACCCTCCAGCATGGCTGACCTCTTCCGCGGCGGCGGCGAGCCGTCGTTCGATCACCTCGACGCTGTCTTGGCCACGTCCGGTCAGGCGGCTGCGCAGCGCATTGAATGAGGGCGGCAGGATGAATATGGAGGCGGCGCCGGGGAAGTCCTGCTTGACCTGGGCTGCGCCCTGCCAGTCGATTTCCAGCAAAATGTCGCGCCCGGCGGCAAGGTCGCGCTGGATGCCGGTTCGGGACGTGCCATAGTAGTTGCCGTACACCTCGGCGCTTTCCAGAAACTCCTGCTGGCCGAGCATGGATTCAAAACGCTCGCGACTGACAAAGTGATAATCGCGAGCGTTGGCTTCGCCCGGACGCGGGGCGCGGGTAGTGTAGGAAATGGACAGCCGGATGGCGCTGTCGGCCTTGAGCAGCGCCTTGACCAAGCTTGTTTTTCCGGCGCCGGAGGGCGCGCTGACGATGTAGAGTACGCCTTTGCGTGCATTCATTTCTGCTTTCCCTATTCGATATTCTGTACCTGCTCGCGCATTTGTTCGATCAGTACCTTGAGTTCAAGCGATGCCTGTGTTGTTTCCACCGCGGCCGATTTCGAGCCCAGCGTGTTGGCCTCACGATGCAGTTCCTGCATCAGAAAATCCAGACGTTTGCCAATCGCGCCGCCCAGATCGAGCACCCGTTGCACTTCGGCGAAATGCGCGGCGAGGCGCGAGAGTTCTTCTTCAACATCGACTTTCTGGGCAAACAGCGCAACTTCCTGCGCCAGCCGCTCGTGACCCGTCTCGCCCAGCGCCTCGCGCAGGCGCGCCGCCAGTTTTTCGCGCTGGGCCTGAATCCGTGCCGGCATGCCTGGCCGCAGATCGGCAACCAGGCGTTCGGCTTCGGCCAGACGGGAAAGAATATGCTGTTTCAGCTTCCCGCCCTCGCGCCGGCGGGTCTGTACCAGTTCCTCCAGCGCCTGTTCCACACCCGCCAGCGCCAGGGTCGCCAGGGTGTCGGAGGCAAGCTCGGCGCCCTGGATCAAGCCGGGCCAGCGCAGGATTTCTCCGGTAGCGAGCGGGGCGGCATCGGCAAAGCGGTTCCTTAGCTCGGATTGCCAGCGTGCCAGATTCTCAAGAATGGCTTCATTCAGTCCGATATGGAGCATGGCGGCAGGCAGGGCGGTCAGACTCATGCGGCATTCCACCTTGCCCCGAGTGAGGCGTCCGCCGATGAGGTCGCGAATCGGGATTTCGAGGGCGCGCAGCTCTTCGGACAGACGGAATCCGATTTCGAGATAGCGCTGATTGACGCTTTTTAGCTCGATTGCTAGATTTGCAGAGCCAAGATTCAGGGTGTGGGCAGCAAAGCCCGTCATGCTGAGGGTCATGAGCGTGATTGTTTGGGTTAGAGTTATGGACATTGCCGACATGTCGTCGGTATGAATGCAAGAAGGATCATAGACGTTCGCATATGGCGACTCAACCTAATCAGTCCCTTCCCAACGGCTACAGGCTGAACGAGTACACCATCGTGCGCAAGATAGGCGGCGGCGGCTTCAGCATGGTCTACCTTGCGCGCGACGAGGCCAACCAGCCGGTGGCGATCAAGGAATACCTGCCGGGCGCACTGGTGTTGCGCACCGAAGGATCAGTCATCGTGCAGGCCAATTCCGACGAGAACAGCAACATCTTCCTCCATGGCATGAAGTGTTTCTTCGAGGAAGGACGCGCGCTCGCCAAAATCAACCACCCCAACGTGATACGCGTGGCCAACTTTTTCCGCGCCAATGAAACGGTCTATCTGGTCATGCGCTACGAGCGTGGCAAGACCCTACAACAGCATATCCAGGCCAATCGCGGCAATATCCGCGAGAGCTTCATTCGCCGGGTGTTTGTCCAATTGCTGAATGGCTTGCGCGATGTGCATACCCACAAACTGCTGCATCTGGACATCAAGCCCTCCAATATCTACATCCGTCTGGACGGGTCGCCGGTATTGATCGATTTTGGTGCGGTGCGGCAGACGCTGACGCAGGAAGAAAGCAAGCTGCAGCCCATGTACACGCCGGGTTTCGCCGCGCCCGAGCAATATCACAATCGGGAACGGCTGGGCCCCTGGACCGATGTCTACAGTGTGGGCGCCAGCCTGTACGCCTGTCTGGCCGGCTTCCCGCCACAGTCAGCGGACGCGCGCCTGCTCAACGACAAGCTCGTGCAGGCCCGGGTCACCTGGCATGGCGCCTATTCCGAGCAGTTGCTGGGGCTGGTCGATGCCTGTCTCAAACTCAATTACATGGAACGTCCGCAAAGCGTGTACAGCCTGCAGAAAGTCCTGATGGATCGCACAGCGATGATACCGCCGCGCCGCTCGCTGATGAATAGTCTGAAGCGCTCACTCAATCGCGAACTTTTTTAGATTTCCGCCATGAAATTCACGATATACCAGGCATCCCGGCAAGGCGGGCGCAAGAACAACCAGGACCGGGTCGCCTTTTCCTATAGTCGCGACACCCTGCTGATGGTGGTGGCCGACGGCATGGGCGGGCATATGCATGGCGAAATTGCCGCGCAGATTACAGTCCAGACGCTGACCGAGCATTTTCAGCGGCTGGCCAAACCGCGCCTCGCCGATCCCGCGGGTTTTCTTGCCGATGTCGTGTTGCGCGCGCATTACGCCATCAATGACTATGCCGTCGAACAGGATTTGCTCGAGATCCCTCACACCACCTGTGTTGCGGCCGTGCTGCAGGATGATATGGCGTACTGGGCGCATGTCGGCGATTCGCGCCTGTATTTTTTCAGTGACGGTGCGCTCGTTGCCCGAACCGAAGATCACACCGCCGTGGCGCAGCTTGTACGCGATGGCATCATCAGCGAGGAAGAAGCGGGCAGCCATCCGGATATCAACAAGGTCGCGAATTGCCTGGGCGGCTACATGACCCCGATGGTGGAGTGTTCCGCTCCCATCCCGATTCGTGATGCCGACACTTTATTGTTATGTACTGACGGCGTCTGGGGCTCGCTCAACACCCAGGAATTGGCAGCCATCCTGCACGCCTACACACTTGAAGATGCCGTGCGTCACCTGATGGATCATGCCGAATTCCGTGGCGGCGAGCATGGCGACAATCTCAGCCTGATTGCCATGACTTGGGGCGAGGCGCGCATTCCGGGGGGTGATGTGATATCCACCCTGGCTTTACCCAACGATGGAATTACCACCCAGATCGATACAATGCGCCCGGCGACCGGAGCCCACGCGGTTTCCGACGCCGAAATCGAGCGTGCCATTGCTGATATCCAGAACGCGATTCAGAAAATTTCTGGCAAGTAGCGTCCAGTCGGTCGTCATGGCGAGTGCAGTATTGCGGCGGCCAGCAAATAATTCAGGTGCTTTCTGTATCCATGCAGTCCAGCAGCAATTACAGTGTCGATGCCGCCTCAATATCATGCTGTTTTGATTGTTTGATTATGCATTGTCAAAAATGGCCAATGCATTGTTTATTGCTGCGCCAAGACCACCCGCAGGGGGCAGGCCGTGGTTGTAAAGCCGACAAGTCGGCAACAACCACGCACCGCCCGAAGGGCGAGCGTCTG
>Ga0315271_10001741_pt1 | contig 13296 bp, 13 predicted proteins | sample C3_top_MG_FD_204664 | JGI IMG/M metagenome (GOLD analysis project Ga0315271, IMG submission 204664) | Sediment microbial communities from Yellowstone Lake, YNP, Wyoming, USA - C3_top | ecosystem: Environmental > Aquatic > Freshwater > Lake > Sediment | place: USA: Wyoming | collected 2017-08-01 | reverse complement strand
CGATGATCGTCGTCCAGTAAAGCATCGGGTGGTAGCGCTTCGCGCCAATCTGGGCGGTGACAGCAAGCAGGAACAAGACGGTGAAAATACCTGTCGCGGCGAGGTAGCCAAATTGCATCGACATGGAAGTCGTGTGTCCGGTGCGAGTGGCGGTTCGGGTAGCCCAAGTGCTTTGATGGACGCGATATTTCAGGCGTTATCGCAAGCCGGTGTCTCGGGAGGGACAACTTCCAAACCCTCCGTAACGAGTACATCCTCTTCGAGTGCTGCCACACCGGGTCAGAACCCTTTGCAAGCTATAGGGGCTTTCGTGCATGACCTATTCGCGGCCTTGCAGAGCCAGGGAGGGGCTACGCAAAGCGGACAGTCAGCACCGGGGGGCAGCGATCAAAATGGTAATTCGGGCGTGTCAGGTACATCAGGTGCTCATCACCACCATGGTGGTGGTCTTGCCCGAATGGAGTCAAACTTGCAGGCGCTTATCCAGCAGTACTCCTCGCCATCTTCGAGTTCGTTGGCAACTGGTGACACAACTACAGCCAGTTCGACTAACTCAAGTTCGGTTTTACAGCAGGATTATCAGAACTTGTTGAGTTCCTTGGGCGCAGCAAGCAATTCGTCTTCCTTAGGGGGCTTTCTGCAAGCTCTCTCCCAGAATCTTCAGAGCGTCGGAAGCTCAGGCAACATTGTCAATGTTAAGGCCTAGGTTTGATCGGAGACACAAATGAGGGGTAATTGAGAAGTGAATTGCCCTGAATTCGATAGACACTCTTGAGCGTCTGCAATGGTCAGGAAGTGCAGTGGGTCGGCGAATCCCGACCGGCTGATCGTCGGCCTTTGCGGTCGGTGACGGATCGGTGGAGGTTGGTTTGCAAGCGGTGAGCAGTCGTTCGCCAGTCCCATAACTCGGCAGCTTGCCTACTTCACGTATGCGTGCTCCCGACCCGTTACGTTCATTCGAGCCGAACACTCCGAGCGCCCTGTTGTCGGCCAAGGCAGTAGGTCAACGGGAGGGACGAAGGGTGCGGGTGATCATGCCTGCGTGCTTATGCCTTTGATTCAGTCCCTGTTTCAAATTCTCTTTTCCCGGTTTATTTGCCCACATACAAGGCTGGGAACTGCCGTTTCAGATTGGTGATCTTCGGCAGGTCGTTGATCACGATATACGGCTGGTTCGGATGCATGGCCAGGTAATCCTGGTGATAGGCCTCGGCATCGTAGAAGCCGTTCAGGGGCACGACCTCGGTGACGATGGGGCGCGAAAACACCCCTGCCGCTTGCAGTTGGCCGATGTAACTATCGGCTACCCGCTTCTGGTCCGCATTAGCATAAAAAATTGCCGACCGGTACTGCGTACCAGTGTCCGGCCCTTGCCGGTTCAGTTGCGTCGGGTCGTGCGCGATGGAAAAATACACCTCCAGGAGTTGCCCGTAGCTGATGCGGGCAGGGTCGTAGAAAATCCGCACCGATTCGGCATGCCCGGTCCGGCCGGAACTGACCTGTTCATAGCTGGCGGTGTCCGCCTTGCCGCCTGCGTAGCCCGATACCACCCGGGTGACGCCCTTGACATGCTCGAACACGCCCGTCACCCCCCAAAAGCATCCGCCGGCCAGAACGGCCGTCTGGACGCCGCCCGCCTTGGCCAGCGGCATGTCGACGGCAGGTTCGGGCAAAGGCGTGGCGACAGAAGCGGCTGAACACCCTGCCAGCGCGATGCCAACGATCGGTGCGATGACTGCAGAAAAAAGGCGATTCATGATGCGTACTCCTTTGCTTTGGTTCGGAGGAACTCAAAGCCTCAATGGAATCCGTAAGGTCTGCTGCATAGGGGCCGCTGATCGCGCGAACCTCGCATGCAGCAGACCGGCCGGTGATTTACTGCTTCATCCCGTCCTTGCCCATGCTGTCCTTGGACATGGAATCCTTCGACATCGAATCCTTGCCCATTCCGTCCTTGGACATGGAGTCCTTCTTCATGGCTTTCGTATCTTTCTTGTGCATAGTGGATTTGCCCATCTCGTCCTTCTGCATGCTGTTCTTGGCCATGCCATCCTGAGACATACCGTTGTTCATGGTATCGGCTGCGAGGGCGCTGCCACCGACGGCAAACAGGCCGAGGCACATCAGGGTTGTGATCATTTTGTTCATGGTGAACTCCTTTAAAGTGAGGTTGATTTACGAAGGTGGCAGACATGCCATGTTTCAGGGCAGCCGAGCTGAACTCAACTGCCGCCGAACCAGTTGTACCCCTGGTCTTCCCAATAGCCCCCGGGGTAATTGTTGGTGACGAAGATCGCCTGGATGTGCTTCGGGTTCTTGTAGCCGAGCTTGGTCGGCATGCGCAGCTTCATCGGAAAGCCGTAGCGCCGCGGCAGCGTCTGGCCGTCATAGCTGAGCGCCAGCAAGGTCTGCGGGTGTAGCGCAGTCTGCATGTCGATGCTGGTGTAGTAGTCGTCAGCGCACTTGAAACCGACGTATTTGGCGTTGAGGTCGGCACCCACCCGGCGCAGGAAAACCGAAAATGGCACCCCGCCCCATTTACCGATGGCGCTCCAGCCTTCGACACAGATGTGCCGCGTGATCTGCTCGGTTTGTGGCATGGCCCGAAGTTCGGGCAGGGTCCAGGCATGCTTGTCCGCCACCAGGCCGCTGACCTCCAGGCGGAAGGCGTCGGCATCCACGTCCGGCACTTTGTCCTCGCCATAGAAGGCGTTGAACGGGAACGGCCGGGTGATCATGGATTCCGGATAGGTGGGCGCCAGCCGGTTGGGGTCGAACAGCCAGGCCTGAACCTTGTCGTTGAGGCGCGAGACCTTCATCAATGCCTGCTCGGCGCTCGCGTCGTCGGTGATCGAACAGCCGGTCAACAGGGACAGGCCGCCCAGCGTGAGCGTGCGCCGCATGAAGAGGCGGCGGGCGGGTTGTTCAAGGCGGCTCAACGCCTCCCTCACGAGCGTGTCGCCACCCACCAGGGGAGATTGCTTGATCATCTTTTTTCCTTATCGGCCAAGGGTCATGGCGCGCAGGGTGCGCGGCACCGCCGCCACCATGGCGAGGTGAACTCCAACGAAACCCACCAGCGCCGCCATTGCGAAAAAGTGCACGCGTCGAGCTGGCTCGTAGCCGCCCAGCAGTTCGCGCAGCAGGGGAAACTGCACGGATTTCCACAGCACCAGTCCGGATAGCACCAGCAGCACGCTGTCCGCCATGACGAACAGATAAGCCAAGCGCTGCACGCTGTTGTAGCGGCGCGGGTCCGCGTGCGACAGGTGCCCGCGCAGGGCGGCATGCAGATCGGCAAGGAACGTGCGCGGCGACAGCGGGAAGAATTGTTTCCACAGCCGGCCGCTGCCGGCGTTGAGCAGCAGGTAGGCGAGGCCATTGGCGACCAGCAGCCACATGGCGGCAAAGTGCCACTGCAGCGCGCCCCCGAGCCAGCCGCCGAGAGTGAGGCTGTCGGCGAAACTGAAATCGAACAGCGGCGTGGCGTCATAGATGCGCCAGCCGCTCGTTGCCAGGATCCCCACCGCCAGGGCGTTCAGCCAGTGCGTGAGGCGCAGCCACAGCGGATGGATGGCGCGGGCGTCGTCAGTCATCAGGGGTTCCATGATCGTTTCCATGAGCCGGCCTCATGCACCCGGGCAGGATGTGGCGCGCAAGGCTTGCAGCACCGCGCCGGATCGTTCGTCCTGAACGAACGCGACGCTCTCCAGGCGATTGCGCTGCCAGGCCGCCGGCAGCGTGATCTTGCGTCGCACCCGTACCGTCCCGCCACTGAGGCGGAAGGGGCCGAGCCACGCGCGCACGACATGGTCATGCGTCAGCGTCGCATCCGTGTTCTCGCCGGCCATGACCTTCGTGACCAAGCCGTTCTCGGCGACTGCCAGGTACAACACGGGCGCGCCGTTGCCCGCAGGGGCGGTCGCCACGGCGTCCAGGGTCAGGACGTCGTCTGCCGAGACGGCGGCATGCAAACGTATCGCGGCGGAAGCCGGCCTTGCATTGACGTCGCGCACCCTGTCACGCAGGGAAACATTCCCTGGCTGAACTTCGGAACCGGCGACGAAGAACTGCGGCGTGTAGATCGTCCGCTGATGATTGGCCTGCACCAGCCAGTCCTGGCGCTGCGCGAAGCGGTCTTGTGCGAAGCGGTCGGCCCAGCCCAGGCGGTCCCAGTAGCCGACATGCAGCGCCAGCGGCACGGCCTCTGCGGATGTGTCCAGGCTGTCCGCCAGCCGGCTCAGCTGGCGGTCTGCCGGCGGACAGCTGGAACAGCCTTCGGAGGTATACAGCTCGACCAGTGCGGCCGTGTTCGGGCCGCTGCGTACATCGCAGGCTGCGCCGACGCTGGCCGGTAGTGTGGCGGCCAACAGGGTGGTGAAAACAACACCAGCTTGCAGATTCATGCCCAGGGCTCCTCGGGGTGGATGGACTGTCGCGCATCGGCCCGGGACAGGCCGATTGCGTGCGTTATGATGGGTAGTTCGCGCTGAAGGCGTGGTTGGTTACAAGCCAAGGCACAATTCGTCACGATCCGTGGATTCCGATGAAATCTTGCGGGTCTGTAACCAAACGTCACCATGCAACGAATGACAGATAAGGGCCGGATGAACACCAGCGAAGCGCGGCTCAAGGACTTGCTGATACGCGGCCTCGATGGAGAGGCCCCTGTCTACCAGGCCTTCCTCATGGAAATGAGCACGCACCTGCGCGCCTTTTTCAGGAAGCGCCTGACCCGTTTGCCGGACGAAGTGGAAGATCTCGTGCAGGAATCGCTGCTTGCCATTCACAACAAGCGTCACACCTATGACGTCGACCAGCCCCTGACGGCATGGGTGCACGCCATTGCCAAGTACAAGCTCGTCGATCTGCTGCGCCGGCGCGCGAGCCGCGAGCGGCTCACCGACCCGCTGGATGACGAGACGGACTTTTTTTCCTCCGCCGACAGCGAGGCCAGCGAAGCGCGCAGGGATCTGGGCAAGCTGCTCGGCCAGTTGCCCGACCGGCAGCGGCTGCCGATTGTCCATACCAAGCTGGAAGGCTTGTCGGTGACGGAAGCTGCGCAGCTCACGGGCATGTCGGAGTCGGCGATCAAGATCGGCGTCCACCGTGGCATGAAGGCGCTGGCCGCATTGATTCGAGGTGCATCATGAAAACCGATGATCTGGTGATGTTGCTGGCAACCGGAGAAGGAGGCGTGCAGCGGCATGCCGTCGCACGCCGTTATGCGGCCGCCATCGTGGTAGGGGTAGTCGTGGCCGGCTTGCTGATGCTCGGCCTGCTTGGCGTGCGTCCCGATCTTGCGGAAGCGGTACGGTTGCCGATGTTCTGGGCCAAGATCGGTTATGTCGCGGCGCTGGGCGTGGCCAGTCTGTTGGCGGTGTTGCGGCTGTCGCGACCGGGGGCTCGTCTCGACAAAGTGCTGCCCGTGCTCGCTGTGCCTGTGGTGACCATGTGGTTTCTGGCAGCGTTCGTGCTGGCCGGCGCCGAGCCGGTCGAGCGCATGGCGCTGGTGCTTGGCGAAACCTGGGCGGTTTGCCCGTTTCTGATCGCCATGCTGTCTGCGCCGATGTTCGGCGCAACATTATGGGCGATGCGCGGGCTTGCACCAACTCGCCTGCCACTGGCCGGTGCCGCAGCAGGCCTGTTGTCTGGCACCATCGGGGGGCTGGTCTACTGCCTGCACTGCCCAGAAATGGCGGCACCGTTTATTGGCACCTGGTACCTGCTCGGCATGCTGATCCCCGCTGCGGCGGGTGCCTTGCTGGGGCGTCGCATGCTGCGCTGGTAAGTTCGGGCCATGAGACGGACGCGCGAACATCCTTTCCATGCAGCAACCTACACATGGCCTAAATACTGCGAGTTTTTTTAGTTGGGGGTGACGACTCCGCCAATATGTTGGCCTTGTTTTGCAAGGTTGGAGAAAGAGGCAAGCTCTGGCCCTTATGGCCCAACTTCAACTGCCCCCGCGAATCATTTAGCGGACCAAGTTGAATCAGAACCCGCTGGCCACAATGGCCGACGATCAGCCGGTTGGGATTCGCCTGCCCACTGTCACTTCCTGACCATTGCGGACACTCAAGAGTGTCTATCGAATTCCGAGCAATTCATTTTGTTAACGGGGATGGGACGTCTGTAGAGAAGGTTGAGAGTGCAAGTCTTTTAACTCCTGCTTGATCCACTCGATAAAGACTTTGGTTCGGGCAGGCAGGAGTCGCGCATGCGGGTAAACGACATGGATCGGTCGCGGCGGGGGTTCGAACGATTCCAGCACGACTTGCAGCTGGTTTTGCGCAATGTGATGCGCCACCTGATACGAAATGAACATGCCGAAACCCAGCCCGGCCAGGCACGCTTCGGCAGCCGGGGCGACATGGTTGAATTCCAGGTTGCCGGTTACCGGTACGGTGAATTGCTTGCCGCTTTCGTGAAACGTCCACCACGGTCCCGCGCCGCCGGAGAAACGCACGCAGTTGGCTTTGAGCAGGTCTCTCGGGTGTTCGGGTACGTCATGACGGCTCAGATAGTCCGGGCTGGCGACGACCATGCGGCGAACGCTGCCCAGGGGCTGCGCAACCAGAGTCGAGTCCTCCAGCGGACCGATGCGGATGCCGACGTCGATTTGTTCTTCCAGCAGGTTGGCCACGCGATCGAGCAGCAGGAGATTGACGCGCACCTTGTCATGTTTCTGCACAAAGCGCGTCACCGCCGGCGCGACATACATCTGGCCAAACAACACCGGCGCGGTGATGGTGAGCTGGCCGCTGGGCTCGACCGCATCCGTGGTCAAAGCCGATTCGGCATCCTTGACGGCCGTCAGCAGCTGACGGCAGCTCTCGATGTACTGGCGGCCTTCTTCGGTCAGCGAAATGCGTCGCGTGGTGCGATTGAACAGGCGGACGCCCAGATGCACTTCCAGCGCCGCCAGCGTGCGCACGACGGCGGGAGGCGACGAATCCAGCGCTGCAGCGGCCGCCGTCAGGCTGCCTTCATCGGCAATGCTGACAACGGTTTGCATGGCTTTGAGTTTGTCCATGCGCCAGATTATTCCATTTAATGGATCAGTCTTGTGTGGAGCGAGCCATTTATTCATCAGGGGGTAGTGTTCACAATCCGCCTCGTCCGTTTCCCATGTCAAAAAGGAATGAATTGTGAAATCCGCTGCCGTCCTGCCCAGCCGCCCCATCAAGCTTCACCGCTTCTTCCTTTCCGGCCACAGCCATCGGGTCGAACTGTTTCTGTCCCTGCTCGGGTTGCCCTATGAACGGGTGGATGTCGATCTCGCAGCCGGCGCACACAAGCAGCCCGCGTTTCTGGCGATGAACCCGTTTGGCCAGGTACCGGTGATCCAGGATGGCGAGCTCACACTGGCCGATTCCAATGCGATCCTGGTGTATCTGGCAAGCAAGTATGGCGACGGCCAATGGCTCCCGCGTGACCCGGTCGCAGCCGCGGCCGTGCAACGCTGGCTGTCGGTCGCGGCCGGGCCGATTGCATTTGGCCCGGCGAAAGCCAGACGGGCGATCCTGTTCAAGGCACCCATCGACACCACAGAAGCGATTGCGCTAGCTCATGAGCTGTTTGCCGTGATGGATGCCGAACTAAAAAACCGAGCCTTCCTGACCGGCAACACGCCGACCATCGCCGACCTCGCCAACTACACCTACATTGCCCACGCGCCGGAAGGCAATGTCTCGCTCGAACCCTATCCGCATCTGCGCGGCTGGCTGCAACGCATCGAAGCCTTGCCGGGCTTCGTGCCCATGGCGAAATCCGCAATTGGGCTGGCCGCCTGACATGAACGCGCTGGATGAGCGGGTGTTTCACGAAGGCGAAAGCCTGATGCAGGAACGGGTGGGCATGCGCAAGCGCATGGCTGAACTCGGGCCGCACGTGATACGGCCCTTCATGACCGAACAACATCAGGCGTTTTTTGCTCAACTGCCGTTCGTCATCGTGGGCAATGTGGATGCCGAGGGACAAGCCTGGGCCTCCATCCTGGCCGGCTCCCCCGGGTTTATCGGCAGCCCCAATGCGCACCATCTGCTGATTCGTGCCCGCCCCACGGCCGACGATCCACTGCACTCAATCCTGATTGTCGGCGCCAGCATCGCCCTGCTGGGGATCGAGCCTCATACACGCCGTCGCAATCGCATGAACGGCATCGTCGAGCGCATCGACGACGACGGCCTTCTGGTCGGCGTCCAGCAAAGCTATGGCAACTGCCCCAAATACATCCAGGCGCGCCAGGCCGAATATGCGAAGCGCGAAGACGCCGACCTGGTTCATACCGCCACCGCGCTGAATGAACGATCCCGGCCTATCGTCGCGCGCGCAGACACGCTGTTTATCGCCACTGCCCACCCTGGCGTCCATCATGCAACCACTCAGTCTCACGGCGTGGACGTATCGCACCGCGGCGGCAAGCCCGGTTTTGTGCGCATCGACGACAACCGCACCCTGACCATCCCCGATTTCGCCGGCAACCGCTTCTTCAACACCCTCGGCAACATCATGCTGAATCCGCATGCGGGCCTGCTCTTCATCGACTTCGATGCCGGCGACGTGCTCCACATCGCAGCCGATGCCGAAATCATTTTCGACGGCCCCGAGCTGGATGCCTTTGCCGGCGCAGAACGCCTGCTGCGATTGTCGATACGGCACGTCACGCATGTGGTTGCCTCACTGCCCCTGCGCTGGAAGGGCGAACCCCAGCTGTCGCCTTATCTGGCGAACACAGGCAGCTGGATGCCTGCCTGATCACCCCGACACCCACCCCAAGGAAAAAAGCATGAACACCCAACAGGAAGTCCGCCCGCCCATCCCGCCGTTCACACGCAAAACGGCGATCCAGAAAGTGCGCACGGCCGAAGACGGATGGAACAGCCGCGACCCCGCACGCGTATCCATGGCCTACACCCCCGACAGCCAGTGGCGCAATCGTGCGGAGTTTCCGCGCGGTCGAGCGGAGATCGCCCAGTTCCTCACCCGCAAATGGGAAAGAGAAATCGACTACCGCCTGATCAAAGAGCTATGGGCGTTTGAAGAGATGCGTATCGCTGTCCGCTTCGCTTATGAATGGCGTGACGACGCATGCAACTGGTTTCGTTCCTATGGCAACGAAAACTGGGAATTTGATGGAAACGGGTTGATGCAGCTTCGCTTTGCCAGCATCAATGACCTACCGATCAAGGAGGCGGACCGGAAATTCCATTGGCCGCAGGGGCGACGTCCTGACGATCATCCTGGACTTAGCGAACTGGGGCTATAAGGAAATTGTGGGATTTGATTTGTAGTGGAAAAAACAAAGGGGTTCTTTTCACATTTTTTCATGAGCGAAAACTCAATTCGTACCAACCTGTCGCATCAACAATTTAGTGAGGCCGTTTAGGTTGAAGAGTGGGTGGTCAACCAAGCGTCGCCTCCTCGGCCAGAGCAGACGCACATGCTTGAGGATCAAGGGCGTCTAGTAAACTGGGGGCGATTCACTGCGGCGGCACCAACGTTTCTCTGGGGCGGGATTCCGCCAGGGCGGTGGCGGTTCATCGCACACCGCTTGATCCATATGGGTGGCAGGCACGATTCGGTCGTAGCCAGCAATGAGGAAACGGGTTCGGCCAGAACAACAAGGCAGGACTGCAAGACAAAAAAAACCCGCCATCAAAAAAAGCGGGCGGGGAAGGTGTTCGCGCTTGACTACGATCGGCTAATGGGTGGCCCCTTTGATTTTAGGTGCACAGTGCGGTGCGGGCGGCGCTTGCACGAAGCATGAACGGGTTCGGCGCCATCGACGAGCCTCACGGTCATGGTGCTCGGGGCGGATGACCAAGGTGAGATCATCGGAGCCAGGATCACCCTTCTCTACACGGTGACCGAAACGGTGTACCGTTTTCCCGATTGTTCTGCGGAGGATGTTGTCCACGGGGCTTGTGAGATGACGGTTCTGATCGACAAGGGAACCGCGGTGACCACGTTTCTCTTCCATCTGGAAGACACAACCTACCAGGCCTGAGTCTTTGGGCTCGCCAAGCCGTATTGCCAGATCGTAGCATTCGCCGACAACGTCGATATTCCGGTTGGAAACATGCATCTCCAGATCGAGCCCTGGATATTGGTGAATGAATGCAGGCAACCTGGGCAGCACGCGATAGTGCGCATAGGTTGTCGGCAAACTCACCCGTAAAGTGCCGCTGGGCGCGCCGCGCCGCCCCCCAATTGCCCGCTCGGCGTCCTCGATCTTGGCGAGTGCTTCTCGGCACTGCTCATAGTAGGCGCGACCGTCGCGCTCGGGCTCGTTTTCCATCCTTTTGGCCCGTGCAAACCAGTGGTTGCGATCATAGTCCGCATCGACGATGGGAATGCCAAACTTCTCGGCGAAGCGGATGTTCTCGTTCTTGCGCAGTTCGTATTCCTTAAGCGGATGGATGTTGGGGTTGTAGAAAAAAGGTGAAGTCTATGTCCGATGCCTGCATGGCTTCCATTACATCACCGGAGCATGGCGCACAGCAAGAGTGCAGCAGCACCTTGCGTTGATCATTGGGCAAAGGCAGAGGTTTTCGTTCGAAATCCGGTGTCATGAAGACGGTTGCTCGATGGAGGTAGATAGCGGCTGCCGAGCCAGATCGATAAACGCGCGGAGATAATCGATCCCGATTTCCGCCTCGCGTGCGCCCAGAAATATCTGTTTGGCGATGCCCGTGGGCCCCAGACGAATTGGCACCACTTCCATCTTGCCGACGTATTCCTGCACCAGCCAGCGCGGCAGCGCCGCCACGCCACGCCCGCTGGCGACCATCTGCAGCATGATGTCGGTCGTCTCGATGACCTTATGGCGCTTGGGGCTGATGCCTGCTGGCTGAAGGAACTGGTTGTAGATGTCCAGCCTGTCGGTTTCCACAGGATAGGAAATCAGCACCTCGCGACCCAGTTGTTCCGGCTCGACATGCGTGGCTGAGGCCAGCGCATGGTGACGGCTCACCACCAGTACCTGTTCATAATCGAACACTGGCTCGAAGCGCAGCCCCGGCTTGTACAAGGGGTCAGGCGTCACCAGCAGGTCGATTTCATAACCGAACAGTGCGCCGATCCCCCCAAACTGAAACTTCTGCCGGACGTCTACATCGACGTCCGGCCACCGGGCCAAGTAGGGTGACACCACCTTAAGTAACCATTGATAGCAGGGATGACACTCCATACCGATGCGCAGAGTGCCGCGTTCACCCTGAGCATACTGACGCAATCGCTCTTCCGCCCGATCCAGCTGGGGCAGCAAGCGGTTTGCGACCTCTAGAAGGTAGCGGCCGGCTTGGGTCAACCGCAGGCTGCGCCCTTCGCGCAGCCAGATGTCGGTGCCAAGCGCTTGCTCCAGTTTTTTCATTGTATGGCTCAGGGCCGACTGTGTCAGGCACAACACACTTGCGGCGGCAGTCAGGGAGCCTTGCCGATCAACCTCACGGAGGATGGTCAGATGCATTCTTTCAATCATGTGAATCAATGAGCAAAATTCATTGGTTGTTGAAATAAGACCATTTTACTTCATGAGTATGCTTTTTTACCATGCTGCCATTCCCCTCATCATTCGGATAAAGGCAAGCATGGTCACCACACACAACCTCGGTTTTCCCCGCATCGGCGCGAAGCGCGAGCTGAAATTCGCCCTTGAGTCTTACTGGAAAGGCCAGTCCTCCCGTGACGAACTGAAAGCGCTCGGTGCCCAACTGCGTCAGCGCCACTGGCAAGAACAATCCGGCCTGGACTTGGTACCGGTGGGGGATTTCGCCTTCTACGATCAGGTGCTCGACATGAGCTTCACGCTGGGCAATTTGCCCGAGCGCGCCCATGAGTTCCACGGCGACCCACTGGATAACTACTTTCGCGTGGCACGCGGTCGTTCCGCCCAAGGCGCGGAGGAACATACAGGTTGCTGCGGCGGCATCGCCGCAAGCGAGATGACCAAGTGGTTTGATACCAATTACCACTACATCGTCCCGGAGTTCACGACCGCGACCAAGTTCAAACTGGACGCCTCACGCCTGCTGGAACAACTGGCCGAAGCCAAGGCGCAGGGTATCAAGGCCAAGCCTGTCATCGTCGGTCCGGTCACCTACTTGTGGCTGGGCAAAGCCAAGGACAACTCCGACAAGTTGGGCCTGTTGGAACGTTTGCTGCCCGTCTACGGCGAACTGCTGGAGCAACTGGCCGCACAAGGGGTCGAATGGGTGCAGATCGATGAGCCGGCGCTGGTCGCCGAACTGAATGCCGACTGGCAACATGCACTGAACCTGGCTTACCACCACCTCAAGAGCAGTCGCGTCAAGTTGCTGCTGGCGACCTATTTCGGCACCTTGCAGGAGAACCTACATCTTGCCTGCAATCTCCCTGTCGCCGGTTTGCATCTCGATACCATCAACGCCCGCGACGAAATCCAGCCGCTGCTCAACCTGCTGCCGTCGCACAAGGTGCTGTCGCTGGGCGTGATCAATGGCCGCAATATCTGGAAGACCGACCTCGGCGCCACGCTCGATTGGTTGGAGCCGCTCGCCGAACGGCTGGGTGATCGCCTGTGGATCGCGCCGTCCTGCTCGCTGCTGCATGTGCCAGTAGACCTCGCCAGCGAGCAAAAGCTGGACGCCGAGATCAAGTCCTGGCTTGCTTACGCCTTGCAGAAGCTGGACGAGTTGAAGGTACTGGCCAAAGCCCTGAATCAAGGGCGTGCAGCAGTGGCAGCCGAACTGGCCGCCAATCACGCCGCCATCACCGCCCGCCGCACTTCGCCGCGCGTGACCAACCCAGCGGTCAAGGCGGCCATCGCCAGCATCAACCCGGCGTTGGGCCAGCGCAAGAGTCCCTATCCGGTACGCGCCAGGAAGCAAGCCGCGCTGCTGAACCTGCCTGCCTACCCGACCACGACCATCGGCTCCTTCCCGCAAACTGCGGAAATCCGTCAGGCACGCAGCCAGTTCAAGACCGGCGAATTGGACGAAGCCGTCTACAAGACCGCCATGAAGGCAGAGATCGCCCTCAGTGTGCGCGAGCAGGAAGCCCTGGGGCTAGATGTGCTGGTGCACGGCGAAGCCGAGCGCAACGACATGGTCGAATACTTCGGCGAACAACTCGACGGCTACGCCTTCAGCCAGTTCGGCTGGGTACAGTCCTACGGCTCGCGTTGTGTCAAGCCGCCCATCCTGTTCGGCGACATCAGCCGCCCGAAGGCGATGACCGTGGAGTGGATCCAATACGCCCAGTCGCTGACTAACAAGCCGATGAAGGGCATGTTGACCGGTCCAGTCACCATCC
>Ga0315271_10001738_pt1 | contig 13306 bp, 13 predicted proteins | sample C3_top_MG_FD_204664 | JGI IMG/M metagenome (GOLD analysis project Ga0315271, IMG submission 204664) | Sediment microbial communities from Yellowstone Lake, YNP, Wyoming, USA - C3_top | ecosystem: Environmental > Aquatic > Freshwater > Lake > Sediment | place: USA: Wyoming | collected 2017-08-01 | reverse complement strand
ACCTGGTCGCGGCTGGGATTGAACATTAATCGGTTTGGGCAACACGTTTGCCCCCTCGCCCGCTTGCGGGAGAGGGTTGGGGTGAGGGGGCGGAGCCATCGGTTTGGGCAACACGTTTGCCCCCTCGCCCGCTTGCGGGAGAGGGTTGGGGTGAGGGGGCGGAGCCATCGGTTTGGGCAACACGTTTGCCCCCTCTCCCGCGTGCGGGATAACCAGCGACTTGGCTGGCGTTTTTTGCCTGCCTAGTCGAATGGCCAGTAGTTTCATCAGAGGGTTGGGGTGAGGGAGTGGTCTTTCCCTTGTACTCGCACAGGTCGGAGATGATGCACTCGCCGCACTTCGGCTTGCGCGCCTGACACACGTAGCGCCCGTGCAGAATCAGCCAGTGGTGCGCGTCCACCATGAATTCCCTGGGCACGACGCGCAACAGTTTCTCTTCCACCTCCAGCACGGTCTTGCCGGGCGCGAGACCGATGCGATTCGATACGCGGAAAATATGCGTGTCCACTGCCATGGTGGGCTGACCGAAGGCGGTGTTGAGAATGACATTGGCCGTCTTGCGGCCCACGCCGGGCAGGGCCGTAAGCAGCGCGCGCTCGGCGGGGACCTCGCTGCCATGCTGTTCAATCAACATGCGGCAGGCGGCAATGATGTGCTTCGCCTTGCTCCTGTAGAGGCCGATGGTTTTGATGAATTCGATCAGCCCCGCTTCGCCCAGTGCGAGAATCTTTTCCGGTGTGTTGGCGATGGGGAACAGCTTGCGGGTGGCCAGATTCACGCCCTTGTCGGTGGACTGCGCGGACAACACGACAGCAACCAGGAGTTCGAACGGTGTGCGGTGTTCCAGTTCGGTGGTGGGATGCGGATTGGCCGCACGCAGGCGGCTGAAAATTTCGTGGCGTTTGGCGGGGTTCATGCGAGTTCAAGCGCTTTTTTCAGCGCGATTTTCTCGGCTTGCCGTTTTGCACTGGGCGACTTTTCGTGGGTTCCGGCTTTGCGTTCATGCGCCAGTGCGACGAACGGATTGCGCGGTTTGGGCACGCGCTTCTTCAGCGGCGGTTTCATGCGTGGGCAGCGGCCAGCCGCACACGCCGTTCGGCGCGGGCATTCAGCCAGTTGCGCGCGGCAATCAAGAGGCCCAGTGCGATAAATGCACCGGGCGGCAGAATGGCTAGCAGAAAGCCGTGGTAATCGGGCAGTACGTGCAATACCCAGGGTTTGGCGGCTTCACCGAACACCAGATCAATACCGGAGAACAGGGTGCCTTTACCAGCGATTTCACGGAGACCGCCCAGCACCACCAGCACCAGCGTCAAGCCCAATCCCATGGCGACGGCATCGATCACGGAATGCAGGGGGTGATTCTTGGCGGCAAAGGCATCGGCACGCGCCAGCACGATGCAGTTGGTGGTGATGAGCGGGATGAAAATGCCGAGCACGAGGTAAATCGGATGCACGAAGGCATTCATCGCCAGATCAATCACGGTGACGAGTGAGGCGATGATGAGCACGAACACCGGGATGCGGATTTCGTGCGGAACGAAATTGCGCACACTGGACACCGCGCCGCTGGAGGCCGCCATGACAAACACCGTGGCCAACCCGAGTGACAGCGCATTGACTACGCTGTTGCTGATGGCGAGCAGCGGACACAGGCCAAGTATTTGTACGACGCCGGTGTTCTGCTTCCACAGGCCGTTGAGAAAGATTTTCCTGAATTCTTCGCGGGTAATCATGATCATTGGGCGGGATGAGGGGTGAGAAGTTCAGCCTGGTGCCGGACGAAATAGTCCAGCGCCGATTTGACGGCCTTGATCACGGCGCGCGGGGTGATGGTCGCGCCCGCCACCGAGTCGAAATCGCCGCCATCCTTATGCACTTTCCACTTCGATCCGGGCGGCGTGGCGAGCGATTTGCCCCTGAACTGTTCGATCCAGCGGCTTTTGGCAATGTCGATGTAGTCGCCCAAGCCTGGCGTTTCCCTGTGCGCGGTGACGCGCACGCCGGTCACCTCGCCGCTGGCGGCAATGCCGATCAAGAGCGCGATTTCGCCGCTGTAGCCGTCCGGCGCGATGGCTTCGAGCACCAGCCCGGAGGGTTCGCCCTGCTTACGCGCAATCCATGCAGTAGACGGTTTGCGCGTACCCAGCAGATCATCCGCGGGCAGGCTGCGCGCATCACCCAGCAGATTGTTGTCAAATAGGGTGGACGGCAGCACCTGGCGGATCAGCGCCAGTTTCGCCTCTTGTTCGTTATGCTCGATCGCGGGCCGGGTGGCGTTGAAGGTCGAAGCCAGCAGTGCCGTGCCGACTGCGGAAAATACCAGAAGCACCGCTCCCGTGCGCAGGGCGTTGAGGCTTGAGGCTTTCATCATGGCTTGCGAGCCTCGCCGAACACCTTGGGCTGGGTGTAGGCGTCGATCAGCGGCGCACACACGTTCATCAGCAGAATGGCAAACGCCACGCCGTCCGGGTAGCCGCCCCAGGTTCGGATCAGTATGGTGAGAAAACCTGCGCCGAGGCCGAAGATGATTTTCCCTTTGGGAGTGGTCGCCCCGGTCACCGGGTCGGTGGCGATGAAAAACGCCCCCAGCATGACCGACGGCGCAAACAGATGAAACCACGGAGCGCCATAGCGGCCGGGATCGGAGAAATGCAGAAAGCCCGCGGTGAGCCAAATGCCCGCAAGAAACGCCAGCGGCACATGCCAGCTGATGATGCGCAAAGCCCACAACACCAGCCCGCCGAGCAGAAAGAATCCCGCCAGCCATTCAAAACCGACCCCGCCGTAATGGCCGAAAATCGGCTTCGTCATCACTTCGTCCACCGTATGCTGCTGCAACAGGCCGGTGCGGAGCACATCCAGCGGGGTCGCCATGGAGAGCCCATCGAGCTTGACGTCCATGCCGAAAATGACCGCCGCGCTTTGCGCAAAGCCGGGGTGCGCCTGCGCCAGTTCCAGTGGCCCCGACCAGTGCGTCATCTGCACCGGAAACGACACGATCAGCACCGCATAACCCACCATCGCCGGATTGAAAATATTCTGCCCCAGCCCGCCATACAGATGCTTCGCCACCACGATGGCGAACAGGGTGCCGGTGACGATCAGCCACCAGGGCGCGAGCGAGGGCAGCGACAAAGCCAGCAGCCAGGCCGTGACGATGGCGCTCAAGTCCGTGAGAAAGGGTAAGACCTGGGTGCCGCGCGCTTTCAGCATTGCCGCCTCGGCCCCCAGCGCGGTGACGGTCGCAATCGTCAGCGTGATAAGGATGCCTGAGCCGAACAGCCAGACGTAGGCTGCAATGCCCGGCAGCAAAGCGGCCAGCACCCAGGCCATTACCTGGGTGACGCTGGAACGTTCAAGAATGAAGGGGGAGGGCATGCGTTATGACTTCTTTTCCTGTTCCAGCGGCTGGTGTGCCGTCTCACGGATTTTAGCCCGCCGTGCTTCGATTTCCTCGATTTCGCGCTGCTTGTCCGGCGCAAGCTTGTCGGTATTTTGCGGTGTGATGCCGGCCTTTTGGGCTTTTGCCCGTTCCATGGCGGCGGCGATGAGGGCTTTCCTGGCGGCGGCCTCGCCGTCCCCTGAAGCCGCTGCCGCCGTCAATTCTTGCTTCTTGGCCTGCGCCCTGGCGGCGAGCTTCTCGGCCTTTTCCCTTTTCTCGCGCTCTTGCCTGAATACCCGGAATTCGTGGCGCTCGCGGGCGAGGTCGGCGGCTTTCTTCTCTTTTTCGCGCGCCCAGATTTCGCTTTTGGCGTAGCGATAAAAATCGACCAGCGGGATATGGCTGGGACAGACATAGCTGCAACAGCCGCATTCGATGCAGTCGAACAGGTGGTATTCCTGTGCGCGTCCGAAGTCTTGCGCCTTGGCAAAGCGGTACAGATCTTGCGGCTGCAAGTCGGCGGGACAGACGTCGGCGCAGCGGGTGCAGCGGATGCACGGAAGCTCACGCGGCAGCGGCGGGAAGAGTTCGGCGGACTGAACCAGGAGGCAGTTGGTGGCTTTGACCACCGGCACATCTGCGCGAGGCATAGGCACGCCCATCATCGGGCCGCCCATGAGGAGGCCGGTACCGTGGTCGCACTCACCCGCGAGTTGGATGAGTTCTATCATCGGCGTTCCGATCAGCGCCACGAAGTTCTGCGGACGCAACACATGGCCGGTGACGGTCACGAGGCGCGAGATCAGAGGCTCGCCATGGAAGACTGCGCGATACAGGGCGTAAGCCGTGCCGACGTTGAATACCTGGATGCCAATATCGGTGGAGAGTTTGCCGGAAGGCACTTCCTTGCAGGTCAGCGTCTTGATCAACTGTTTGGCGCCGCCGCCGGGATAAATCGTGGGGACGGCAACAATTTCGACCGCAAAATCCAGACCCTCGGCGGCCTGTTGTATGGCGGCGAGGGCTTCGGGCTTGTTGTCCTCGATGCCGACGAGAATTTCCATGCTGCCGAGGAGATGCCGCATGACGGCCACGCCTTGCAGGATTTCCGCGGCGTGATCGCGCATCAGGCTATCGTCGCAGGTGATCCAGGGCTCGCATTCGCAGCCATTCAGAATCAGCATGGGCAGGGTATGCGCGGCGCCGGGGTCGAGCTTGATTGCGCTGGGGAAGACCGCGCCCCCGAGTCCCACCAGCCCCATGTCGCGCAGCCGTGCGCGCAAATCAGCAGGGGAAAATTGCGTGTAGTCGAGCGGGGTGAGGGCAATCCACTCATCGCGTCCATCGGTTGTGAGGGTGATGCACAAGTCGGACAGACCCGAAGCGTGCGGCACCGGCTGCATGTCGATGGCGGTAACAAAACCGGAGCTGGGCGCGTGCACCGCCGAAGAAATGAAACCCTCGGCCGCGCCGATCATTTGCCCCTTGAGCACGCGCTGGCCCACCGCCACGATGGGCTTGGCCGGGTTGCCGATGTGCTGGCGCAGCGGGATGACCAGTTTTTTTGGAAGCGGCGCGGGATGAACCGGACGCCAGGTGGATTCGGTCTTGTGATCGGGCGGATGGACGCCGCCGTTGAAGGCGAAGAGTTCGCGGGTCATGCGCTCGCCCTCACCCCAACCCTCTCCCAGAGGGAGAGGGGGCAATCGTAGTGCCCATAGCGATTAACGGGATGCGCGGGTATTTCCACTTCCACTGCGGTAGGTCTTGCGTGACGGGCACCATGGTGATGCAATCCACGGGACAGGGCGCAATGCACAGTTCGCAGCCGGTGCACTCGGACGCAATGATGGTGTGCATCTGTTTGGCCGCGCCGGCGATGGCATCGACCGGGCAGGCCTGGATGCACAGGGTGCAGCCGATGCAGATGTTCTCGTCGATGAAGGCCACGGACTTGGGCTTGTGCTGGCCGTGCGATTCGTCCATCGGCTTGGCTTCCACTCCCAGCAGCTCGGCGAGTTTTTTCACGCCCTCATCCCCGCCGGGCGGGCACAGATTGATGTCCGCCTCGCCCTTGGCGATGGCTGTCGCGTAGGGCTTGCAGCCGGGAAAACCGCATTGGCCGCACTGGGTCTGCGGCAGGATGGCGTCGATCTTCTCCGCCAGCGGATTGCCTTCGACCTTGAGCCTGATCGCCGACCAGCCCAGCACCACGCCGACGACGACGGCAATGGCGATCATCACCCCAATTGCCGCCAGCATTATTTGACCAGACCGGAAAAGCCCATGAAGGCCAGCGACATCAGCCCCGCCGTCACCATCGCGATGCTGACCCCCTTGAACGGCGTGGGCACGTCGCAGGTTTCCAGGCGTTCACGAATGCCGGCGAAAAGAATCAGCACCATGGTAAAACCTATTGCGCCGCCCGCGCCGAAGAACAGCGATTCGACAAAGCCGTGCTGCTCCTGCACGTTCAGCAGCGGAATGCCCAGCACCGCGCAGTTGGTGGTGATGAGCGGCAGATAAATCCCCAGCACCTGATACAGCACCGGGCTGGTTTTGTGAATGAACATTTCGGTGAACTGCACGATGCCCGCGATGACGACGATGAAGGAAAGTGTGCGCAGATAGAACAGTTCCGTGCCGAGCAGGTATTCGCTGACGAGATAACTCGCGCCGGAGGCGAGCGTCAGCACAAAGGTGGTCGCCAGCCCCATGCCGATCGCCGCTTCCAGCTTGCGCGACACGCCCATGAAGGGGCACAGGCCAAGAATCTTGGCCATCACGATGTTGTTGACGAACACCGTGGAAATGAGGATGAGGAGGTAGGCTTCCAAAAGAATCGGCGCGCAGGGCAATAGCGCATTATCCGCTGTCTAGGCGGGTAGATTCAACCCTTAGGCGGGAGTGGAGAGCGGAAGAACTTGCTAAAGAAGTGCTGATTTATACGAGGGCCACCCTCTCCCACGAGGGGAGGGTCGCGAAGCTGGGTTAGCGATGTAATCGGCCAACGCGCCGCAAATTGTGCCGAAGAAAAAAAATAGGGAGCGCCGTGCGCACCGATTGACGTCCAATGCTGCGCACGGCGCTGCGGCGGAAATCGAGAGCGCCACCGTGGTGGCACGCGAAATGGCAAAGCCGGGCAACCTGCTGAACGTGCTTGACCAGCATCTGAAAACCCCGGCCTGCGCCCCTTCGAAGAGCCTGACCCGAGCGAAGTCGAAGCACTCGGGACACGCTGATTTATTTGTTATCGCGAGGAGTGCAACGACAAAGCGATCCAGCAAGTGTTGATAACACTGAACTGGATTGCTTTGATCCGCTCGCAATGACAAAAAATCGAATAAATCAGCGCTTCTCTAAGCCGCCTTGCGCATTTCTTCCTTGAACATCGTCCGGAGCTGCGTGCGCAGTTCGGGTGTGTCGGTATGGCCGTGGATGGCCACGGCATGTTGCACCGCGGCCTCCAGCAGTTCCTGCTCGCTGTCCGCGGCCAGCGCCACCGTGCAGTTCAATTCGCTCGGGTATTCCCGGCAGTCGATGTACTTGCGTGCCATGTTTCACCTCCTTAAATCCCCAATCCGGACATTCCGGGAGCACAACGGGGAATTCTTTTTTATAGCCCCCCAAGGCAGGGGAGACAACCCTGCCTCCGCAAGAAATCCGGAAATCCGGAAAGCCCGGTCCCGGTCCAAGTGCGGAGTCGTGCAATCACACCGCGTGTTGAATATCCTCGGCCAGCCCGGGATAGACGATCTTTCCTTCAGCTACCTGGAGACCCCTGCCCAGATGGGGGTCTTCTTCCAGCGCGCCCAGCCCCTTGTCGGCCAGGGCCAGCACATAGGGCAGGGTGGCGTGGGCGAGCGCCAGGGTGGCGGTGCGCGCGACTGCGCCGGGCATGTTGGTAACGCAGTAGTGCACGATGCCTTCCTCGACGTAGAACGGCTCGCTGTGGCTGGTGGGACGCGAGGTCTCGCAGATGCCGCCCTGGTCGATGGAGACATCGACCAACGCCGATCCGGGGCGCATCGCCTTGAGATGAGTGCGGGTCAGAATGTGCGGTGCGCGGCGTCCCGCGACCATGGCGGCGCCGATGACGAGATCGGCATTGCTCGTGCTCGATGCAATTTTTTCCGGAGTGGCGAAGCAGGTTTCGCAGCGTGCGCCGAACAGCTCCTCGGCGCGGCGCAATTTTTCCGCCTTGCGGTCAAGCAGCCGGACCTGCGCGCCCAGGCCGATGGCGACGCGCGCGGCATTCATGCCGACGGTTCCCCCGCCGATGATGACCACCCGCGCAGGCGCAACACCGGGCACGCCGGTAATCAGCGTGCCATTGCCGCCATACGGCCGCATCAGCCCCAGCGCACCCATCTGCGGCGCCATGCGGCCCGCGATTTCCGACATCGGCGCCAGCAGTGGGTATCCGCCAGCGTCATCTGTCACCGTCTCGAAAGCGATCGCGCTGACATTGCGTTCCACCAGCACCTCCGCCAGTTTCGGCGCGGCAGCCAGATGCAGGAAACAGAACAGTATCTGTCCGGGCTTGAGAAACAGGGTTTCGGCGGCCTGGGGTTCCTTGACCTTGACGACCAGATCGGCCGCATAAATCTGCGCCGGGCTTTCCACGATTTCCGCCCCCGCCTGCCGGTATTGCTCGTCCAGAAATCCGATGGCCGAACCCGCGCCCGCCTGTATCCTGACCGAGTGCCCGGCGCGTATTAACGCGGCCGCGCCATCGGGCGTAAGCGCTACACGGTATTCGTGGTTTTTGGTTTCCCTGGGGACGCCGATCAGCATGAATTGAGACTCCTGAAATTATTAAAGCTTAGCAGGCAGCTTCGACCACTTCTCGGACTCCACTTATAAATCGGGGAATGTTGTTCAGACAAACGGAGCCACTTCTGTCGGCACGGTCGGAGAAGTCGATAGTGCGGATGGGGAGAGGACGGGTCACTTTTAGCACCACTTTAGGTGGCCAAAAACCGACCCGTCGCGGACGGTCGGAACCTCAGCACACAGCATAGACACTCTGCCCTTCACCCTGATAACTCTGGTACACATGCTCAAATACCGCTGCACACTTGGCGGTGTATAGCTCCTTCGAGTAAGCGCGCGGCAAACCTTCATCAAGCGCATTCTCGATTTCGATTTTCACGCGGGCGCGGGTGGAAATCTTTTGCCGCCAGCCCAGCACCAGCAACTTGTGCAGCTTCTCCAACAGGTGGTGCGCAACCTTCTTCACTTCTTCACGTTCTTCGGTGGTCAGCTCCGGTGCAGGCCGGGTAAGAATATCCAGGATCGTCAGCTCTTCTTCACTCAGGTTCTCACGTACATGGCGCGATTGTTCTTCCGTCAGGGCAGTAGATAGCGCCAGCAGCTCCTTGAATATCTCCTCGATATTGCGGCTGCCCGAGTTGTAGCCCTCGATGAGTTCCTGAAATTTTGCCAGATAGTCGGCGCGGGTGGGATTGAGTCGCACCATGCGCTCCAGTTGCGCGCGCACCGCTGCCTTCAGCCGCTCGACATCGGTATTGCTCGGCTTCTTGTTCTCGAAGCGCTTGCGCAAGGCCTCGAAATTAATTTTCGATAAATCAATCTGATCGTAGCCTGGCCGAATCTTGAACGGTTCGGCAGCGATGGACTCATCCAGCAGGCCCTGAATGCCCTGCATGATGTGCTCAATATCCGGCGGATTGGTCACAGTGCGAATGCACTCGGCAATCGCAGCCAAACAACCGCAGCGTTGCGCAAATTCGACCGCCACCGGATCAGGTTTCACCGCGCGATACAAGCTGTTGACCAAAGCCTCCAGTGCAAGGAAATCGCGCCTGATCGTCTCCGGAGCCATCAAGCGGTCGGCGGCGGTTTGGATCGCACCAGCCTGAGCAAACTTGGCCGTTGGAATGTTCTCGATTTCCGCCAGAGCAACGCCGTGTTCAAGACAATAAACATTCGCGTCATTCACCGCATAGCGCAACTCGTCCGCCAAAGCCTGCTTGTCGCGTACCGGCATCGTGCCACCTGTGCCCTGGCCGTAGATCGCCAGTGCCTTTTCCAGCGACGCAAACACGTTGGCATAGTCTACGATCAAGCCGCTGTGCTTGCCGGGATATACACGATTGGCACGGGCGATGGTCTGCATCAGCGTGTGATTGCGCATCGGCTTGTCCAGATATACGGTCGAGCAATTCGGCGCATCAAAGCCGGTCAGCCACATCGCGCAGACAAACACCAGGCGCAAGGGATCGTCGGGATCCTTGAACTTATCGTCCAGCTTTTCCTCATTCATGCGCTTGCGGTGCGGCACGATGTCGATGCCTAGCTTCGCCATCTGCTCGATTTCGTTCTGCCCCGCCGACACCACCACCGCCATGTCGGTCTTGTCATCCGTCGGCCAGTATTGGCGCACCTTGTCGTACATGCGCAGCGCAGTCGCCTTGTCGATGGACACCACCATCGCCTTGCCCTGAAAGCCACGCCCAAGGAAATGCTTCACGATGTCCTGCGCCACCGTATCCAGCCGGTCGTCTCGGGTGATGAGGTGATACTGCCGCCCCAACTCGCGCTCCAACTTCTTCTCGGCATCCTCGGAGAGATCGGCGTTCTCGATCAGCTCGTAGATGTCATCGTTCAGGTCGGGATTATCGAGATGCAATTCCGGCGTGCGGTTCTCGTAGAACAGCGGCACAGTCGCGCCGTCTTCCACGGACTGCTGGAAATCGTAGATGGAAACGTAATCGCCGAACACTTCGCGCGTGCGCTCCTCGCCCGCGATCAGCGGCGTGCCGGTGAAGGCAACGAACATCGCATTGGGGAGTGCCGTGCGCATGTTCAGCGCCAGCGTGTCGTACTGGCTGCGATGCGCCTCGTCGGTCAGCACGATTACATCGCGCCGGTCACACAGCATTTCAGCAGTCTGGAATTTATGGATCAGCGTAAACACATAGCGGTTGTTGCCAGAAAGTAGCTCACGCAACTGCGCGCCGCTTTGCGCATGACTGGCCTGCGCATCGCTCACCGTGCTACAGGCAGCGAATGTTTTGGCGATCTGTTCATCCAGCTCCACACGGTCGGTGACGACTACGAACGTCCAGTTGCCCGGAATCTTGCGCAACACCTTCTGCGCAAAGAACACCATCGAAAAGCTCTTGCCGGAACCCTGCGTCTGCCAGAATACACCGCCGCGCCCGTGGCCTTCCTCGCGAGCCTTGAGCATGGCGCGGATGGCATTGTTCACACCGATGAGCTGATGGTTCTGCCCGATGATCTTGGTCAGCCCGCTCTTGTGTTCGGAGAACAGCGTGTAGTTCTCCGCCATATCCAGCAGACGGGAAGGCTCGCACAGCCCGCGCAGCATCACTTCCAGCGACACCCGGCGCGGCTCGTCCTCGCGCTCAATGCGCTTCCACTCGAAGAACCGCTCCCAGTCGGCGGTCAGCGAACCCACGCGGCTATCCGTGCCATTGGAAGCAATCAGCAGGGCATTCGACCAGAACAGCGCGGGAACGCCGTTCTGCGCGTGCTTGTAACTGGTCAGATTGCCGTCGAAGGCTTGCCTGGCCGGTACACCCGGCTTCTTCAGTTCGATTACCACCCACGGCAGCCCATTCACGAAGCCGATCAAATCCGGGCGGCAAGTGTAGAGCTGGCCGACGATGGTCATCTGGCTCACCAGCAGAAAATCGTTGGCAGCGGGATGATCCCAGTCCACCACCCGCACCCGCTCGACCTTCTGCCCGCCCCGTGCCAGGTCAGACACGGACACCTTCACCCCGTCGCGCATCAACGCCCACAACTCGCGGTTGGCAGCGGCAGGCGTCATCGCCGAACGATCGCGCGACAACTCATCCACGGCGGCAGAAAGCGCCTCGGGTGGCAGTGAAGGGTTGATCCTGGAAAGCGCAGCACGCAAACGAGATGTCAAAATGACATCTGATCGCGTTTCTCTTCCCAGGGTGGAATTGTTACCGACAATCTCATCTGTGGCTGTGGCGACTTGCCAACCAAGCTCGGCGAATAAAGCAATCGCGGGCTGCTCGACAAGCTGATCTTCTGAGTAAAGACTGCTCATCTCGCAATCATTAACCGACCGAGACTAGCTCGATGGGTTGCCAACCACACTGTCCAGCAAGGGCTGAAAATCCGGCGAACTCATGGGCCGATAATCAGACTGACACTTGCCCTCGAATTCAATCAGAACACGCTGATTGTAGGGGGCAGGCTCCCGGTTCATCTTCACCACACGCGCCGAAATATCCTGAGGATTCTTCAATGCCCGTAACAAATCCTCCACCAGATAACGGGGCGTCCATCCAATCATGTGATAGTCATTGCGGGTTTGCAGCTGAATAGCTGCACCCGATGCCGGATTGTTCAACTCGACCGCCACCTGGAGTGCGTCGCCTTCCTGCATCGCAAGCAATCGGTCTTGCGCGGCCTGGCTCACATGCCTCCAGCCATGCAGAAAAAACCGGCATACAAAACTGCCATCCCTGCGCGGCTGGATTTGCGGGAAGACCTCAAGATTATCCGTCTGACGGCGGCCTTCGCTGATCGCCAGAATATCCAGCGGGTTAACGTGTTTGGGGTCAAGCGCCAAACGTCCCACGTATTCCGCATAATCGCCACGGCGTGGATTTAACACACGATTCTGGAACAACGGAAAAAGCTCTGAAGACTCGTAAACCTTATCGAGTTTCGGGAAGGCATCAAGATAGCCAAAGCCTGCGGCCTTGGCGGATTCTGCACCCTTGGTGTACATGAAACGGTAGTAGTGCTCATCCGGAGAAGCTTCCAGTCTCCCCACTGGAAACCAGCCGCGACTCGGTGGTACGCCGCCCGGAAGATTTTGTGTAGCCTGCCAAGCCAAAAACAGCGTTCTCATTTTCTCTGAATGCCTTTAAGTTTGGTCAGCGTGAGCGCAAGCAATGCTTTTACAAACAGCTTCGACTCTATCGCCATCATGGAATCAGGAACACGATCCACGATACGTTCAAGTTCAGGTGGCTCGATGTTATCCAGAACGTCTTGCCAGCAGGCAAAGTATTCCGGCCATGCGAGCATCGCTTTTTCCGCGATTGTATAGGGGTTCGCCCCCCTCGCGGCATTTCCCTCCAGGTAGATGCCACCATGCGCCCCGTGCATATACTGCTCGACCCGCCGACTTTCTTTAAGCCAGCGCGCAAGCTTTTCGGGCGGCTCATTGCGCGCCAAACTCGATGCGTGATCAAAGCTGGGGGCGATTTCATAGACCACTTCATGATCGGGATTAAGCGTGCGCAACACGCCCCAGTTTTCATGATGCCGATCCGTGTTGAGAATAAGCGCGTCCAATACCAGATAACCCGCGAGCTGTCGTAACGCGGCACCACGCGCCGCTGCCTCCGGGAACAACGACTCCACCACTTTGATGATGTTTCCGAGCGTGTGATCGCTCTGCTTGTTCTGCTTGGTTCGATCGTAGCCAGTCACGTAACCGGCCAGCAGCGCATTGCCGTGCTCCAGCTCCACGCCCACCCCGGCGCGAGTCAATTGCGAGAACCGCTGGCTGAGCGAACCGGGATGCCCGTCCAACACCGCCAACTCCACCCGCGCATGAGGAACCCCCATCAACGCGGCAATCTCGGCCGCAATTTTCTCTGCCCAGTGTTCTCCCGTAACTTCTCCGTCGCTCATGCGCGAATACTTGAACAGCCACGGATTGCCGTCGTCCGGCAACTGCATCCAGACCTTATCCTTGCTGCCCATCTGCTCGTCGCCCAGCAGCCAGCCCGTTTGCAGATCGACAACAGGATAGGTACCACCCCCCATAGCCATCAAATCGTTTCTTCCGCCACAGCCAGGCCAACCTGCCCCGACAGCAGGCGCGGCAGCAGCAAGTCGCGGGTGCGGCGGAGGTTGGCGGTTTGATGGTGGATGCTA
>Ga0315271_10001735_pt1 | contig 13309 bp, 14 predicted proteins | sample C3_top_MG_FD_204664 | JGI IMG/M metagenome (GOLD analysis project Ga0315271, IMG submission 204664) | Sediment microbial communities from Yellowstone Lake, YNP, Wyoming, USA - C3_top | ecosystem: Environmental > Aquatic > Freshwater > Lake > Sediment | place: USA: Wyoming | collected 2017-08-01 | reverse complement strand
GAGCGGGTTCCGCGAGTGACCATCCTCCGTCCGGTGTAAGGAAGCGACCCTAGAGCGGTGCGCCGGGGCGACGGGCGCTCGCGGTCACGAGATGCTCGGCGCCGTGCTGCAAGCCCTCGTACAGCGCAGCGACTGTGGCGGTCGTGTCGGCGTCGGCAGCCGCCTTGTCGGGCCGCAGGCGTGCGATCCGCGGGAACCGCAGGGCGTAGCCCGACTTGTGGCGCGTACTGCGCATGATCACGTCGAACGCCACCTCGACCACGACGGTCGGCTCCACCCGGCGGTACCGGCCGTGCTCGGACAGCGTGTGCGCCTCGAACCAGCGGGTCATCTCGGCGATCTCGGCATCGGTCAGGCCGCTGTACGCCTTGCCGATCGTGACGAGCTCGCCCGTCGCCTCGTCGCGGACAGCGAACGTGTAGTCCGACAGCACGCCGTGGCGCTTGCCGTGGCCGACCTCGACCCCGGTCACCACGCAGTCGATCGTGGCGAGCGCCTTCTTCATCTTGAGCCAGCCGAGGCCGCGACGGCCGGGGGTGTAGGCGCTCGTGGGGTCCTTGACGAGCAGCCCCTCGTTGCGCCGGGCCCGGGCGGCGGCGAACGCGGCCTCGAGGGCGTCCGTCGAGTCCACCGAGACCAGGTAGCTCAGCGCGAACCGCCCGCCGTCGGCTGCGAGCGGGAGGGCCAGGGCCTCGAGGCGGGCCCGGCGGTCGGACAGGGACGCGTCGAGCAGCGGGCGGACCACGCCGTTGCGGCCGGCATCACCAGCGTCGTCGAGCGCGAGCGCATCCCACGCCACGAAGATCACCGGGACCTCGGCGCGGATCATGGCGCTCGGGGACTTGCGGCCCAAGCGCGCCTGGAGCTGGAGGAACGGCAGAACGACCCCGTCCTTCCATGCGAGCACCTCACCGTCGAGGATCCCCGCCCACGGCAGGCCGCGCGCGGCATCGACGACCTCGGGGAACTGCCCGCCGATGTCGTTGAGGTCGCGCGAGAACAGGCGGACCTCGCTCCCCCGCCGGTGCAGCTGGGCGCGGATGCCGTCGTACTTGTCCTCGACCCAGGCGACCGGGCCGAGCCGGGCCATGATGTCGGCAGCGTCCTCGGCGGGCGAGGCGAGCATGAACCGGATCGGGCGGAAGAGCGCGAGGCTGGCGTCGCCGAGCCGATCGTCGCGAGCGAGGATCGCGGCAGCGCCCACGTCCCCGGTGAGTTGCGTGGCGCGCTTGACCGCGTCGAGCGGGCGGGCGAAGGCCCGGGCGATGGCGGCCTCGAGCAGCCCCTCGCGCAACCCGATCCGCAGCTCGCCCGTGAGCACCTTCACGACGGCGCCCGCGGTGGCCGGGGAGCAGCGGCTCAGCAGCGCCTCGAGCCGCTCCTGCTTCGCGGTCGCGCCCGCGGCCACCTCGACCTCGTCGAGTGCGGTACGCACCTCGGCAAGCGTGGGCTCGTCGGACGTCGCCGGCGCGTGGCCCGCCTCCTCGAGCACCTCGCGAACGGCGGTCGAGATGTCCGAGGAGCGGTTGTACGCGCGCCCGAGCGCCTCACCGTCGGCCCCGGCGACCGCGAGCACGGCTGCCGACAGCCCAGACCACCCCACGCCAATCGTGCGGGGGTCGGTCTCGGGGAACGGGCGCCCGGTCAGGAAGACTGCGGCGACGGGCAGGTCGGCGGCGGGCAGGGACGCGAGGTAGTCAGCCAGGATCGCCGTCTTCTCCGACGTCTTGGTCGTGGCGGCCACGCGCTCCGCGATTTCGGCCCAACGGCGCATGTTCGCGATGGTATAGGGTGAACGGCGATGCTCAACCGGCGCTGGTTCCCGGACCACATCGAGGGCGACACGGTCGTCCTGCGTCGGCACACGCGTGACAACCTCACCGACTTCCAGCGCTGGTACCAGGATCCCGAGGTCGCGCGTCTGACGCGCTACCAGGACGGCCCGATGCGCCCGGAGGAGATCGAGCGGTTCTTCCTGATGCGGGCGATCGGCCCGGACGCGCTGGCGATGGGGATCCACATCAAGGACTCGAACCGGCTGATCGGCTCGTGCGCGTTCAGCCAGCTCGACGGGGACAACGGCTCGGCGCTGTTCCACATCACGATCGGCGAGCACGACTGCTGGGGCAAGGGCTACGGGGGCGAGGCCACGTCCATGATGGTCGACCACGCCTTCAGCACGCTGAACCTGCACCGGGTCGCCCTCTCGGTGTTCGCGTTCAACGAGCGGGCCGTCCGCGCGTACGCTCGGGTCGGCTTCATGAGCGAGGGCGCGGCGCGCGAGGCGATCTGGCGCGACGGCCGCTGGTGGGACGAGATCCACATGAGCGTGCTCGAGCCCGAGTGGCGGGCGCGCCGCTGGCAGGAGCGGGCCGCGGCAGACGGTCGGCCGATGCGCACGATGCGGGGCTGACGATGGCGTTGACCGGGCCCGCTGCCGACGCCGCGCGCGCCGCCTTCCGCGAGCGCATGGACGCGAAGGGACACGCGGTCGAGAACGCGCGCGAGGCCGCGGCCGGGCTCGAGGCAGCGTTCGCTGCTGGGGCGCTCGTGCGGACGCCGACGCTCGAGCTCATGCTGGGCGACCTTGCCCGCGCGCTGGCCGCCGACGAGGGCGAGAAGCTCGGCGGCAAGAGCGCCGAGGCAGCGCGGTTCATCCTGCGCGCGATCTCGCGGGAGCTCGACCGGGCCTAGTGCCGGGACAGCGGGGCGCGTCTCGTCGCTCATCTTGTGATCCCCCAATCGCGGAACGCTGTCGAGACTGTACGGACGCCCGGGCAAGCCCAGAAGATCCGCTCGGCCCGTTCGTGGGCGGGTCGTCGCCTACTCCCCAGATGTGCAGGGGGCGCACCTTGGGCGGATCTCGGCGGCTCGGATCGTCGATTCGCCCGCCAGATCGCAACCTTCGAGGCCCATTGGTTGCTCCGGGCGCACATCTGGGGCGAGTCGGCCGAGTCGGGGGCCTCGCCCGCCACCGAAGGTGCGCCCGGCGCACATCTGGGGGCTTTCAGCCGCCAGCGACCAAAACAGGGCTTGACTCTGGGGTGACCCGAGGGTTCACGATGGGGCCGTGACCGACGACCTCCTCACCATCGGCCGGTTCGCCAAGGCGACCGGGCTCACCATCGACACGCTGCGTCACTGGGACGCGGAGAGTCTGCTGATCCCCGCGGCCGTGGACGGGTTCACCGGCTATCGCCGATACCGGCCCGACCAGGTGACGCAGGCCCGCGCCATCGCTGCACTCCGAGAGCTCGAGCTATCGGTCCCGGCGGTGCGCGCGCTGCTCGAGACCGACGACGCGGGCGACCGCGCGGCGATCCTCGTGCAGGAGAAGGCGCGGCTCGAGGCGCGGACCGCCCGATTGCAGCGAGCGCTCCACCGGCTCTCGATGGTCGCGCTGGCTTCGGCTGCGTCGGCCTCGGCTGCTTCGGCGTCGGCTTCGTCCGCCGCGACAGCATCGCCGGCTGTCTCGCCATCGACCTCCCGCCAGGCCCAGGTGACCCCCGCCTCGGCCGTCGTCCCCGACAAGGAGACCCACGTGCCTACCTCGCCCCAGCCCCCGCTCCTCGACGCTGCCACCCATCGCGCGCTCGGCGTCGGGCTGTACAACCACACGTGGGACCTGCTCGAGATCGAGAGCCGCACGCCCGAGCAGGACGACGAGATGATCGACACCGCGCACGCGTCTGCCTATCACTGGCGACAGGTCGGCAACGCTGCCAACGGCGCCCGCGGCCACTGGATCCTTGCGCGCGTCTACGCGGTGCTCGGGCGCGGCGAGCCGTCGCTGCACCACGCACAGCGCGCCATCGCGATCCTCGCGGCCGGCGGCGAGGGCATCGAGGACTGGGACTTCGCGGCCGCGGCCGAGGCCATGGCCCGCGCCCACGCGGTCAGCGGTGATCTGGGTGCCGCCGCCGAGTGGAAGGCGCGCGCTGCCGAGGCCGCTGCCGCGATCACGGAGGAGGGCGACCGGAAGGTGATCGAGGGCGACCTCGCGACGCTGCCGGTGTAGCTCGTCGCCGGCTGAGCCCAGCGCAGCGCCCGCCCGCCCCGCGCCGAGGCCAGACGATCGCCGCCCCGGCCTGCCGTCGCGACCCAGATGTGGGGCCAACGGAGCGTCGGGGTGCTGGGCCGAGCGCGAAACCTCGCGTTCGCTCGCGAACCGCGCACGAGCAGCCGCCAAACGGCCCCAGGGTCGTGCGTGAGGACACAGAAAGGCCGCGGCCGACGCCGGGGGGGACAGCGTCGGCCGCGACGGGCAGCGATCGTGCCGGTGGGCTCAGTCGAGCCCGTACTCGCGTCGCCCGCGGGCTCGCACGAGCGTCAGCCGGGCGTGGAGCGGCAGGGCTTCCACGCGCGGCGACAGCGCCACCTCGAGCAGCTCGAGCACCTGCGGCAGGACCGACTCGACGGCATCGTCGAGTGCGTCGTTGAGGTGGATCTCCTCCTCGAGCGTGAGCTCGTCGCGGTCCACGCGTCCCGCGAGGTCCTCGGCGACGACACGCAGCTCGAACGCGAGACGCGAGCGAGTGCCGGTCACCGACGAGTGCACCCTGACCGGAACTGCTTGGAGCGCCGGGCGGAGGACCTGGACCATAGCGGCTCCTTTGTCACCGACGCGTCGGTCCGAGGCCTCGGGGCGCCTCGACCTCATCCGGTGTCCCCGTACCATCGTCCAATCCCGCGCCATCCTCAAGTGCCGAGACGCATCAGGGGAGGCCCCGAGACGTACGCAACTCGTGGGCCCCCTTCGTGGGGGTGCTGGGAATCGTGCCTTCGGGCCCTGTGCCGCGTCGCGAGGGGAGTCGACCCCCGCTAGGAGCCCAGCTGCAGCGAGGCGAGCAGGTCCGAGCTAGGAGCCCAGCTGCAGCGAGGCGAGCAGGTCCGCGCCGTCGCGCCATGCGGTCGGGTTGTCGTGCTCGAGCCGTCGGGCTTCGTGGCCCAGCCGGGCGGCGACCTCGGGGTACTCCTCGCGCAGGCGCCCGCCTGGCTTGAACCGGTTGGCGGCGTCGTGGAGGAAGACCGAGTACAGCGTCTCGGGATTGGCCTGCCCGATGCGCGTCTCGGCTTCGGGCTGGAGGTCGATCGGGACCATCAGCCGGGCGAAGAACGCGCCGATCTCGTCCACGAGCGGGTCCACGCCCTGCGAGTGGCCGGCCCAGCGCACGATCGGCGCCTTGGACACGTACGCCGCGAATGTCTGGTGGGCGTCGGCCGCGTCAACGAGCACCGTCCCGCCGAACGTGAGGAACTGGTTCGTCTCCGGGATCCGGTCGGCGATCTGGATCCGCCCCCAGCTGAACGGCTGGCTGTGCGGCACCGTCACGCGCCGGTCGAGGGTCGCGAGGCGGCCCCGCCCAAGATGCATCTCCCAGAAAGTGACCTCCTCGGGGTCGAAGTGCTCGAGCGTGGGGGCAGCGCGCAGCGCCACGAGCAGGCGCGGGCCCGGCGCGGTCCCGGGCAGCGACCCGTCACGCAGCTCGAAGCCGAGGCGCGCGAGCTCGGCAGCCGTCTCCGCCATCCAGTCGCCGCCCCATTCCACCGTCCCGGGCCAAGGCCGCGACACGTCACTGCTCATGGCTGACTCCCAGGCTCCGCAACTGACGGAACCACGTTGCGGGCGCGACGCCGCCCGCCGACGAGGAGCGCCCCCGCGCCCCCGATGGAGGTGATCAAGAGGGTGACGGCGTGGACCAGCACGGCGAAGGCCAGAGCCGACTCGCGGTCAATGCCCACCGACGCCGCGATCGTGACCGCGGCCAGCTCGAACGTGCCCACGTACCCCGGCGCCGCCGGAACCGCGGTCGCGAGGTTGACGCCCGCGGCGAGGAGGGCCGCCTGGCCCATCGTCGGCTCGATGCCCACCGACTGGGCCGCCGCGGCAAACCCGAGCACGGCGCACGACCACGAGACGAGCGTGAGCCCGAGCGAGATGGCCATGACCCGCAGGTTGCCGGTCACGGCGAGGCCAGCGCGCAGCCGGACCAACAGGCCGTGGACGCGCGGCCACTGGTTGATGAACGCGCTCGCGCGGTCCGCGCCCGGCAGTCGGTGCGCGACGAGGCCGATGACGATCGCGACCACCAGGAGCGAGGTGATGGCCAGACCCACCAGCACCGCCGACGCCACGATGCCCCTGACCGAGAGCACGAAGATCGCGAACGCGGCGATCACCACGACCACGAACGTGTCCATCACGCGCTCCACGACGATCGTGCCCAGGATCGTGGACTTGGACAGGCCCGAGCGCTCGCCGAGGTCATGGCTGCGGACGAACTCGCCGAGACGCGCCGGGAGGACGTTGTTGGCGAGGTACCCCACGAGCAGCGACCCCGCCGAGTCGGCGTAGCGGACGCGCCCGACGGGCGAGAGGAGCACCTTCCAGCGCAGGGCGCGGACCGCGAGGTCGATCGCGACGAACCCGACCAGCAGCGCGAGCCACTGCGGCTGCGCCTCGCGCATCACGCTCCACGCCGCGGGGATGTCCACGCTCCGGGCCACGAGGAACAGTGCGACAACGGAGATGGCCATCCCCAGCGCCGCCCGCCCCAGGCTCCCGCGGTTGCGCATCGTCAGGCCGCGCCGACCTCGGGGGCCTTGCTGCGGGGCTGGAGCTGCGGCGAGCGCCGCAATCCCGTCCGGTGGAGCAGGAACCTGGTCACGACGCGCAAGGTCGAGAGCCCGTAGACCACGCTGCGCTTGAAGTTGACCGAGCTTGCCTCGTCGAAGTAGCGGGTGGGCACGCCGATCTCGCCGACCCCCATGCCGCCGGCCGCCACGACTTGGGCGATGAGGTCCTGGTCGAAGACGAAGTCGTCCGAGTTGAGCCGGTACGGGATGGTCTCGAGCAGGTGGCGCGAGTAGGCGCGCAGACCCGTGTGGTACTCGGACAGGTGGAGGCCGAATGCGCGATTCTCAACGCCGGTCAGGAACCGGTTGGAGATGTACTTCCACTTCGGCATGCCGCCCGCGAGCGGGTCGCCCAGGAACCGGCTGCCGAGCATGAGGTCCTTCTCGCCGGCGACGATCGGCGCCACGAGCTCGGGGATGCGCGTGGCGTCGTACTGGTAGTCGGGGTGGAGCATCACGACCACGTCCGCGCCCCACTCGAGCGCGCGGTCGTAGCAGGTCTTCTGGTTGCCGCCGTAGCCGAGGTTCTGCCGGTGGACGATCGTCTCGAGGCCCAGTTGCTGCGCGACGGCGACCGTGTCGTCCTTGGACACGTCGTCCACGAGGATCACGTGGTGGACGATGTCATGCGGGATGTCCGCGTACGTCCGCTCAAGGGTCTTGGCGGCGTTGTACGCGGGCATGACGATGACGATGCGAGGCGCCTCGGGCATGGCGCAACGATACCCGAGGCGGACGCTGCCGCCGAACGTGAACGGGCAGTCCCCGGGCACCGCCCTCCGCTGAGCGGGCGCTGCGACGCCTCGAGCAGCATCTTGCCCGCTCAACGGGGCACTTGACGCCCCACGGCGCTCGGCGGCGGTCGCCCGACCCGCTGAGCGGCCAGAGTGACGCGGCACCCGTCCGAAGATCCGTTGAGCGTGTCGGGCCGCGCCGGGTGGGGCCGCGCCGGGTCAGCCAGGCCACGCCCCGAGGCTGTCGCTTCGCCGGACGAGCGCCGTGGCGCTCCGGCGTGCGTCCGGACCTCGTCACGGCCGAGTCATCATCCGGGCGTAGCATTCGCGCGAAGTAGCTACCGGATGAGCTGACATCGCAGCGTCCAGCCCTGGAGAACCCGTCCCATGTTCGAGCGTCTGTTCGGCAGCCGAGGCGGCGACCCGGCCCTCGCCGGCCGCGTGCCCCCCGGCCAGTACGTCACCGAGAAGTTCCCGGTCCTGCACTACGGCTCTGTGCCCAAAGTGGACCTCGCGACCTGGGACTTCCGCGTCTTCGGCGAGGTGGACAGCCCGTTCCGCCTCACCTGGGCTGAATTCCAGGCGCTTCCCCGGACGAAGCTCCTCACCGACATCCATTGCGTGACGCGCTGGTCCAAGCTGGACACGCACTGGGAGGGCGTCTCGATCAAGACGATCCTCGAGATGGCGCAGGTCCGCCCGACCGCGACCCACGTCGTCGGCCACGCTGAGCAGGGCTACACGGCCAACCTGCCGCTCGACGTGCTCGATGACGACGACGTCATCCTCGCGGACACCTTCGAGGGCGCCCCGCTCGACCCCGAGCACGGCTGGCCGCTGCGGCTGATCGTGCCCAAGCGCTACTTCTGGAAGGGCCCGAAGTGGCTGCGCGGTCTCGAGTTCCTCACTCACGACGAGCTCGGATTCTGGGAGCGCTACGGCTATCACAACGACGCCGACCCCTGGACGGAGCAGCGCTTCAGCGAGTAGGCGCGCTGCACGAATCGGCGCCCCTGCCACTGCCGCTCGGACAACGCTCCCCTTCAGCCCACCACGTGTCCGACGAGCGAGCCGAGCCCGAACGTCACCGCTGCCGCGAAGAGCCCGAGCAGCACCTGCCGGCCGCCGGTCTTGATCACGCTTGACCCCGTCACCACCGTGATCGCGGCGCCAACCACGAACAGCGCGATCGCCGAGATGACAACCGACGCCACCACGGCGGGCAGCCCCTCGGCGAAGAAGAACGGCAGGATCGGCACGAGCGCGCCGAACCCGAACAGGAAGAACGAGGTCAGCGCCGCCACCCACGCCGAGCCGCCGAGCTCGTCGGGGTCGATGCCCAGCTCCTCGCGCGCGAGCGTGTCCACCGCCCGGCCGATCTCGCCGTTCACGATGGTCTTGGCCATGGCACGCGCCTGTTCCTCGGGCAGCCCCTTGTGCTGGTAGATCAGCACCAGCTCCTCTTCCTCCTCGTCGGGGACGGCGAGGAGCTCCTCGCGCTCCACCTTGACCTGGTGGGCGAACAGCTCGCGCGCGCTCTGGACCGAGAGCCACTCGCCGATCGCCATCGACAGCGCGCCCGCGAGCATGCCCGCGATGCCCGCGATGAGCACCGCGTGCCCGCCGCCTGACGCACCGGCGACGCCCATCGAGATGGACAGGTTGGACACGAGGCCGTCGTTGGCGCCGAGGACCGCGGCCCGGAGCTGGTTGCCGCCGCCCGCCCGGTGGCGCCCCTCGATCCGCGCGATCGTCCCTCCCGAGACGCCGCGCCCGCCCGCGAGCTCGCGGAACAGGCGGGCGTGCGAGCGCTCGTCGCCGGGCATGCGCGCGAGGGCCTCGGGCTGGTCGTCGTAGGCCGCCTCCTCGGCCGCCTCGCGCTCGGCGATCGTCGGCACGACGAGGCTCGGCCCGAATCGCCGGGCGACGAGCATGAGGATCTTGGTCCGCCAGCCGACGCGGACCATGCTCGGGTCGTGGCCCGCCGCCGTGAGGCGCGTGCGCCAGACGGTGGCGTGCACCTCCTCGGTGGCGGCCATGCGCGTGTAGAAGTCGCGGAGCGTCGGGCTCTCCTCGAGCCCGGCCAGCTGCGAGTACAGGGCGACGGCGTCCACCTCGCCCTGGAGGTTCTCACGGTATCGGGCGAGGTCCTCGGGCGTGGGCGGCGGGGTCGGCGTGGGCGGGGCGACGGGCGTCGGGGCGGTCATGGAGCTAGTGTGCGCCCGCCGTCACATCAGGGTGCGCGCTAGCATCGGTGGATGGCCACCCCTGCGACCCTCGACCTGCTCGCCGTCCACCGCTTCGGCCTGGATGCGACCGATGCCCCAACCCTCGTGCTGCTCCACGGCCTGACCGACTCGGGTCGCTGCTGGCCCGACGCGGTTGCCCGCTGGGGCAGCAGACATCGGATCCTCGCGCTCGATGCGCTCGGCCATGGCGAGTCACGGCGACTGACGGCGGACGAGCTTGCCGAGCACGCGGGCGACGCGGGCTACGCCGTGACCGTGGCGACAGTCGAACACGAGCTCGCCGGCAGTCCGGCGGTGCTGGTCGGCCACTCGATGGGCGGGCTCATGGCCACCGCGATCACCGCGCATCGACCGGACCTCGTCCGCGCGGCCGTGCTCGAGGACCCGGCGTGGCTCCTGCCGCGACAGGAAGGGCCTCGCGAGGAGCGAGCCGCGGCGTGGGTCGCGGACCACCGATCCTTCGTCGAGGATCTCGCGGCTGGTGTTGCGCGTGGGCGGGCGGACAACCCGCGCTGGCCCGACGCCGAGCTCGCGCCGTGGGCCGAGGCGAAGGTCGCCACCGACGAGGCGTTCCTCGCCACCGGCCTTGCACTCCTCTCGGAGCCCTGGACCGCGCTCGTCGACAGGATCGGCCGACCCGTGCTGGTCGTCACCGGCACCGAGCGGACCATCGTGCCCGGTGCCCTGCCCGCGCTCGAGGCGCTCGACAACCCGTGGGTCGAGGTGCGGGTCGTCACTGGTGCGGGCCACTGCGTCCGCCGCGACGACGGCACCGCCTTCCACGCGATCGTGGACCCTTGGCTTGCAGCGGCGTTCGCGGCCTCCCCGAGCAACAGCGCCTGAGGCGAGTGCGGGCGGCCCCGCGCGGGACCGCCCTCGGTGCGCTCGGGAGTGATCGGGCGCTACTGGGCGCGCACCTCGGCCTTGACCGTGATCGGGCCCGCCTTGGCGAACACGAGCGTCAGGTCGATCGTCGAGCCGGTCGCGGGCGTGCCGTTGAGGTCCATGAACATCACGTGGTAGCCGCCGGGCTTGAACTCGACGGTGCCGCCCGCGGGGATGTCCACGCTCTTGACCTCGACCATGGTCATCATCCCGCCCGAGGACGGCATGGCCGAGCCCATCGCGCTCGACGGCGCGGCCGAGGCCATCCCGCCCATGCCGGACGAGGCCGATGGCGCCGCAGACGCGTCGAGCACCTTGGTCTCGTGCAGCTGGACGGTCTTGGCGATCGGGGACGAGGCCGAGAGCAGCGTGTCGCCCGAGCTTCCGGCGTTGGTGATCACGAAGTAGCCGGCAAGCGCGCCGGTCATGGCGGTCGAGTTGCGGACCCAGGCACCGGTGACGGTGATCCCGCCGCCGGCGGCAGCGGGCGAAGCAGCCGAGCCCGAGCATGCGGCGACGAGCGCGACCGCCGCGAGGGCGAGGACGAGGATGCGGCCGATGCCGCGCGTGCGGTTCAAGTGGGTTCCCTCCACGTTGAGCGTTCGGCTACCCGCCCGACGCCGTCCGCAGGAGCGAGACGACGAGGTCGGGCGAGGCGCCGAATGGGATGTGATTGCGCAGCTGACCCGACGCGTCCACGAGGTACGTCGCGCTCGTGTGCGTCATGGCGTAGTTGCCGTTCGAGTCGGCTGGCTCCGCCTCGTAGCCCACGGCCCAGGCCTTCGCAGCCGTCGCGATCTCCGCGTCCGTGCCCGTCAGGCCGATGAACCCGGCCTTGTAGGCGTCGAGGTACGCCTTGATCGCGGGGGCGGTGTCGCGGGCCGGGTCGATCGTCGCGAAGACGACCTTCACCGGCTTGCCGAAGGTCGCCGCGGCTGTCCGCAGGTCCACGAGGGTGGTCGGGCAGACGTCCGGGCAGTGCGTGTAGCCGAAGTAGACGAGGGCCATCGTGCCGCGCAGGGACGCGAGGTCGAACGGCTGGCCCGACTGGTCCGTGAGCTTGAGCTCGGGGGCCGGACGGGCCGGGTCGTAGACGGTGTCGGCTGCCGTGACCGGAGGCGGGGTCAGCTCGCCACCTGGGTACGCGGTGAAGGCCGGTCCGCTCGGGCTGCAGGCTGCCACCATCAGCACCGTGGCGAGGACCAGGACCCGTGGAACGCGGACCCCAGCCGCAATCGTGCGCGCCACGCCCTGCTCGAATGCCCCGATGCCCATGCCCGGAAGGGTACGCCAGCGAGGCCGAAACCAAGGTCCCCACCTAGGCCACGCGGACCGCCGTGACGTACCAGGTGTGCGGCAGCTCGGTCGCACCGGCGGGGAGCACCGGCAGCGTCCAGCGGCCGTGGCCGGAGTCGCCCTCACCGGGCTGGCTCACCGTCGCATCCCAGCCGAGCGCGGCCAGTTCGGCCGCCGGGTCGTCCATCGCGCCCAGCCACGGCGCACCGGCCTGGGCCTGCATCTCAATCCACGGCCGCGTCCACGGCGAGGTCAGCACCGCCCGGTTCGGGATGTCAAAACCGAGCCGACTGCCGGGTGCCGATCTGCGAGTGATCTCCGCAAGCAGGGCGCGCAGCAGTGGGTTCGGCAGGTAGAAGAGCAGATCCTCGGCCAGCCAGATCGTCGGTCGGGACGGGTCGAAGCCCGCGTCGACCAGGGCCGTGTCCCACTCGCCACCGAGATCCGCGGCGACTTCCGTCCGGCGGCACGCCGGGACAGCCCGCGCCTCATCGAGCATGGACGCCTTGGTCTCCAGAGCGCCCGCGCGATCCACCTCGAACACGGTCGAGCCCATCGGCCAGAGCAGTCGCCAGGCGCGCGTGTCGAGGCCCGCGCCGAGGAGCACTGCCTGCCTCGGCCCGCCGTCGGCGAAGGAGCGCAGGAGCCACTCGTCAAAGAAGCGCGTCCGCAGCACCATCGGCAGCGTGGCACCGGGCGCCTGGCGTGCGAGCCAGGCCATCCCGTCATCCCCGGCGAGTCGCGCCGCCCAGGGGTCGTCGAGGAGGGCGTTGGGCCGCTCCCGCTCGAGCGCCCGGGCGGCCGCGGTCCAGCGGGCCGTCGCCCCGACCTCGTCGAGGGTGTCCAGCAGCAGCGTCATTAACCGATCCTCCGCGGCCACCGGTTCCCGGTCCGGCGACACGCCCGACAGACTGCCCACGGCGCTCGGCGAGCGGGAGTGCCGTGCGGCCCGCGATGACCCGCCACCGGGCCGGTGATGCAGGCCCGGCAGCCCATCGCGGCCGGTGCGATGATCGGCACGTCCCGCTTCGCGCAGGCTCACAGGGGGATCGCAGCGATGAACTTCTCGTTCGGCAGCGGCCTCGGCTCGGGGATCTCGTGGACGAGCCACGAGGGGTCCAGCCCGTCGCCGTTCGACGGCGTCGACCGCCATCGGCTGGCCGGGCCCAACGGGAGCCACCCGCTCCACTTCGTCCGGGTGGACGAGCTCGTCCGGACCAACCGGATCAGCCTCGCTGGCGGCATCACCATCGACGGTCCGGCGCTCGTGGGCCAGGCGATCACGGGCCGCATCGCGATCCAGGCAACCGAGGACATCCGCGCCCGCGGAGCGATGCTGCGGCTGGTGGGCCTCAAGCTCGTCGAGCGGACGCACAGCACCACGCACGAGAACGCCGCGAACCACACGAGCACCACCGAGGAGTGGGTCGAGGCCAACGGCGAGCTGTTCGAGCAGCTGTCCTTCGCCGAGACGCCCCTGCCGGCCACGATGGCCGCGGGCGCCACGTT